>Ga0207687_10000866_pt1 | contig 20460 bp, 22 predicted proteins | sample KBSM54metaG_FD_184399 | JGI IMG/M metagenome (GOLD analysis project Ga0207687, IMG submission 184399) | Miscanthus rhizosphere microbial communities from Kellogg Biological Station, Michigan, USA - KBS M5-4 metaG (SPAdes) (version 2) | ecosystem: Host-associated > Plants > Roots > Rhizosphere >...
CTGTCCTCGACAGCCGACCACCCTCGCGAGATCATGGTCGGCAGCGAAGGACGACCCATGCGGTCCAGTTTGTCCCTGGCAACTGGTTTAGATCGTGCCTTTTCGATTCTAGCGAAGCGGGATTTGTTGATTGAGGATTGCCGTCATTCGCTTTGGCAGAGAGGCGTTTTCGTCGCGTCTCTGGCAATGGGAGCGCCAGTCGGTGAAGTCGGGGGCAGCAGAAGGCTGTGTACTTCGCCGATTTCTAGGTTCACGCCTGAGGATACGATCTGCCCAGCGTTGTTGATCGACGCGGTGACGAACACGAACCAGGGAGAACCGGGATTGCAGCGTTCAGGTCCGTAAAGTGGGAAGTGACTTCCGTATCACTGACCTTTCATACTCACCCCTATATCATCGAAACAAAGTTGCAGTCACATCGATGAGCCAACCGCGGCCAGAAATGCGTGTACCAGTCGATCTGGAGTTACGTGTGTGGGGGATGGGCGCAAATGGCCGTGTCTTTTCCCAGCCTGCTCGCACCCGCAATGTCAGTGCCGGTGGCGCGTTGCTCTCTGGTATTGAGCATGATCTTAAGATTGGCGACACAGTCGGGGTGCAGTGTGGCGAAAAGAAAGCGCGTTGCAAGGTGGTGTGGGCTATTAATACTGGTTCTATGCAGAAGATCCAGGTAGGTGTTCAACTCCAGAGTAGACAGGAATGCCCTTGGACGCCAGAGCTCCCAAAAGCCACAAATGCTCCTTCGTTCCCTCCAGAAAACTGCCGAAGGTGGGAACGGCACAAGATTTCTGTTGTCTTAGCGTTGCACGACGAGGGGGCAACGACACCAATGCGTCTTACCGCCACCGATATTAGCGCCAGTGGCTGTTATGTCGAGACTATCTTTCCTCTTATCATCGGAACCAGTCTCAAGGTCGACTTGTGGATTGCGTCGGAGAAGCTCACGACTCGCTCCTTTGTGTGCACCAGCGATCCGGGACTTGGCATGGGAATCGAATTCATCGGTTTGAAACCCGAAGACCAGCAGCGATTCCAAGAATATCTCCAGGCATTGAATCCTTGGGGTTTCCCACGCACATTAGAGGGAATAATTTCGGCTGATTACAGTGAAATCGCGAGCCTTTAGGCCAATATTATGCTATAGGATGTGCATGAGGCCCTGGCGGGAAGTCTTAAAGGCAACCGGGATTGTAATGCTGGGCGTTATCTTCGTTCTGGTCGGAATCCTCCTTTGGGCGTTACTGTTCTTTAGGAAAATCCTCTAGCGTTCGCAGCAGAGAGCCCCTCAGTTCTTTTCGAGAGCTCTCCCCCCGCCGCCTCGATATCTCGAATTTGTGCGCGTTTCGTCATTATGAAATTGGCATCGAGTGCCCCAACAGGTTTGGGTCCCGGGAGGTCTGGCTCTGGTTGACCGGTGTAGTATTAGATTGAATTCAGGGCGATGGACATGATTGCCAGGACATCGGCGTTGCTGTTTCTTGCATTCGCTTCCATTGGCCAGCAGAATGGAAACGGCTTAAGCCTAGGTCAACACGACAGTCTGAGTACCAGCGATGCCAGAGCCGACTTCCTCAACGAAAAACTGGTGTCATCGAACAAAAGAGGCAAACCTTCGTGCGAAGCAGTTTACCCGCTACCAAGAAACTACAAGACCTGGACTAAGTGCAAATCAGACGGCGAGGCCAGTAGTTGCGGAGGACCCGATCAGTGCTCTTGCGATGAGTCAAAGAGATTAGTGACTTTTTCCTGCGATCAGGGTACATACCACCAGTGCTGGGGCGAACGGGGCAACGGTTGTCCGGGGCAAGCGCTGAAGGACTAGGGTTAGCCCGTTGTAGTTAGATCGACTGGGGTTTTAGAAGCGTGCTTGCGCGAAATGGGTATTTCAATACAGCACTTCTTTCTCACCTTTTTCAGAGATCATCTTTTGGAACTGCGTCACGATCTTGTCCCGTCGCGCCATCACGGCTTTCACTTCATCTTTGCTGAGATACCCCTTGGTTTTTGCCGCCAGTTCGTTCGCGTCTAGAGCCTTCAGCTTCTCGAACAAACTCCGGTCGCAGCGGACCAGGTCTTTGCTGTTTCTCAGATCTTTGTACAGCCGAAATGCGCGGCTGAAATCCACCCTCCAAATCTTGAAGTCCTCACTGATTAGGACATTCGTGAGGTTCGGGTCGTCATCGTAGATCAATTGGTCGAAGACCCGTACCTTGTACATCTGATTGTTCCATGCATCCGGATCGGAGGGCGTTATATTTTGTTTGATCCGGTCTGCTTCATCCATCTTTGCTGGCAACCACCAGCTCAGTGAGCCGGCGCTGCCGTGCCACGATCGTTCCACATACACCGGCAGCATGTCATCCAGACCGACCAGCTCGGCCAACGCATAGGCAGCGATGTTGTACTTGTAGGAATCTACGAAGTTCATTTCAACTCGGCCGCTCGCCATCGTCACGTTGGTCTTGTGTTCGTCGATAGCCTGAAACGAAGCGTCATGGGTCAACGTGCCATCGCTCAGCGTAAGCCGCCAGGGCTGAGTAATGCCTTTGGTGGATTGTTTACCGCTGACGATCTTCGCGCTGAGGAGGAAATGCTTGATTTGTTCCCTGGTCAGAACAGTCTCATCGGCTGCGCTGACGAGGTATGGGGAGATCAAACAAACAGCCGCAATAATGAACCTCAACCATTGTCGATGAAGCGTGCACATTGGAGTGCTCCCCCCGAATTGAAAGCTTCTGAAGTTTCAAGCCTTCGTAACCAGCGCCTCCAGGCGCAGTTTGGCCGCTCTGGCGGTCTCCCGCAGCAACGGATCCGTATCGTTCAGACATCGATTCAATTGATCTTCTAAAGATCTCAGGCCCAGTGCGCCCACGGCATAAGCGCCGCAGGACTTTAGCCAGGGATCATCGCTAGCGACAAGGGCGGCGACCGCCTGTTCCTGGTTTTCGATTCTGCTGCGCACTAACCGTTGGGCGAGGTGAGCCCGCTCGTGCACCGTGACCTTGTTATCCAGCAGCGGCACCAGCATTTCCCGTAACCGGGGTTTTAAGACGCTATCCAGGAATTCCAGCGCATTATCGTGAACGGCTACGCTCCCGGACTGCAGACCCAGATGAGCGCTGTGAACATCAAGATGGGGATAGAGCAGGCCCAGCAGGCGGAAGACCCGTTCCAATTCCTGTTGCATGGACTCGGTCAAGGCGCGCGCCACCGGATCATCGTTTTCAATGGTCCCCAGTTGGTCGAGAATCTGACAGGAGCGGTAGTGTCCGAGGATTTCTGCGGCCAAGACCGTTTCCAACATCTGGGTGTCAGTTTCGATCCCGGGGTGGAGGCGTTGCAGCTTGTTCAGCGAGCTGATAATGCGAAAGCGCAAGGTGGTATCGCTTTCCAGAAGGTTTTCCATGAGCATTTGCGCAGCCGCCGTCGTGCCGATCCTCACCATGATGTCTGGAATTTCTCGCCGTACTTCGATTGCCACCGAGGGGTCAGCGAGATGGTCGCGCAACGCCCCGACGATAGAGTCCCCGAACTCTCCCAGTGCCTTGGCGGCTTCGGCGCGCAGCTCATGATGTGACAATCGGTCCAGGAGGTCAGGCACCAGCCGCCGCTTGCGGAGTCTTCCCGCGGAGTGAATGGCTTCCCGCGCGACCACGGGGTCGGGGTCGGCCAGCAGGTTCGAGAGCAGCGGATCAAAGCAGTCCGGGAGTTCGCCCAGCAAGCGAGCCGCCTCCGCCCGGTGACGCTGCCGCTCGGGAGCGGGTTCGCCGACCATGTTGGACAGGATCTGCTGCGCAGCCTCCAGGATCTGAGTCTCACCCGGCCGCGCCAGAAATGCGACAACCGCCGAACTCACCGAGAAGTCGGCGAAATCGCCCTCGTCCCGCATCAACTCCAGCGGGTCAACGTGCGCATGGTGCGTAAGGTAAAGCAAAGCTTCAGTGCGCACATTGAGATCCGGGTCCCGCAGCAAAGCTTCAATCTCCGGCCGCACCGACTTGTCCCCCGTTTGGGAGAGGATGGTGATTGCCTTCTGCCGGACCTCCGGCGAGGAGTGGTATAACAAGCTCCGGATTACCGGGTGTGCAGCCCTTTGCCGCTCCACTTCGAACAGGCTGAGGGCATAGAGGATCTCCTTGGGATCGGAGGAGGACAGGTTGGTCGCCATCAACTCCGCGGTCGAACGATCCAGCACGGAGTGAGAGGTGTGCTCTACGTCCACCCGATGTTGCGCGATGCTTTCTTTCAGGGTGGCGACATACTGTCTCCGCGCGACCGCCACCGCCGCCAGCCAACCGGTGACTAGCAGCAGCGCAATCCAACTGATCTGACGGGCCGACATGTGCAGGGTGGTGGCGAAAATCAGGACCGTCAATCCCGCCAAACCGTCGCCCAGGCGCCAGATTACGGTGTCGATGAACCACTTGACCTGTAGCTTGATCCGGACAGCGAGCGGGAGGTAGAGCAGTTCGGTCGTGGATTTGTCGAGCGAATAGCGCAGCACCTGGTCGCAGCCTTTTAGCGCGACGGCGGCGCCCAGCGTGCCAAGAATCACAAGGCCTGTCGAACCCAGTAACACGGTAACCGGAAGCACGAACAGCGCCGTGCCTATGCCAAACCTGCGCAGGAACCTAGTGGTCAACAACAACTGGAACAACAGCGACAATACGCCGGCATAAAAGTTGAATTCGCCGTAGAAAGCAGCTATCGCATCTTTCTTTACCAGGAACTGCTGCATCAGGGCGAGGAACTGCCAACCCGTCAGTGTGGTCACCAGGGATGAAATGCAGATGACGGCGGCGATGGCCCTCAAGTAGGAGGAGGAGAACACTAGCCGCATGCTGGAAAAAATATTTCGCGGGCCCGTTTCGCCAGATCCCTCCGTCATGCCATGCGCTCCGCCCACGGCGACTTGCCCGCTGCGCCAGATGAAGACGATGAGCCCGGTGCAAATCAACAGGAACAGAGCCATGCCCAATAGAAGACTTTCCGTGCCGAACGCCCTGGCGATGGCTTTGGAGAAATAGCCGGCAAAGATCCAACCTGCGATGGCCCCTCCGCCCACCATCCCGAACACCCGCTTGGCCTCGCGGGTGGTAAGAACATAGTTGGCCAAAGTCCAGATCTGGGTCGGCGCCAGCACTCCAAAGACTTTTACCCAGATGTAGAACACTGGATACAGCCAGGGCAGGTGCGGGCGATAGTGGGCGAGTGCCCAGAATATCGTGCAGTTGCTGGCGAAAAATATGGTGCTGCCCATCAGCAGAAACCGCAAAGCGACTCGCCGCGCCACCAGCACATACCCCGCCACCACCAGAGCGACGATTACAGAACTGGAAATATCCGCGTAGGCAAGCTGCTTGGCCTGGAATCTCGAGAGGAAGAGCGCGGCACCTGCCACTTTGCCGATTACGTAGCTGCTGATCACCAGGAACAAACAGGCGCACAGCAGGGCGCCACGCCCCAAATCGCCGGAGTGGATGTTCAGCGCGCGTTCGATCCACTTCTTCATTTGTGAAAGACTCTCTCTGTTCAGCGCCTATTGAGGCGGCGGCGCCGTTGCCGGACAGATGCCACCAACCGCTGGTAGAGCGTCAGGCTTTTCCGAAATCCCGGTCGCATCTTTGACCCCTGCCGTCGCCCCGGAACCTGTCTTAGCCGACGAAGCGGCATCGTCGATCAGTACTGCCTGCTGGTCCATATACCTGGCGGTAAATTCGGCATCGCCGCAGATTTCGAGGGCTGACGCCCTCCCTCCGGGGTAGTAGCTGCTGAGCATGCCGGTGTCGATCAGGAACACCTTGTTTCCAAAACGAGGCCGGATACGCCCGCTCCCCTGGACGGTATGTCCTACCACAATATGGGCTACCTTGTAGGCGGCCAAGATCTTGTCTATCTGCGCCGCGCCTTCGCTGTCGCTCCACTGGTCGTAACCCCGAAACCATAGGGGTCCGTCGGGCTTCACGCTCAACCACTCCCCATACTTCAGAAGATCCAGGATTCTGGCCTGGCGTTCCGGGCTTGCCGGAACCCGCGACTTGCGCTCGGCGATGACTTCGGCCTGAGCCGCATTCATGATTTCCTGCATATTGAAGAAGGGCAGGATCACTCCTTCATCCTGCAGATACTGTTTTGTCGTATCGAACTGCTTGATTTCGTCGCGAATACGGCTGTTCAGTGCATCAACTTTCATCCTGGCCAGGTCCGGATGAATGCCGCCATGCAAGAAGATCTCTCCTCCAATTTCGGCCAGGGCGTAGTGGCCGCGCAGCCACTTGCCGTATTCTCCCTTCGGACTGAAGGCCTCCCGCTGCTCAACGTAACCCAGCGGATGCCTTGCCATCCACTCTGCTTCAGTCAACTCCATAGGCTGGGGAAGCTCCGCGACCAACTCGGGGTGCTTATTACGCCACTTTGCGTATTCTTCGTAGGCAGATTTTTGCCGTTTCTCGGAATCGCTGTCGGCAAAACTGGCAAAGTTCACGGGCGTGACGTAACGCAAGTCACCCATGATATTCATCATCTCGTGATTGCCGAGCAGGCTCACCACCCGGCCCCCGGCCCGGCCCGCTTCGCTCTCCAGCGCCATCAACAAGTCCATGACCTGTCGCGGCTTGGGGCCGCGATCCAGGATGTCCCCAACCTGCACCAACGTGGTCTTACCGCCTGTCCAGTGGTCCTGCTTGTCTATGAGACCGATATGCTGCAGGATGGCGACGAAGTCATCAAAATCACCGTGAACATCTCCGATGGCGACCAGGGATTGCGAAGGCTCTACCGAAGTTTTCTTCGGTTTCGCCCACGCCAGCCCGACCGACAGAAATACCACGAAGAGAGAAATGCAAGCGCGGCGGAAATAAATCCGGAGAGGGCCGACCATCTTTCTGCCTCCTACAGCCGAGCCCTGCCGGATTCGAACGAAACCATTGAGTTCCGTAGGACGTGCTTTATTGCAATGCATCTTAGGCTGACAAAGTTAATTAAGTCAGTAGTTGACCATTCATCTCACAGATACGGAAAGCCGCATATGCGGCCCCAGTCGCCGGGTATGGCCCTTGATCCCCGCCGGCCCCAGGGGAAAGCCGGGAATGATCGATGAATTGGCACACCCGCGCGATTGTCATTTTGATTTAAATGGCATGGCCGCAATCAACCGGCTGAGTACTATATCGTGCTCCCTCTGCGTGCTACATGCCGGTGAGCCGTTTGGAGATCAAGTTGGCATGGAGCACGCCATCCTTATCCCACGTTCCGGTACAGATCACGCGGTCGCCGTCCTTCACATCGCCGGAAGTAATGTCGTTGACCTTTTTGCTCCCGTGCTCTTGACTGACCCAGTGGGTCGAGTCGTCGTACATAACGGTCCGTTCGTCGGACGAACCCACCTTGCGCACGGTCAGGGTGGATTTGTCCTTGTTGCTCCGCACGACGTGGCCTTCCCAACGCGCCTGCTTTGCCATCTTTTCTTTGGTTGCAGCGTCCTGCCCGAACATCGTTGTTGCCAGCGGGAAGGCGACGACCGAAGCGAGCAACAAAACCAGTACCTTCTTCAGCATATCTTTCTCCTCGATTCACCGGAATGGCCGGAAAGTTTGTGAAGTAGTCGGGAACCATGGCCCGGGCCCGAAAGAACAAGTGGGGTTCAAGTTGGCACAAACCCAATCTGCACTGCCTGCAGGACAGAATCTATCCCTGCCAGTGCCTAACCTCTAAAAACCCAGTACGGTAAGCTTCCACGAAACCCCCAGGGTAGTGATTCAGTACAACACTTCGTTCTCGCCTTTTTCGGCGATCAACTTCTGGAACCGCTTCACGATCTCGTCCCGTCGCTGCATCACCGCTTTCACTTCCATCTTGTTGAGATAGTGCTTGGTCCTTTGCTCCAGGTCGTTGCCGTCCAGCGCCTGGAGTTTCTCAAACAAGTGCCGGTCGCAGCGAACCAGATCGTCGGGGCTTTTCACCTTTCCTTGAAGGCGAAAGGCGCGGGTGAAATCGACTCTCCACAGCTTCCAATCCTGACCGATCAGGACGTTGGTCAGATTGGGATCAGAATCGGCGACCAATTGGTCGAAGACCCGGATCTTGTACATCTGATTATTCCATCCGTCCGCATCCGGGGGTGTCAACTTTTGCCGGTGGCGCTCCACCTCATCCATTTTCACCGGCAACCACCAGCTGAGCGAGCCTTCTTCGCCTTTCCATTTGCGATCGACATACACCGGTAGCATGTCTTCTATGCCAAGCATCTCCGCCAGCGTATAGGCAGCGATGTTGTACTTGTAGGAATCCACGAAGTTCAGTTCCCTACCGCTGGCAAACTCCGCGCTTTGCTTGTGCTCATCAACCGACTGGAAGGAACCGTCGTGGGTCATAGTGCCGTCGCTGAGCGTGAGCCGCCATGGGTTGGTGATGCCCTTCTTGGACTGCACACTCTTCACGACCTTGGCAGTGAGAAGGAAGTTCTTTATCTGGTCTTTGGTCAGGGTTGGTTCATCTGAGGCAACCACGAAGAGCTGGCAAGTCAGACACGCTACCACGGCCAGAATCGAGCCGCGGCACCGAAGGCGAAGTACGTTCATCGAAAGCCTCCCTCGGATACCGGGCAGAGTCTACTCCTTTGCGCCCCAATTGGACAAATTTAACATGGGCCAAACAGCAACCACCAAATCCCATCTCCCAGGAGAAGCGCCTCCGCCACGCCTTGGTTCTACGCCATTTGCCATGGATATTGTTCTTTTCCGTCCGGAGGTTTATTGTTTTTGGCGCAACACCCTGATCCTTCCGATGAAAAAGGAGGTAATCTCATGGGGAAAAAGCTACTCGCTGTACTATTCGCATCTCTACTTTCCCTTCCGCTGTCTACAGCGGTGCTCGGGCAAGAGGCTCCGGCCAAAGAGAAGATGGCGAAAGAGGCCCGGTGGGAGGGTACCGTCGTGAGAGGCGATCCGGACAAGTCGACGCTGACTGTACGTAAAACCGAATCGTCCAGCGCCGAAGTGACAATCCAGTACGACAGTTCGACGCAGTGGGTCAGTCAGTACCACGGTGACAAAAAGGTCAACGTCATCGACGCAAGCCAAGTTAAGGATGGCGATCGTGTAATCTGCAAGGGCACATGGGAAAAGGCTGGCGTACTCCATGCCACCCTCATCTCCAAGCGGCTCTCCCACTAGGTCAGTTTTCTAGATGGGACGGCACATCCGGGCGGCTCGGCCGCTCGGCTTTCTTGCGGTCTGATTGCGGTCCGAGAGGGACCTCTGCGCTTATTCTTACATCTGAGGTGTTAAGCAATTTTCTGGAGCAGGAGCACCCGACAAGCGATTTGGAGACGCGTGCCCTGCGGGTTGGGTCCTGATACCAGGCGCACCCGCGATCTAAATCGGGACGGGCCGCCGCCTAATCGTTGAGGGCGCTAATTGGGCACTGGAAGGATGACTATGTCCGGCCGCAGTGTCTTGGCCTTGTAAACCGCCTCACGTCCGTCTTGGGCCTCGCCGGACACCTCCCGTTCGGCATGCGACCTGAGAAGAGATACCCAATCCCCGGCGAACAATTTCATGGTCGTTCGGCCACCAAAATACGTATTGAATCCATCTCTCAGTCCACCGAACTCTCTACTGAGGTACCCTCACTCCTTCGCTCGTGCTCTGCATTCGTCCGGTTTCCCCGCCTTGTTCTGGATTCGCATTCCATGCGAATCTTTTCAAAGCTCTTAGACAACGTTTCAAGATCATCGTCTGACAGCCGTTCAATGTCTATCAATTCATTACGAGCTGATTCGATCGCACGAATGATCTCGTCCAGTTTAAGGTGAAGAGCTCGGGCGTCCCGGTTCTGCGTGTTTTGTATCAGGAACACCATCAGAAAAGTGACGATGGTGGTTGCTGTGTTTACAACCAGTTGCCACGTGTCTGAGTAGTGGAAGTAGGGTCCGAGAACGGCCCAAGCAACGATGATTAAGATCGCTCCCAGGAAGGACCATCTCGATCCCAGCCATGCCGAGGTCTTAGTTGCAAAAGTCTGAAAGCCGTTTCCCATTCCGTGTTTCTGCTGATCCGTTGGCATTTGACGCGTTCCTCTGGGGATCTCCCAGGTAGGTTTCTATGAGAGACACCCGGTGTTGTGCCAAGGCTAAGTGCGGCCCCTTAGCGCTTGCTCGATTCCGCTACCTTCCAAAACGCGCTCAAAGCGCTGGCGGCGTCTTTGGCCGCTTGTTTCCTGGTTCCCGATGAGTCACGTTGGAATATGGGTGTGTGCCTCTTAGGGTTCCCAGTTCTTCGAAGGCCACCGATTCTGGATAGTGCCGTAGTGTATGCCGCCTGCAAGTTGTAAGGGCTCAATTCGCCTCCTTAGCTCTCCATGTGATGGAGATTAAAGTCGTACTCGAAGACCTTGGCAATGGGGATTGCTTTGGAGTTTGGCGAAAGAATCGCTGTATAAGCCTCCAATGGGCACTGAGCCGATGCAAACCGCCTTCTATACGTCTTGAAAAGCGTAGAAACCGCCGTAACCCTTTGGTGTGACAATCACTCCAAGGATCATTTCGTTCATCGCGGGGCGCCTATGTCCGAACCAGGCCGCGCTCCTCCGATTTCACAACCCTTTTTTGGCACTTGACCCCGGTGGACGCCATCCAACTAGTGTTGGACCTCTGCGACGAAGACATCCATCTGTCCTCGCTGCACTTCAACCCCGGCGAAGCAAGAGGGCCAATGGCTAATCACGTATCGAACTTGCAGCTGCGCGCGATCATACCCCGCCTGCTCTGATTGTTCCCGACCTTGCAGACACCGGAATCCTCGCGATCGAAAGAATAATACGCGGGCAGGACGGCCGATATCGGCTTTCCTGAAGAATGTGGTGGAACTAGTTCGCTCCATGGCTCATGCCGACGGCGCTGCGATCGCACTCTGTGTTGCCGGGCCAGCACTGGTGATGCCCCCGAACTGAGCACACGATTGCGCCCCGATTCCGCGCTTACCAGGGAGTGTTTCGAAAACGGCCGGTGGATTTTGAGCAGATCGAATGCCGTATGCGGCGAAAGGGCCCAACCGGGCGAAGGTTGGGCCTCTGAAGGACGTTCGTGGGTGTGTCTTGGGAGCGTCCTTGCAGTATCCTCATGTTGGGTGTGCTGCGGCGGATTAGGTACTGGCGAAATGACAGATCTCGGCGAGTCGCCTGCCGCATTACATTTTGGGTACTGCACGCTAATGCATGGGCCGTCGCCGATCTGCCGCTGTCACGTCCTTCTGCAACGATCGCACTCGTCGGTAGTGGTGTAGTTTGAAACCCACCCGGCTGGCAATGCCCTCCTCGCCTGTGGGAAACTATTCCTGCACTCAAAAAAGGGGCCAAGCATGCCCAAGCGCAATCTTAGGATAGTGAAGCGTACCCCCGTTGCCATAGGCATCTGCGAAGCGTGCAACATGCAGTTTCATTCCAAACAGCCAGTAGAGGACAACGCGGAAATAGACAGGGTGATTCAATTTGATAAACACAAATGCAAGCACGAGGACGCGAGCCAAGGCGCTGCCCGGATCGTAAGAGAAGCCACAAAATTGTACTGATTCGGCGATTCTTTTACTCAGTCCGGAATAAATCCAGCTGTTCGCCGAACGATGTGGGAAAATAGCCCTCGTACTGGACTTTTTCGGGCAATCCCCAGCAATTGCCCGAACTGCATGCTGGTGACTGCTGGCCATAAGGCGATTGCTATCCGCTGCGATGTCAGCGATGAAGCTCAGGTTGAGGCGATGGTCGAGCAGTCCGTTTCAAGCATTTGGGACCGCCCGCCCATTTCCAAAGGGCCCGGCTCCGTCGAGTGAAACCACTCGTGCACTAGCGGGCCAGAAGGTGCGTGTGGGGATGGAGGCCAGCGGGCATGCCCGCTGGTTTGAACGATTCCCGCAGATCTGGGTGCCGAGCTGGGAGGATCGCGATCTGCGGCAACTGCTCTGGCACAGGCACCGGATAGACGGCCAGTAGCAATGTGACTATGTTTTTCATCGAGCCGCCCGCTCAGTTTCTGCTGAATAATCCCACCAACTGCATTGGCTCAGTGAAGCAGGACCCCTGTCATTTCGATGCGGACTGCCACAGGCCCAGAACCGCACCGGTCGGGTCCCGGATAAAGCTAAGCCAGCCCATGCCCACCACTTCTGTGACGTCCTTCATGATTTCGGCTCCTAACGACTCTGCTTTCTTGGTTGCGGCGCGAATGTCGTCGACCTCAACATACGCAAGCCATCCCGAAGGTCCGCCCGCAACTTGCTTCATGATTCCACCACCGGTTCCTTCTCGCACCTCGATCGTAGTATATGTGCCGGTTGGCACAGCCGCGTTTGGCACATTCGATAGTTGCCACTGAAATAAATTGGAATAGAATGCCTTCGCTTTCTCGGGATCGGCCGTATTCAGTTCCACATGGACAAATGGGTTTGCCATGATTTCTCCTTGATCGAAGCCGCGCTGCCTGCCGCAGATCTCTTCTCTTGAGATGAGAAATTCTGCCCACCGAGTTGGACCAGCAGCTTGCTATGGGGTTGTGAGTGTAATTGTATTCTCCTCGGTCGCCAGCACAGTGAACTAGACCGGAGACAAACCATCCTCAACCTGAGCGCCTCCACTCTCGGGCTCGAGCGGGGCGCTCTGTTTTGCCCCGCCTAAGTTGTTTCACCTAAGCGCAAGGGGTACCAGCACGGCTCGTAATAGATCCGCCCAAACCAGGGGCTTCAGATTGGCATGAAAGCCGGAAAGCCCCGCCTATTGCTTTGCTTTCGCTGGTGGACTGCACAGCGATTGCTGCTGCATGGTGACCGTTGCGTCGGGATATTCCGCGGACGGTCCTGTCAGCAACGAATCCGCCGGTTTTCCCAGCAGACTTGTGTCCAGAAATGCGCGGATATAGTTGCGCACTGCCTGCACAGCTTTCTCTGGTCCCATCGTGCCTGTCCTTACCGCGCCCCTAGCAAGCCACACTGCATCCGAGGTAGTCAGGTGCTCTGAACCCCTCAGATTTACGGCGACCTTGGATCCACGCAAGTTGCTCCATAACTTGCATTCGTTCTCCGTCCATTGCTCGCGGCCCGAAGCGAGGATAAGCACCGGTGTGCGAGTGGTCTTCACCACAGCATCAGGCACCGCGCCGTCATGGACATCGATAATAACGCCGGCCTTGAAACGGGATTCGCGTTCCGCCCCGAGCGCAGCGGTCAGCCCGCCCATGGAATGACCCGCAACCGCGATTCTGCTGATATCCAGCCGCCCGGCAAAGGGGCTATTCACTGTCGAATTGAGCCGCAATAGCTCATTCGCGACGAATCTCAGATCGTCGAGCCGTACTCCCAGAGCGAAGGCTAACGCTTGGTCGTCATGAATCATGGTCTTGCCCAAATGGCTACCAAAACCTGAGTGTACGAACCGGCCATCCGGGAACTCGACTGCGGTCGCTTCGTAAGTGTGATCGACCGACGCCACCACATAACCATGGCTTGCGAGTTCCTCGAAAATGAAGGTGTAGTCGGTAAAGGTACCCGTGTAGCCGTGACTAAAGATCACCACGGGATGTGCGCCCTCGGACACGGGCGCCTCCCGGCAACTGTTGGTTACCACGGCTGGCAGGGGTAGGTTCATCAACTGGGAGAAGTAGCTCCAGACGGCCCGCGGTGTGTACTCTGCGGCCCTACATGCTTGTTTAAGAAATGCTGGATACCAGAACCGCACCATCAACTCTCGCCTGGTACCGTTCGTCAAGAAAGGATCGTCACGCATCGAGTCCACTAGACGCATGGTGCGAGTCCCGACGCTGTTGGGCCCGGTTGGGCCGGGCGTCTCCACTGTCCCGAAGGTGGCTAAAGCGGAGCGCACCGGAGAGCTCTCAAGGGCTTTCTTTATTTGCACGTGGCAGGATGGAATGTCAAACCCGGTTCCCGACAAACTAACGTGCTGCGGGCTGTCGGTACTGCTGTCGGTGATGGTAAGGTCGCCGGTTGTCGTGCCCGTCTCAGTGGGCTTGAAAACAACCGAAATGGTGCAGGTGACCCCGGCCCCGACGCTCGCCCCGCAATCGTTCGTCTGGTCAAATTTGCCGCTGGTTGTGATGCCGGTGACGTTCAGGCTAGAAGTTCCCGTATTAGTCACGGAGACAGTCTTTGGTTTGCTCGTTGCCCCGGTTGCGACTACGCCAAAATTCAAGCTGTTGGGAACCAGTTTTGCGCTACCCATGGTTAAGGTTATCGAAGCGATGGCCGCGGCCGTCGCGCTCTCCACGGACGTCGCATTGAGGGTCACGAGCGGGTTTGAGGGCACAGCCGGCGGCGGCGTGTAGGCGGTTGGGTTGCCGCTAGCAGTGTTGGAAGGAGCTGCCGTCCCGCACCCTGAACACGCCGCTCCGTTTTGGGCTACGGTCCAAGCGACGCCCTTGTTCCCGGGGTCGTGAGCCACTGTGGCCGTGAAGTCTTGGGTCACGCCGATTGGAAGCAGCACACTTCCTGGCGCAACGGCGACTGTGACCGCATGCACTGTGATGGTTGCGAAATTGGTTGCTCCGTTATTGAACACTGATGTGGCCGTCAAGGTCACCGACAAATCGCTGTCGGGTGGAGTGCTAGGAGCTGTGTAAGTAGTAACCACCCCGTTCTTCGTCACTGTGGGCGATACACCGCCGCAGGGAGCCGGCGAACACGACACCGCCCAGCTCACCCCTTGGTCGGAGGGCTCGTTGCTCACAGTCGCTGAGAGTTGAGCCTTGCCACCCGCGTCCAAATCGGTTGCGCTCTGCATGTCGATGGACACGGCGGTTCCCGGAACGATAAAGGGCACGCCACCGACTGCCGATGGATTAGCTCCGGAGGTGGCCGTAACCAGCACGTTCAAATCGCCTGTGGGAATGGCAGCCGGGGCGGTGTAGGTGGTTGGCACCCCACTTGAAGTCGCAGTGGGGGAAATGGTGCCACAGTCTGCTCCGGAACACGAAACGGCCCATGTCACACCCTTGTTTGCGAGATCGTTGGTGACGTTGGCCGTGAACTGCACAGTGGTCCCGGCAGCCACCGTGGTCGGTACCGGCGTTATCAAGACGACGGGAATCACTCCCGGGACTGTAATGCCGGCGGAAGCCGATGCAGATGCGGAGGCCACAGAAGTAGCGGTGAGCGTCACGGCTAAGTCAGTTGCCGGCCCGCTCGCTGGAGCCGTATAGGTCGTGGATACCCCGCTGGCGGTCGTCGTTGGTGAAACCGTGCCGCACGGGGCCGCAGAACATGAAACGCTCCACGCGACGCCTTTGGCTCCCGAATCACGGGTCACAGTAGCTGTGAATGGCGCCGTGGTTCCGGCTGGCACGATCGCCGTAGGCGGGACCACTGACACAGTCACGGGGGGAATAGTCTCTGAACCATTGCCACCACCGCCACAACCCTCGATGGCTATCGTCAAACCGAGGGTCGACAGAACGAGAGCGGAAAACGTCAAGCGCCACACAACGCCTCCGGTAAGGCAGCCACAATCTCGCCTATTCCGAGTCTGCCCTGGTAGTCAACCGCGCATAATTTTCTGACTTACATCCGCCTGAGAATTATGAAGCCCGCAGGGCGTCGTCACCGGAGGCCCGATACGATGAAACCGTCACGTAATGAAGGCCGACATTCTGATACCGGAAGAGATCGTATGTCAATGCAAATTTGAGCAGCTGAGACCGTTGCAATCGTTTACATCCACTTAACATCTGTAACCCTTTGCCCGTGGGATCGTTTGCGGTACCTTGGTCCTCACCGGTGGAGGGATGATTGGCTTGTTCGAGTTTCTGGGATTGTTCACCATCGCGCTCTGCATCCATGATCTATGCGGAATCGAGTTTCTGGTTGCCAGATCACCGTTCAGGTACTTGTGCAGATTCCAGCGCCCGCACGGAATCCTGATTCGCTCTTCATGCGAGTCAAGAATGTACCAAACCCGCCGAATGTTGATACCGGGCACGCCAGCATGGTTGGTCATTTATGACCTTTCTCGACCGTGCTTCTTGCCCAGCGGGCGTTCGGCGCCTTTGCAGCCACCTTCCGCGGCTGTTCCTTCGTCATGGTCTTGAGCCGACGCTTCCGTCGATCTGACCACCCTTGCGGCCTATGACGCCGCGTATGCGAAAAGATCTGAGGCCTTTTGGGACGGGTCGGGGACGATAAATTCCTCGGGGGTTCAAGCGCGGAGCGATCTACGATCCACTTGCCAAGCTGGTTGGATCGCGAGGGTATTTGCCTTTGCCGATGGTCATGCTTAAGCCTGGTTGCCGTTCTGTGGCTGGGATATCGGCTAGGTTGAAGTCCTCGGAGTGCTTCAGCTTAACGTGTGCGCGAAACGCTTCGTACAGCATTTCAGTGGTTTCTCCCTGAGTACTCGGGCCGTCCGTCACGGCCTTTTCGACGCAGATGATCTCATGGCACTCAGAGCATTTGCCGAAGCGATGACTGGCGCGATCCATTTCTTCCTTTGGTCCAAGCCAAGCCATGTCGGTCAATTCTGGCTTTTTCATGCCTCCAGTTTCCCACGCGCCAGACGGTTTGGCTACACCGTGGATATCCACACTGACCCACTACCAAAGTCTGCCCTCATAGCGTTCAGCCTGCCGATCGGGCTAGGTGGCTTTCCCACGTTGTCCGGGGATTTTCTTATCCTTCCGTTGATGGCGCACGATTCATGTAGTCCTCACAAATTTCCGGGAATGGCGCACGTCCACATCCCCGGTCTGTAGTGGCCAGCGGACATCAAACCGACTGGCCTGTGTCTGTCGGCGAGGCGAAGTTCATTCACTTGTGGCAAAACGAAGATGGGGTATGGAAGATCACTCGTGTCGTCAGCTTCGACAGTCATCCCGCACAACTGTACTGTGTCGTAACAGAGCTTTTGTTTACACACTTCCCGCTCCACACGCCCAGAAATCTGGTCATTGTTGTAATCTCCTGCCGTCTATACTCCCGGTATGTCTGACAATAGAGGGACGACAACCTCGCCTGCCGCAGGTTCTCGCGGTGAATTGAAGACCCGTCGATACTGAACGCAGTGATGTTCGGCTTCTCTGACGAAAACGAAGTGAGGAAATAATACGGGGACGGCTACAGCCCGTGCTGCCTTGGTAGCCGTCAGGCGCATACAAATCAAAAGGATTAAAAGAAATATTGGCAGTATCCATCTACCGTATTTACGGTATGAGAAATTGTCCTTTAAGACCCGCAGAAACTGCATACCTCTGGTCTTCTTCGGCCTAATCCTTTGCAGGCGAACGTTTTCGATTGGCATCCGGCGTGCAGACTGTGTCAGTGCACGCTGAGGGGTGGATCACAGAAGGGCCTGACAACGGCCCAGTTAATGCCGGTCGGGCCGCCAAATTGGGAACTGTCCCACCAATGAAGGTCCGCCGCTGGGCCAAGAGTCAGTGGTCGCGTTTGCAGGGGCCAGCTATGGTGAAGCGAACTGCTCCAATGCGGGTCATTTCTTTTGTTCTGTTGGCTGCTTCCGGGGCGTTGTGCCAGGGCGAAGGTGGCCTCCCAGGCCTACGGATTGACGGCTCAAACTCATTCCAAAGCCAGCACCAGGAGATGCCTACTTTGAGATCTCTCCCTGATGCTCCGTCGGTACAGCGCGCGCCACAAGTAGGGAAATTTCAAACGTTCATCAATGAAGCACGCTCGCCTCTGACACTGGGCGCAGTTGGTGTCAATGCTGCCATAATGCGAGAAACAGATTCGGAACACGTCACTCCGGGAGCGCGCCCCGGTTTAGCCACTCTCTATAAGGACGCATTGATTCAAAAGGAGTCCAGTGCCTTTTTCGGAAGGTACCTGTATCCATCGTTGCTCAAGCAGGACCCGCGTTATTACCCTTCGACCAGTGCCAGCTTTCTGGGTCGGGCCACCTACGCGGTTTCGCGCATTCTAATCACGCGCAGGGACTCCGGAGAGAGGACACTGAACACGTCGTATTTCCTCGGGTTGTTGACATCGGTCGTTATCGCCACGGCTTACCGCCCATATTGGGCGCGCTCTGCTTCGTCGACGTTCAAGACTCTTGGTTCGACGGTTGGCGGCGATGCGGGGATCAACCTCTTCCATGAGTTCAGGCCCGAAATCCGGCAAATGGTCAAAGGCCACACGCCTAAGGTCGTGTCCAAGTTCAAAGAGAGCATCACCCAAGACCAGATCTCGAGGGACGTGTTATCGATCCCTGCAGAGTAACCAGGGTCTCACGGATAGTTCACGTGCTAGTCCTCGAGCACTATCCTAGGCGTTGAAGCTCTTTACCTTTCTTGCGCCGTTCAGTGGAAAGAAAAAGTCAAAAGCTGGCCATAGCCATCCCGACCAACCTGGCATGAGCGGCAGGATTGAGCAGAATCGCCGCCCAACGCATTCTCTTGTTCTTGCATTTGGTTCGATCTTCAATTCTCCGGCATGGCGTGAACCGCTTCCCCCTTTGCGTGACGTACGTAACGTTGGAGAGCTCGCTCCGCGCGGTTAGAACGCAATTTGGTTCTGGTCAACTCAGAATAGAAGCCAGGCGGAATTTAGTGGCGGACCGGTTTGAGATCAAGTGCAACAGCCGGTTTCCTAAGCAGCGGCATGGACCAGCCGGATGATGCAAAAAGTCAGCCCCGCAGCCGCTGCGGAAGCAGGAATTGTAATGATCCAGGCCCACACAATGCGCCGCGCCACTCCCCAGCGCACGGCCGATAAACGATGGACCGCGCCCACTCCAATAATCGCCCCGGTAATCGTATGCGTGGTACTGACCGGAATACCCGCCAGGGCCGTGCCGAACAGGGTCAAAGCCCCGGCGCTCTCTGCGCAAAATCCACCCAGAGGCCTCAGTTTGGTAATTTTCGAACCCATTGTATGGACAACGCGCCAGCCCCCGAAGTATGTGCCTAGGGCGATGGCGGTGTGGGCGGAGAGGATAATGAACCACTTGAAGCGGCCCCATTCGTGGGTGATTTCATCCGGGGACATGTATCCAGCAGTGAACAGCGCTCCCGCGATGATGCCCATCGTCTTTTGGGCGTCGTTCCCGCCATGGCCGAGGCTGTAAGCCGCCGCCGACAGCAATTGCAGCTTTCGAAACCACTTGTCGACTTGCCCCGGCGTCCGGTTACGCAGAATCCAATAGCTGGCCGAAGAAAACAACAGCGCGAGTACCAGCCCCATAATCGGAGCGATCACGATGAAAATCAGAGTCAGCGTCCAGCCATGGGGCAGGATCACGGAAGAGGCGTTGGCAACTCCGTGGTTCAAGGCCGCTCGGGTCATGGCTGCGCCCGCGTAGCCGCCAATCAGGGCATGCGACGAAGAGGTCGGCAGACCCCACCACCAGGTTAGCAAGTCCCACACAATGGCCCCGGCCAGGCCGGCGATGACCACGTACTGGGTCACGTCATCCAGCCGAATCATGCCTTTGCCAATGGTCTTAGCTACCGCCGTTCCTAGAACGAATGCAGCCACGAAGTTAAAGAAGGCCGCCCAGATCACGGCCAGCTTGGGTGACAAAACGCGGGTGGAGACCACAGTAGCAATGCTGTTGGCGGCGTCATGGAAGCCGTTTAAGAAATCAAAGGCCAGGGCAACGGCCACGGTGATGATTAGCAGCAGCAATCCGGTATTCACCGGCGGGGTCCCCTTGCTGGGATGGTGGTGTCGGAACTGAAAACCATCAGGCGCTCTTCAAGGCGACGCCTTCAAGTACGTTGGCGGCGTCTTCGGCCTTGTCCGTCGCCATTTCGAGCACTTCATACAATTCCTTCATCTTGATCAGATGGATAGCATCTTTCTCATTGTCGAACAGCTCAGCAATAGCGTTGCGGCTTACGCGATCGGCCTCATTTTCCAAGCGATGGACCTCGACGCAATGCTCCAGTACACGCTGATTGTGCTCCAGCAGCGACACTCCCTTGGCCAACTCTTCTGACTGCTGCACGATTAATCCCGCCAACTCTGCGGCAACCAATGGCGGCGCATCGATCCGGTACAGCCTGAGCCGCACGCCTGCGGAGTTGACAAAATCCAGCACGTCATCCAGCGAAGAAGTCAACCGATGGATGTCTTCGCGATCGAACGGGGTGATAAATGTCTGATTCAACGTCGTAATAATAGAGTGGGTTATGTCATCCCCCCGATGCTCGATATCCTGTAGCCTATCTAGCCTTTCTCCCATATTGGCCGGGCGCTTCAGAATATCCTGCAAGAGACGGGCGCCCTCAGTAAGGTTCTGCGACACTTCCGCGAACATACGGAAGAACTTGGTTTCTCGCGGAATCAGACGGATCATGAAACTTGGAGCTCCTCGATGGCTTGTCGGGCCTGGCGGATCTTCCCCCGGGCAACAGAAGCGCACAACTATCTCACGGGTGTGGTATAGCGTCAAACCTCATGGCCAATTTGTTCTTGAAGGAGGCCTCGCGGTTCCCGACTCAGAACTCTGTCA
>Ga0207687_10000868_pt1 | contig 20440 bp, 15 predicted proteins | sample KBSM54metaG_FD_184399 | JGI IMG/M metagenome (GOLD analysis project Ga0207687, IMG submission 184399) | Miscanthus rhizosphere microbial communities from Kellogg Biological Station, Michigan, USA - KBS M5-4 metaG (SPAdes) (version 2) | ecosystem: Host-associated > Plants > Roots > Rhizosphere >...
CAAAACGAAAAAGATCAGATGGGACGCGCGACGGGAAACCACACACCAGCCTACTGAACGGAAGAGGCGGGCGGCTTCGGCTCCAGCCGGATTTCGCCGAACGTGGATTCGTACTGACTAACGTTCTGATTCAGAACGTTGGCCAGCGCCTTGGCCTGCTGGGGACTCAGGAAGATGCCCTGGTGATTGTGAATGGTGACGCTATCCGGCGTGTTCTGATTGATAGTGCCGAAGAGCAGGAAAAAATCCCACAGGCTCACGCGCACCTGGACGCTGTTGGCGTAGGCTTCCCGATAATCGGGCGTGTTGGACAGATGGATCTTCGAAGGTGCGGGTTGGGGGTTCATGCGTTCTCAGCATACTACGCACAACCAGTCCCCTTAATGTCGCGTTAGTGTCGCGGCTCGGGCTTAATTTCCCGGGTACCCTCATCCAGACCGTAAATTTTGATGGTGCCCTTCGGGTTGGCCGGCGCAGCGGCAGGCGCGGGCGTCGTGGACTTGAACGTGGGCAGCGATTGACCGAGAAGGCCGGCCAGCGGAGACTGCGCGCCGGCGCCTTGCTCCATGCCCTGCTTGACGGCCTGAATCACCTGATCCCCGGGCAGTTCGATCCGGAAGCGCGCCGTGTTCCCGTCCACGTCGCTTTGCAGAGCCGCACCGAGACCGGGCTGCTTCACCTGCGACCGGCGCACCGCGCTGACCAAGTCTTCGGCTGATTTCGCGTCGGCGGTTTCAAGTGCCACCTCAACCTTCAGATCGCTCTGCATGCTGATCCCCAGCGCTAATCCGCGCAGAGAATCCAGCATCGGGATGGCCATCCCGGGAAGCTCTGGAAGCGTCCCCGCCAGCCAGATATCGTCGTTCCCCAGAGCTTTGCTGCGATCGAGCCAGCGCGCCTGGAGCCCGGTCGCCGGCTTGCTCATGCGGGCCGCTGCGTCTTCCAGCGACTGGCCCTCGCCGACCAAAATCGTGTTCGCATCGATGCGGCGGACTGTGGTCTTGCTTTGTGTCTTTCCTTGTGTGAGGGCGCCCACGATCGCCTCGTCCATCACGCCGGTCACTAACGCCAGCACGTCCGGATCCTTGCCCTTCCCCATATCGCGAACGGAGAAGCGAAATTCCGTGACTCCCCCCACTGCCGATCGCATCAACCCGACCATCATGCCGGCGGAAGGATCTTTGGCGACGGCCTGCGAGATCAGAGTATTCACCAGCGGGGAATCGAGCACCGCCTTGATGCGGAAGCCTCCCACCAGCGTGGCTCCGGGTTGCGCAAACCTCCAGTCCTGTGCAGGAACTTGAGCGAAGGCCGCGGTGCCGATAAGGAAAGACGAAATGAGTGCAAGAGAGCGCATGAGTACTCCTTCCAATAGAATCGGCCGCTTTCCGATGAGCTTTACCTTAGAATCACCCACTTAAGGCGCGATTTCCAAATCCAGCGCGTGCAGGATGAAGGCGTAGTTGAAAGCGATTTCCTTCCAGCGCTCATACCGGCCGGACGCTCCAAAATGCCCGCTGCCCATCTCGGTCTTCAGTAACAACAAACCGTTATTTTTCTTAAGCGCACGCAACTTGGCCACCCATTTCGCAGGTTCCCAATAGGATACGCGCGGGTCGTTTAACCCAGCCGTGACCAGGATCTTCGGGTATGCTTTCGCCTCGACGTTCTCATATGGCGCGTAGGACTTGATGTAGTCGTAGTACTGTTTCTCAGCGGGATTCCCCCATTCCTCCCATTCGCCGACCGTGAGAGGCAGCGTGGCGTCGAGCTCGGTGTTCAGCGCGTCGACAAAGGGAACGTTGGCGACGATCAGGGCGAATAAATCGGGCCTTAGATTGGCGACCGCCCCCATCAGCAGCCCGCCGGCGCTGCCCCCCATAATCGCCAGGCGCGCCGACGAGGTGTATTTTTCGGCGATCAAATATTCGGCGGACGCGATGAAGTCGGTAAAAGTATTCATCTTGACCAGGAGGCGGCCGTCTTCATGCCAGGGCTTGCCAAGATCCCCGCCGCCGCGAATGTGCGCGATGGCGTAAACGATCCCACGATCGAGCAGACTGAGCCGGTCGGAGCTGAATGTCGGATCGATGCTGATGCCGTAGGAGCCGTAGCCATAGAGCAGCAGGGGCGCCGAACCATCCCGGTGAAAACCTTTTTTATAGACGATCGAAATCGGCACTTCCGTGCCGTCCGCCGCCTTGGCGTAAACACGTTCCGACTGATATTGACCTGGATCGTATCCTCCCAGCACTTCCTGCTGCTTCTTGAGCACGCGCCCGCGGGTTTCCATGTCGTAATCGAAAACGCAGGCCGGCGTGACTAGCGAGGTGTAATGGAAGCGCAGAGTCTTGGTATCGAATTCGGCGTTCGGACCCAGATCGGCCGAATACACCGGTTCGGGGAACTCGATGGTGTGATCCTGGCCGGTGGGAAAATGATGAATCCGGACCTGGCTGAGCCCGCGGTCGCGCTCCTCAATCGCCAGGTAGTCGCGGAACGCATGAACGCTTTCCACCGTAATCCGGTCGCGCTTCGGCAGGAAATCTTGCCAATTGGGCCGGGATGAATCGCTGACCGGGGCGCGCACCACGCGAAACGTCCGGGCGTTGTCGTTGGTGCGGATGTAGAACGAGTCACCGCTCTGTCCAAGGTGATGCGTGAGATCGTATTCCACGCCTTGGACGCGCGGCAGCACGGTCTCGAACGGCTCATATGGGCGGCCCGCGTTGACGTAGCGAACTTCGGAGGTCAACGAGCTGCCGATATTGATCAGGATGAATTCGCGGCTGGAGGTTTTCTCGAGCGCCAGCGTGTAACGCTCGTCATGCTCCTGATAAATTAGGGAATTGTCCGCAGCGCCCAGCGTGTGGCGATACACCTGGTGCGGACGTTTGGCCGCGTCGAGCGTCGTGTAAAAGAACGTCCGATTGTCGTTAGCCCATTCGAGCGTGTAGTAGGTGTTGGGAATCTCATCCGCCAGTAGAACGCGTGTCTCGAGATCCAGCACCCGGATGGTGTACATCTCGTCGCCCTCGAAATCCACCGAATAGGCCAGCAGCCGATGGTTGGGGCTTACCGCAAAGTTGCCGACGCGAAAATATTTCTGGCCCTCACCCAAGACGTTTCCGTCCAGCAAAATCTCTTCCGCGGATTCGAGAGACCCTTTTTTGCGGCAGTAAATCCCATACTGCTTTCCTTCCTCCGTGCGCGTGTAGTAGAAGTATTCTTCGCGCTTAACCGGGACGCTGAGGTCGGTCTGCTTGATCCGGGCGAGCATCTCCGCGTAAAGCTTCGATTGCAGCTCTTCGGTCGATTTCATCATCGACTTGGTGTAGGCGTTCTCGGCTTCCAGGTATTTGATCGTGTCGGGATCGGTGCGATCGCGCAGCCAGGCGTAGGGATCCGTGCGGGTGTCGCCGAACAAAGTTGTGGAAACGGGTACCGTCTTTGCTATAGGAGGGGCGACGGGAGGGCTGTCCATCACTCTAGTGTTGACTACAATGATGGTCGTGTGGAAATTTCTTTTCGCAATCGGTTTGTCGGCGGCGGCCCAATCGTGGACGCCGCTCACCAGCGGCACGACCGCGAATCTGCGGGGTGTCAGCGCCAAGGGGCAGACTCTCTGGGCAAGCGGCGACAAAGGCACCGTGCTCAAGTCGGCCGATGGCGGGAAGACTTGGCGCGATGTGGCTCCGCGCGGCGTGGCCGACATTAGCTTCCGCGATATCGAGGCCGTGGATGACCGTAATGTATTCGTACTGAGCTCGGGCCAGGGTCCGCAATCGCGGATCTACAAGTCAACCGATGCCGGTGCAACCTGGGCGCTGCTTACCACCAACCTCGAACCAAAAGGTTTTTGGGATTGCATGAGTTTCTGGGACCCGACTCACGGAATTATCGTCGGCGATCCGGTGTCGGGAGGCGACGGCCGGTTCACCATCATGATCACGGGCGATGGGGCCACTTGGCAGAAGCTTAAAGGTCCTTCGGCGATCAACGACGAACATGCGTTTGCCGCGAGCGGCACCTGTGTGTTCACGCGAGGCACTCGGGAAGTGTGGTTCGCGACGGGCGTAAGCGCGGCTCGCGTGTTTCATTCAACCGATGGCGGACAGACGTGGTCGGTCGCCACCACGCCGATTCGCCACGATTCAGCGAACGCAGGGATTCTCTCGCTGTCGTTCTACGACGCGCTGCACGGCGTCGCGGTGGGCGGAGATTACATGAAACCCGAGGAATCCGCACATAATGTGGCTGTCACGGCGGACGGAGGAAAGACCTGGACTGGTCCCTCCGGTCCATCGCCAAGCGGCTACCGGTCGGGGGTTTGGTGCCGTGATTCGAGCCTGTGTATCGCCGTGGGAACTTCCGGCTCCGATTACTCCTCCGACGGAGGGAAGAGTTGGAAGAGTTTCGGCAACGAAGGCTACAACGCCGTGGGTGCATTCGCCGTAGGCACCAACGGCCGCATCGCTACTTTAGTGCTTCCCGCGCCGCGCTAGAAATTTCCGGTTCAGCATCGCCGGCAAGACGCGCAAGTGTTGCTTGAGCCGAAGCATTCTTGCTCGCGCGAAGGTCATACACCAGCGTCAGTTTCTCCGCATCCGTAAGCTCCCGTAGCGCTAGCAAGGGAGCTTGAGTCCAACGTGTCCGGTAATACCCCGTGCCACCCGAATTCAGATAAAACCATGCCGGGCAGGCGGTTCCCGTAGGCAGCGCGATTTCCGTGGACGGCCCTTCGAGTACGGTGCACGACGAAGCCACACGGTCGGCTCGCCAGCAAACGGGAACCGAGCCTGGGGTCGATTTCATCACTCGCAGTCGGGGCGCGGAATCGCGATCGCACAGCAGTTGACCGCGCAGCTCGGGGACGCCGGTGGTGTTCAGAAACGTGTTCAGCACCCGTGACGTGTCGTTACCGGACGCTGCCCGCAGCGCAGCCGCCAAATCATCCGTTGTTGCATTGCCGAATCGATGTTCGTTCAGATAAGCACGCAGTCCGTTGCGAAAGCGATCTTCACCCAGCCAGCCTTCGAGCATCAACAGAATCGCCGCACCTTTCTCGTAGACCACGCGATTGTACACATCGCGCGCAGTATCCCGGCCATTCACCGCAATTCGCACCGGACGCGAGCGCGTTGGGTTGTCCACGGCCATCATTCGTTCGCGCGCGGCGATCGCGGCAAGATGCACGCGTTCCGGCGGCTCCTCCTGATCCATCATCTTGGCGGAGATCCAGGTGGCGAAGCCTTCGCTGAGCCAGACATCATCCCAGGAAGCCTGGGTCACCAGGTTGCCGAACCACTGATGACCGATCTCATGAGCCTGCAGTGAACGAAGATTGCGCGTAAACGCGGCGGTCTCCTGATTCGCAGACGCCAGCAGATTGCGCGTGCGGTAGGTGATCAATCCAGGATTCTCGACGGCCCCGAAAGCGCCGGCAGGCAACGCAAGATGATCGAGCTTTCCGAAGGCATACGGAATTCCGGTGTATGCTTCCAGGCGCGGCAACACAGCAGCGGTCGCCTGCGCGGCGGCGTGACCTTCCTCGGCGTGCCCTTTCGCTGTGATCACCCGGACTGGAGTTCCCTGTCCGGCGACGCCGCCGTCGTACACATCAAACGGCCCGACGGCGAATGCGACCATCTCGGCAGGCAGCGGTTCGGTGGTGGCGAATTTCACCAGCTTCCAGCCGTTGGGTTCTTCGGTCTCCGACAACTCGCGCCCGTTGGAAAAAGCCTTGTGCTCGCGTTTCACGCGGATCGAAATATCCCAGGGAGCTTTGAAACGCGGCTCGTCGAAACATGGAAACGCCCGGCGGGCCTCGATGGGAGCGAAAGTCGAATAGGCATACCATTCGCCTTCGACCTTGCGGCGATATGGACCACTCAAAGCTTTGTCGTCCAGGCGGCCCTGGTAGGCGATTCGGATCGTTACGGCACCCGTGAGTGGCTGCCCGCCATCGATTCCGATGCGCTCGTCGGAACTGGGAAGGACTTTGGCCGGACGCACCGTGTCTCCCTGCTCGATGAACGCCGAACCGATGGTCAGGTTCTTCGCGTTCAGCCAGACGATGGAAGCGAGGGCTTTCAATTCGACGTCGATCGAGACCGAGCCTTCAAAGGTCTCGCGCGCCGGATCAACGGTGAGCTGGACGGTTTCTTTCCGGGGGACGGCGTCGCTCGGGAGGTAGAAGGACTGCCCGAAGAGCGAGCCCGCAGCTAGCGCGGCTGCTAAAAAGCCCCGCACAGGCTGAAGGCCTGTGCCACGTGGGTTGAAAAGCATCGATTCAGCATTGTGGCACAGGCCTTCAGCCTGTACCCTGCGAACGCATTACTGTTCCAGGTACGTGTAGCCGTTCAGGCCATCCTCGTAGAATCGCAACAAGGTGCCGGATTCCTCGTAGGAAATTTTGCCGTCGCGGACGGCGGCTTCCACCGCGCGCCGGAACTGCTCGACCAGCGTCTTCGATTGGAACTGCACGTAATCCAGCACTTCCCGTACGGTGTCACCCTGGATCACGGCTTCGAGAACCACCTTGCCGTCGGAATCGAGCCCAACGTGCACAGCATTGGTATCGCCGAACAGGTTGTGCAGATCGCCCAGGATTTCCTGGTACGCGCCCACTAGAAACGCGCCTAGAATGTACGGCTCGCCGCTATTGAACGGATGCATCAGCAGCGTCTTTTTCACGTCCCGGCGATCGATGAACTGGTCCACCTTGCCGTCCGAGTCGCAGGAGATATCGCCCAGGATGCCCGGACGCGACGGCTCCTCTTCCAAGCGGTGGATTGGCATGATGGGGAACAACTGTTTTACCGCCCAGCTATCCGGCATGCTCTGGAACAGCGAAAAATTGCAAAAGTAGGTATCCGAGAGCAGACCGTCCAGGCCTTCCAGCTCTTCCGGAAAGTAAGCCAGCTCCTTGGCCAGCTTCTGGATGCGCCGGCAGATCAGCCAGTAGATGCTTTCGGCCCAGCTGCGCTGTTGCAGCGGCAGGTATCCCAGGCTGAACAGGTTCAGCGCGGAATCCAGGGCCTGCTGGGCATCGTGAAAGCTTTCGAGCATGTTCTTGTTCGACAGCCCGCGCAGCGTTTCTTTGAGATCGATCAGCGGCTGCTCGACGTCTTCCGGAATCTCCGGCAGGTTGTCGCTATCGCTAAATCCGGTGACGCCCAGGACGTTAAACACCAGCATGCTGTGATACGCGACCACGGCGCGCCCGCTTTCGGAAACAATGACCGGATGCGGCACCTCGGCTTCGTCGCAGATGCTCTGGATGTGATACACCACGTCGTTGGCGTATTCCTGCAGCGTATAGTTGACGCTCGATTCGAAATCGGTCTGCGAACCGTCGTAGTCGATGCCCAGGCCGCCGCCGACATCCATAAAGGTCAAGCCTGCGCCGGCGCGATGCAGTTCTACGAACACGCGCGCCGCTTCCATCACCGCGCCCTTGATCTGCCGGATGTTGGTGATCTGGCTGCCCAGGTGGAAATGCAGTAACTGCAAGCAGTCTTCCATGTGGACGGCTTTGAGCTGGTCCAAAGCACGTAGCGCTTCCGTGATGGTCAGGCCGAATTTGGAGCGGTAGCCGCCCGACGATTTCCAGCGGCCCGAGCCGCGGCTGGCGAGCTTCACGCGCAACCCGATCACCGGCCGCACGCCCACGCGCTGCGAATGTTTCAGAATCAGGTCGAGCTCGGTGTATTTCTCGACAACCGGGATGATGTTGCGGCCGATTTTCTTGGCCAGCATGACCATCTCGATATACTCGTCGTCCTTGAAGCCGTTGCAGATGATAGGGGTCTGGTTGTCGGCGATAGCCAGCACCGCCAGCAACTCGGGTTTCGAGCCGGCTTCGAGGCCGAACTTATAGGGACGGCCGTACTCGAAGACTTCTTCCACCACCTGGCGCTGCTGGTTGACCTTGATGGGGTACACGCAGCAGTAGTTGTTCTTGTAGTTGTGCTCGGCGATGGCGTTCTGGAACGCTTGGTGCATCTCACCTAAGCGGTGCTTCAGAATTTCGCCGAAGCGGATCAGTATCGGCAGGGAGATACCCCGGAGCTGGAGATTGTCCACCAATTCCTTCAGGTCGATGACGCGGCTAGTATCCTTCTCAGGGTGGACCAGCAGGTTGCCGTTCTTGCCAACTGAGAAGTACCCCTTGCCCCAACTGGCAACGTCGTAGAGTTCTGCGGCTTCCGCGGTAGTCCATCGATCGGCGGGCTCGCGAACGGGGCTGTCCGTAAATCTGGGGGAAGAGGACATGAAACTTCAGTGTCTACCGATTTGGCCTCGGGGGCAAGCGAAAAATGGTTTCGCGGATAATGGATTGCAGCCCAAAATTAACATTCGGTTAACGCTGTACTGGACGACGGCTCAAGCTGCGTCTTGCGACAATCTAGGAGATGCCTGTGTTACGTCGTAGTTTGTCCGGCTTTGCGAGCTTGATCCTGATCAATGCCTGTTTCGGGCAAGCCCCGCAATTTACTATCACCACCGTGGCCGGAAACGGTACAGCCGGTTTTGCGGGAGACGGAGGGCCGGCGACGGCGGCGAATCTCAAGTTCCCCGCCGGGATTGTTTTTGACAGTGCCGGGAACCTCTACATCGGGGACACTTCCAACAGCCGCGTTCGCAAGGTGGACACCAACGGCACCATCACCACCTTCGCGGGAACGGGCGATTTCGGCGACTTTGGGGACACCAACGTGGCCACCAAGGCGGGCTTGAACCGTCCTTACGCGTTGGCGATAGACAAAGCCGGAAACATGTACATTGCCGACACCTACAACGACGCGATTCGGAAAGTTGCTGCCTCCACTGGCATCACGAGCACGTTCGCCGGCACCGTGCAAGGCTTTGGCGGAGACGGAGGCGGGGCCACCGGCGCCCTTTTCGATACGCCCACAGCCGTCGTCCTGGACGCCGCCGGGAATCTCTATATTGCCGATACCAATAACAATCGCATTCGCAAGGTAGGGCTCGACGGAAACGTCAGCACCTTTGCCGGTACCGGGAACGGGGCTTCAACCGGCGATGGGGGACCAGCCGGCAGCGCGGCACTGAACAGCCCGCAAGGGCTCGCCATAGACACCGCTGGCAACATTTATGTCGCGGATACGGCCAGCCACCGAATCCGAAAAATCACGCCGGACGGCACGATTACGACTGTCGCCGGAAACGGAAGCGGAGGTTTTGGAGGAGATGGCGGTCCGGCCACCCAGGCCAGTCTCTACTACCCGAAGGGCATAGCCGTGGACGCTTCCTCCGGGAATCTATACATCGCGGACTGGCTCAACAGCCGCATCCGCGTGGTGACGCCGGACGGCAAGATTTACACCGCGGCTGGAAACGGCCAATACGACTACAACGGAGACGGAGGACCCGCCACCAGCGCGGCGCTTCGATTCCCCTGGGGAGTTGCCGTCGCCGCTAGCGGAAAGGTGTATGTGGCGGACGACGAAAACAGCGTCATCCGTCTGCTCACACCGGTTCCGGTCGTATCGGTTACGCCCAGCGTCGCGCCTAAAATCGATTTGGCGGGAGTGGTGAGCGACTCGCAGTACGGCGGATTTTCCGCGGTCGCTCCTGGATCCTGGGTCGAGATCCATGGCTCCAACCTTGCAAGTAGTTCGCGCGGCTGGACCGTTGCGGATTTCCATGGGGCGCAAGCTCCCACCTCACTGGACGGAACCTCGGTCACCATCGGCGGCCAAAGTGCGTTTATTTCCTACATCAGCCCGAATGAAATCATCGCCCAGATACCCTCGGGCGTGGGCCTGGGTCCTCAGGATGTCCGCGTAAGCACGGTGGCGGGTGCCAGCGATCCTCAAACGATACCCGTGAATCAGGTTCAGCCGGGTTTGCTGGCGCCTTCAGTCCTCAAAGTCGGCGACAAGCAATACACTGAAGCTGTTTTTACGGATGGAACCACCTTGGCTCTCCCGGCGGTGGCCATGTCAGGAGCGATGCAGGGTAGCGCCCCCGCTCGGGCTCCTCATCCCGGCGAGACGATCGTTCTTTACGGTGTGGGGTTTGGTACGGTGACGCCGGATCCGGGCGCGGGCAACATCGTCGCGAACGATAATAACTTGATTCTGCCCTTCCAGGTGTTCTTCGGCGGGATGCCTGCGAAGGTAAGCTATGCCGGCCTGGCTCCTGGAATGATCGGGCTGTACCAGTTCAACGTCGTGGTTCCCGATACCACCCCTGGGGACGCCGTTCCTTTGACTTTTTCCGTAGGTCTCAGCACAGGACAGCAGGTTCTATACACCGCGGTTCAACCGTGATATCGTGTTATCCTGAGCTGTAGATCAAGTGGGCGGCTAGCTCAGTTGGGAGAGCACCGCGTTCGCAATGCGGGGGTCGTGGGTTCAAGTCCCACGCCGTCCACCAGTCTCCCCCATGCAGCCTCAGGCGTCCATCTCAAAGTCGGGTTATAAGCTGGATCCACTCAGCCCGGCCGAAATCAATGTTCTCGCCAAAAGACTCACCGCCGAGGAACGCCGGATTCTGCTGGACCATGGCACCGAGCCGCCCTTTTGCGGCGGCCTGCTGGACAACAAAGTGGACGGCGTTTACGGCTGCCGCCTGTGCGGTCTGCCCCTGTTTCGATCCAGCGCCAAATTCGAATCCGGCACTGGATGGCCCAGCTTTTTTGAACCTTTCGACCCCGATCATATCCGCAACATTCAGGACGTGAGCTACGGAATGGTCCGGACCGAGATTCGCTGCAACCGCTGCGATGGCCACCTGGGACATGTGTTCCCCGACGGACCTCCGCCCACGCGCCAGCGCTACTGTCTGAATTCGGCATCGATGGAGTTTTTCCCGGCTGGATCCGAGCCCGCCCCCAACGCCGCCTAACCTCCTTAACTAAAACTAGGGTTTTCCCTAGGCTGGGTGGGTGAAAAAATCCTGTACACTTCCCTCGGAAGTGTAAAAACAATAAATCCGGTCTATAAGGAAGCTTTTTGAAAACAATATCGACCATAATTCTAGTAATTGGACTTTCTGTTTGTTTGAAAGCGCAAATTACCCTTGGATCAACGGTCGAGACCTTTGGAGTTCTGGCTGGCTCGACAGTGACTAGCTCCGGTCCCACCGTGGTGCTTGGGAATCTAGGCGTGAGTCCAGGTACCGCCGTGACGGGCTTCGCGGCAATCCCGCCCGGTGGAGTGGGACTGGTGAGCGGTGCGATTCATTCCGCAGATGCGTTCGCAGGGACGGCTCAGACTCAGTTGACGACGGCCTACAACTCGGCGGCAGGAGCGGCCTCCACGGCCACCGTATCCGGCGACCTGGGCGGCCTTACATTCTTTCCGGGAGTTTACACTTCCAATTCCTCACTAGCGATAACGGGCACGGTCACGCTCAATGCATTGGGCAATCCGAACGCTCAATTCATTTTCCAGATGGGGAGCACACTCACTACGGCCGTCGGCAGCACTGTCCTGCTTACCAACGGCGCGCAGGCGTCCAACGTCTTCTGGCAAGTAGGCAGTTCTGCAACTCTTGGAACCAGCTCCTTTTTTTCTGGAAATATCCTGGCTTTGGTTTCGATCTCGCTCGGCACTGGCGCCGCTCTTCAAGGCCGGGCCTTGGCGCGGAACGGCGCCGTTACTTTGCTCAGCAATACCATCAACACTCCGGCCGGTCTCGGCGGACCGCCTCCGCCGCTGGTCACGCCGGCTCCTTCCTCGCTGATTTTGGTGACCACGGCGCTGCTTGGCATCCTGATTTACCAGGGACGTAAACGGATTTTTAAGCCATTCCGAACCTGAGCCGGCGTATTTACCCGCATGTCCTGGCGGAAATCGGCTGTGCTTCTCACGGTAGTGGCGCTCTTGGCCTGTTATGCTCCGGCACTTCGGGGGATGTTCGAACAGTGGCGGACCGACGAAGACATGTCCCACGGCTTCCTGGTCCCAGTCGTCATTCTGTGGGTGATCTGGCGAGAGCGTGAGCGGTGGCGGGCACTGCCCGCCCAACCGAACTGGTGGGGATGGGCGTTGCTGGCAGTCGCCGCTGGCTTGCATTTCGCAGGCGCACTCGGCGTGGGCCTGTTCGCCGAATCCCTGGCCCTTCTGATTTCCGTAGCGGGCGCCGTGCTTTACCTGGGTGGATTTTCATGGCTCCGGACGTTGGCTTTTCCACTCACTTTGGCGCTCTTTATGCTGCCTAAGCTGGCGTTGGTCTACAACCAGGCGACCTTGCCGTTACAACTGCTCGCCAGCCGGATTGCGGCAAGCATGCTGACGGTGGCCGGGATCGGAGTCATCCGGGAAGGCAATATTCTCGACGTGGGAGGCCATAGGGTCGCGGTCGTGGAAGCTTGCAACGGTATCCGCTACCTGCTGTCGCTCGGATTCATGGCGGTGGTACTCGGGTACTTATTCGATTCCAAACCTGGGATGTGGCCGGCCCGATTCACGCTGTTGGCCGCGGCCATACCGATTGCCATCGTGGCCAACGCCGCGAGGGTAGCAGCCGCGGGCTGGATGCCGGCGCTCGATTCCGGCTTCGCTCACGAGCTGTCGGGATGGTTCATCTTCGTGCTGTGCCTGGCCATGCTGATACTTACGCGGCAGCTTTTCAACAAAATGTATGTTCTTTACCGATCATAATTGGCTCCGATCCCGTGGATGGCCCAGCGCGCTGGTTCCAATTTTCCTATCCGCGCAAATTCTTTTGATTCATGCGGCGGCCAGCGGCGAACGTCCCCCTGCGCCCCCGGCTCTAGAGCGTTTTCCGATGACGTTTGGCCAGTGGAAACTCTTCCGCGGCGATCCGATCGAGGCCGAAGTCGCCGCGGAACTCCGGGCGGATCGTTTGGTGAGTCAGACCTATATTGAGCGGCCCACAAACTCGTTCGCAAGCCTGCTGGTGGCATGGTTCCAAACGCAACAAGGAGGCGCACGCCAGCCCCATTCGCCGAAAGTGTGTTTGCCCAGCGGAGGCTGGACGCCGCGGATTGTGGACGAGGTTACCGTCGACACCGTGGCCGGTCCGATCACCGTTAATCGTTATGTGGTGGACAAGAATCTGGAGAGCGCCGTGGTCCTTTACTGGTACCAAACGTCGCGGCGCGTTATCGCTGGGGAGTGGGCTGCCAAATTCTGGCTGGCGGCCGATGCCCTGCGTGACAGACGCACCGACACGGCGCTGGTGCGCGTGACGACGTGGCCCTCTCGCGGCGGGGATCAAGCGGCCACCGCGGTCGCCACCGAATTCGTTCGTGATCTTTATCCCATGCTGCGGGATTACTTCCCGCAATGACGGGAGCGAACCCCCTTGACATGGGTGCGACTTACCCATAGCCTCAACGGGGAAGGTTATGCGACTTAAGGGCGTCCCGCCATTGGTGTTGATGGGGATGTGTCTGTCGGTTCGGGCGATGGCGCTCACGGTGTGCGCGGACCCGGATTACCTGCCGTATTCCAATCGCTCCGGCGAAGGATTCGAGAACAAAATCGCCTTGGCGGTGGGAAAGGCTCTCGGCGAGACCGTGCAATACACCTGGGCGAGCCATCGGGGCCACGGCGGATTCACGCAATTCCTGTCCTCGACGCTGGATGCCAGGAAATGCGATGTCGTGATGAGTATTCCGTACGGAAGCCGGGAAGAACTTACGACGCGCCCCTATTACATTTCGTCCTATGTGTTTGTCTTCCCCAAGAGCAAGAAGTATGACATCACCAGCATGGATTCGCCGGTCCTGAAACGGTTGAAGGTCGGCTTCGAAAGAGAGACGCCCGCCGAGGACGCGTTGAAGATGCGCGGCTTGATTACCGGAACATCCCCCGGCGCGGTGGTTCCCTTCGACGTGTCAGACGAAGGCACGGAATCGCCCGCCGTCATGCTCGCTGCACTGAAGGACGGGAAAATCGACGTCTTGATCACCTGGCAGCCTGCGATCGGTGCGTTTCTGCGAGCATATCCCGACCTGGAAGTGGTCGTCATCCCCAATACGCGAGCGTTGGGCGCGCCGGAACAGTATTCGTTCCCGATGTCGATGGGTGTCCGCGAGGGCGACGATGCGTTGAAGAAGAAACTCGACGAGGTCATTGAGAAGCACCAGGCGGAGTTGACGGCGATCTTGACCGAGAGCGGCGTGTTGGTGAGCTTCAAATGAAAGGCGCCGCATTCGGTATCGTCGCCTTAGGTCTTGTCGCGCTAGGACAGGATGCTCAAAAACTGATCCAGGCCAGCGACTGTTCCTCTTGTCACGCCGTGGATCGGCAAGTCGTCGGACCTGCCTACAGCGAGATTGCTAAGCGCTACGCGGGGCAGGCCGACGCGCCTGGCAAACTGGCAGCCAAAATTCGCGACGGAGGCGGTGGGATGACGTCGCATCCCGACATGCCGGAGGTGCAGCGGGCGGAGATCGCGAAATGGATCTTGTCGCAAACGGCGTCCGCGGCCAGTCAGGCGGTCCAAACATCCGCCTATACGTTGAAGGACGGCACAACCGTTCAGCTGGACTTCCCGCTGTTTATCGACGCCAAGGGTCCGAAGGTCACGAAGGACGTTTTTCACGGTTATCAGCTCTACAACTCATACTGTTATCGTTGCCATGGAACCGACGCGACAGGCGGCCAGTTAGGGCCGGATCTGCGGCGCTCCGTCGCGAACATGAAACAGCAAGAGTTTCTTTCCGTAGCGATGACGGGCCGCAAGGAACAGGGAATGCCGGCATGGGCCGGTTTCCTTAGCGAAAAAGATGTGGTCGACGTTTACAAGTACGTAAAGGGACGAAGCCTGGATCTGGTGCCTTCGGGCAGGCCGGCGTCCGAACAAGATTGAAAAGGAGATCTCGACATGAACCGCATAAAGTGGATGAGTTTAGGAATCGTTCTCTGCAGCGCGATGGTAGGGATCTCGCGTGCTGATGAAGCGCTGGAGAAAGATGCCAAAGATCCCAATCAGTGGGTGTTGCCGCTGGGGAGCTACGCCGGAATCCGCCACAGCACGCTGTCGCAGATCAACACCAAGAATGCCGACAAGCTGCATGTCGCCTGGACCATGTCCACGGGAACGCTCCGCGGGCAGGAGGGGCAGCCGCTGGTGGTCGGCAACATGATGTATTTCGAAAGTTCCTACCCGAATTTCGTCTACGCTATCAACCTCGACAACGTCGGGCAGATCGTCTGGAAATTCGCTCCCGAACAAGACAAGTTTTCACCTTCCGTGGCGTGCTGCGATCTGGTGAACAAAGGCGTCGCCTACGCCGACGGCAAAGTCATCGTCACCACATTGGACACGCACGTTTATGCGCTGGACGCCAAGACCGGCAAGGTAGTTTGGACCGCCTCTAACGGCGACCCGCAACTGGGCCAGACCATGACCATGGCTCCGCTGGTGGTTCACGACAAAGTGATCGTGGGGATCTCAGGCGGAGAGTATGGCGTGCGCGGCTATCTCAGTGCGTTCGATCTCAAGACGGGCAAGCTGGTGTGGCGCGCCAATAGCGTCGGCCCGGACGCGGACATTCTGTTTGATCCCGTTAAGACTCTCGATGGAGCCACAGGACAACCCGTAGGTAAAGACTCGAGCATCAAAACCTGGAACCAGGACGAGTGGAAACTTGGGGGCGGAACCACCTGGGGCTGGTACACTTACGATCCCCAACTCAACCTGGTTTACTACGGAAGCGGAAATCCTGGGACATGGAATCCCTCGCAGCGAGCAGGCGATAACAAGTGGTCCACAACTCTGCTGGCTCGAAATCCGGACACCGGCGTGGCCGCCTGGGCCTACCAGATGACTCCTCATGACGCCTGGGATTATGACGGCATCAACGAGAGCGTTCTCACCGAGAGCGTCGTCGATGGGCAGACCATTCCGACTCTCACGCATTTCGATCGCAACGGCTTTTCTTACCTGCTAGATCGGCGCAACGGCAAGCTGCTGCGGGCGCATAAATTCGATTCCACCACCAACTGGGCCAAGGAGATCGATCTAAAGACGGGCCGGCCAGTCCTCAACCCGGACAAGATGACCAAGGAAGACGTCAACGTCAAAGACATCTGTCCCGCGGCGCAGGGCGCCAAGAATCATCAGCCTGCGTCTTACGATCCCAAGACCAAGTTGTTCTACGTCGGCACGAATCACATCTGCATGGACTACCAGGCCTTCAGCGTTAAGTACCGCGGCGGGTTTCCCTACGTGGGCGCTACGCTGAGTATGTTCCCGGCCGATCATGGCAACATTCGCGGCCGGCTGATCGCGTTTGATTCGGTCACGGGTCAGACTAAGTGGGCCGTCCCGGAAATGTTCCAGGTCTACAGCGGTCCCCTGACCACCGATGCCGGCGTCCTGTTTTATGGCACGCTCGACGGCTGGTTCAAGGCCGCCGATCAAGCCACGGGAAAGATCCTGTACCAGTTCAAGGCTCCCTCGGGCATCATCGGAAATCCGATGACATACATGCACAAAGGGAAGCAGTACATCGCGGTTCTCACGGGAGTGGGCGGATGGGCGGCGATCGGCCTCGCGGAAGGGCTTACCAAAGGGACCGAAGGATTGGGCGCAGTCGGCTTGACCACCTCGCTCGCGGACTACACGAATTTGGGAGGAACGCTGGTCGTTTTCAGCCTCGACTAGCGCTCCCGAAGTTGAAAACGAGACGAGGATAATTGGTCGGGGCGAGAGGATTCGAACCTCCGGCCTCCTGGACCCTAACTATGAACCTCGGGACGTCTCCGTCAACCGTTATTTCATCGAGCAATTCAAGAGTGTCAACCGGGAAGGTGAGCTGTCGCCAGGGGCAAGGTGCTCCTATCGTGTTTTCAACGGTCAGCCAGACGGATGTTATTTGCCTGCGGGCACTTTCCTTCGCAGCTCGTCGAAGAAGTTCATGAGAAAGATCACATGATTCTGCGCCTGCTGCGATTCTGACGTCTCGACGGGCATCAGCGCAGCGATCCGATTGCCGTCCGGCGCGATATCGTAGCTCGCAGTTCCAATGAGACCGAAGTTTAGTAGGCGTTTCTCCGACCACAGCCGTGGCTTATCCGACAGGAAGGAGTCGCCGTTGGTGGTATAGTTTGCCACCATGATCTGGTTATCGCCGGTGCGGAAAAACAACTCGCGGCCGTTGGGGGACCAAAGCGGGTAGGAACCGCCGGTGCTCGAGACTTGCCACCTGCCTCCTTTATCCGGGAAGGCACGCACATAGATTTGATAGGTTCCCGCCTCGTTGGATGTATAGGCCATCCAATGTCCATCCGGCGAGAATGCGGGATATCGGTTGTCAAACGAATTGCGGAGAAACAATTCTGGCTTACCCCCGTGCAAACCCGCACCGTCTTGCTCGACGGACGCTGTCCACAACTCCCATCCCGAAGTGGACGCTGATTCGAGCCATGCCAGACGCTTGCCGTTCGGTGCGAAGGACCAAGCAACTTGCCGGTTCTTGCTTTCGATCAAAGGTAAAGGCTTGCCTCCGCCATCGGAGCGCGTCCAGTAAATGCCCCCCCTCCCTTCAAAGACGATAAAGCGGCCATCGGGACTCCATATCGGATTCGGGCTGACTCCTCCAGCGTTGAAGGTGAGGCGCGTCGTATTGTCGCGCTGCCAGTCGTAGATCCAGACGTCCCGGCTGGACGCGTCCGGAATATCCAAAGCCAAGCGGTGACCGTCCGGCGATAACCGCGGGCGCGTATAATTCCCGGGCTTCGCCAGGAGGGGTTCCATATTGCCGTTACGGCTCAGCCATTGCACGGTTGCTACGAGGCTTTGCGCTCCTCCTGCCTGGTATACGACCATCCCATTCTGTGAAACATCCAGTTGCGCTGATACGAATATTGGGTCGTAGGTGATCTGATCCAATACAGGAATGGGTGTGCCGCGCACCTCCAGGGCTTCCGGATCGAAGGGCACGGCAAACAGCCCGCCGTTGTTGACGTAAATCAAGTGGCCACTTCGGGTGCCAGTCGCCAGATACCGCCCGAAGCTGCCGCCGCGCAGCAGCGTTTTTCTATGCCGGTCTTTCAATGACAGGGCTTCGATGTTCAGACCCGAGAGCGTGGAAGAAGTGAACAGAACAACTTGGCCGCCCGGCAGGAATTGCGGCCAGTGGTGAAAGGTTTCGCCCGGTGCCAGTTCCGTGAGCTCCGTGGGAGTGCCGCCGCTCGATGGAATTTGGACTAGCCCGCCGAACGCGGCTGGCGAAACAACAATGCTGCCGTTCTCGCTCCAATTGCCGCCATATCCGGCACTGGCATCTACCAGGTACGAGGCAGGACCGCCGTCGATCGGCAGCTTTTTCAACTTACCGCCTGCGAAAAATGCGACCCATTGGCCATCCGGAGAGAAAAAAGGAGCCGTCGCGCCGTCCGTGCCCGCGAGTTCCGCCGCTTTGGGTTGATCGAGCTTGCGGGTGAAAAGTCTTCCTTTCGATACATACACGAGTCGGGTGCCATCCGGCGACAGGATCGCGGAAACGCCGGTCGTTGAGCCCAGCGACACATCCGATCCAAGGTCCACGTCCAGACGTACCAGCGGCTTCAGTTCGGCCGGGCGAGTAGTGCGGTAGGCGATCCACGAGGTGGCGATGAACCCCACCGCTAGCAGCGCGGCGGCTATCCAAGGCAGGCGGCTGCCTTTCTGCATCACGGCTGTGGGAGCCGGTCCCGCGGGCGCACTTGCAATCCATTCGAGCTCGGCTTTCAGGTCGCGCGCTGTTTGCCAGCGGTCGTCCGGATCTTTCTTCAGACAGCGTTGCAGCAGGCGATCCAGTGCAGCAGGCGCCACATCGCCGATGCTAGGCGCCGGGCGCTCCATGATGGCCGCGATCACACTGGCGGGAGATGAACCTTCAAAGGCGCGTTTGCCTGTCAGCATTTCATACAGCACCAATCCAAACGAGAAAATGTCGCTGCGCGCGTCGATGTCCTGGCCGGTGGCTTGCGCCTGCAACTGCTCTGGCGACATGTAATAGAGCGTACCGACGATTTCGTTCTTGCCCGTGAGCGCCATCGTGAGCGTGGCGTCATCCAGGGGTTTAACCATCTGCCCGATCTTGGCGAGTCCGAAATCCAGCAGCTTGATGCCGGATTTGGTGACCAATATGTTGGCGGGCTTCAAATCGCGATGGACGATCCCCTTCTTGTGTGCGGCGTCGAGAGCGTCACAAATTTGCGCCGCGTACTTGAGTGCCTGATCGAAAGGGAGAGGCCCCTTGAGAGGTGTGCCCCCGATGTACTCCATGACCAGGTAATTCGGGCCAACATCGTGCAGCGTGCAGATATTGGGATGGTTCAGCGCCGCAACCGCGCGAGCTTCGCGCTCGAAACGCTCACTGAACTCGGTCTTGGAAACCTTGATGGCTACGATGCGATCGAGGCGTGTATCACGCGCCTTGTATACATCACCCATACCACCCGCACCAATCGGAGCAAGGATTTCGTAGGGTCCGAGTTTGTCACCCGCGGTCAAAGGCATGTTGCTGATCCAGCTAAGTTTACATGATGAAGAGCTGGTTTGTGACTGCGTAACCAGTGGCATGCTTAAGCACGGTCTTGGACAAGACCGTTAGGCACGATTATCGGAAGCGTCAAACGCTTACGACGCCTGTTACGGTCAACCGGATGCCGCTTCGCTCAAAAGGAATTCTCACTTCCCGTTTCGCGACGAACACACAGGACGTGAATACTAGCAGAAACCCCTGATCTATTTTGTGAGATCAATCAGCACAATATCAGAGTTCTGGCGTGTGCGATCGAATACGATTCGCTGGCCGTCTGGGGACACATCGAAATTCTCCATCAGGTATCCATCCTTGAGATCGGTAAGCTGTCGTTGCTTTCCCGTATCCAAGTCCACCGCATAGAAGTTTCTCTTTCGTATGTCGGTGGTCGCCTGCAGGTAGATCAGCGTGTTGTGATTGGGAACAAAGCGATAGGGGCTACCCAGGTAGGCGACCTGGATATCGGGCATGGGAACGGGTTTTTTGTCGGGCGTGATGGCTTTGACCGGTAACGAGCCTCCGCCTTGCTGCGGCTCGGCATAGACAATGATCTTGCCGTCTGGCGACCAGACGGGATGATAAGAAAGAGTGCTGAGCAGGCGTTCCGGCGGACCGCCGTCCACGGGGATTTTGAAAATGCTGGTGCCGTCACCCTGATTGCCAGCGGCAGCGATCCATTTGCCATCCGGGGACCAGGACGCGATTCCTCGCACCGGGAACGACTCTACCAATGCGCGAACATTAGTACCGTCGGCGTTCATTACGTATAGACCTTCACGGGCTTGCTTGCGGTATGAGAAACAAATCTTGCTTCCGTCAGGAGAAATAGCGGGTGCGGCCATGACGCCGCCATCGCTGCCCTTCCATAACTCTCTGGCGGCACCATTCTCCAGTTTCCACAGTCCTTTGCCACCGCCCTTCGAGGAAAGAAAGAGAAGATAATCAGGCCCCAGGCGA
>Ga0207687_10000872_pt1 | contig 20428 bp, 16 predicted proteins | sample KBSM54metaG_FD_184399 | JGI IMG/M metagenome (GOLD analysis project Ga0207687, IMG submission 184399) | Miscanthus rhizosphere microbial communities from Kellogg Biological Station, Michigan, USA - KBS M5-4 metaG (SPAdes) (version 2) | ecosystem: Host-associated > Plants > Roots > Rhizosphere >...
TCACGCGCCCACTCACCTCACGCGCCCACTCACCTCACGCGCCCACTCACCTCACGCGCCCCGCTCACCTCGCGCTGCTCCTCAACTCACGCGCCCACTCGCGTCGCGCGCCCCGCTCGCGTCACGCGCCCCGCTCACGTCACGCGCCCGCTCGCTCGCGTCACGTCCGCTCTCGTCATTCCGCGTTATTTCGGCATTTTCGTGGGGACGGGCACTTTGCCGCCCTTGCGTAGATAGTCCACGATCACTTGCGTCAGGCGATCGTCGGCTTTGACGCAGGCGAGGCTCACGTCCCCGCTGACCGCGCCCTTACATTCTTTGCGGCGCGTGCTGACGGCGGTGCTCACGACTTTGTCCTCGCGGAGCGCCTCTTGCACGTTGTCATCCAAGAAGCGCCACTCCACTTTGGCCGCCTTCGGTGCCGGCGGTTTATCGAGAGTGACTTCCTCCTTGGCGAGGGTCACGCACGAGCCGTTCCAACGCAACGCTTCGTAGCCGCCGCCCGCTCCGCTGACCTGCATGCCGCCGGCATCCGCATTGCGTTCCACGAGCAAGAGCACCTCTTCGTCGAACTCCAGGTACGTGTTGTCCGATGCGCCGCCCGCGGCATTCCAAGCTTGAGTCTTGCGCGTCAGGTAACCCTTGCTGAAGGGCAAACCATTGCCGAACAGATACAGCGCGATGGACGGAAAGCTGTCGTTGCACATGCGCTTGATGAACTTCTGATCTGGCAGACACAGCCGACCAGATTTCGTGCACTCGGTAGGGATCGCGGGCACGGGCTCGGCCGCTGCTGCGGGCGCGGCATCGGAGGCGGCGGGCTCGGCAGCGGTCGGCTTCGCCGGTGCCTCGGAAACCGGCGCCTCTGGCTCGGGCTTGGGCGCGCCCCCGCAGGAAACCAACAAAAGCGCGGCAAGTATCGCATTTCGCGTCATGGGCTTTGGCTTTTACCATCAGCGCGCCGCTCGAGAAATCGAGTATGTTGCGCCGCATGAAGGGTTTGGTGGTGGTGTTTCGGGGTTTGGTGTTGTTTTCGGGGCTGCTGCTCGCGGGCTGCGGAGGGAGCGACGATCACACGGGGTCGACGCCACCGGCACAAACCGAGTGCCAGGCGGTCATGAACGAGTATTGCTCGAGTGCGACTTCGTGCCTGGTCACGGGCAACGTGATCACCGAAGCGGACCGCGCGACGACGAATCAAAGCTGCATCGACGAAGGCGCGGTCAAGCTCAAGTGCGATCACGCGGTGGGGGTCTCGAGCACCTACGATCAGTGCCTGACGGATCTGAAGAGCTTGCCCTGCGACCCGGTGGTAGCCGTCGCACACGGCACGATGATCGACCCCCTACCGATCAGCTGCAATCAAGTGATCCTCATCCGGCCTTGAGCCGGCGAGCAACCGCTTCACTCGACGGTGACCGTCTTCGCCAAATTGCGGGGCTGATCCACGTCAGTGCCCTTCAGATCGGCGACGTAGTAAGCCAGTAGTTGCAACGGCAACACGGTCACGAGTGGGATCACGCAATCGGGCACTTTGGGCACGTAAAGCACGTGCTCGGCGAGCTTTTGCGCTTCTTCGTCCCCGTCCGTCGCCACGGCGATCACGCGGCCGTCGCGCGCCCGCACTTCTTGCACGTTGCCCAGCGTTTTTTCGTAGTGCGAATCGTGCGGCATGACCACGACCACCGGCATGTTCTCGTCAATCAACGCGATCGGGCCGTGCTTCATTTCGCCCGCGGCGTAGCCCTCGGCGTGCGCATACGAGATTTCCTTCAATTTCAGCGCGCCTTCGAGCGCGATCGGGAAACCGAGGCCACGTCCGAGGAACAGCATGTGGCTCGCGTGCTGCCAGCGCCGCGCCACTTCCCAAACGCTGTCTTTGCGTTCGAGCGTGGCGCGCATCTCGTTCGGTAGCTCGACCAGCGCCTGCAGCACTTCACGCGTGCGAGCCGCATCGAGCGCGCCGCGCCGCCGACCCAAGTACAGCGAGAGCAAGAGCATGGCCGCGAGCTGCGTGGTGAAGCACTTGGTGGAAGCAACGCCGATTTCCGGCCCGGCGTGGGTGTAGAAAGCGCCGTGCGCGGCGCGCGGAATGGCGCTATCGACGACGTTGGTCAACGCCAGCACGCGTGCGCCGGCCTCACGCGCGGTCTTCAACGCGGCCAGCGTGTCCGCCGTTTCCCCGGATTGGCTGACGGCCACCACCAAGTCTTTGGAAGTGAAGACCGGTTCGCGATAGCGCACTTCGCTGGCGAGCTCCGTCTGCGCGGCGATGCGCGAGAGTTGCTCGACCCAATGCCGGCCCGCCAAGGCCGCGTGATAACTCGTCCCGCAGGCGATGAAGTACACGCGCTCTACATTGCGCACGGCCTCGGCATCGAGTCCGAATTCGGCGTCGACCAGATCGCCCTCTTCCAGCAGAATCCGACCGCGCAGCGTATCTTCGATGGCGCGCGGCTGCTCGAAGATTTCCTTCAGCATGAAGTGCTTGTAGCCGCCCTTTTCGGCTTGCACCGGGCTCCAGTCGATCTGCCGCGGCGCGCGCTTCACGCGTTCGCCTGCGATGGTTTCGTGCCGCACGCCATCGCGCGTGAGCTCCGCCATCTCGCCGTCTTCCATGAACAACATGCGGCGCGTGTGCGAGAGCAGCGCCGGCACGTCACTGCCGCACAGGGTGGCTCCGTCGGCGAGCCCAATCACGAGCGGGGAGGCATTTTTGGCCACTACGATGCGATCGGGTTCGAGCGCCGAAGTGACGGCCAGTGCATACGCCCCGCGCACCCGCGCCAGAGTCGTGCGCACGGCATCGAACAGTTTGGCGCCGCCGCTCACCGCGCGGTCGACCAAATGGGCGATGATTTCGGTATCGGTGTCGCTCTGGAAGCGCACGCCATCGGCTTCCAGCTCACGCTTCAATTCGAGGTGGTTCTCGATGATGCCGTTGTGCACGACGGCCACTGCGCCCACGAGATGCGGGTGGGCATTGGGCTCACTCGGGCGACCGTGCGTGGCCCAGCGCGTGTGCCCGATGCCGGTCGTGCCATCGAGCTTCTTACCTTCGATGGCGCGCGCCAAGTTGTCGAGCTTGCCCACCGCGCGCACCAGATCCAGGCCACGCCCGTTGTGCACCGCCAAACCCGCCGAGTCGTAGCCGCGGTATTCCAACTTCCGCAGCCCCTCGAGCAAAATGGGAGCTGCCCGATCCGGGCCGACGTAGCCAACGATTCCGCACATGCTCCCTATCTGCCATCACCCTGGCGAATAGGCCCATTTTTTTGCGGGTGGGTTCGGTTTCAGGCCATCATTTGACCGAGGCCCTCGGGTCTTGTTCGTCCTCACCGCAACGACCTGGATCCACCGGACAGCTCATTTCCGAGGCGTTTTTCGATTTCCGGTCGAACCCTTGCTGTAAACCCGCGAGCCAGGCGTCGCCGTCGAACAGGCCGACGTGGGTGTTTTGCGCGTCGAATTGGAGCCCGGCTGAAACCGCGCTGAAGCCCGCCAGGCGAACCAAGAGCGCGCCCTGAAACCCGTCGGGCAAACTTTGCAGACGGCCGCGCGCAACGGCCGGACCACCGCTCAAGTTCACAAGCGTGATGTCCGTGAGCCGGCAACGTCGAGCCAGCGAGCCCGTGACCGCGAGCCCACGCAGCGGAAACAGACTCGGAATCCATTTCGGCAACGATCCTTCCGATGCTAGCACCGCGAGCCCCGGCGTCGCATCGCGCAGGTTCGCGTGAAACATGCCGCCGAGCTCTAGGTTCTGCGTCACGCGACCGTGAAGCGAATCTAAACTCACATCCGCCCACCAGCCCTTGACCGGTTCGGGAGAGTTCAGCACGGACGCGTTGCGGATCCGCACTTTGCCCGTGCCATGCGCCGTGCGCGATCCGAAGTCGAGCGTATCGAGCACGAATTCTCCGCCCAAATCCGTGGCCAATTGCGTGGCTCCGATACGGCCGCGCGCCTGATTCGCGGCCAAGCGTAAGTTGCCAGCGAGCTTGCCTTTGGCTCGCGAGAGTTCGGCGTTGATCTGCAAATCGGGGACTTGCGCCGCCCAGCCTTGTGCCGCACCCGTCGCGCTGCGCAGAGCGGCTTTCCGTAGATTCACTTGTAAGGCGCCGCGCCCATCGTCGTCCAAGAGCCCGGGTTCGAAGCGCGCATCGATCGCCACATCACCGTGCGTGGTGAAGTCACCCCAGCTGAGTTCGGTTTGCGCGAGCAACCCCGAGAGCGCAAGCTCGGCCGAGCCGCGCTCGAGCAGCTTCGCCGAGCCATCGAGCTCCGCGCCTTCGATGCGCGACCACGGGCAATCGGCGTCTTGCGTGGTGTCGCCGAGCGAGACCGCCTGCGCGGACAAGTGGCCCTTGGCAGCGCCGCGATGCTTGCCGAAGTCGAGCTTCGCCAAGCTCAGATCGAGGCTGGATTTCCCTGCCAAACGCAGATTCTCCCGCTCCACCTGCCAGCTCGCGGGCAGTAAGTGGACTTCACCCGAAAGGGCGCCCGCGGCATTGCTGGCGAGCGCCGCGTGCACCTCGACGCGTTTCGTCAGCGCGCGTTCCGGATGTTCGAGACCCACGGTGGCGCGTGGCTCGACCAAGGTGGCGACCAAGTCCACTTGGCGTGACTGGTTTTTTTGGTTTTCAACGAGCACTCCGCGGGCTTGCACGGCACTCGTTAACCGCACCGTGCGGCTCTTCGCAGATAGCGACGGAATCGAGGCAATGAAGCGCGTCGAGCGAAGCCCACCCGCGTTGGTCACGACCGCATTGGCCAGCATCGCCGGTGCGTTCACGGTGAAGTCTCCCACGTGACCGGAAAAGCTCGAGACCTTGGCGTCGGCGGTCACGGTTTGGCGGTAGCCATCGCCCTCGGCCGACGCCAACACTTTGAAACCAGCGACGTTGAACGTCCCATCCGCGAGCTCCGCATGCAGCGAGCGGCCATCGAGATCGGCAGTCGCTGATCCTGCCCAATTTTCGGGATCGGCATGCACGATGCGTAGCGCCAGAGCGCCCGCGTACCGAACCCGCTCCGCACCGCGACTGGCGCCCAAATTCTCGGTCTCGACCAGCGCTTCACCATCGATGTGTCGATCGCGATAGCTGCCGCGCGCCTGCACGGTGGCCGCGCCCGAGAGTAACGCTTGCGCGTGGAACCAATGGTTCAGCCATTCTGCGTCCACGAGCTTCAGTTGCGCTTCGTCGAGCCGGATCCCGCTGAACGGAAAATCCTTGGTGGTGTCGCGATTGTCGCTGAGCAATGCCGCGGCGAAGTGCTCGATGCGCGGCGGATAACCGAGCGCTGCGCCTTCCTTCACGTTGGCCTGGTCGACGATGAACAACACTTCGCTGCCGGTATTGCCCTCCATGGAGGCGATGGCCTTCACGCTGTCGGCGCGCATCTGAACATCCGGCGTATCGAGTTGCAGCGCCCGCTGAGAAACCTCGACGCGACTCAAAGGCGTGAATACACCGTGGTCGAGACCGACGGTGAGCTCCAAGTCCCCCCCGGACGAAGCAATGCGGGCAACCGAGCGCGGGGCAAACAGCGCGGCCACGGCGGGATCGACGGCTGTCGCTTTCAAAGCAACGTGCGCCGAGATGAAGCGGAACACCTCCATCCCGTTGTAGGGGCGCACGTCGAATGGGTGCACGGTGCAATCGATGTGCGCGCGCAAATCCGGCGTGATGCGGTACGTTCCCGCCGAGAGCAGCCCCGGCTCGAGATCGAGCGAGGCCGGGCCGACCCACAAGTTGCGCGCCGGCACGAGCTGAAACTGGCCCTTGGCTCGGCCGTGACCGCGATAGCGAAAGGCCTGGACCCAGGCCTCGGAAACGCCCACGTCGACGTCGTCCAAGTGCACCGTCCACAAATTGTATTCGGCATCCGGGATGGGTGGCTCGGGCACGTAGGCCTCGAACACCGCGGGCGAGCGAAACTCCGGCATGGGCGCGAAGGCTCCGACGGCAGGCTCGTGCTGTGACCAGGGGTCGATGCGATGACGCAGATGAAAGGCCACCCCATCGCCGCGCAGGTGCGAGGCGTGGAACGTGTGATGGACGAGTTCGCTCACGTGCACGACCACGAACGCGTGCGCGACGTCGATCGAGAACTGCAGGTTGTGATCCTGGAACGTGACACGGAGCGCTTGCACGTGGACTCGCCCGGGGAACACCGACCAACCACTCTGCATCTTGGCGCTCACCTGATTGGTGCCTTTGAACGCCAGCGACAGGCCGTTGAGGTTCAAAAACAGATTCACCCCCACGAGATAGAAGGCCCACAACCCGAGCACCGCGAAACCGAGTCCGCGCAGGAGACGAAGCCAACGCGGGCGAGCCTTCGGCGTGGGAGAGAGTTGCCCGAAAGCTACGCCATGACTCGACACACCCCGGCCAATGCACGAGCCGGACCGCCCTTGATTTAGGGGATTTCAGCCGCAGAGGGCCGCCTCGCGAACGAGGCAATTTGGCACGTTGAGGCGTTGCCGTGCTTTTCGCGAAGCGCCGCGAAAGACGCTCGCTAACGGCTCGATTTCGCTGCGAGCTGCCGGTACAGCTCGGCCGTCTGCTGAGCGATCGCCGACCAGCTGAAGGTCGCTTCGACGCGCGCGCGGCCCGCCTTGCCGAACCGGGCAGCGAGTTCGGGCGAGGCCACGAGTTCATTCACCCGCGCGGCGAATGCCCGCGCGAACGCGTCGCGATCTTTCGGGGCGCCCATGGGCGTTCCGTCGGGCTCGAATTGAATCAGGTAACCGGTTTGGCCTTCGACGACCACCTCGGGAATGCCGCCCACCGCCGAGGCGACGACGGGCGCGCCGCACGCCATGGCTTCCAAATTCACGATCCCGAACGGCTCGTAGATCGAAGGGCAAGCGAACACTCGAGCGTGACTCAGGATTTGAATCAGCTCCGGGCGCGGCAACATCTTTTCAATCCAGCGCACCGGGCCGCGCAAACGTTCGAGCTCGGTGACGAGCTCACGCACTTCGGCCCCGAGCTCTTTCGTATCGGCCTCTCCCGCGCACAGCACCAGATCGACCCCGGGCGCGAAGTGGCGCGCGGCTTCGAGCAAGTGCACGATGCCCTTTTGGCGGGTGACACGGCCCACGAACACGACGTACGGCCGTTTCGGATCGATGCCTTCGCGCTCCAACACGTTCGTGCCGGTATCGTGCTGAAATTGCGCCGGATCGATGCCGTTGTAGATGACGTGAACGCGCTCCGGGTCGACCGTTGGATAGGCTTTCAGGATGTCGGCGCGCATGCCGGCGGAAACGGCGATCACGGCATCAGCGGACTCGATCGAGATGCGTTCGCAGAAGCTCGATAGCGCGTAGCCGCCGCCGAGCTGCTCGGCCTTCCACGGGCGCAATGGCTCCAAGCTGTGCGACGTCATCACGTGCGGCACGCCGTACAAAAGCTTGGCTAAATGGCCGGCAAAGTTCGCATACCACGTGTGCGTATGCACGACGTGCGTGCCGTGCACGGCCTTGGCCATCGCCAAATCGACGGAGAGCGTGCGCAGGGCCGCGAGCTCGGGCGCGTCACCATCGAGCGCCGCCCACGGCTTGTAGGTGCCTTGCACTTCCGGTAGCGCACGCGGTTCACCGAAACAGTGCACGGCGAGCTCGACCAAGGGCGCGAGTTCACGGGCCAGGTATTCGACGTGAACGCCGGCGCCGCCGTAGATCTCAGGGGGATATTCGCGGCTGAGCAGCGCGACTTTTAGTGGTTCTGTCACGGAGCTCAAACCCGAACCGGATCGTCCTTACCGACGACCACGATGCCATTGTCGCTGAAGGTGAAGCCGCGAGCGCGGTCTTCTTCCGCGTTCACGCCGATGCGTGCGCCCGGCGGCACCTTCACGTTCTTATCCAAAATCGCGCGGCGAATGATGGCGCCGCGCCCGACATCGACGCCATGCAGCAGCACGGAGTCTTCCACCAGCGCGCGCGAGTGGATCGAAACGCCGGGCGAAAGGATCGAGCGGCGAACCGTGGCACCGGACACGATCACGCCCGCAGCCACCATCGAGTCGATCGCCATACCGCGGCGGTCGTCTTCGTCGAACACGAATTTGGCGGGCGGCAGCGCTCCGAGCGAGGAATGAATCGGCCACTCGTTGTTGTACAGATTGAACACCGGGTGCACGCTGATCAGATCCATCTGCGCTTCGTAGTACGCATCGAGCGTGCCCACGTCGCGCCAGTAGCCTTTGTCGCGCTCGTTGGCGCCCGGCACTTTGTTGCTGTTGAAGTCGTAAACCGCGGCGTCACCGCTATCGACCAGGCCGGTGATGATGTTGCCGCCCATGTCGTGGGCGCTGTCCTTGTTTTCAGCATCCGCGTGCACCGCATCGACCAAGGCTTTGGTCGTGAACACGTAGTTGCCCATCGAGGCGAACACCTGCTCCGGATCATCCGGCAAGCCTTCGGCATGGGTGGGCTTTTCACGGAAGCTCGCGATGCGGTTGTTGCGCCCGGGCGTGATCACTCCGAAGCGATTGGCCTCGGCTTTGGGCACGCGGATGCCCGCAACCGTCACGCTCGCGCCCGATTGGATGTGCGCGTCGATGATCTGCTCGGGATCCATGCGGTAGATGTGATCGGCCCCGAACACGCAAATGTAATCCGGGCTCTCGTCGGCGATCAGGTTCAGGTTTTGGTAGATCGCGTCTGCCGAGCCTTCGAACCAACGCCGGCCGAGCCGCATTTGCGCGGGCACGGTCATCACGTAGTTGTTGAACAAGGGCGACATGCGCCACGTTTGCGCGATGTGCCGGTCGAGGCTGTGGCTCTTGTATTGGGTGAGCACGGCGATGCGCAGGTAGCGGCCGTTCACCAAGTTGCTGAGCGCGAAATCGATGATGCGGTAGTTGGCCCCGAAAGGCACCGCGGGTTTTGCGCGATCTCGCGTCAGCGGCCAGAGCCTTTTTCCTTCACCACCAGCGAGAACCACTCCGAGCACATGCGGGCGTTTGGCCATTCGCGAAAACCCTGCCGGTTTTTTTCGACTACGGAAAGAGTTTTGTCGCAAATGGACGCAGCCAACCGCCCGAAACCTCGGTTTCGGCGGTTTGGCCGTGCTGCCGGTACGCGGCCCGCCCGACCTTCAGTGACGGTCGAACACGAGCGGCATGTTCACCTCGGTGCTGATGCGATCGCCTTGATGGTAGGTGTGCCGCCGGCCATGGTGCTCGCGGTGCTGTTCGCACCACATTTCGGCGCCGCCGGAGGCTTGCCGCGCCTCGACGCACCGCACACAGGGCGGCTCGATGGTGGGTTCGTTTTCGGTGTTTTCCGCGTGACGGTCGTCGTGGCTGACACGCTCGCGCATCACCAAAACCGGGCACGAAGCCAAGCGCACGACCTCTTCGGCGACCGACCCGAGCAGCAACCGAGAGACGCCACGCCGACCATGCGTGCCGACCACGATCAGGTCAGCGCGCAGATCGGTGGCGAGCTGCGCGATTTCTTCCGCCGCCGCCTCGAGTCGCAAGTGGGCAACGAGCGTGATGGATTCCGGTGCAATTTCCTTTTGGCCAGCGCGGAACGTACGCAGCCGCGCCTCCGCATAGGCGCGCACTTGTTCGGCCGCATCGGACAACGACACGTTCGCGAATCCGGGATCCGCTGGCGATTCCAGTTGCGCGAGCGTGCCCATGGTGCGCACGACATTCACGACGTGGACTTCGGCGAGTGAGTGCTCCGCTGCGAGTTCGAACGCTCGCTCGAGTGCGAGGTCACTCACCGGCGAGTAATCGATGCCCGCGACGATGATGTAGGGGATTTCAGGCTGCGACATGACACGCTCCTTGCTGGGGTTGAAGCTCGAGGTGGTGCATCGCTCATGCCACGCGCTGCGCGCTTTCCTTCACCGGACAATCGCGGCTTCGGACCGAGCAAATCTGCCTCGCGGCGGCCGCGCTGTGACACTTTGCCGATGGGCAGCCACGCTTGCCCGCGAAAAATGCCTCGCTTTCTAGCGGAGCCCGACGGCACGGGATTTGTATCGAAATCTGAAACCCCGGAGGTGAGCGATGACGTCCATCCGCAAAATCTTGGTGCCCACGAACCTATCGGAAGCAGGCACCGCCGCCTTGCTCGAGGCCCAGCGCTTCGCGGAGGGGTTCGGCGCGACCATCGACCTGCTCCACGTTTGGTCGCCACCTGCATTGATGGCGCCGGAGGCCGTCGTGACCGGCACGGGAGTCAACGAACAGCCGCTCCTCGAGTGGATGCGTCAGACAGCGGAAGAGCATTTGCTCACCTTTCGCGACGAAGCCCGAGCCAGAGGCATCCACGTCGACGGCGCGCTGTGCGAACTCGGGGACCCCGCGGCCGCCATCGTGGAACGCGCGGCTGCCGGCCACTACGATCTACTCGTGCTCGCCAGTCGCGAACGCGGCGCGCTCGCCCGAGCGCTTCTCGGCAGCGTGACCGAGCAAGTCATTCGCCACGCCCCCTGCCCGGTGCTCACCGTGCACCCTCAGGCGTGAGCGAAGCCCGGGCCGCGCGCCGGCCGCCGGGGCAGCGAGTTGCCTACATCGGATTTTCTCGCCAATTTCGGCTCAGATTGAGCGAGCCAGCGCTGGGCACTATGCTGCTCGGAACGGGTTCTACCCGAGGCTTTTGCATGCATCGTATCTCGCCACTCACGCACTGGGTCTTTCGCTCGAGTTTGGTTTTGGGGTCTCTCAGCTCGATCGGAGCGACCGCCGCGACCGCACACGCGGAAGCTCCCGTCGATGGCGACGCCATCAAACGCGCCCGCGAGCAGTTCAGCCAAGCGCTGTCTCTGCAAACCGGCGGTGATTGGGCGGGTGCGCTCGCGCTGTTGAAGGAAGTCGCCGCGGTGAAGCCGACCCCGCAGGTGCGCTTCAACATCGCCATCTGTGAAGAGCGCTTGGGGCGTTTGGTCGCCGCGATGGGTGACTACGAGCTCGCCGCCACCGATGCGCAAGCCGAGCGCGCCGAACAGGTCGGGCAAGAGGTCGACGCGCGTCTCGCAGCGCTGAAAGCGCGAGTGCCGCGCGTCGTGGTGCAGCGCGGTGAAGGCGCGGACTCCGCGACCATTTCGCTCGATGGCGTATCCCTCGGGGATTCGGTGCTCAACGTGCCCATGCCCGCGGACCCGGGCCCGCACGTGGTGGAAGCGAAAGCGCTTGGTTTCCGGCCGTTCAAGCAATCTTTCCGTGTCGCCGAGCAACAAACCGCGACCATCTTGGTGAAGCTCGACGCCGAGCCCGTCGCGCCGGAAACGCCAGCGACGGCACCAGGCCCGCGCGTCGTCTCGCACAGCACGCGCACCGTCGGCTTCGTCGTGGGCGGCGTCGGCATTGCGAGCCTGATTGGCTCCGGCGTGTTCTTCCTCTTACGCCACAACAGCATCACCGATCTAGACACTCAGTGCGGTGCCGATCGCCAGGCGTGCCCGGATACCGCTCGCACGGCAGTCGATCACGGCAAGCTGTACACGACACTCGGCGACGTCGGGCTTGCCGTGGGCGCGGTGGGCTTGGGCGTTGGGGCGGCGCTCGTCATCGCGGGCAGCGGCTCACCCGAACAGGCCAGTGTGAGTGTGGCTCCGGGTGCGATCGGCGCGAACGCGGGCGCGAGCTTGCTCGGTCGCTTCTGAGCGACCCGTCCGTTCAGAACCCGGGGTTTCTGATCGGTGACACGAAGGTGCCACCCGGGCGGGGCTTGATCGCGCTATCCGCGGGTTTTGCGGGCTTTGGATGCGGAGCGTGCCCGGAATGCGGGTTCGCGCTGGCCGCAGGTTTGGCGCTGGGCTGGCTCGCCGCAGAGTCGATCGACGGCAGTGTCTGCGTGGGTTTGACGACCGGCTCGTCGTTGACGGCCGGTTCGTGGCTGGCCGTCAACACGCTCGTCGCCGCGGGTGTGGAGTCGACCGCGGTCACCACGCGCGAGGGTCGCCGATTCAAGAACAGCGCGACGATCGCGCCCACGATCAGCACCGCAAACACCGAAGCCACCGCGCGCGCGACGCTCGTCCGCGGCTGAGCGCGACGCTCCGTGCTCGTCTGCAAACCGCCGCGCAGGGTGGCGCCCGGGAGCGAACGATTGCCCTCGGCGCTGGGCGTCATCTCGCGACTCGAAACGAGGCCTTCGAGCACGGTGGGCACTTCGGCCGATTCTGCATCGACCATGCGCGGCACTGATTTTCCGGCTTCGCGCCGATCCGCGGCTTCGAGCGCGCCCTTGATGGCGGCTTTGCGCTTCTCGAGGCGATCGGGCAAGAGCGCGCGTAAGAACTCCGCGACCTCTTCGTCCGTGCTCGGGCGCATCGAAGCCGGGAGCGCGCGCGTGAGGCCGATCAGCATGTCGTTCGCGGTGGGGTAACGCTTGGCGGCGTCCTTCGCGAGCGCCTGCATCACCACCGATTCGAGGCCCACGGGATAGCCCGGCACCAGCGTGCTCGGCGGAATGACCAAATCATCCGAGCTGATGCGGCGGATGGTTTCGGCCTGATCCTCGCCGCGAAACGGATGCGTCCCGGTGGTCATCATGTACAGCAGGATGCCCATCGCGAACACGTCGGTGCGCCGATCGATGCGCTCACCGCGCAGCTGTTCGGGCGACATGTATGCAATTTTACCCTTGAGCTGTCCGGCTTCGGTTTCCGCAGAGGCGCGGCTCGTGGCTTTTGCCACGCCGAAGTCGACGACTTTGACGACGCCGTCGTAGGTGAGCAGCACGTTCTGCGGCGACACATCGCGGTGCACGAGGCCGACGAGCGCGCCATTTTCGTCGCGCAATTCGTGAGCAGCGTGCAGCCCTCGGCAAGCCTGCGCGGTAATACTGACGGCAATCGCCAGCGGGATGCCGCCGCGCGTGGCCGCGTACTTCATGATGATGTTCAGTGGCTCGCCGTCCACCCACTCCATCACCAGGTACAGAACGTGGTCGACCTCACCGAGATCCATGATCTCGATCACGTGCGGATGCCGCACTTGTGACGCGAGCGAGGCTTCGTCCAGAAACATCCGCTCGAAATGCGGGTCATCGACCAGGCCCGGGAGCATGGTTTTGATGGCCACCATCTTTTGGAAGCCGCGGGTGCCTTTGAGCCGAGCTGCCCACACGCTCGCCATCCCGCCGGTCGCGATGGGGAGCAAAAGCTCGTATCGGCCAAGGACTTGGCCGGCAGAGAGGTCGTCGAGCATGCGGGTTAAGGGAGCCTTGAGCCTACCATAGCGCCGCCGGTCCAGTGCCGCGCGTGGAAGGCTAAAACGGCTGCAAAACGTTGCAATTTGGGCATCTCGGCCGGCGGGCACGGGGGGCTGCGAGCGCCTTTTGCGAAGCCCGCGGGGCCGCCGAACCGAGGGCCCGACCGCCCCGCGGCCGCTCCTTTTGGCGGGCGACGAAGTCTGCGGCTCGAGAGGGACGGTTCTTGCGTAGACTCGGCGCACGTTACGTTCGCGGCGTCCGATTCCAGCATTGTTACCTGCGGCACACCACTTGCCTTGAGCGCATCACTTCATGACTCGATTGACTGACGGTGGTGCTTTGCGGCGAGTGTTTCCGGTCGTTGCCTACGCGGCAACAGCGCTCGTCGCCTGCTCCTCGATCGGGCCCGCACCGGCCTCATCCAACGCGAGTCATGGGGGAAACACCGCCGGTGGAGCCGCCGGCTCGAGCGTCGTTTCCGGTGGGGGCGGCGCTGGCTCGAGCTCACTCGGTGGCGTTGGCGGCAGCGCGGGCCTCAGCGGAGGCGCGGCAGGCGGGGCCGCAGGCGCGGTGTCGAGTGGCGGAGCCTCGGCCGGCAGCGGCGGCTCAGCACCGATGGTGCTGCCGGTGTCCACCTGTAGCGGCGTCGATCCATTCTTGGCCGCGAGCGGCCTGCAAGTGCACAGCGCGCGCGGCACGGGTCCCGCCGTCAGCCTGCGCGGCGCGAATTTGGGCGGCTGGCTCATGATCGAGCCGTACATGACGCCGCTTGCGGACGTCCCCGACGACTATTCGCTGCACACCGTGCTCGAGCAACGCTTCGGCGCGACCGTGCGCGATAGCCTGATTGCGGGCTACGAGCAGAGCTGGATGCAGACGGCCGATTTCGATGCCATCGCGGCTCTCGGCATGAACGCAGTGCGCGTGCCGGTAACGTACGAAAACATCCAGAATGCCGACGGCACGCTGCGCACGAACGCCTTCGAACGCTTGGACTGGGCCGTGGCCGAAGCGTGGAAGCGCTGCATTTACACGATCATCGATCTGCACGGCGCGTGGGGCGGAGCCAGCACCTCGGCGTCGAGCGGCAAGGTCGGCACCGCCGAATTGTGGACGAGCGAAGACGACAAAGCGCGCAGCACCGCGCTGTGGCAAGCGATCGCCACTCACTACAAGGGCAACCCCGCCATCGCCGGCTACGACGTGTTGAACGAGCCCATCGCCGCCGCCACCGATCAGGATCGCTGGACCCTGCAAGACCGCTTTTACAAGGCGATTCGCGCCATCGATAGCGAGCACGTGATCTTCATCGAGGCCATCTGGTGGCTCGACAATTTGCCGCAGCCGTCGAAGTACGGTTGGACGAACGTGGTCTACGAGTGCCACCACTATTTGTGGGATAGCCAAACCGACGTCGCCGCGCAGAAGGCCGGCGCGGACGCCAAGGTGGACGATTTCACCAAGCACGCGAGCTACGGCGTGCCGTTCTACTTGGGTGAGTTCAATTTCTTCGGCAACCCCGAGGCTTGGAAATACGGCGTCGAGCAATGGGACAAAGCGGGCATCAGTTGGACGAGCTGGTCGTTCCGCGCGAGCGCCGACGGCATCGGCCTTTCCAATAGCTGGGGCGTGATGAATCCCATCGATCCGCGTCCCGCATTGCCCAGCATCACGCAAGATTCTGCAGCCGATATCGCGTCGAAGTGGGCCAAGTGGGGCGCCAGCGAATTCGGCGCGAATCCGGTGCTGCAGGCGGCACTCGCCGCCCCCGCGCTCAGCGCCGACGATTACGCCGCGCCCGCAGGAAAGACACTCACGGTGGCCGCCCCTGGCGTGCTCACGAACGATCACGACCAAAACCAAGGTCAGCCCGGCATCACGCTGCAGGCACAAATCACGACGCAACCTGCGCACGGCCAGGTCACGCTGAGCGCGAACGGCGGCTTCAGCTACACGCCAGCGAGCGATTTTTCCGGCACGGACATGTTTCTGTACACGGTGTTCGATGGTCGGCTGCACGCGGCCAGTCCTCGGCCGGTCACATTGCACGTCTCGAGCGCGCCGTAAGCGTTCACCGCGTGCACGCTTTCCGCTAATGCGTTCGCGCGTGTTCCCCCGCGAACACGCGCACGCCCTCTGCCTCTGGCAACTTGCGCAGGGCGAGGACAGCGCGAGCATCTGCAGAACTCGCGAGCACTGCCGAACTAGTGGTCACGATCCATTGCGCCTGCGGCAAGATCTCGTGCAGCGTTGCCAGTAATTTCTGCTGCACCGGCGGATCTTGATGCAAATCGACTTCATCGATGGTGATCACGCCTTCGGCTTCACGCGGATCGAGATCGGGATAGGCAGTCCATAGCGTGCGCACGGAGAGCGCCGCGAACGACACGAGATGACGCGCGCGCGTAGGCAACGCATCGAAGGTGACGACGCGCCCCTGCCCGGAAAACATCGGCTCGAACGACAGCGGATCGAGGCCACGATAGGCAAAACCAGCCAAATGCACCAAAGCCCCAACCGCTCGCTGCATGGCCTCACCGAGTAGGTCGAAGCGCGGTGACTCGCGTTCGCGGATCGGTGGCAAGGCGCTCGAGATGGCCGCGTAGGCCAGAGCCTGTTTGGTCTCGCGCGCCAAGTCCGAACGCGTGGCGTCGTCGAGCGCGGCGCTCGCGCGCACGTCGTAGCGAGCGATGGTGCGCGCCGGCGCGCTGAACGCGATCGGCTGCCGCGAAAACCAACGCGCGCTCGAAATGGGCAGGAACGCGAAGCCGCCTTCGTTCGCCAAGCGATCGAACAGCACTTGTTCACGCCGCCGCAACGCCTCTTCTTCCTCACTGACGCAGACGCGCGCGTTGGGGCTCGCGACGGCCAGCGGATGTGGGCGTGCTGGTTCGTCCTGGCCAAGTGCCCAGGAACAAGCCGCGAAGGGCGGCCGCGCGCCTTCACGCACTTCGCTGCGTGCCGGTTGCACGGTAGCGTGCCCGGGACGAGTGCTCGCAATCGCCGAAAGCACGCTCGTCTTGCCCACGCCGGCGCCACCGTGAATCACGGTGACCGCGCGCGGGTCGCCGTGGTCGTCCACAAACGGCAGCTCGAGTTCCTCGAAGGGACCCACGCCGAAGAGCACCGCACGCACGAGCTTCATGCGAAAACAGAAGCTTAACCCCGCGCTCGATCGCGCTCCATCGTCAATTCGGGGAATTTCCACAAAGGCTGGAGGTAGCTCTCGGGTCCGACTAAGGAGAGGGACATGGAGCTCCGAACCGAAGTCGAAATCGAGGCGGCCGCCGCCGATGTCTGGCGCGTGTTGACCGATTTCGCGAGTTATCCGGAGTGGAACCCGTTCATCACCGAAATCCGCGGCGATCTGCGGGAGGGGACCGCGCTCGAGGTCAGCCTGAGTGTGCCGGAAGGGCGTGACCTACATTTCAGGCCTCGGCTCCTCCGCTGCGAAAATGAGCGTGAATTGCGCTGGCGCGGCCATTTCCTGTTCGCTGGCCTGTTCGACGGCGAACACTTTTTTCGGCTCGAAGCAGTCGGCCCGAGTCGCACGCGCTTCATCCACGGCGAGAACTTCACGGGCATCCTGGTGCGCTTCGCGAGCGCGACCCTGAGCAAGGCCGCGCGCGGCTTCGTGTACATGAATCGCGCGTTGAAACGGCGCGTCGAAGAGGGTTGAGCCCCACGCGGCCCGAGGTAGGATGCGGCCAACATGCTCGTTCGCCGCATCCTGATCCCGGTCGACTACTCCGATACCTCGAAAACCGCGCTCGACTACGGCACGGAACTGGCGCTGAAATTCGGCGCCGCGATCGACATCGTCCACGTTTGGGATCGCCCCACGTACGTGACCGACGCGGTGCTCGTGCAGCGCCCCGGTGAGGCTCACAAACCAATCGGCGAATTGATCCGCGAAAACGCCCAGCGGGACATGACCGAGTTTCTGAGCACGGTCACGATCCCCGAAGGGGTCAGCATGCAGAGCCGCCTGCTCTCCGGCGAACCCTCGGCAACCCTGGTGGAGGAACTCAAGAAGGGCCAGCATGACCTAGTCGTGCTCGGTACCCACGGGCGCACGGGTTTTGCCCACCTGCTCCTGGGCAGCGTCGCAGAGCGCTTGGTTCGGCTGTCGCCGGTTCCGGTGCTGACCGTACCTCCGCCCAAAGGCCGGGGCTGATTGCGGCTGGCGGGCTGGCGGGCTGGCGGGACTGCTGAATCCGGCGTGGCGTTTCGGGGCATCCGAGCGATTCCGTCTGCCGAGAACCCGGCTCAGGTAGGCCCGCTTGGCGGAATTCCCCCAAAAAAAGCCGCCCGTCGACGAAAGTTTTTACAACCGCCACAACCCCGTACGGCTGTAGTATTCTTGCGCGCCCCGTGACGAACGAGATCCCAGCCCATTGCGTGTCCCGTCACGTCGTACGCGTCAGATTCGGTGAAACGGACTTGATGGGCATCGTGCACCACGGCACCTACATCTCGTATTTCGAGGTCGGCCGCGTGGAATACATGCGGCGCCGCGGCCTCGACTACAACTCGTGGACCGAACTCGGCATCCATCTGCCGGTGGTCGAAGCCCACGTTCGCTATCGAAAAACCGCGCGCTTCGACGAAATGCTGTGCGTCGAGTCACGGCTCACCGAGCTCACCCGGGTCAAGGTCCGGTTCGAATATCGGCTGCTGCGCGGCTACCCGGTCGGCTCCGAGGAGCTGGTCGCCGAGGGTTTCACCCTGCTTGCCTGCGTCGGTGATGATCACGTGCCCCGGCGTATTCCGCCGAATGCCGAGGCTATTTTGCGCGGGCCTGAGCTCAACTCCGAAGTGTTCCCCGAAGCGACGGCCATGGCCGTCCGCTGAACCGCGGAACGCAAGGATGCTAAGCTGATTTCGCCATGAATGACCGGGCGCCGCCGGGACCCGACCCCAAGAACGTTCGCGCCTCGACGGTCGACACGGGTTGGTCCGCTCCGCCACCCGCTGCTGCCGGCAATTCGCCCTCGCGTCCGTCGCGCGCACCGCCGCCACCGCCCAGTCGGCCTTCGCAGGGGCCTCCGCCGGCGCCGAGTCGGCCGTCGCATTTCCCGCCACCACCGCCCAGTCGGCCTTCGAATCTGCCGCCTCCCCCACCGAGTCGTCCTTCGCACGCAGCGCCCGCCGAGGCCGCTAGCGAAATCCCGCGTTTGCCGCCGGTCCCCTCGGCGCGGCCTCTGCCCAACTACGACAGTTCCAGCATCCCGGATGTCACGCAGGTCGATCGCCAAGTGCAATCGCGCGTGCAGGCCATGCGCGAGAAGGACACGATCCCGCCGCCACGCCGCTCTTCGGCCTTCCCGCCCGCGGCACCGCCACCCGCGGTGGTCGTGCCGAACGAGCCACCGGTCGTGATTCAACAGCCAGCGGTTCGCCCGCAGCCCGCGCCCTCGGTACCGCCACCCATGCCGCAAGATCCGGAGCAGATCGCTGCCGCGCGCAGCGCCGCGACCATCCTCAGGCCGCGCCCGTCGCAAGCACCGCAGGCATTGCCTTCGTTCGGCGCCGCGCTTTCGCAGCGCGTTCGTTTCGCGGGTGGTGAAGTACCGCTCTGGAGCTTGGTCACGCCATTGGTGTTGATCGTCGCCTTGGGCGCCGCGTTCGCCGCCGCCGCGGTGGCTTCCGCAGATGACGCGCCCAGCAGCACGGCTCCGCTCAAACTGTCGCCGGAGCCTTCGGCTTCCGTGGCTCAAGCGCAACCCGCGCCGACGCCCGTCGCGCCGCCGGTTGCCAGCACGGCCAGCACCGAAGAAAAGCCCAAACCGCCCACACTCCTGGAGCGCGTCGCCGTGGGCGACGACGCGGCCATCAAAGAGCTCGGCGCAAAACCGGTCGCCGATCTCGATGTGGAAGAGGCCATCGCGCTCTCGCTCGGCCAAAGCGCCCAAGACGTGCGAGCGGCGCGTGCCCTGCGCGCGCGCGTGGAGCACGATCCGGGGCTGATCAAAGATCCGGAAGTGCTGTCCTCTCTGCACCGCTACACCGAGGATCCGGAAACGGCGCGCGACGCGCTGGCCGTGATGGCCAAGGTGCCCGGCCAAATCAGCGCCGATCTGATCTACGAAGTGTGGACGGCAACGGCCTCGCGCACCTCTGCGACCGATCTGGCGCGCTCGCTCATCTACAGCAAAGAAGTGCGCTCCAAAGCTTCGCCGGCGCTCTCCGTCGTGCTCGATTTGCGTGACGCCGAGACGTGCGAACAAAATCGTGACCTGCTCGCCAAGACCGCAGAGGTGGGTGACAAGCGCGCATTCCACCTGCTCGGCAAACTGACCCGCAAATACGGCTGCGGCGCGAACAAGCGGCAGGACTGCTACCCCTGCCTGCGTGACGGTAAAGATCTCGACAACGCGATGAAAGCCGTCAAAACGCGACGCGAACCGCACCCGTTCGGCGGCTGATCCTGCGTTTCCGAGTCGCGTTGGCGGCTATTCCGGCACTTTGCGCAGCACGCGCACGGTGAAGTCACCCCGTTCGGGGCCGAGTAGCTCGACGTCGATTTGCGGCTCCATGCCCAACTACACTTGGAACTTCGTGATGTGCTTCATCATGGGCCTCGGGGTCGGCGGCATGCTTCCGATCGCCTACGCGCTGATGGCCGAGACGATTCCGGCCCGCCACCGCGGCTGGCTGATGGTGCTGATCGGCGGAGATATCGCGGCGGCCTACATCATCACCAGCTGGCTTGCCTCGTCGCTGGTTCCCGACTTCAGCTGGCGCATCCTCTGGCTGCTCGGTGCACCGACCGGCTTGCTGTTGATCCTGTTGAATCGGTGGATCCCGGAATCGCCGCGTTATCTGCTCGCCGCCGGCCGCGACGCTGAAGCGCGCGCCGTCATGGAACGATATGGCGCACGCGTGGTGGAAGAGCCGTCCGAGCTCGAGGCCGAGGCCGTCGTCAAGAGCCGCTGGAGCGAGTTGCTGCGCATGCCGCTGCTGAGCCAGACCACCGTCGTTGCGCTGCTCGGCATCGGCTCGGGATTGGTGCTGTTCGGCTTCAATCTGTGGATCCCGACCAATCTGCGAAAACTTGGATTCACCGAAGTGACCGCCGATCGCATCTTGCGGGACTCCGCCCTGATCGGCTTTCCATTCACCTTCGTGGTTGCCTGGCTCTACGGATTCTGGAGCAGCAAGAAAACGATCATCCTGCTGACCTCGGTCACGGCTGCGGCGCTGTTCGGATTCACCATCGCCGGCGACGAG
>Ga0207687_10000874_pt1 | contig 20395 bp, 15 predicted proteins | sample KBSM54metaG_FD_184399 | JGI IMG/M metagenome (GOLD analysis project Ga0207687, IMG submission 184399) | Miscanthus rhizosphere microbial communities from Kellogg Biological Station, Michigan, USA - KBS M5-4 metaG (SPAdes) (version 2) | ecosystem: Host-associated > Plants > Roots > Rhizosphere >...
CCAACGCCCGACGGTCCGTCGATCGCGACGATGAGCGACATCAGCGCGGACGTGCGGCGCTTCGCGGCTTGCGCTCGCGCGCTGCGGCGGCCGGCGCGGACGGAGCGCTGCGGCGTTTCGGTTTCGCGGTAGCGGCGCTCTTCTTCTTCGGCGCACGCACCGCCTTCGGTCGCGGCGCGGTTGTCTTCGACGCTCGCTTCGCCGGCGCGCGTCGCGGCTTCGCCGCTTCTCTCTTCTTCGGCTCCATGATGGTGCCGAGGAGTTTCACTTCGTGCTTGGTGAGCTCGCGCCACTTGCCGGCGGTGAGCTTCGGATCGGAGATCGGACCGATCGCGACGCGCTTCAGTTTCGAGACCGGATGTCCGACCGCCTGGAACATCTTGCGGATCTGCTGCGTGCGTCCTTCGCGCAGTTTCACTTCGAACCAGCTGTTGCCTTCGTCGTTGCGCGCCGTCGTGCGCAGACGATCGATCTCGCACGGGAGCGTGCGCTTTCCGTCGATGGTGATGCCGCGCTGCAATTTGTCGACGAGGCGCTCTTCGGGAACACCGCGCACCTTCACGTGATACGTCTTCACCGATCCGTGCCGCGGATGCGAGACCTTGAACGCGAGGTCGCCGTCGTTCGTCAGAAGGATCAAACCTTCGGAATGAAAGTCGAGACGTCCGACCGGATAGATGCGCTCGCGCACGCCGCGAATGAGCTCGATCACGGTGCGGCGTCCTTGCGGGTCGGCGACCGTGGTCATCACTTCTTTCGGTTTGTACAAAAGGATGTAGCGATGCGGCTCGGCTTGCGAGATGAGCTTGCCGTCGACTTTGATGTGATCGCGATCGGCGGTCGCTTTCGTTCCGAGCTCGGTGACGACGCGTCCATTAACGGTCACTCGCCCGGTGCGAATCATCGCCTCGGCTTCGCGCCGCGACGCAACTCCGGCGTGGGCGATGATCTTCTGCAGTCGCTCAGGTTGCATCGTGTCGTTCAGCGAACGAATCGATTCTACTTCACTTCACTCGTCGCATCGCTCGCACTCAACTCCGCGAGCGCTTCCGCTTCCGCGCGCGTCGCTTCGTCCGTGCTCGTGATCTCCTGCATTTCCGATGCAGGAGTCGGCTCGGCGGAACTGATCGCGGCGACGAGATCGTCGCTCATCGACTCGCCGATCAAGTCGCCGAATTCTTCGAGGCGCGGCAGATCGCGAATGTCGTTGAGTCCGAAGTGCACGAGAAATTCTTTCGTCGTGCGATAGAGAAACGGACTGCCGACGACGTTCTTGCGTCCGGCCACGCGAATCATTCTTCGCTCGAGCAGCGTGCGAATCGAGCTCGTGGAGTTGACGCCGCGAATGTCGGAGATCTCCGGCGCCGTCATCGGCTGCCGGTATCCGATGATGGCCAGCGTCTCGAGCGCGGCGAGACTCAGGCGGTTCTCACCTTTTTTCGCAAAGTACTTTTTCAAAATCGGGTCGTGCTCCGCGCGTGTCGCGAATCGCCATCCGCCCGCGGTTTGCTCGAGCACGAATCCACCGACGTGCTCGTCGAAGTTTTTCTTGATCTCGTCGAGTTGCGCCGACACCGCCTCCCGCCCTTCATCGCTGAACGCCTCGGCGAGGTCGTCGAGCTTCACCGGCTCGGTGGAGATGAAGAGGATGGCTTCGATTGCGGCGCGGAGTTCGTTAGGTTCCATCATCAGCTTTCATCGAACAGCGCGAACTTCGTCTGATCGATCTCGTTTTGAGTCTTGGCAACATTGATCTCGCCGAACGTCTCGCTCTGCTTGAGCGAGACGCCGCCGAGGCGGACCAGCTCGAGCATGGCGAGGAAGATGGCGATGAGCTCCTCGCGCCCGCGGCCTTCGAGGAGCCATTGCAGGCGCACGGTCGATCGCTCCTGCACCGTTTGATAGAGCTCCGCCATTTTGTCGGAGACCTTGTGAACGATGCGCTGCAGCTCGATCGACTGCGGATGCGCTTCCTTGTATCGATTGAGCGCGGTGCGGAACGCGTCGATGAGATCGAAGAGCGAGACTTCGCTCATGTCGACTTCTTCCTGATCGCCCGGAAGCGGCGTGGCGGGACGCGACCACATGGCCATGCGCACGACGTCGGTCTCCGCGAATGTTTCCGCGACCGCTTTGAAGCGCTGGTATTCGATCAGGCGATCGACGAGCTCCTTGCGCGGATCTTCGGCCGGCGTCTCGCCGTCTCCGCCCGGCAGCAACATCTTCGACTTGATGTGAATGAGCAGCGCCGCCATGTAGATGTAGTCGGCGGCGATGTCGAGATCGAGCTGCTCCATCGCTTCGAGGTACGCGTTGTACTGCTCGGTGACGAGCGCGATGGGAATGTCGTAGATGTCGATCTCGTGCTTCTTGAGCAGATGCAGAAGCAGATCGAGCGGGCCGTGAAAGGCCGGCAGCTCGATTTTGTAGGCGTCGGATTCTTCTGCTTCTGGTTCGAGTTCGTCGGCCATCGTCGTCATCGCAGCTCTCGGTAATCGATCTTCATCGCGCTGCGCACCAGTTCCATCGTCTCCTGCGCCCGCTCGCGTGCGCGGCGGTTGCCGTCGCGCAGCGCGTCCCACACGATCGAGGGATCGCGCTCGATCTCTTCGCGCCGCGCACGGATAGGACGCAACTTCTCGACCATGATCTCGGCGAGCAGCTTCTTGTCGTCGACGCATCCGATCTGTGCGGTGCGGCACTCGTGATCGACGCGCGCGATCGTGGCGTCGTCGGAGAAGAGTTTGTGGAAGTGAAAGAGATTGCAGATGTCGGGGTTGCCGGGATCCTTGCGGCGCACGCGATTGGGATCCGTGAACATCGTCATCACCAGCGCGCGGATTTCGTCGGCGCTCGCGGTGAGCGGAATGGTGTTGCCGTATGACTTCGACATCTTCTGTCCGTCGAGCCCCGGAACTTTCGGCGTGTTGGTGAAGAGCGGCTGCGGCTCCGGGAAAACTTCGCCGTAGAAATTGTTGAAGCGCCGCACGATCTCGCGCGAGATCTCGAGATGCGCGGCCTGGTCGACGCCGATCGGAACGTACGACGCACGATAGATGATGATGTCCGCGGTCTGCAGCAGCGGATAGCCGAGGAAGCCGTAAGTGTCGAGGGTCTCTTCGTCTTTCGCCTGCGCGTCTTTCACCGTCGGCACGCGCTCGAGCCACGGCAGCGGGGTGACCATCGAGAGGAGCAGATGAAGCTCGGCGTGCTCCTTCACTTCCGACTGCACGAAGATCACGGTGCGCTGCGGATCCATGCCGGCAGCGATGAAGTCGGCGACCGCGTCGAACGTCCACTGCCGCACCTGTGATGGATCGGCATAGTTCGCGGTGAGCGCGTGCCAGTCGGCGATGAAGTAGTAGCAGGGATACGAGTCCTGCAACTCGACCCAGTTCTTCAGTGCACCGAAGTAGTTGCCGAGGTGAACGCGGCCGGTCGGTTTGAGGCCGCTGAGGACGTATTTAGGGGGCGTCATTTTGAAAACGGCGCAGTGTAGCAAACTCAATCACGCGCCGCCTCCGCGATTCGCGCGCCGAGAATCGACTCGACGAGCGCTGTTGCACTCGCGGCGCCCTGTTCGTCCAGTGCTGCGATCGCGACGTCGCGCGCTTTCTCCATCAAATCCTGATCGCGCAGGATGTTGCCGAAGCGGAACTTCCCGACGCCCGACTGGCGCGTGCCGAGGAATTCGCCGGGGCCGCGAAGGTGAAGGTCGCGGTCGGCGACGTCGAAGCCGTCGCGCGTCGCTTCGAAGATGCGCAGGCGATCGACGGAGTCCGCGCTCGCCTCTTCGTCGTGCACGAGGATGCAGTACGACTTGCGCTCACCGCGTCCGACGCGGCCGCGAAGCTGGTGGAGCTGCGAGAGTCCGAAGCGATCGGCATCGATGATCATCATGATCGACGCGTTCGGGACGTCGATGCCGACCTCAATGACGGTCGTCGACACGAGGATGTCGATCGCGCCGCGCTTGAAGCGATCCATCGTCTCTTCTTTTTCGGCGGCGCTCATGCGGCCGTGCATCATCGCGACGCGCCGGTTCGGAAAGCGGCGCTGGATGGAGTCGAATCCGATCGTCAGCGGCTTGAGGTTCAACTTCTCCGACTCTTCGATGATCGGATGAACGATGTAGACCTGCGCGCCGTCGCCGATCTCTTTGTCGATGAATGCGTACGCGCGCTCGAGCTCCGCGCTGGAGCGGACGGCGGTCTTGATCTTCTGGCGTCCGGGCGGCAACTCGTCGATGACGGAGAGCTCGAGGTCGCCGTACATCGCGAGCGCGAGCGAGCGCGGGATCGGCGTCGCGGTCATGACGAGAATGTCCGGCGCATCGGCTTTGGCGAAGAGTCGCTGGCGCTGTTCGACGCCGAAGCGATGCTGTTCGTCGACGATCGCGAGTCCGAGCGATTTGAATTTCACTTTGTCTTCGAGGAGCGCGTGCGTGCCGATGGCGAGCTGGATGTAGCCCTCGCGCAAACCGGCAGCGAGCGTGCGGCGCTCGCCGGCGCTCATCGATCCTGTGGCTTTGGCGGTGACGACGGAATGGTCAAGTAGTTGACGAATGCGCTGGTAGTGCTGCTCGACGAGAATCTCGGTCGGCGCGAGCAGCGCGACCTGATGGCCGTTGCGGATCACGATCATCGCGGCGATGAGGGCGATGATGGTCTTGCCGCTGCCGACGTCGCCCTGCAGCAAGCGATACATCGGCCGCTCGGATTTCAAATCGCCGGCGATCTCGCGTAGCACATGTTTCTGTGCACCTGTGAGCTTGAACGGAAGGATGCGGCGCACCTCTTCGCGCAGCGGATCGCTGACGTCGATCTTTCGCGCCTTCGTCTTCACTTCCTCGGTCACCCGCCGCACGCGGAGCGCGAGCTGGAAGGTGAAGAATTCCTGCAGGATGACGCGCAAATGCGCGGGCGACCGCTGTGCGAGAAAGTCGGGCGTGAGCTCGGATGGGCGATGCAGCGTCGTGATCGCGTCGCGCAACGGAATGACGCCGAGCGTTTCGCGAAGCTTCGGCGGGAGCGGATCGTCGATCGTGTCGATCGTCTGCGCGAGCGCCGTCTCGATGATCTTGCGCAGCGCTTTCGGCGGGACGTTCGTGATTTTCGAGTAGATCGGAACGATGGCGCCTTCGTCGTCGGCATCGCCTTCGAATTTCTCCCAGTCGGGACTCTCGATCTGAATGCCGCGATCGGCGCGCGGCGTGCCATAGACCGAAAGTTGATCGCCGCGTTTGATCTGGTCCGCGAGATACGGCTGGTTGAACCAGATCAGCTTCACGCCGCCGGTGCCGTCTTCGATGGCCGCTTCGAAGATCCGCATCCGCTTGCGCGGCGAGATGTGCGCGCGCGCGGAGATCACTTTGCCGCGCAGCAGCACGGGCGTGTCGAGATGCCGTCCGATGTCGGCGATGCGCAGCGGATGGCGCCGGTCTTCGTGGCGGAACGGAAAGAACCAGACGAGATCGCGCACAGTCTCGATGCCGTACGCCGCGAGCGCTTTCGCGCGGCCATCGCCGACGCCCTTGATGAATTGGACAGGCGTGTCAATCACTCGGCGTGATTGTGCACTGTTCTACAAGCAGTGGATCTACTCGAACAGCGCTTTCATCGCGATCAACCCGATCTTCACGAGATCGCCGTTGTGGATCGTGACGGGAACGCCGGTCGGGATCCGCTGATCGTTGACGTACGTTCCGTTCACCGTTCCCACTTCCTCGAGCACGTGATAGTCGTCGCCGCTCTTGATGATCTTCGCGTGGCGGCGCGAGACGGAGCGATTCGTGTCGACGGGGGTGAGATCGATGTCGGGAAGGATGCCGGTGACCGGATCGGCGCGGCCGATGGTGGTCTCGTCGCCGGTCGAGAAAAAGAACGCGGTGCCGGTGGCGAGATCGACGAGGCGATGCTGTTCGGCTTTCTGCGTCGGCGCGACTTGCGTCGCATCGAGCGCGGCGTGATCGGCATCGACTTCGCGTCCGACGAGGCGCTCGAGCAACGCGTTCGCTTCGCGCAGACGTTTGGAGTACTTGCGGATGATGCGAACGGCGATCTCGGGATTCTTGTGCAACATCTCGTCGAAGCGAGAACCGTTGATGACGAGGACCTTCACGTCGCCGCACGCGACGGCATCGGCCGTGCGCGGCACGTTCTCGAGCAGCGCCATCTCGCCGAAGAAGTCGCCCTTCTCCAGCTTCGAGAGCGTGTGCGATTCACCGTTGATGTGTTTGACGATCTCGACGTCGCCTTCGAGGATGATGAACATCTCGGTCCCGAGCTCACCCTGCTCGAAAATCTTGTCGCCGGCCACGTAAGTGCTGGCGGATTCTTTGACCGGGTCTTTGCCGCCAGTCGTCTTGAACACAGCCTTCATTCAGGAAGCCTCATCATCGCTCGACTGCCGGAGTCGTGATCTTCAATGTGCCGTCTTTTGTACTGAGACGTGCGGAAGCGCCGATCGGCATCAGAAGATTATCTCCGTAATGCCCGAATGGAAGGTCGCGGATCACCGGAATGCTCCTCGACCCGAAGAACTCGCGCAGAAGAAGGTCCACCTCTTCCTCCCCGCCGCAGTCCTTCAGCTTCCCAACCACAACTCCTCGGATTTTTTTGAATCTACCAGACAGCCTCAGGTGGGTCAACATACGGTCGAGCCGATAAGGCGCTTCACCGATCTCTTCCCAAAACCAAATGCCGTCGTCGATCCAGAAGTCGTACGGCGAGCCGATGAGTGCGGCAGTGAGCGAGAGACATCCGCCGAAGAGCACGCCTTCCGCTTCGCCTTCGCAGACGATGCGCGCGTTGCCGAGTGACCAGGTCGGCAGGTCGCCTTGCAGCAGCGACCAGAACCATTGATCGATGTCGGGCGAGAGCCCGTCGTGAAAGTCGGTGTTCATCATCGGACCATGAAACGAAGCGACGTTCGCGCGCGTCGCCATGGCCTGATGCAGCGCGGTGATGTCGCTGAATCCGATGACCGGACGCGGATTGCGCGCGATGGCGTCGTAGTCGATGCGATCAAGAATGCGCATCGCGCCGTATCCACCGCGCGCGAAGAAAAATGCATCGAATTCGGTAGACCTGAGAAATTGGTTGAGGATTTCGAGTCGCTCGTCATCCGTGCCGGCGAGATAGCCGTGCTCGCCTTGATGCGCGATGTTGTCCGCGAGTGTGACGCGCATGCCGCGAGCTTCGAGGTTGCGCTTCGCGTGCTCGATGCGACTCAGATCGGAGGGGGATGATGCGGCGAGAACTGCGATGCGACTTGTTTGAGAGATCGAGCGCGGCTTGATTAGCACGGTCGTGATGCTAGCAAGAAAAGTAATGAGTGATGAGTAACGAGTGATGAGTCATGAGAGCCGCTCATCACTCGTCACTCATGACTCATCACTCGAATTAGTGTGAAGTGGCTCGATAAGCCGAATTCTGTTCCTCTTGCGAGGGAAGATCATTCATCTGCCACTCGCGTTGCCGCGGTGGTCGAGCAACCTACCCGGAAGCATTAAACGGAAACGGGCGGTTCCACTGCTTCCCTATTTGGTCTTGCTCCGCAGGGGGTTTGCCATGCCGGAGCCGCTCACGCGGTCCGCGGTGCGCTCTTACCGCACCGTTTCACCCTTGCCACCGTCTCTTGCGAGACAGTTCGGCGGTCTGTTCTCTGTTGCACTTTCCGTCGCGTCGCCGCGCCTGGACGTTATCCAGCCTGCTGCCCGTGGGAGTTCGGACTTTCCTCCGCTTTCGCGGCGATCCTCCGAGCCACTTCACAATTCGATGCTAACAGCTCCTGCCGGCATGAAAATCCAACCGATAAATCATTGCTGATTAAACAGGTTACATTTCATGTCGGCGCGCCGACATCAAAATTCCTGCCGGTTTTTCGGATCGGAAAAGTACGCCTGCCAGTCCTCGTCCGCGTTCGATTGTTCGCTGCGAACGGCCCGAAGCTCCTGCACAAATTCTTGTGCACTCACATTTCGCACTCTTCGCCGCGATACACGCGTCGCAAGCTCGCGATCCGACGTGACGACAGTGTGGTTCGCGTCTGATTCTTCGATGCGCTGCACGATCAACTCATCCGCCGTTCGCGCGCCGCTGAAGACGATCGTCGTGTTCCCGAAGTGTCGTGCAAATGCAGGAGGCTCATTGCCGTCGAAGTAGCAGGTGACGCGCGTTCGCTTCTTTCTCGCGAAGGACGCGCACAGTGCCGCGAGCTCGCGCTTCGCCTCGACAGACAGGCGGTCGAGCCGCATGGTGCCGAGGACGTTGCTGCCGTCGACGAGCCACGCCATCGTGTGGCTACGGCTTCGGCACTTTCACGACGACCGGAGCAACGCCGCGCAGCGACATCGGAATCTCGCGCGCCGCGCGCGCTGCTTCATCGTGCGTCGTGAAGTGGCCCCAGAAGACGCGATAGCAGGCGCGATCGCGATAGCTCGTAGGAACGAACCAGACGCTCGAGCCGCCGTCTTTCACGGCTTTCGTGAGCGATGGCGTTTCGCACACGAGCTCGAATTGCACGGTGTAGTTGCCACTCGCCTGCGCCAGGAACGTCTTCGCCATCTCATCGTAGTGCGAGCGATCGCCGCTGGGCGCCGCGAATGTCGCGGGCTTCGGCGGTGCAGCAGCGACATTCGAGATCGTCTTCGCGCCTGCGGCCGTCTGCGTGATCTGCGTCGTATTCGGCGTCACCTTCATCGCTGTCGGTGTCGGCGGTTTGATGACCAGCGGCGTTGCGGCCGGTGGCGGAGGCGCAACGCTCGCGGTGGTTTGCGTTTGCATCGCGACCGTGGCTGTCGTCGGAGTCACGGTGCCCGTGGCGACCGGCGCAGGAACGGGGCGCCGCACGCGCGGCTTCGCCACGACGACCGGCGCGGGCGGCGGTGCGTTCTTTTCCTGATACCAGTTCCACGCAGCCAATCCGCCGAAGACGAGTGCAATCACGATCACCGCGGCGAAGAGCAGCGAGATCCAGCGGTTTCCCTTCGACGCCTTCGCGACGACTTCCGCCGCAGGTTTCGGTTCTTCGATCGTTGCGCGACGCGATGTCTCGATCTGCGCCTCATCGAATCCCCACTCCGGCTCACTCGACGCCATCGGCGCGATCGGGAGCAGCGGCGGAGGAATCTCTTCTTCTTCGATTGGTGCGATCGGTGCGATCGGTTCAGGCTCGGGAATCGTGATCGCCGGCATCTCCAGCGTCGGAGGCGCCACTTCTTCTTCCTCGTCGTCGAACGCCGAACGCATCGGCGACGGCGGAGGTGGCGCTTCGAACGCCGGCGCCGAAACCTCAGTCGTCACTCGAGGTTTGAGCAATCCGAGGACGGTGAGCGCGTGCAGCAGCTTGTAGACGTTGAATGCGTCCTTACCGGACAGCGACGCGATCTCGGCGGCCGTATGTTCGCCATCGATCCACGCAGCGATCGCATCCGCATCCTGATTCAGTCCGAGCTTCGCCCACTCGAAATCGAATTCGTCGGATCTCGCGAAGACCGCGTTGCCGCCATCCATCGCGCGATCGAACTTCGCGCGATCCTGATCGGTGACGACGACTTCGACGAGGATCTGCTGCAGCGGGAACTGCGTCCCCTCTTCGCGCTTCGGCAGATAGTCAGGAACGATCTGGAACGATCCCGCGGGCCAGGCGGCGATCGAGCGAATCACGCCGATCACCTGAACGCGCCGTCCCCACGTCAGCTCCTTGCGCGTGATGAAGCCGAGGGCGAGAAGAGCGTCGCCGAGGGTTTCGTTCTCTTTGCGTTTGGCGAGAGCTTGCTTCACGTGATCGCGCGACACCTTGCCGGCGCGCAGAAGAATCTCGTCGACGCTGTCGGTGCGATCGTTCGTCGACGCCGACAGAATGTCGCCGCCTTTGAAGTAAATGATCTTGATGATGCCGTCGTTTTCGAAACGAACGGCGCCGGTGAAGCGCTCCCGCCCTAATTCGACGAGTCGTTCGATCAGATCGAGCTCGCCGATTTCACCTTCCAGCTTCATCCAAACCTCGCGTCTTGATTGCGTTGAGGAACCGAAGGCGGCGATTATCGCATGGCGGTATGCAGCTCGTCGTAGACGAGTTGTCCCACTTTGCGACCGAGCACGTTCATCAGGTCCTGCGCCGACGCCTGTTTCACCGCGGAAAGGCTGCCGAATCGCTCGATGAGAAGCCGCCGGCGCTTGTCGCCGATGCCCGGAAGATCATCGAGCTCGCTGTGCAGCACGCGCTTCGATCGGCGCCGGCGATGCGACGACACCGCGAAGCGATGCGTCTCGTCGCGCACCATCTGCAGGAGTTGCAGAGCGACGTCGTGACGATCGAGGCGAATCGGTTCGTCGCGATCGGGAACGTAGATCTCTTCCTCCCGCTTCGCCAGTCCTGCGATCGTAATCTCGTCGATGCCGAGTTTGTTGAGCGCCGTGAGCGCGGCGTTGAGCTGTCCGCGTCCGCCGTCGATCAGAATCAGGTCGGGCAGCGGCTTCTCTTCTTCGAGCACGCGCCGGTAGCGCCGATCGACCGCTTCCGCCATCGAGCGAAAGTCATCAGCGCCGACGACGGTCTTGATATTGAAGACGCGGTACTGGTTCTTGTCGAACTTGCCGCGATCGAGAACGACCATGCCGGCGACGGAGTCGGAGCCTTGGATGTTCGAGATGTCGAACGACTCGATGCGCTGGATGTCGCCGCTCGCGCCGAGGATCTGCCCGAGGCGCGAGGCGGCGATCTGCAAGCGATCCTGCTGTGATTTGCGAAAGCGCGACTCGTGCGAGAGACGCGCGTTGCGATTCGCGAGCTCCACGCGATCGACGCCGCGTCCGCGTTGCGGCGCGCGAAGTCCCGTCTTGCGTCCCGCGTTCGACGTCAGCCACTGTTCGAGCAGGTCGGCGTCTTCGATCTCGAACGGAATCAGGATCTCCTGCGGGATGAAGAGATTGTCCTGGTAGTAGCGCTGCAGGACTTCGGCGAGGAAATGCGCCGGCTGATACGCGCCGATCTTTTCCCAGAACAGCTCGCGGCGATCGACGATGTTGCCGTCGCGAAGCACGAAGAGCTGCACGGCGACATCGCCGCCCTCTTCGTGCAAGCCCCAGACGTCGACGTCTTCCTCGCCTGCCGACGCCACCTGCTGCTCCGCTTGAATGCGCTCGACGGTGCGAATCAGATCGCGGTAGTACGTCGCGAGCTCGAAGTTCTCGCGCTCCGCCGACGTGTGCATGCGCGCGCTCAGTCGCGACTGCAGTTCTTTCGACTTGCCGCTCAGGAACAGGACGACGTCGTCGACCATCTCCTGATACTCAGTGCGCGTCGTGAGGCCGACGACGCAGGGACCGAGGCATTGGTGCATGTCGTAGTAGAGACAGGGACGCGTGAGGGCGTTCTCGCCGTCGGTGATGTCGAGATCGCAGCTGCGCAGCTTGAACTGATCGGCGATCAGCTTGAGGATGCGCCGCGCGGTTCCCGCGAAGAACGGACCGAAAAAGAGATCGCCTTTCTTCCGGTCCACTCTCCGCGTGAACACCACCCTCGGAAAATCCTCGGTCATCGTGACCTTGATGTATGGGTACGTCTTGTCGTCGCGAAGAAGGATGTTGTAGCGCGGCTGATGCGTCTTGATGAGGTTGTTCTCGAGGAGGATGGCCTCGAGCTCGTTGTTGGTCGTGACGAAGTCGATGGAGTCGATCTCATCGACGAGCGACATCGTCTTGGCGTCGCGCGCGCCTTTGCCGACGAGGTACGAGTTAACGCGGTTGCGCAGGTTGCGCGCTTTGCCGACGTACACGACTTCCCCGCCGGCGTTTTTGTGCATGTAGACGCCGGGTCGTTCGGGAAGCTCTTTGATGCGCGCCTTGAGACGCTCGTACCGCGTTTCGGACATGGAGAGGTGTTAACTAGCTGAGGCTGCGGAGAAATTCGCTCGCGGCGGTGCGGAACGCGTCGCTCCATTCGTGACCGCCGTCGAAGACGAGCGTCTGCGCGTGCGGAACGAAGCTCAAGTCTTTCTTTAGCTTTTCGTCGGAGTACCACTCGTCGCGAGTGCCGCGGCCGATGAGGATGGGAGCATCGAGTTTCGCGACATCGGGCGGAAGGTCGCCGCCGAGCGCGATGAGGCCGTCGCATCCGATGGCGTTCGCGGCGCGATACGCCATCGCGACACCTTGAGAGAAGCCGGCGAACACGAGCTTGTCGTACGGACGAAGCTCCTCGACGACGCGCCGCGCATAATCAATGTTGTCCGCGATGGCGAGATCGCGATCCTGTCGCGTCATCCAGCTCGCAACCACTTCTTCGGTCCGTGTGTAGAAACGATGCAGTCCCTGCACGGAGACGAGCGTCCAGTCGCCGCCGATCTTCTCCAGCTCCGCGAGATGTTTCTCCGCGTTTTCCGCGTAGCCGTGGAATCCGACGAGCAGATGACCGGACCCTCGCCTCATGAGATATCGCCCGTGTGTTTTCGCTTCGATGACGTGCGTTTCGTTCATAGTCATTCCACTGACTCGTCAATATGTTGACCAGTCAGTTTGACACCGCTCATACAATACGCCGCCGTGCGGGTCACCGTCGTCATTCCTTGTTACAACGAAGAGAAGCGTCTCGACGTCGCGGCGTTCCGCGACTTCCGGGGCGCGTCCTTTCTTTTCGTCAACGACGGCAGCACGGACGGCACGCTCCAGCTCCTCCGCTCCTCCGGTTTCGATGTCCTCAATCTCGAGCGCAACAGCGGAAAAGCGGAAGCGGTGCGGCGCGGGATCGTGCAGGCGATGGAGAGCGCCGACGTCGTCGGATTCTGGGACGCCGACCTCGCCACCCCACTCGACGAAATCACCGGCTTCATCGACATCCTCACCCAACGCCCCGCCACCGAAATGGTCCTCGGCGCCCGCGTCCGCCTCCTCGGCCGGGACATCCAGCGCCACGCGTCGCGTCACTACTTCGGCCGCGTCGGCGCGACTCTCATCTCGCAAACGCTCGGCCTCGCCGTCTACGACACGCAATGCGGCGCGAAGCTCTTCCGCGTGAACGACACGATGCGCCAGATCTTCGCAACGCCGTTCCTATCGCGCTGGATTTTCGACGTCGAGATCATCGCCCGCTTCCTCCAACTTCGCGGGCGCGCCGACGTCGTCCGCGGCATCTACGAGCTCCCCATCAAGACGTGGCACGATGTGGCTGGATCGAAGGTAAAGGGGCGCGACTTCATCCGCGCGCTGCGAGATCTGTCGAAAATCCGTCGCGCATACAACATCAGGTCGCAGGTGGCGGGTGGCGGGCCGCAGGAGAGGAAGTAGAATCCGCGATCAATGTCAGTACAAGACCTGCCGCCTGCCACCCGCGACCCGCGACCTGAAGCTTGTCTGTCCACCCTCGCCCGCGGGCTCACCGGCTCGGAGATCCTCAAGATCTCGGGCGAGATTCGCGGACTGGTGGCGAGCGGAAAAGAGATCTGCAATCTCACCGTCGGCGACTTCTCGCCGAGCGAGTTTCGCATTCCGCCCGAGCTCGAGGATCACATCGTCGAGCTGCTGCGCAAAGGCGAGACGAACTATCCGCCGTCCGACGGAACGCTCGAGCTGCGGCGCGCGGTGATTCGCTTCTACGAAGAAGAGCTGTCGCTGAAGTATCCGATCGAGTCGACGCTGATCGCCGGCGGATCGCGTCCGATCATCTTCGCCGCGTACGCTGCGGTCGTCGATCCCGGCGACAAGGTCGTCTACCCGATCCCTTCATGGAACAACAATCACTACACGTATCTGATGCGCGGCGAGGCGGTGGAGATCGCCGTCGGTCCGGAGACGAACTTCCTGCCGACCGCGGAGATGCTGCGGCCGCACGTTCGCGACGCGCGCATGATCTGCATCTGCACGCCGCTCAATCCCACGGGCACGGTGATGGCGCGCGACGAAGTCGCCGCGATCGCTAAGCTCGTGGTTGATGAGAACGAGCGACGCAACGCCCGCGGCGATCGCGCGCTGATGCTGTTGTGGGATCAGGTGTACTGGACGCTCACGTTCGGCGACAACCATCACTACACGCCGCCGCAACTCGTGCCCGACGTGATGCCGTACACGATCTTCGTCGACGGAATCTCGAAAGCGTTCGCTGCGACGGGCGTGCGCGTCGGCTGGACGGTCGCGCCGCCGCACATCACGTCTCGCATGCGCGACATCATCGGCCACATCGGCGCCTGGGCGCCTCGCGCCGAGCAACTCGCCACCGCCCAATTCCTCGGCGAGAAAGAAGCGATCGAGCGCTATCACGAGAAGATGATTCGCGAACTGCGCGTGCGCCTCGATCTGCTTCACGACGGAATCGAAGCGATGCGCGCCGAGGGGTTGCCGGTGCGTGCGATTCCACCGCAGGGTGCGATCTATCTCTCCGCGCAATTCGACTTGATCGGAAGAGGATTCAGCACGAACGAAGAGATCCGCCGCTTTTTGCTCGAGCGCGCCGGATTCGCAGCGGTGCCGTTCCAGGCGTTCGGACTCGCGCGCGACACCGGATGGTTCCGACTTTCCGCGGGCGCCGTGTCGCCCGAAGCGATCAAGAACGGACTCGCACGAGTGCGCGACGCGTTGCGCTCGTTGTGAAACGCGCCGTCGTTCTCGCCGCGATCCTCTGTCTGACTTGCAGTCGCGCGCCGGAGAACAGGACGCCCGCGTCTCATCGCGTCATCTTCATCGGTCTCGACGGCGCGGACTGGCAGCTCCTCGATCGCTACATGGGCGACGGCACGATGCCGAATCTCAATACGCTCGTTCGCACTGGTGAGCGTCGCGTTCTGCTCACGCAACATCCTCCCCTCTCGCCACTCGTGTGGACGACGATGATGACCGGCGTCTCGCCGCTCGAACATCGGATCCTCGATTTCACGCGATTCCATCCAATCACTCATGCTCGCGAGCCGATCACGAGCGATGAGCGCGCGGTGCCCGCGATCTGGAATATGGCGCACGCGCGCGGCAAGCGCGTGGTGGTCGTCGGCATGTGGGCGACCGATCCGCCGGAGACCGACGGCGGCGACATTACGAGCGATCAGATGGTTCGCAGTCCGGCGCACGACGTCTGGAGGCGAACGCTCGCCGAGACGGAGACGACGCACACGCGCGGGTTCGAGCACATCGGCAAGATGGCGCCGTCGCTCGGCATCGTTTACTTCCAGGGCACGGACATCGTCGGCCATCTCTACGCCGGCCGTGACTCGCCGATCCCGCGCGACTACTTCAAGCGCATCGATCAAATTCTCGGCGACTACCGGAATCTCGCCGAGGAGTTGGATGCGACGCTGGTCATCGCGTCCGATCACGGGTTCGATTGGTTCACGAAGCGCGCGCCGGAGACGAGCATGGCGACGGCAACCGCGGCGAAGTGGCATCGCGATGAAGGCATCTTCTTACGATGGTCGCCGCATCGGCGGGTGCTGCCTTCGATGACGTCGGGCGCGATCCGCGTCGATGCTGTCTGTCCGTTGCTGTTGAAGATGCTCGATCTGCCAACGGACGTTCGCGAGTATCGGCGCGGGTGGCATCGTGCGGAGCCGGCGAAAACGCCATTGAATGAAGACATGGCGAAGCTCACGGCGCTGGGGTACATCGGCACCGGCGAGGGCGCAGGTGCCCCACTGAGTACCGCCCCCACCCGCACTTCGGGGTCGTTCAACAACGAAGGCGTGATTCTTCGTGAACGTGGTTCGAACGATCAGGCCGCGCTCGCATTCGAGAACGCGTTGCGCGTCGACGCAAAGAACGCCTCGGCACTTTGGAACCTCAGCGATCTGCTGCATCACTTGAAGCGCGATGAGAAACGCGCCGACGCATTGCTCGACGAAGCCATCGCCATCGATCCGCGTCAACCGCGGTGGCTCCTCGCGCGCGGACGCTACGCGCTCGAACGTCGCGATTGCCGCAAAGCACTTGGCGATTTCAAGCGAGCGACCGAGATCGCGACAGACGACGCCCTCGCCTTCGCCTCGTTCGGCGCGGCGCACGCGTGTCTCGGCGACGAGAAAGCGGCGCAGGACGCTTTCCGAAAGTCGCTGGAGCTCGATCCGAATCAGCCCGAGATCCGACGGCTCTTTCGGTAAGATGAACGGATGAAGCTGCTTCGCGTTGTCGCTGCGCTCGCCGTCGCTTGTCCGCTCTTCGCACAAACCACCGGCTCGATCACCGGTCGCGTCACCGATAGCACCGGCGCGACGCTGCCCGGCGTCACGATCGAAGCGAAGAGCGACGCCGTGCAGGGCGCGCGAACGACGACGAGCGACTACACGGGACTCTATCGATTGCCGCTCTTGCCGCCGGGCCGTTACTCGGTCTCATTCAAGCTGGACGGATTCGCGCCGAAAACGCAACTCGACATCCCGGTGGCTCTCGGCCATGACACCGTGGCTGACGCGTCGCTGAAACCATCGTCTTCGTCGGAGATCACGGTGACGGCCGAAGCACCGGTGCTGGATTTGTCGTCGACATCGGTGGGAACCAACATCAATACGCGCGACATCGAAACGCTGCCGACCGCGCGCAACTACACGTCGATCACACAGATCACGCCCGGCGTTTCGTCCGACGCGAATCCGAATGCCGGCAACGTCACCGGCGTCTACGGTCCCACCATCAGCGTCTACGGCTCCTCGGGCGCGGAGAACGCGTACTACGTCGACGGCGTCAACACGACGAACGTCGAATACGGCTTCCAGGGCAAAGAGCTCAACTTCGAATTCATTCAGGAGCTCGACGTGAAGACCGGCGGCTACGAAGCGGAGTACGGCCGCGCCACCGGCGGCATCATCAACGTGATCACGAAGTCGGGCGGCAACAGTTTCAACGGCGACGCATTCGGCTACTACTTCAGCGACTCGCTGCAGTCGAACGCGAAGAGCGTCGTCTCCACCGCCGGCACGACGAACGGATTCACGCTCAACGACTACGGCGCCGACGCAGGCGGCTACATCCTCAAAGACAAGCTGTGGTTCTTCGTTGCGGCCGATCGCGTGAACAACTCGACCGACAATCAGCTCGACTCCGGCCCGCGCGCTGGCAGCATCGCCACGTCGAAGAGCCGCCGCACGCTCGGCTCCGCGAAACTCACGTTCAACGTCGCGCCGAATCAGTCGATCTTCGCGACGTTCCTGCAGGATCCACGCGTCGACACCGGCGCAATCAACGACTCCAATCACACGCTCAACGGCGATCCCTCCACCTACCTCGGCCGCCAGGATTTCGGCGGACGCGATTACGCGCTGCGTTACGACGGCAACTTCGCCGCGCGATGGATCGCCACGGCGCAGATGGCGCGGCATCACGAGAAGAACTCCGTCGGACCGGCTACCGCTGCCGGCGACGCAGTCCAGTTCCGCGACGCATCGAACGATTTCTTCCAGACCGGCGGCTTCGGACTGATTCAGCAGAAAACGTTCGACCGCAAGTTCTACGGCGGCGCGCTCGAGCGCTACTACGGCGCGCACGACATCAAGGGCGGGATCGAGTTCGAGACGGAGTCGGCCGACGTCATCAAGCGGATGTCCGGTGGTCAACAGGTTGACGTCTTCGTCGATCCGGTGAATCCGGCGAAGAAGATCTATCGCCACTTCTACTGGACGACGCCGGATGCAACGATCGGCAACGCGCCGCTCTCGCAGCTCAACGCGTCGCCGTCGCACAAGAACACGACCGTTTATCTGCAGGACCGCTGGACGCTCCCCAGCCTCGTGGTCAACGCCGGCATTCGATGGGACCATCAACGCATCATCGACGCGTCGGGCGTTACGCAGATCGACATGAAGAAGGATTACGCGCCGCGCCTCGGATTCATCTGGGATCCGAACGCCAGTCACAAGACGAAGATCTCCGGCTCGTACGGCCGCTACTACGAGTCGATCCCGATGGATCTCGTGATCCGTTCGTTCTCGTACGAGCGCCAGCCGCGCATCATCAACTTCGATCCGTCGAGCACGACGCCGGATCCGAACGCGGAGAAGGACTTCGACACCGTCTCCGCGATCCTCGGCGGCTTCACAGAGCCGTCCGATCCGCACATCAAGAATCAGTACCTCACTGAATGGCTGCTCGGCGCGGAGCACGAGGTGATGCCGAATCTCGCCGTCGGCATCAAAGGCATTTACCGGAGCTACGGGCGAGTGATCGAGGACTTCCTCTGCGCCGATGACGGCACGTACTGCATCGGCAATCCCGGCGAAGGAATCATGAAGAAGGTCTTCACGCTCGACTATTCGACGCAGTTCGCGGCGCCAAAGCCGAAGCGCACGTACAAGGCGATTCAGCTCGACGCAACGAAGCGCTTCTCCGACAACTGGCAGGCCATCGCGTCGTACGTGTACTCGCGACTCGACGGCAATTACGACGGCGAGTACGCGCCATTCACGAACGTCGGCGCCGACCCGAACATCTCCGCCGCGTACGACTACTACGACTTCTTCACCAACGGCAGCGACCTGACGACGATCACGAATCACGGACCGCTCTCGAACGATCGCCGCAATCAGTTCAAGGTTTCCGGCGTGTACATCACGCCGTGGAAGGTATCGATCGGCGCGTCCGCGTATTGGCGCAGCGGAACTCCAATCACGCGCTACGGATACTCGGACGCGTACGGCCGCTACGAGTTCTTCCTCACGCCGCGCGGCGCCGAGGGACGGACGCCGAGCAACTATGACGTGGATGTGCACTTCGGATATCCCGTCAACGTCGGCAACAGCGCGAAGCTGAACGTGTTGCTCGACGTCTTCAATCTGATGAACACGCAACGCGCCGCGCTGATCGATGAGCGATGGGGATTCCAGGAATCGGACAACGCGTCACCGACTCCGGTGAATACGAATTACGGCAGAGCCGTCGTGAGGACAGCGCCGGCGAATGTGCGAGTGGGATTGCGATTGACGTTCTAATGCGATGACACCCAGGCTGCGCGCCGCAATCCTTGTCCTGGCGACGACGAGTGCGTTCGCGCAGCAACCGCGCATCGACTCCGCCACGCCGTCGCGCGGACCGATCGCCGGCGGAACGACGGTCACGATCGCGGGCGCGAACCTCGGCAGCGCAAGCATCGCGCTCGATCGCACGCCGCTGACCGCCGTTTCGCAGGCGCCATCGCAGATCGTGCTGACGATGCCGCCGCACGACAACGGCTTCGTCATTCTCACGGTGAAGAACACGAGCGGCGCCGCGCACGCGGAGTATCTCTACATCCCGCCGAAGCTCAGCGACCTTCCGCCCGGTTACATCACGACCGTTGCCGGCATCGGCGCGTACACGCGGCTTTACGGACCGGCGGTCGCCTCGAACGTGAACGCCGGCTCGCTCGCGCTGGATGCCGCGGGAAATCTCTACATCGCCGACGGACCGAACGCACGCGTCTTTCGCGTGAACCTCGACGGCACGATCGAGCCGTTCGCCGGAACGGGCAACAACGCGGTCAGCGGCGATGGCGGCCTCGCGCTGGATGCCGATCTGTTTCCTCCGCGGGCCATCACGTTCGACGGCCGCGGCAATCTCTACATCAGCAACGATCGCTGCGACATGCGGCGCGTCGATCCCAACGGCATCATCACGACCATCGCGGGCAACGGCCACTGTGGATTCCGAGGAGATGGCGGGCCGTCGGTGAATGCGTTGATTCAGAGCCCGACCTACATGGCCGCCGATCGCGACGATCTCTTCTTCATCGATTTCACTTACGTCGTCGAGCAGGAAAGCGTCGGGCCGCGCGACACCGTGCGCATCCGCCGCATTCATTTGAGCGACGGCATCATCTCGACCATCGCCGGCAACGGAACGGTCGGCTTCAGCGGCGACGGCGGACCGGCCGTGAACGCGAGCTTCGACTTCGGCGGGCGCACCGTCGACGCCGGGAGCCTCGCGCTCGATCCGCAGGGCAACATCTACGTCGTCGACGCCGGCAACGGCCGCATTCGCCGCATCGATCGTACGACCGGAATCATCGATACCTTTCACGTCATCGCCGAAGGCGAAGCCGTGTGGCTGACGTTCGACGCTGCGGGCAACGCGTACTACGGCGTCGCGAATCTGATCGTGAAGTTGAATGCGCGCGGCGACAAGATCGCGGCTTACGGCAACGGCACGCGCGCCTTCTCGCCGGACGGAACGCCGATCGCGTCGAGCAGCATCTCCCCTTCCTCGATCGTCGTCGATCGCGCGGACAACATCATCTACGCGACTCTCACGCTCAATCGCGTTCGGCGTCTGAACTTCGCGAATGGTCTCGTCGAGACCGTCGCCGGAATCGGTCCATCGATCCTCGGCGAGAACGGACCGGCGCTCGAAACGCCGGCCGCCACGACAGCGGGCGGCACCTCGCTGATCCTTGCGCGCAACGGCGATCTCCTCATCGGCGACTGCGGCGTGTTTCGTCTTCGGCGCCT
>Ga0207687_10000875_pt1 | contig 20392 bp, 11 predicted proteins | sample KBSM54metaG_FD_184399 | JGI IMG/M metagenome (GOLD analysis project Ga0207687, IMG submission 184399) | Miscanthus rhizosphere microbial communities from Kellogg Biological Station, Michigan, USA - KBS M5-4 metaG (SPAdes) (version 2) | ecosystem: Host-associated > Plants > Roots > Rhizosphere >...
GATCGCAGCTATGTGATCCTCGAAGGGCGAGGCGCGATGGGCGGGACATGGGATCTGTTCCGCTACCCCGGCATCCGCTCCGATTCGGACATGTATACGCTCGGTTATTCGTTCAAACCCTGGACTGAGGCGAAAGCGATCGCTGACGGCCCGTCGATCCTCAAGTATGTCAACGAGACCGCCCGCGACTATGGCATCGACAAGCACATCCGCTACGGCCACCACGTCAAGCGCGCCGCCTGGTCGACGCCCGACGCGCGCTGGACGGTCGAGGCTGACGGCCCGGACGGACCGGTCAGCTTCACCTGCAACTTCCTCTTCATGTGCAGCGGCTATTATAATTACGCGAAAGGCCACACGCCCGATTTTCCTGATGCCGAAAGCTTCAAGGGCAGGGTGGTCCATCCACAATTCTGGCCCGAGGACCTCGATTATACCGGCAAGCAGGTCGTCGTGATCGGCTCCGGTGCGACTGCCGTGACGCTGGTCCCGGCGATGACCGACAAGGCAGCGCATGTGACGATGCTGCAGCGCTCGCCAACCTATGTCGTCTCTCGCCCGGCAGAAGACGGTTTCGCCAATTGGCTGCGGCGTAGGCTGCCGGCGATGCTCGCTTATGACATCACGCGGTGGCGCAATGTGCTGTACCAGATGTTCTTCTACAATCTCGCCCGCAAACGGCCCGAGAAAACCAAGGAGCGCATCCTCGAGATGGTGCGCGCGCAACTCGGCCCGGATTACGACATCGCGACTCACTTCACGCCGCGCTACAATCCCTGGGATCAGCGGTTGTGCCTGGTGCCGGACGGCGACCTTTTCGAGGCGATCAACAAGGGCAGCGCCTCAGTGGTTACCGACAAGATCGAGCGCTTCACCCCGACCGGGATCAAACTGGAATCGGGCGCGGAGCTGCCTGCCGATGTGATCGTCACCGCGACCGGCCTCGAGCTGCAGGTATTGAGCGACGTCGCGTTCAGCGTCGATGGCACCCCGGTCGATCTGTCGAAGACCTTCAACTACAAGGGCATGATGTACAGCGACGTGCCCAACATGGCCTCGTCGTTCGGCTATACCAACGCGTCCTGGACGCTGAAAGCCGATCTCACCTGCGCCTATGTCTGCCGGCTGCTTAACACGATGCGAAAGCGCGGACTGCGCCAGGCTACCCCGCGAATCGGCAGTGATGTGCTGACGCCCGAACCGTTCCTCAGCTTCAGCTCGGGTTATGTCACCCGCGCGATGGAGAAATTCCCCAAACAGGGCAGCAAGAAGCCCTGGAAGCTCTACCAGAACTACGCTCGTGACATAGTGTCACTGCGCTTCGGTTCAGTCGATGACAGCATGGAATTCTCCAACCCGGTGCCCGCCAGGAAGGTGGCGAAAGCCGAGCGCGAGACCGTCGCCGCCTGATCCCTCGGAACGGATGAACAAGCACCGCGTTTCGGCCTGACTCCCCGGAAAATTGCGAGCCCGCAAATGCGCGATCTTGCATTGTTCGTTCGAACGAACTAATTGCGCCGCGTGGTTCAGCAACGCCTTCTCGACATCGCGATTCGCGAATTCGGCCTCAAGGGCCTGGAAGGCGCGAGCACGCGCGAAATTGCGTCGGCAGCCGATACCGCGATGTCCTCCATCACCTATCATTATGGTGGCAAGGAAGGCCTGTACCTCGCGGCGGCGGATTACATCGCCGCGCAGATGGGCGAGTATATGGCTGCGTCGCTCAACCTCGACGAACAGTCCGAAACAGCTGAGGACGCGCGCACGGCGATCCACGCGATTCTGAGTGCCTTCGCCACCAAGATGGCGAGCGATGAGAATAGCAGCTGGTCGCTGTTCATCGTGCGCGAGCAGATGAATCCGACCGAGGCGTTCGAGCGGATCTATGGCGGGCTTATGGGCCGGATGATGGAGCGCCTCGTCGAGCTGGTCTGCATCGCGACTGGCCGACGTGACTCCTGGACCGCTCAGGTCGCCGCGATCACCCTGTTCGGCCAGGTCATCGTTATCCGCGCCTCACGCGCTTCATGTCTCAAGCTGTTGAAGCGCGACACGATCGATGCCGATGCAGCGGCCGCCCTCAGGGAGCGGGTCGCCGCCAACACGGATGCCATTCTCGACAGGCTGATAGCCGAACGACAGGAGCTCTCATGAGCGACAATCAGGGCGACACCAACGGCAAGGCGGCGGAACAGCAGCCCGAAAACGGGGAGGCGAAGAAGCCATCGCTGTTCAGCAAGCCGCTATTCTGGGTCATCCTCGTCGGCGTTGTCGCCGTGGTGGTGATCGGCGGGCTGCTGTTCTGGCTCGACGCCCGCCAATATGAATCGACTGACGACGCCTTTGTCGACGCGCATATCGTCCGGATCGCCCCGACCGTTGCGGGCACGCTCAAGGAGGTCGCCGAGCTCGACAACCGGCATGTCCAGGCCGGCCAGCTGCTGGCGGTGATCTCAGCCGCCGGGCCCGAGGCGCGGGTTTCCGAGGCAGGCGCCAATGTGACACAGGCGGAGGCCGAGTTCGAACAGGCGCGTGCGCAGGTCGCCGCCGCCGAAGCGAACCGCGATCAGGCCGCCGCCCAGGCGCGCGCGCCACTGGCCAACGCCGCCAAGGCAGCGCAGGATCTCGCCCGTTACCAGGCACTCCAGAAGATCGATCCGTCGGCGGTTGCCGGGCAGCAGCTCGACACGGCCCGCGCCCAGGCGCGCTCGACCGCAGCCGAAGCCGCGGCGGCACGCCAGCAGATCGAGAGCGCCAATGCCCAGGTCGCGGTAGCGCGGCGCCAGGTCGGCGCGGCTCAGGCTGTCATCGCGGCGCGACAGGCGCAGGTCAGGCAAGCCCAGGTCACGCTTGGCGACAACCGGCTATACGCACCGGTTTCGGGTCAGGTCGTCAACCGTCAGGTCAATCTCGGATCCTATGTCGCGCCCGGCACGCAGTTGATGGCGATCGTGCCGGATCGGGTGTGGGTGACGGCGAACTTCAAGGAAACCCAGCTCAGGCATATGCGGATCGGCCAGCCCGTGACGATCAAGGTTGATGCCTATCCCGACGTCGAGTTCAAGGGCCATCTCGATTCAGTCCAGCGCGGTGCGGGCCAGGCCTTCGCTCTGTTGCCACCCCAGAACGCGACCGGCAATTATGTGAAGGTCGTCCAGCGCGTGCCGGTGCGGATCGAGTTCGACGCGAAGAACGGCCCCGATCCGCTCAAATATCCGCTCGGGCCCGGCATGTCGGTGGTGCCGACCGTCAAGGTCCGCTGACATGGCCAGCGCCGCTGCCGCGGCGGGAGGCTGGAGCCCGAGTCGCTCCGCCGCAGGGCCCTATAGCCCGTGGCTGCTGGTCGGGATCATCAGTATTCCGACCTTCATGGAGGTGCTCGACACCTCGATCGCGAATGTCTCGCTCGATCATATCGCCGGGGGGCTCTCGATCACCACCGATCAGGCGACCTGGGTGCTGACCAGCTACCTCGTCGCCAATGCGATCATCATTCCGATCAGCGGCTGGCTGTCCGACGCGATCGGGCGGAAGCGCTATTTCATGATCTCGATCGCGCTGTTCACGCTGTCATCGCTGATGTGTGGGCTGGCGCCCAATCTTTCGACACTCGTCATCGCGCGCATATTCCAGGGGATTGGCGGCGGCGGGCTGGCGCCTGTCGAGCAATCGATGCTCGCCGACACCTTCCCGCCGAGGCAGCGGGGCATGGCGTTCGCCGCGTTCGCGATCGTGGTGGTGGTAGGGCCGGTGCTCGGACCGACGCTTGGCGGTTACATCACCGAGTCGTGGAGCTGGCACTGGGTCTTCCTGATCAACGTGCCGATCGGGATCGCCTCCTTCTTCCTCGCCAGCATATTTGTCGACGAGCCTCAGGCCATCAAGGAAGACCGCGAGCAGCTGCTCAAGCGCGGCCTGCGCATCGACTATATCGGCGTCGTCCTGATCGCGCTCGGTCTGGGTTTCCTCGAATTCACCCTGGATCGCGGAGAGCGCGAGGATTGGTTCTCAAGCGGCCTCATCATCATGACGGCGGCCATCGCAATTGTCTCGCTCATCGGGCTCGCCCTCTGGGAACTCAACCATGACGAGCCGGTCATCGACCTCAAGCTGCTCAGGAGCCGCAATTTCTCGGTGACCTTGCTGGTGATGGGCCTGACCGGCCTGATCCTGTTCGGCACCACCCAGCTGATCCCCCAGATGCTGCAACAAGTGATGGGATACAGTTCGTTTGAAGCAGGGCTCGCACTGACGGCGGGCGGGCTCGCGACCCTGGTGATGGTGCCCTTTGCCGGGCGGCTGTCAGGCGTGGTCGATGTCAGGCTGCTGATCTTTCCCGCGCTGCTGGTGCAGGCCTTCGCGCTCTGGAACATGTCGCATCTGACCGCGGACATCTCGTTCGCCGACGCCGCGATCGCACGGCTATTCCAGGCCGCGGCCTTGCCCTTCCTGTTCGTCCCGATCAGCACGGCTGCTTATGCCGGCATCCCCCAGAACAAGACGGCGCAGGCATCGAGCTTGCTCAACGTTGCGCGCAACCTCGGCGGTACGATCGGCATTTCGTCCGCGCAGACTTTACTCGCATCGAACCTGCAGATCCGGCAATCGACCCTGGTCGAGCATCTCAATCCGCTCGATCCGCGCTACAATGACTGGCTCGCCAAGGCACAGGATGCGTTCGCCGGAGCAGGCGATGCGGTGACCACGCCGCTGGCGGTGCTCTACAGCCAGGTCCAGCGTCAGGCGTCGATGCTCGCCTTTCTCGATGTGTTTCGCGAGCTAATGATCGTGGTGCTGGTCGTGGCGCCCCTCGTATTCCTGATGAGCCCGTCCAAGTCTGGCGGCGGCGGAGGCATGGCACATTGACCTGGAAATCCACATCGCTCGCGCTCGGCGCGGCCCTGCTGGCAAGCGCCTGCACCGTCGGCCCCGACTATCATCCGCCGGAAACGCCGGTGCCGTCCGCTTATGGCGAGCCGCAAGCCCAGGCCGGCGTACCTGGCGCGGCGGTCGATCCAGCGCGCTGGTGGTCGGCATTCGGCGATCCTCAACTCGACGGGTTGGTCGAGCGCGCGCTGAAGGACAATCCCGATATCGCGGTTGCCGTGTCCCGGGTTCGTCAGGCCCGGTTGCAGGAGATCGGCGCACGCGCGGCCGGCAAGCCGACGGTGAATGCGGCCGCCGACGTCAACCATATCGAGTTCAGCACGAATGCCGGCTTTTCGTCGCTTGCGCGCCTGTTCTCGGGCGGATCGGGCGGCAGCGGTGGCTCGAGCACACCGAGCGGCGTCGCGCTGCCCGGAAGCGGGATCACCACTTATGCGGCCGGCTTCGATGCGAGCTGGGAGCTCGATCTGTTCGGTGGTGACCGGCGCGGCGTCGAGGCGTCGGTGGCGCGCACCAATGCGGCGATATGGAACCGGCGCGATGCCGCGGTAACGCTCGCGGCCGAGGTCGCGCAGGCCTATTTCGCGCTGCGTCTCGATCAGGAACAGGTCGGAATCGTCGAGCAGGAGCTGGTGCGCGAACGCCGCGCGCTCGAGATCGCGGGCAACAGCGCGAAGGTCGGGCTCGTTCCCAATATCGACGTGACCCGCCAGCGCGGAGCGCTCACCACGCTCGAAGCACGGATCGAGCCGATCCGTGCCGATGCGCGGATGCGGATTCATGCGCTGGGCATCCTGATCGGCGAGCCGCCCGAAACGCTCGATGCCGAACTTTCGGCGCCCGGCCGGCCGCTTGCGGCACTACCAATTGTCCCGGCGGGTTTGCCGTCGGACCTGCTCAGGCGGCGGCCCGATATTCGCGCCGCCGAGCGTCAGCTGGCGGCGTCGACCGCGGATATCGGCGTGGCGGTTTCAGACCTCTACCCCAAATTCTCGCTCACCGGGGCGGCACAGCTGCTCTCCACGTCGCTGGGCAATCTGTTCACCGGCGACAGCCTGCAATTGAGCGGCACCGGCGGGGTAAGCTTTCCGCTGCTCGATTGGGGGCGGCGCAAGGCGACGGTCAAGGTGCGGAAGGAGCAGCGCGAACAGGCCTATGCCCAATATCGCGCGACCGTGCTCGGTGCGCTCCGCGATGTCGAGGACCCGCTTGCCCGGATCGATGCCGAGCGGCGGCGCAATGCCGTGCTCAAGCGTGCGGTGGTGGATGCCGAAAGCACGGCACATGCGGTCGAGGCGCAGTACCGGACTGGCTTTGTCGCGCAGGATTCATTGCTGAACGCGGAAAACCAGGTTCTGAGTGCGCGAGAACAGGTCGCGGCGAGCGACGCCCAACTGCGGCAGGATACCGCTTCGCTGTTCAAGGCGATCGGCGGCGGTTGGCAGGAAGATGCGGCGCCGGGTGGCTGATCCACGCGATCGTCAAGACGACCGTCCGAAGCCATGCTCGATCCATTTTGGAGCGAAGGCTTTCAGTGAGATAGAGGGCGTGCCCGTCTGGCGCCTTGCGCAACTGCGCCTTGCCCTGTCCCGAAATGGGACATACCGATAAGCATCACTATCGAAAAAGAACCAATTCGGTGTGAGTCTTTGTGCGCCAAAGCAAGAGCACGCGACCCGGTCGCGCGTTCCCATATTAATCGGGACGGTTAAGAGACAGCTGGAATGTGCGGTTCAAAGGAAAGCGGAGCGTTCGCCCGCTCTGCGGCGCTCAATGTCAGTATCGACCCGACCCCGGCTCAAACCACTCTAAAATCAGAGCATCCTGCCAAGGATCGGGTCGATCGACTGGTTTACCAGGGACGAACGCCCTCACCGTAAATCAGCGCGATAATGAACTGAAGCACACATTTTCTCCCTTATTGCACTCAGTTGAGTGCACCCAATTGTTAAGAGAAAATTAACGATAAAGCAATCGGATTTCCGGGAGTTGCGGTTATTACGTAGGGCGGATGGCGCGGGTTTAAGAGTTCGTTCAGCGCCACCTGCTACCGCCTTGGTCAATGATGCGTGCTTTGCGGAAATATCGCCCCGAAGGGGATGCAACGCGAAGCGGTGAGCCGCTTCTGGCCTCAACCACGCTCGCCAACCTTCCGGAATTATGGGATTTCAGCGGCGTTTCGCCGGTAGGAGAGCTGCCCGCAACGAGCATCGCTGACCTGCAGAGACAGCTCCGGGCACGCCATGGCGTATCCCATACGATCGACGACGGGTCCCGGCTGGTGCTGCCCAAAGCCTGGCAGTTCCTGTGCCTTGCGGAGATTGCCAATTTCTCGCCGCTGCGCCGCCATCTCGGCAGGTCGCGGGCGGACCAGTTGCCGATCGATGTCAGCGCCCGCATCCATGCGAGCCTTGGCGATGTGCGGATATCCGTGGTCGGCCGGACGATCGTCGAGATCGCATTCGATGGCGACTCTCTCGGCGATCTTGCCGCCGCCCTTGGCTGCCTGACTGCCGATTTCGATCTTCCGCTCGACATTGACGGAGAGCCGCACCGGCTCGAGATGCGGTTCGGTGCCGCCGCCGCGCCGACCGTGAATGCCGAGGATGTAAGACTGGCCGAGGAAGCCGAAAGCGCGCTCGATCAGGCAAGGACCGAACCGCATGCGGTCATCCGCGATCTTTCGGCGGGTACGCCGGCATTCGATCGCCTGACCCTGACCCGGGAACTCCCGGATGCGATCGCGAATGGCGAGATGTTCCTGCAATATCAGCCCAAGGTGCATGTTCGCCGCCAGGAGATTGCGAGTGCCGAGGCGCTCGTCCGCTGGCAGCACCCGACCCGCGGCCTGATCCTGCCCGGCGATTTCATCACGATCGCCGAAGAAGCGCGCGAAATCGCCGCGCTGACGCTGTGGACGCTCGACCAGGTGATCGTCGACCAGAAGCTGATCGCGGCGGACGGCAATGATCTCACCATCTTCATCAATATTTCCGGGCAATTGCTCGCCGACGCTCATTTCGTGAAGCAGATGTGCGCCAAGGTGCTGGAAAGCGGCGCGCGGATCGGGCTCGAGATCACCGAGACCTCGGTCATCCGCGATCCTGACAGCGCGATCGCCAACCTTCAGGTCTTCGCCGATGTCGGAATCGCGATCGCGATCGACGATTATGGCGCCGGTCTCTCCTCGCTCGCCTATCTCAAGCAATTGCCGGCGCGCGAGCTGAAGATCGACAAGATGTTCGTCCTGCAGCTCACCAGCAGCAACCGCGATCCGCTGATCGTGCGGTCGACGATCGATCTCGCGCATGCGCTCGAGATGGAAGTGACTGCCGAGGGTGTCGAAACCCAGGCGGCGATGGCGCTGCTGAGCGTGATGGGCTGCGACATGGTGCAGGGCTATCTGATCAGCCGGCCGGTTTCGATCGATGCGTTCCGCCAGTTCCTGCGCGATGACAAGGCGCGTGCGCCAGAGGAACCGGCCCATGCGATGTTCCGTCGCCCGGCCAGCTTCTGGAAGAGCGGCTGATCGACCGGGACGATCATGCCTGCCAACCCCTAGCGCGGATTTAAAATGTTTTTGGCAGTATCGCCTGCAATGAGAGCTTCTCCGCTTCGCGCATTCCGTGCAGCGGCCTTGATCGTGCTCGGGGTGCTGATCGGCATAGGGGCGCCCGCTTATGCCGCGCCGACCGATCCCGGCACCCGCTTCGATCTGATGGTGGCGGATGCCAAGGCGACGATGCTGGTCGACCCCGCCAAGACGATCGTGAAGGCAAAGGCGGCCGAGGTAGCGGCCAGGGAGATGAAGGGCCGTCAGCGAACGCTCGGCGTCGCGACGGCACAATGGCTCGAGGGCGAAGCCTATCTTCGCCTCAACGACGCGACCCACGCCAAATCGCTGATCGAGGGTGCTCTCGCTGCCGTATCGAAGGGCGGCCCGCCGACCAAGTTGAACGGCGATCTGCTGCTTTCCCGTGGTGGCCTGCACACCATGACCGCGAATGTCGCCGCTGCGCTGAACGACTATCAGCAGGCACACAGCATCTTCAACCAGATCGGTGAGACCCGCAGCCGCGCAGTGGCGCTCCAGAGCATCGCCTTGCTCTATCAGGAGGCAGAAGATTATGAAAACGCTCTGAAATACTACAAGGAGGCTGGTGAAGTCTATCGCGGCGATCCGTCGCTTGCCTTCACCAACGCGAACAATCGCGGCGTTTGCCTGAAGGAGCTCAAGCGCTTTGCCGAGGCCGAAGGGCAGTTCCGCGAGGCCCTGGCGCTGTCGCGCTCGATGCACAGCACCGTCCTGGAAGTGCTCGTGCTGCGCAACATGGCGCGGGTCGAACTGGCGATCGGCAAGCTCGATGCCGCCGATCACGCCATCGCCGAGGCCGCGGCGATCACCAGCCGCGCCGATCCGACGGGCACCGGTGAACAGGACTGGAGCGTGGCCGCGCAGGCAGCACTGCAGCGAGGCCAATATGCGCGCGCTGAAGCGCTGATCAACCGCAGCTTCCAGGGCGTGAACCTGAGCCAGACGACCTTGTCGTTCCGCGAGGCGCACCAGACCGCCTATGATCTGTTCAAGCGCACAGGGGACGAGAAACGCGCATTGGTGCATCTCGAGGCGCTGAAGCGGCTCGACGACCAGACCTCGACGCTCGCCGCATCGACCAACACCGCGCTCGCCGCCGCCCGGTTCGATTTCGCCAATCAGGAACTGAAGATCGCCAAGCTCAAGGCCGATGAGTTGCAGCGCAATATCGACGACGCGGCCGCCCGCGCGCGGACCCAGCGCCTGATCTTGATGGTGCTTGCCGTTTCCGCTGCCGTGGTCGTCTTCCTGCTCACCTTCGGCCTCATCACCATCCGGCGCAGCCGCAACCAGGTACGCGCCGCCAATATCGATCTTGCCGCGACCAACACTGCCCTCGGCAAGGCGCTGGCGGCGAAGACCGAGTTCCTCGCCACCACCAGCCACGAGATCCGCACGCCATTGAACGGCATCCTCGGCATGACCCAGGTGATGCTGGCCGACCGCGCGCTGGACGCCGGCACGCGTGACCGGATCGAGGTGGTCCACGGCGCCGGCATCAGCATGCGCGCGCTGGTCGATGACATTCTCGACGTGGCGAAGATGGAAACCGGCAACATGACGATCGAGCATGTGGCCTTCGATCTGAAGGCCACCCTGCGCGATGTGTCACGGATGTGGGAGGAACAGGCACGTGGGCGCGGCATTGCCTTCACGCTCGATCTCGCTGACTGCCCGGACCGGATCGAGGGCGACGCTGCCAGGCTGCGCCAGATCATTTTCAATCTCCTCTCCAACGCGCTGAAATTCACCGAAAATGGATCGATCTCCGTGCGTGCCAGCGCGAATGAAGAGGATGCCGGGCATCCCACGCTGGTGATCGAGATCAGCGATACCGGGATCGGGATTTCTCCTGAGAAGCATGAGGTCATCTTCGAATCCTTCCGCCAGGTCGATGCCGGCACGACCCGGAAGTTCGGCGGCACCGGGCTCGGGCTGGCCATCTGCCGCAATCTGGCGCGGGCGATGAAGGGCGATGTGACGGTTCGCAGCGAGGCGGAGAAGGGCGCGGTCTTCACCCTGGAACTCCCGCTCGTGCGGGCTGAAGCTGTGGCGGAAGGGGCCGGGGAACTGGCCCGGCCGCCAGCCTTGCTCATCCTCGATCGCAACCCGATCACCCGCAGCATGCTGCGCGCCGTCCTCGAGGCGCGCGCCGGCACCGTGATGTTCGCCGGCTCGGTCGACGAAGCGGTCGGCCTGATCGGCGCCGGCGGGATCGGCCAGTTGCTGATCGACGATGCGACGATCAAGGCAAGTGACGATGTACCGGGCGCGCTGGCGGCGCTGGCCGGCGCGGCGAGCGCGGCGGGCACCGCGTCAGTCCTGCTCTGGCCCGCACCAGATGAGGATCAGCGCGCCGCTTTTCTGGCGGCCGGGGTCAATATGGTGATCGCCAAACCCATTGCTGGCGCCGCGCTCGCCGAAACGCTCTATCCATTGGATAAAAACGACATGCACTCAACCAATCATCTTGTAACGCAAGCGGCATGACCGATAAGGGGCCCGAAATGAACCTGTCTCATGCCAAGCCCGCCCGCGCCCCGGTGGCCGCGCCATGAACATCCTTTTCATCGAGGATGATCCGATGAATCGTCGGGTCGTGAAAGACATGCTCGACGTCGCCGGTGCGTCGATGACCGGCGCAGAAAGCGCCGAGCTCGGCCTGAAACTGGTCGAGGAGCAGGATTTCGACATGATCCTGGTCGATCTGCGGATGCCCGGCATGGACGGGCTCGAGGCGATCCGCCGCATCCGCGCGCGGGGCGATGCCAAGGGTCGCCTGCCGATCATCGTCGTCACCGCCGATACCGCGCTCGACCTGCGCGAGCGTTGCATGGCCGACGGCGCGGATGAGGTGTTGTTCAAGCCGGTCGCGATGGATTCGCTGTTCGACGCGATCGGCCGGATGCTTGCCAAGGGCTCGGGCGACGGGATGATCGGCTAGCCACCCAAATCTGAAGTTTCGTCACATCCATCGTCACCCCGGACTTGTTCCCGGGGGGCCACTGCGCAAACCCGGGTGTCGACGAAAGCGTGCCCCGGGCGTGCCCTATCGTCCAGCACCGGTGCCGGGCAGGCCCTTCTTCCATTGCCCTTGTTCTCAATCGCGTTCGCCAGGCGCATATAGTCGGGCGACCTCCTGGAGAACGCAGTGACTGAACCCGTCCTCGACCATCTTCTCGCCACCATGGACGTGGCGGTGGAGGCGTTCGCGATCTGCGAGGTGCGCAAAGGCTTCCAGCTCGTCGGCGGCCCGAGCGCCGCGATCGAAGTCCATTATGTCTTGTCGGGCACGATGCATTTGATGATCCCCGGCCAGCCGGCGATCGTCTGCGGACCGGGCAGCGTGGTGCTGATTCCACCCGGCCTCGCCCAGACCATGGCCGCTGACGATCAGCCCGCGCGCGATGTGAGCGCGGCGGAGCATTGCACCATGACCCGCGAGGGGATGATGATGTTCGACGCCACCGGCGACGGGGTAAGCGGGGGCGGGGGCGATCTGCGCGTCGTGTGCGGGTTGATCATGGCGAGCATCTCGGGCTCGTTCGGTCTGCTCGATGCGGTGACGCGCCCGATCGTCGAGGATCTGCGCGAGGTGCCGATCGTCCGCCAGGGCTTCGCGCTGATGCTCGACGAGATCAGCGCGCCAACGCTCGGGTCGCGCGCGCTGATCGGCGCGCTGATGAAGGCGTGCGTGGTAATGCTGCTCCGCCGGCACTTCGCGGGTAGCGGGCATGATTTTGGCGTGCTCAGCAGCCTGCGCGATCCGCGCCTGGGCAAGGCGGTGGCGGCGGTGCTCGACAAGCCGGCCGCGCCGCACAGCGTGGCGAGCCTGGCCTGCGTCGCCGGCATGAGCCGATCCGCCTTCGCCCGCGAATTCTCCCACAGCCTGGCGATGAGTCCGATGGCCTTTGTCGCACGCACGCGGCTTCACCATGGCGCTGAACTGCTTCGCTCGACCAAGCTTCCCGTCAAGCTGATCGCTGCGAGCATCGGCTTTGCCAGCCGCAGCCATTTCAGCCGCGCCTTCGCATCGGCCTATGGCGCCGATCCGAGCCGCTTCCGAAGCGAGCGGGCGGAGGGACCATCCTTATGAGCCGGAGACCGACCATGAAGACGCTCGCCCTGCTAATGCTCTCCAGCCTGGCCATCGCATCCTGTGGCAGTTCAGCCAGCGGCCGCAGCGCCGCCGCGGCTGAATCCGCCTTTGGCAGCCCCGCCTTTACCAGTAATGCCGATGCGGCGCATCCAGCGGTGGTCGAGCTCTATCAAAGCCAGGGCTGTTCGAGCTGCTCGCCCGCCGATGCCAATGTGAACGCGATCGCGGGACGGCCGGATATCCTCGCGCTCAGCTTCGCGGTGACCTATTGGGATCAGCTCGGCTGGAAGGACAGCTTCGGCCAGCCCGCCTTCACCGCCCGCCAATGGGATTATGCCCATGCCGGAGGCCGCGCCGAGGTCGCGACACCGCAGGTGATCATCAACGGGCGCGGCGCCGTGGTCGGCAGCAACGCAGGCCAGCTTGCCGCCGCGATCCGCGCCAATGCGCGCGGCGCGGGCGAGCCCTCGATCGCGCTTGCCGGGTCACATATCGTCATCGGCAAGGCGGCTGTGGCGAGGCCGGCGACGGTGTGGCTGGTCCGCTATGATCCGCGCACGCTCTCCGTGGCGATCCGCGCGGGCGAGAATGGCGGGAAGACGCTGCCGCACCGGAACATCGTACGCTCGCTCGATGCGCTGGGCAGCTGGAACAGTACCCAGATGACGTTCGCTGTCCCTGCCGCCACTGATCCGAACTATCGTAGCGCCATCCTCGTACAGGAAGGCAAGGGCGGCAGGATCATCGCCGCGAGCCGGATTTAGAATCTCGGCTTGCTGGCACGCTGGCGAACATGGCCTATGCCGATGCCGCGTTACTTCCTCTCGGCGACGCCGCCCGCCGCCTCGACCGGATTTGAGGCTGGGGCCGGCCCGCCGCCGGGCCGAGCTGCCGCGACCTCGGCGTATCCGCCGCAATACCGAGCGCGCGCCTGGTCGCCGGGCGCCTGCACACCGCAATAATCCCTGGGGCGCATGACCAGGTCGCGAAGTACAAGCACGCGCCCGTTCCGCAACTCCACCGTCAGATGCCCGTCGGGCCCCACCCTGACAAAGGCCGTGGAAAGGATCCGGCGCCCCTGGGCCTCCACGGGCGAGTCCGTCAGCGGACCCGGAGCGGCGTTCTTCTTGACGACTGCCACCGGCTCCGGGCTCGACTCACTCGAACTTTGGGCGATGGTCGCTGAAGCGGGGCTGGAACTGGGCATGGCGGCTTTCTGAGGCGAAGACGTGCACGCGGCGATCATCGAAGAGATTGACAGCAAAATGCGAAGCATCGCCCTCTCCGGGGGATCGTGAACACAGCTCGTGATACGCGAACTGCAATATCGTGTCACGAGTCGGCTGGATACGGTCCGGTTGAGCCCATCATATCGCGGGAACCACGGCGCCGGAATTGGGCAGCAACTCAAGACGCGGATCGGTCCGGCGCGCAGCTTTATCTGCGGCAATCTCCACCGTCCGCCGCGCCATGCATCAGGGTGTCCCAATCATGGTAACCTCGGGATCAACCGAAGATGCTTTACCCCTTGACCAGTATGAAAACCGGGTAAATATTCATGGGAGTAAAGCCATTTGCGAAATTTCCGCGACAATTAGGCGTGCCGGCATTGAACTGAGCATGCAGTGATTCAGGGGGGACTACCAATGAGCATTTCCCGTTCGGGTTCCGATTCGTTCGTCAATAATATGGGTTCTGTCAGCGGCATGGCGTCTGGCCCGCTCGATCCGCGGATGAACATTCCCGCTATGGTCGGTGTGGCGGAACAGGCCAGCGGTGGCCTGAGCTCCAGTTCGAACGGCAACGGCTTGAGCGGCAATATCGGTTCCGGCTCCCTCGATACGCCGGTGGACATCCCCAGTTTCGAGATCTCACATGAAGAAGACGATATCATGGGCGGCAGCAAAGGCGGCGCCCCGGAGGGTAACCCGAACGACGCCAACCCGGTGGGCAATAACATCGGCGAATTGCTGACGCTCGGCACCAATCCGGACGGAAGCCATTTTTTCTCGGGCAACCGTAACGTCGATGCCACCCTCATCGGCTCCAAATGGAGCACGACGAACCTCACCTACAGCTTCCCCACATCGGGCTCGAACTACAGCGGCAGTGGCTATGACAGCAACGGCGTCAGTCTTTACCATGTAGACCTGGGCCCGCAGCAGCAGGCGGCGGCGCGTGCCGCCTTCGCCCAGCTCTCGGCGGCGACTGGACTGACGTTCACCGAAATCACCGACACGGATACCGTTCACGCCGACATCCGCATCTCGCAGACAGCCGACCAGGACGACCTGTCCGCCTATGGCAACTTCCCGTCCGATACCAAGGGCCTGGCCGGCGACATCTGGTTCGGCCGCAACAACCAGCCCTATTACGATCTCGCCTATAAGGGGACGTGGGGATTCGCCACGATCATGCACGAGATCGGCCACACCATGGGGCTGAAGCATGGGCACCAGGATTACACGAACAGCGATCTATCAGGCTATTTCGGGACCACGCCGCGTTTCGGCAGCCAGTCGCTCACCCCGGATCGTGACGGGCAGGCCTGGTCGCTGATGACCTATACGCCCGCGCCCTTCACCAACAGCAATTTCGCGGGCGAGAAGATCAACCAGCCCCAGACCTACATGCAATATGATCTTGCCGCGCTTCAGTATCTGTATGGCGCCAACTACAACACCAATTCCGGCGACAGCGTCTACACCTTCAGCCAGACGACCGGCGAGATGTTCATCAACGGCGTCGGCCAGGGCGCGCCGTCGGGCAACAAGATCTTCCTCACCATCTGGGACGGCGGCGGCAACGACACGATCGACGCCAGCAACTATGCCAATGGCGTCACCGTCGACCTGCGCCCGGGCGAATTCTCGACCGTCGACCAGGCACAGCTCGCCAACAACCTGGCCTATCAGAACCTGGTCAACCTGGCGCCCGGCAACATCGCCATGTCGCTGCTTTACGATAACGACAGCCGGTCCCTGATCGAGAACGCCAAGGGGGGCGCAGGCAACGACGTGTTTGTCGGAAACACCGCCAACAATATTCTCGACGGCGGCGCCGGCAGCGACACGGTGATGTTCACCAATACGACCGGCGTTACCGTTATCCTGAACAATTTCGGGACGGACGTCATCGTGAACCACGATGGCGAGACGGACACGCTCCGCAGCATCGAAAATATCGGCGGTACCGCCGGCAATGATTATGTGATCGGTAATTCCGAGAACAACACGCTCACGGGCGGTTCCGGTGGGTTCGATCAGCTATCGGGCGCCGCCGGCGATGACCGGCTGGTCGGTGGCGGCTTCACCACCGTGAACACCACGATCATCACCAAGGCCCAGGCCACCGCCAATCTGAGCACGGCCACGGCGATCGATCCGCAGGCCAGCAACGCCTACACGCTGGTTGCCGACTCCAACACCACGAACTCCACCACGACCCCGCACGCCACCATCAACGCCACCTCGGCCGGTGGCGGGCTGGAATATTACCGTGTGGACGCAGCGGCGGGCGCGACGGCTATTTTCGACATCGATTTCAGCAGCATCGATACCTGGATCGAACTGGTCGACAGCACCGGCACCGTCATCCTGGCAAACAATGACGACAGCATCTCCGATGCGGGCAGTTCAACCGGCAACAGCTACCTGACCTATACCTTCGCCAGCGCGGGAACCTATTATCTCCGCGTCGGCCGGTGGACCCAGAATTCGGATACCGTGGCCCAGCCGCTTGCGGCCGGCACGACCTATACGCTGAACATCTCCCTGAGTTCAGCCACGGTGAACGCCGCGCCGCTTTCAGCCGTCAACACCAGCAGCGCTTCGCTGCGGGGCGGCGACGGGAACGACTATCTCCAGGGCACGCTCGGAGACGATACCCTGAACGGCGGCAACGGCAACGATACCGCGTCGTTCGTGACAGCCTTCAGCAACACGGCGACCGGCGTCACGGTCAATCTGAACTCGCAAGGCGTGGTCCAGGATACGGTTGCGGCGGGCCACGACCTGCTGAACCTCATCGAGAACCTGGTCGGTTCGCAGTACAACGACACGCTGACCGGCGATGGCAATGACAACGTCATCGAAGGCGGCCTGGGCAATGACACGCTGGTCGGCGGCCTCGGCAACGATACCGCCTCCTACGCTGGCGCCACCGCTGGCGTGACGGTAAACCTCGCACTGCAGGGCGCGGGGCAGAGCACGGTCAATGCCGGGACTGACACGCTCAGCGGCTTCGAAAACCTGGCAGGCTCCGCCTTCAACGACAGCCTTACCGGGGACGCGGGCGCGAATATCCTTTCGGGCGGCGCGGGCGACGATACGCTCAACCCGGGCACCACCGCCGTCGGTATCGTGGATCTGCTGGACGGCGGCATCGGGTCTGATACCGCTTCCTTCGCGGGTTCCGCGGCCGCCGTCACGGCCACACTGAACGGCGCGACGGACGGCATCGCCACCGTCGGCGGCAATCAGATCGCCACATTGCACAGCATCGAGAACCTGACCGGCGGCACGGCTGCCGACACCTTGACCGGAGACTCCAACGCCAATGTCGTCGAAGGGGGCCTTGGCGACGATATCCTCGATGGCGGGCTTGGTGTGGACACGCTGGTCTTCACCGGATCGACCGCGGTGACGGTAAATCTGGCAACGGTCACGGCCCAGGCTACGGGCTGGGGCAACGACACGATCCTGAATTTCGAGAATGTCCGCACCGGCTCCGGCGCCGACAATGTCACGGGCGACGGCAACGACAATATCTTCTTCGACGGCGGTGGCGCCGACACATATAACGGCGCCGGCGGGACGGACACCGTCGATTATTCCGCCTCCACCTCGACGGTCACGGTCAATCTCAACACCGTCACGGCCCAGAATACCGGGACCTTCGGCGGTAACGACACGATCACCAACATCGAAAACGTGGTCGGTGCTGCGGCCCTTGCCAATACGCTGACGGGCAACGCCTCGGACAACCGGCTGACCGGTGGCTCCGCAGCGGACACCATGATCGGCAACGCTGGCGCGGACATGATCTTCGGCGCCGCCGGCAATGACATCCTGCTGGGCGGCACGAGCGCCGCGCTGGACGACGGCAGCGCCGACACACTCGAGGGCGGCGCAGGCTCGGACTATCTGTCCGGCGGCCAGGGCAACGACATCCTGCGCGGTGGCGATGGCGACGACTCGCTGGTCGGCGGTGTGGGCAATACGTCAAGACAATTTTTCACTGGCGTCGACGGCGGTGACGACACCTTCGACGGCGGAGACGGCTCCGACACTGCGGTCATGGTCTATGACGGCCGCCTTGGCGTCGGTGCGAGCACTGTCGGCATCGCCTTTGATCTGAGGAGCCTGGCCGGCAACAGCGATATCACCTTCAACGGTGCCGTCGTCGGCTCCCTGACCAGCATCGAGAGCGTTATCTTCCGCGGCACCACCGTTAACGACACGGTCGGGGGCACCGGAACAGCCGATCAGCTCATCGGTGGCGCCGGCGACGATGTCCTTGATGGCTGGTACGGCAATGACCTGTTGGCGGGCGGGCTCGGCAACGACACACTGATCGGCGGCGAGGGCCTCGACACGGTGACCTATGTCGGTTCGACAGCGGGGGTGAATGTCGACCTGCGGATTGACGGCGTGGCCCAGGACACGGGCGGCGAAGGCGTCGATACGCTGAGCGGCATCGAATATCTGACCGGATCGGCCTTTGGCGACACGCTGCGGGGCACCGATGACTTCAACCTGATCATCGATACCGGGGTCGGCGCGGGCGCCACGGCGCTCAGCCAGACGGATTCGCTGTTCGGCTATGCCGGCAACGACAGCCTCCTGGTGACGCGCGGCACCCCGGGCACGGCCGTGGCGACCAACATCAACATGGATGGCGGCGACGGCGACGATATGATCGAGCTGCGCGGCGGCACGCTTTCGACGGCGCTGGCGACGAACGCCGCGGGCCTTGTAAACCAGACCTATCTGGCGCTCGGCGCGACCTCCAACGATCGAAACCTCGATGTGGTGAGCGTCGATGGCGGCGCGGGCAACGATCGCATCATCCTGACTGGCGTTGCCAGCGCCACGGTCAACGCCGGATCCGGTGCCGACATCGTCAGCATCAGCATGCGCGGCGCGACCACGGTCAACAACTACCAGATCACGCTGGGCGCCGGCGCCGACATCATCCAGTTCGGCGTGGGTTCCAACGCGGCGAATTCGACCGATGTGGCAGCCACGGCCCGCACCAGCCGCGTGACCGACTTCCAGGTCGGCGACGCTGGCGACAAATTCGAAATGACCAACTTCCTGAACCTCGGGCTGACCGGATACACGGCGAACAGCGATGCCTTCGCCGACGGCCATTTGCGCCTGGTCCAGTCCGGGACGGACCTGCTGCTCCAGAGCGATCGCGATGGTGTCGGCGTGGCCAACGGCTTCGTGACCATCTTTACCATCAGCAACGGCTATACGGGTGGGTTCACGGCCTACAACTTCGATGGGTTCATCGGCAATCTGACGCTGACTGGCATCGGCGCGCTCAATGAGAAACTCACCGGGGCCACCGGCAACGACGTTCTCAGCGGTGGGGACGGCAACGACAAGCTGATCGGCTTGGCCGGTAATGACACGCTCGACGGCGGCAACGGCAACGACACGCTGATTGGCGGATCGGGCGACGACACCCTGATCGGGGGCTCCGGGATCGATACCGTCTCCTATGGTGACGCGACTAGCGGCGTGACGGTCAGCCTTGCGGACGCCGGCCCGCATGTGACCAGCGCGGGCTCCGACACGTTCAGCAGTATCGAGAATCTGACCGGATCGGCCTTTGGCGACACGCTGACCGGCGATGCGGGCGCCAACACCTTGTACAGCGGGGACGGCGACGACATTCTCAATGGCGGAGCGGGTAACGACCTACTGATCGGTGGCAGCGGGGCGGACAAGTTCGTGTTCGATCTCGGCACCGGCCAGGACATGGTCAGTGACTTCGCGTCAGGCACCGACAAGCTCGATCTGTCGGCCTTCGGCTTTGCCGATTTCACCGCGGTACAGGCCGCGACGCACGATGTGGGCGGCAACGCGGTGATCGATCTGGGCGGCGGCGACAGCGTGACGCTGACCGGCGTTACGTCGAGCCAGCTGCAATCGGGCGACGTGATCCTGTCGGGCGGCGGCGGCGCGATGGTGCTGAACATGCCCGAGGTGCAGCACTGGATGTTGGTCGACGAAACCGATGCTTCACCGGTCGGTGTCGCGGCGGGCCATATGTTGCATCCTGGCCTTATGTACTCGCTGCCGGCGTACGAATACGCGCTTTGATCGCCTGCCTGGGCGCGGGGCCATCAGCTCCGCGTCCGCCTGGTGCGCTCCATTGTCCCTAGCGTGGGATGCCTTTCTGCCTCTCCGTCGCCAGCGCCGTGCAATACCAGAGGAATTCGTCGAGGAATCGCGCCAGCGACAAATCCAGGGCCGGCGACGCTGCCTTGCCGTCCTCATCGAGCGCCTCGGCAATGCGCGGGATCGGCATCAGGCTCGGCACGCTCGACATGCCGAGTTCGGCGAGCGTCATGCGGAGCTGCATCGCCGCGCGGACGCCGCCGAACTGGCCGGCGGAATAGCAGACGATGCCCGATGGGCGCCAGAAATACTCCTCGAGAAAGGTATCGAGCAGGTTCTTGAGCGCGGCCGGCGCGGCGTGATTATATTCACCGCTGACCACGAGAAAGCCGTCGGCGCGGCCATACAGCGCTGCCAGATCGTCAAGCGGCGCGGGCGCCGTGCCGGGCGCATATTCCT
>Ga0207687_10000880_pt1 | contig 20352 bp, 22 predicted proteins | sample KBSM54metaG_FD_184399 | JGI IMG/M metagenome (GOLD analysis project Ga0207687, IMG submission 184399) | Miscanthus rhizosphere microbial communities from Kellogg Biological Station, Michigan, USA - KBS M5-4 metaG (SPAdes) (version 2) | ecosystem: Host-associated > Plants > Roots > Rhizosphere >...
GATCAGGTAGTAGCCGTTCGTTTCCTGCTCGATCTTCTTCACGATCGGACCGAAGTTGACGGGACGGCGGTAGTACTCGCCGTTGGTCTGCGACGAGATGCGGTCGAGCGTCTGGTGATACGCCGGAACTTCCGGCGCGTTGCGTTGCAGGTTGATCCCGTACACGGTGACGTTCGCGGCGTTGAGCGAGCGGATCATCGGCTGGTAGTAGCGGCTCTCGGTGAGCACGACGCCGTCGCTCGTGACGTCCTGCCCCTGCTCGAGAATGCCGGCGGAGAAAAGCACGAGATTCTTGCGCGCCTTGATGCCGCGAAGCGCGTCGCCGAGGACGTTGAGCGCTTCGTAGACGGTGCCGCTCTTGTCCATCATCTTCTTCTTGTCGACCGCGCTCAGAATCGGACCGTCGCCTTTGAGGACGCCGATGCCGAAGCGGCCCGCGTCGTCGATGGCGCGCGCGAGTTGGATCTTGTCGGACGTGAAGTCGCTGTAGACCTTCAGCCGCACGTCGTGGCCGACGACGGCGACGCGATCGCCTTCGCGCATTTGCGTGGCGACGAAATCGCGCGCCGCTTTTCGCGCCAGCTGCACTTCATCGTAGAGCGCCACGTTGGCCGGCTTGTCGAAGAAGAAGATGAAGTAGCGCTCTTCGCGCACGCGCTCGACTTTGAACGGAGCGTTCTGCTCCTTCGAGTCGAGAAGTCTGCGATTGGTGAAGTACTCGACTGACTCGATCGTTTGCGGGACGCCGTTTTCCGTGACGGCGAAATCGTTCTTGTCGAGGCCGAGGATTTGATGGCCGCTTCCGTCGGTCACGACGGCGTCGATGAGCACGAGGTTGACCTCGACCTTCTCGCCGAACTTCGATGTCTCCTGCGCCAGGAGCGGCAGCGCGAGCAATGCGGCAAAGAGTGCAAGTCGTTTCATGTCATGGGCAACGGCAGCCAGCTTCAGCCGATTCCGTGGTGGGTGCAAAGGTTGCTCTTCCGTTTCCGCATGAGACACGCAGCATCGCTCTTCATTCTGATCGCGTTGACGCTTCCACTCGCGGCGCAACGTCGCCTCGACATCATCATCGATGCCGAAGGCGTTCGACGCACCGGAAAAACCGTGGGATTCGAGCCGCTGACCACTCACTTCGAGCCGCAGTTTCAAACCGGCGGCGGCATCGGCGTCGGTGTGAATTGGTTTCTCAGCGATCGTGTCTCAGTGGAGATGAAAGCGGCCGCTCTGGAGTCGCGTTTGAGGGTTACGGCTTTCGGGCTCGACAACGTCGCGAACATCGACCTCGGCCACGCTCACATCTATCCGATCACGGCGATCCTGCAATGGCACATGACCGAGCACGGCGCCATTCGTCCCTACCTCGGCGCCGGCGCGGCGCACATCATCGTGCACAACGTGAATCATCATGGCGGTGCGATTGGCGGCGTCAACTTCAAGGATCCGACGGGACTCGTCGTCGACGGCGGATTGGAGTGGAACCTCTCGCAGCGCTGGAGTCTCACCGGCGACGCGCGTTACGTTCCGATCGAGACGAATTCGAGCGCGACATTCATCGGCACCGGCTCGACGGTGCGCATGCACGTGAAGCCGCTGATCGTGAGCTTCGGCATCGCGTATCACCGCTGATTTGCCGCGGAATGAACATCAGCAGGCCCCGGTTTGACCGGTGCGACGCGTTCCCCTAGAATCCGCGTCCCTTCCTTCTCGGGGCATAGCTCAGCCTGGTTAGAGCGCACGGTTCGGGACCGTGAGGTCGGAGGTTCAAATCCTCTTGCCCCGACCATTTCGCCGCCGCTTCGCGGCGGAACCTCCTCATCACGCGCACGTGTGACATCCAACACTTGACGGAAATCCCGAGGCGCGCGATCATGTTCGTAGTGATTGAGACTCAGTCTCAATCAACCAAAACCGAGGACCGAACGAACATGATCGTCTGCATCTGCCGGGGAGCTTCCGAACGCGACGTCCGCAACGCAGTGGGCGCTGGCGCGGCGTGCCTGGAGAAGCTCGAGCGCTGCGGCATCGGCGGCGACTGCCGCGGATGCGAGAATGTGCTGCGCGACATCGTCCTCGAAGTCGCGGCGAACGACGCCTGCCGAGCCTGCTGCTCCTCGGAAGCCGCCCTCGCGACCGCGTGATACGCTCCGTCGCATGAAGGGCGACCGCAAAATCCTCGATCTCCTCAACGAGGTCCTCACCGCCGAGCTCACCGCTATCAACCAGTACTTCGTCCACTCGGAGATGTGCGAGAACTGGGGCTACGAGCGGCTCCATCACGTCATCCAGAAGCACTCGATCGGCGAGATGAAGCACGCCGAGGAGTTGATCGAGCGGATCCTGTTCCTGGAAGGGATCCCGAACATGCAGCGCCTGAACAAGATCAACATCGGCGAGAACGTCCCCGAGGTGTTGAAGCTCGATCTCGCGCTGGAGATGGACGCGCTGCCGCGACTCAACAAGGGCATCGAAGACTGCCGCGAGCTCGGCGACAACAACAGCCGCCATCTGCTCGAAGAGATCCTCGAAGACGAAGAAGAGCACGTCGACTGGATCGAGTCGCAGCTCGCGCTGATCGAACAGGTCGGCGCGGACAACTACCTCGCGCAGCAGATTCGGAAGAGCGAGTAGGTTGACGTCCCGCCGCGTTCTTCAAGCTCTCGTCATTCTTTGTACCGCGCTCCCTCTCCTCGCGTGGGGCGAAAAAGGCCACTACATCGTCAACGAAGCGGCGACGATGTCGTTGCCGACGGACATGCCGCCGTTTTTCTATCGCGCATTTCCGCAGCTCGTTTGGAGCGCGTACGATCCCGATCGCTGGCGCGGCGCAGGCGAGTCGCTGGATGCAGCGAATCCGCCAGAGCATTTTCTCGACTATGAATACGTCGCCGATCTGAAGCTGCCGGCCGATCGCTACAAGTACCTCGATCTGCTCTACACCTCGGGCACGCTGCGCCGTCACGGCATCTCGAACTCGACGCCCGGATTTCTGCCGTGGCGCATCGCAGAGCTGGCCGATCGGTTGACGAATGAATGGCGTCAGTGGCGCAACTCGCAGCCGGGATCGGCCGAGCGCCGTTTCATCGAAGCCGACATCATCCGCGACGCCGGCGTCCTCGGCCACTACGTCGGCGACGCATCGAATCCGCATCACACCACCGAGAACTTCAACGGATGGGTCGAGCCGAATCCGAATCAGTACGCGACCGACTGCAACACGCACGATCGCTTCGAGCGTTACTTCATCTCGCACGCGCTGACGACGGCCGACGTCGTTCCGCGCATCGCGCCGCCAGCGCTGCGCAACGAGTACTTCAACGCTGCTCTCGGCGAGGTTCGCGAGTCGAACTCGCAGGTGGAAACGCTCTATCGCATCGATCGCGACGGCGGCTTCGATCTCTTCAAGCCGGTGTCGAAAGAAGGATTCGATTTCGCGGCGTCGCGACTCGCGGCCGGCGCGTCGATGCTGCGCGATCTGTGGTGGTCGACGTGGAAGGTCTCGGAGAAGCCGCCGCGGCGGCGAACGCTGCCGGAAGAGTAATCAGCGTTTCCACGGCACGTCATCGACGCCGTGCTTCGCATTCGCATAGCGCGCCGCGACGAACAGGTAATCCGACAAGCGATTGAGATACGCGATCGTCGACCTCGTCGCTTCGCTGTCATCGTGCAATGCAACGACGAGACGTTCCGCGCGGCGGCACACCGTTCGCGCGACGTGAAGCTGCGACGCGGCGAGCGAGCCGCCCGGCAGGATGAAGCTCGTGAGCGGCGCGAGCTCGCTCGTCATCGCGTCGATGGCGCGCTCGAGCTCTTCGATGCGCGCAACGTCGACGCCGGGAAATCGCGACGTGCCGGGCGACGCGAGATGCGCGCCGACTTCGAACAGATCGATCTGCGCCTGATGCAGTTGTGCGTCGACGACGGATTGGACGACGGATTGCGGCCACGCCGCGCGCGCGACGCCGATGAAGGAGCTCAGCTCATCGACGGTGCCGTACGCCTCGATGCGCGCGTCGTTTTTCGCCACGCGCGCGCCCCCGAAGAGCGACGTTTCGCCCGCGTCGCCGGTGCGTGTGTAGATCTTCACGCTTCCGATTCGAGCTGACGAATCCTTTCCTTCACCACCATCTCGGCCATGTCGGGGATCACTTCCCACGCGATGTTCTTCACGACATCGGCGGAGAGCATTTGCACGACGCGGCGCGCGATGCGCTCGATCTGCTCGTCGGTCAGATCGCCGGGGACGACGTTCGTTTCGGCGGGCGACGGCGCCGCGGCCATCGTCGCGGGCGCGGGAGAAGGAGCGGGCTCCGGTTCAGAGACTGGCTCGGGTTCGGGTTCGGGTTCGGCCGCGGCAAACGGCGAAGTCGGTTCTGGTTCCGGTTCCGGCGGCGGCGCGGACCACGCCGGCTCCGACGGTTCGCTCCACAGCGACGAGTCGCTGCGCGGCGCTTCGGGCTCCGGCGCGGGCTCCGACCACATCGACGGTTCCGGCATGCTCGGCGGCGGCTCGGGCAGCGGCGTGTGCTCCGCCATCTGCTGCAACTCGTCGAACGACATCCGCGGGAACGCTTTTGTTTCTCCGCCGAAGACCGGCGCCTGTTCTTCCCACGGCGATGCTTCCGCGGCGGGCGGAGGCGCAACCGGTGGCGGTTCAGGCGGTGGCGCCGGCGACGCAGGCGGCGCGGTCTCCGCGGCCATCCGCTGCATGTCTTCGAAACTCATGCGCGGGAACGCGCGCGTCTCGCCGCTGAATGCAGGTGCTTCCTCGCCGAACGGCGATGCCGGCGGCTCGGGCTCGGTCGACCACGGCGATGTCGATGCCGCAGGAGTTTCGTCCCACGGCGACGATTCGATTTGCGGCGGTTCTTCCGGCGGCGCCGATGGCGGAATCGGAGTCGGTGCCGGAGGCGGCGCGGTCTCCATCGCCATCTTCTGCATGTCTTCGAAGCTCATGCGCGGGAACGCGCGCGTCTCGCCGCTGAATGCTTCCGGCTCCGCGGTCTCGAACGGCATGTCGCTCGCGGAGACCGGCGGCGCGGACGGCGCGGCGCCGAAGATGTCATTGCTGTTCGCGTCATCGGCCCACGGCGATTCGGATGCTGCTGCGGGCGCGGGCTCTTCGACGGGCGGCGGCGGTGGCGCCGGCGGCGCGGCGTGGCTGGCGTTGATGAGCTCTTCGACTTTGTGAATGAGGCTCTGCGACTCGAACGGCTTCGTGACCACTGCATCGCATCCCGCTTTGTCGGCGCGATCGGGATCGAACGGCTCGAACGTGCCGGTGAGGAGAACGACGGGAATCGTGCGGAAGTCGGGATGCGACTTCACGTACTCGCAGACTTCGTAGCCGTTTTTCTCCGGCATGATGATGTCGGAGAGGATGATGTCGGGACGCATCTCCGACAGCTTTTGGATTGCTTTCGCTCCGTTGTTGACCGCGACGACTTCGTAGTCGCCGTCCGAGAACGTTAGCTCGACCACTTTTTGGATGGTGATACTGTCATCCGCCAGCAGGATCTTCTTCGGCATCAGTCTTCTCTCCGATTTTCTGACTGGTTAGCTTACATGACTTTCCTCGTCTTCGGTCATCGCGGCAGTCCCAAACGCTTCCCGGAAAACACGGTTGCGTCGTTCGCGGAAACGCTCCGCGCGGGCGCCGACGGATTCGAGACCGATCTCCGGCTTCTCTCCGACAAAACGGCCATTCTTTTTCACGACGACGAGCACTACGACGTCGCCATTGAGTCGCTGACGATCGAGACCGCGGGTCGCACCACGCGCGTGAGCGAGCTCGCGCAGTTCGCCGGTCGCACGACGATGATTCTCGAAGTGAAGCGCAGCAAGTGGGAGGACGTTCTCTGCAGCGAGATCGGCGCGTGGCCGAACATCGTCGTCGCGTCGTTCGATCACACGACGATCGCCGAGCTCGCGCGACGCAAGGTGAGCTTTCCGCTCGGCCTCACGATCTACGGCGCGATCGTCGACGTCGCGTCGTACGCGGCGAACCTCAACGCGAGCTGGGTCTTCCCCGCGTTTCGCTACGTCGATCGCGAGACCGTGGACGCGTTGCACGCGCGCGACATCAAAGTCGTTCCGTGGACGGTGAATCGCGCGCGCGATTGGGAACGGCTGCGCGACATCGGATGCGACGGCGTGATCACCGACTATCCGGCGGAGGCTGTGGAGTGGAGAAGTGGAGTGCACAATCTTTGATACACTGCGCCCAAATCCACTCAGCACCGCGGGAGGGGGCGGGACCATGAAGACCTGGGAGTACAAGATCATCAACGTCCGGTCTGAGAATTACTCGATGGATCCGCGGCGCGCCGAGGAGTTGAACCGACTCGGCGACGAAGGGTGGGAGCTCGTGAGCATCACCTCGATCAACTTCAAGACCGGCGCGACCGATCACATCGGCATGGTGTTCAAGCGCGAGAAGCAAGCCGCCGGATAGTCTGATATTTTCGCGCGCGCCAATGTCCGCGCGCCCGCCTTTCATCCTCATCGTCATCGACGGATTCGGCTGCCGCAAAGAGCGGGAGTACAACGCCATTGCGCAGGCGGAGACGCCGCGCTTCGATCGTCTCTATCGCGAGGCGTCGTGGACGACGCTCGACGCGTCGGGCGCCGCGGTCGGATTGCCGGACGGACAGATGGGGAACTCCGAGGTCGGACATCTGAACATCGGCGCGGGGCGTGTCGTCGATCAGGACATCGTTCGCATCAGCAAAGCGATCGAGCGCGATGAAGTCGACCTCACGTTCGCGAAGGGAAAGAACATCCACTTCTGCGGACTGCTGTCGGACGGCGGCGTGCACTCGTTGCAATCCCATCTGCACGGATTGATCAAAGCCGCAAAACGAGACGGCGCGAACAACGTGTTCGTACACGCGATCCTCGACGGAAGAGACACGCCGCCCAAGTCAGCGCTGAAGTATCTAAAAGACCTACTCAGCACTCAGCACTCATCACTCAGCACTGTGATTGGCCGTTACTACACGATGGACCGCGACAAACGCTGGGACCGCGTGCAACGCGGCTACGATCTGATGACGCTCGGCGTCGGCACCGAGACGAAGGATCCGATCGCGACCGTCGAACGCTTTTACGAACAGAACGTCACCGACGAATTCATGGAGCCGATCTCCGTTCTCTCCGAAAACGGCGCGCATCGCGGCCGCGTCGAGGACGGCGACGTTCTCCTCTTCTTCAACTTCCGCGCGGACCGCATGCGCCAGATCGTCACCGCGTTCAAAGACGAATCGTTTGATGGATTCAAGCGCGCGGTGCATCCGAGGATCGACATCGTCACGATGAATCGCTACCGCGAAGACTGGACGCTTCCCGTCGTCTTCCCTCCACAGGAAGTCCGCAACCACCTCGGCGCCGTCCTGTCGAGCGCGGGACTCAAACAACTCCGCATCGCCGAGACCGAAAAGTACGCGCACGTCACGTTCTTCTTCAACGGCGGTTCCGATGCGACGCTGCCGGGCGAGGAGCGCATCCTCGTGCCGTCGCCGAAAGTCGCGACGTACGACAAGAAGCCGGAGATGTCGGTCTTCGAAGTGACCGACAAAGTCGTCGAGGCGATCGAGTCGAAAAAGTTCGACGTCATCATCATGAATATCGCCAATCCCGACATGGTCGGCCACACCGGCTTCATGGACGCGACGAAGACGGCGGTGCACGACACCGACGTCGCGATCGATCGCATCCTCAACGCGGTCGAGAAAGCCGACGGCGTCGCGCTCATTACGGCCGATCACGGCAACGCGGAGCTGATGTTCGACGAGAAGACGAAGCAGCCGCATACCGCACACACGACGAATCCGGTGCCGCTCATCCTCGTCGATCCGAAGAAGCGCACGCTGCATGGACCGGGCGCGCTCGAGAATGTCGCGCCGACGATCCTGGCCATCCTCGGCATCGACAAGCCGGCGGAGATGACGGCGGAATCGCTGCTCTCGTGATCGAGAAGCTCATCCTCGTCCGCCACGGCGAGACGCTGCACAACGTCGCCGGCATCGCGCAGGGCTGGAACGACAGCGCGCTCTCGCCGCGCGGCGAAGAGCAGGCTGCGCGTCTCGCGGAGCGCATCGCGAAGATGAAAGTCGACGCGATCATCAGCTCTCCGCTCGGACGCGCGCTCTCGACCGCGAACGTGCTCGCGAAAGCGTGCGGACTGGAAGTGACGACGTTCGATGAGCTGCGCGAGATGAATTACGGCGGATGGGAAGGGCGATCGTTTCTCGATGTTCGCCGCGAAGACGCCGCGACGTATGAAGAGTGGATTGCGAACGCCGATTGCCCGTGTCCGGGCGGTGGCGAGTCGCACAACGACGTGCGCATGCGGCTCGCGGCGGCGCTGGAGAAGATAAACGCCGCGCGGCCGGTTGTGGTCACGCACGGCACCGCGATTCGCATCGCCGTGACCGTGCTTCTCGACCTTCCGGTGATGGCGTCGCGCCACTTCGCGCAGGACAACGCGGCGCTGAATGTGTTCTTGTGGCGCGGCGACCGATGGGTATTGAAAGTTTGGAACGTTAGCGAATGATCCTCGAACAAATCACAGACGAGCTCACAGAGACGCTGCGGAACCGCGTTCTCACACTTTTCGGCCACGCCGTCGATCGCATCGTGCTGCAGCCGCCTCCGAAACTGCCGATGGGCGATCTGGCGACGCCGGTCGCGCTCGAGCTGGCGAAAGCGCTCAAACGCAAGCCGCGCGAGATCGCGGAGACGATCGCGAACGGATTGCAGTTGCCGCAGCACGTCGCGCGCGTGAGCGTCGAAGGCGCGGGCTATCTCAACTTTCATTTCGATCGCGGCGCGTTCACGTCGTCGCACATTCGGAGCGTGATGGCGCCGCCGGCGCAGGACAGCGATCGCGTGATCGTCGAGCACACGAACATCAATCCGAACAAAGCCGCGCACATTGGCCACCTCCGCAACTCCGTCCTCGGCGACTCGCTCGTGCGGTGTCTCAAGTGGCTCGGCTATCGCGTCGAGACGCAGAATTACATCGACGACACCGGCGTGCAGGTCGCCGACGTCGTTGTCGGCTTCGAGCATCTCGACAACAAGTCGCTCGATGACGTGCGCAAGCTCATCGCCGATCCGAACGTTCGCTTCGACTACTACTGCTGGGATCTCTACTCGAAGATGGCGAGCTACTACGCCGAGCATCCCGAATCGCAGGAGTGGCGTCGCGACACGCTGCATCGCATCGAACAGAACGAAGGCGACACCGCAGTGCTCGCGGCGACGGTCGCGCGCGCGATCGTCGGACTCCACATCAAGACCATGCTCCGCCTCGGCATCACGTATGACCTCCTGCCGAAAGAGAGCGACATCATCCACGCGCATTTCTGGGATCGCGCGTTCGAGCTGCTCAAAGAATCCGGCGCGGTGATCTACGAGGAGGAGGGGAAGCACAAGGGCTGCTGGGTGATGAAGCTCGACGAGAGCGAGCTGTTCGCCGGCATGAACGAGCCCGACAAGATTCTCGTCCGCTCGAACGGCACGGTGACGTACACCGGCAAAGACATCGCGTATCAGCTGTGGAAGTTCGGACTGCTCGATCGCACGTTCATGTACGCGAAGTTTCCCGCGCCGTACACGCTGTGGGAGACGACGCACGACGACATGAAAGCGAATCCGAGCGCGCCGAAGTTCGGCGGCGCGAAGCGCGTCTACAACGTCATCGACACGCGCCAGGCGTATCTGCAGAAGGTCGTGAAGGAAGGTGTGCGCAAGCTCGGTCACAAAGTCGCGGCCGAGAATTCGATTCACTTCTCCTACGAAATGGTGGCGCTCACGCCTGAAACCGCGAAGGCGCTCGGCATCGAGATCTCCGAGGAAGACTCAAAGAAGCAGTACATCGAGATGTCCGGCCGCAAAGGCCTCGGCGTCAAAGCGGACGATCTTCTCGACGAACTGGAGCGCAAGGCTGCGGCCGCGGCGAACAGCGAAGAGCTGGGACGTCCGATCGCCATCGCCGCGCTGCGCTACTTCATGCTCAAGTACGGCCGCAACAAAGTCATCGCGTTCGATTTCAACGAGGCGCTCACGTTCGAAGGCGACTCCGGTCCGTATCTTCAGTACTCGACGGTGCGCGTAAACAACATCTTCAACAAGATGCGTGAGCGCGGCATCGATCCGATGATCGACGATGCGTCACTCGATCGGCTGATGATCACCGAGGGGATTTCGGATGACATGTGGGAGCTGGTGAGAGTGAGTGCGGAACTGCCAGCTCAGGTGCGGCGTGCGGTCGACTCGCTCGAGCTTTCGGTCGTCACGCACGCGCTACTCGACATCGCGCAGAAGTTCAACAGTTTCTACCACAAGTATCCAATCATGAATGAGAAGGACGCCGACGAGCGTCAGCGCCGCGCCGTGTGCGCGGAAGTGTTCCGCCGGACGATGGTCGCGGCGTTGGATTTGTTGGGGATTCCGGTTCCGGCGCGGATGTAGTCCGCTCGGTAGTCTGCTAAAATCGGCGTCGCGGCGCGTCCAACGCCGCGGACACGGTCATGAACAAACTCGATCTCAAGGACGTCGCGCTGCGAGCGTTGATTCTCGCGGCGGGTTCCGTCGCCGCTGCACTGTTCATCCTCAAGGGTCAGGCGCACGCCGTCCCGGCGCTCGCCGCGGGCGCGACGCTGGGCGCACTGATGATGGGGCAGTTCGGTCCGAGCGAGGAATAGCCCTAAAACAATGCGGCGCCACCTAACTGGGGCGGCGCCACATTCTTTACGACGCTCGTTGCTGCGATTCTCCTTCACCCGCGCGACGTACGTTCTCCGCTTGCAGCCCCTTCGGCCCCTGCTTGACGTCGAACTCGACCCGCTCTCCCTCGTTCAGCGTCCGGTAACCGCTGGCCTGAATCGCGGTGTGATGAACGAAAACGTCCTCACCCGTGTCGCGCTTGATGAAACCGTAGCCTTTGTCGTTGTTGAACCACTTCACCGTACCAATTTCGGGCATTCCCCACCTCCGGCCGACTCGACAAACCGCGGCCGTTGTTTCGCCCATCGACTCCGGGCTTCATCGCGGAATCTGCAAAGCTCGCGCCGGTAAATCCGTCAATTACCAGATAAGGGCCTATTACCAGATAAGGGCGCGGTTGACGCCGATCCGCTGAAAGCCGAGGCCCTCGTAGAGAGCCATCGCGCCGGTGTTGAAGTCGTTGACGAAGAGCGTGACCGACTTTCCTTTGCGAAAGAGATTGCCGCAGACCTCGCGCAACGTCGCGTGCGCGTGTCCGCGCCGCCGAAATTCGGGATGCGTCCACACGCCCATCAATTGCACGACGTCGTTCGTGACGGCGGAGAACTCCGTCTTCGCGACGATTCTCTTGTCGACGACGAGGACGACGGAGCGCTTGCGATCGACGAGCTCGCGAATGCGCTCGCGATATCCGATCGCGTCGCGCTCGAGCGGATCGATTCCGACTTCTTCTTTGTGCATCGCCGCGCACGCCGGCACGAGTTGATCGAGATCCGACGGCGTCGCGTATCGCGCGTCGGTGAGATCGGGGAAGTCGAAGCGTCGACGGATCGCGTAGATCGGCTGATTCATGCGCACGACCGTCGGCGGATCGAGGCGCGCTTTCAAATGCTTCCACAGCGCTTCAACGAGCGGCGCAGGCGAGATGATCGCGCGCACCGGCAGCATGCGCGACACGATGCGGTCGGCAATCAGCGCGACGGCGGTGTCGATGAGATCGCGCGGCGCCGCGGGATCGGCGGCGAGAACGATGTTCGTCGCCAGCGACGCGATCAGAACGATCTCGCGGTTGTGCCGCGCCGCGAACATCTGCGTCGACGCCGCGCTGCGCTCCTCGAGCAAACGCGAGATCAGGTAGACGTTGATGAACGGATCGCGCCGGAGAAATGCGAGCGCCGCCGCGGCGTCGTCATCGCCGAGGGACTTGAGGGACCAGCGGCCTTCGACTGGAAGACTGACCATACCTACAGCTGCGAGTGCGCCAGGTATGCTAGCCCGTCCTCCAGCTTGTGCCAAAACGACCGATGCGCCCACTCCTCGAAATGGCGCTCCTCGGCGAACCTCCTGTCGTCGTCGAATGCGGCGCGCAGTTGTTGCGCGATGCCCGGATCGAGGACGGCCATCGACACTTCGTCGTTCAGCTGGAAGGAGCGTTCGTCGAAATTCGTCGATCCGATGCACGACCAGATGCCGTCGACGATGATGAGCTTCTGGTGCAGCAGCGTCTTCTTGTATTCGTAAACCTTCACGCCGCGTTTGAGCAGCGTTCCGAAGTTGTGATGGCTGGCGTGCTGCACGATCGGGCTGTCGGTCGCTTGCGTCGACGGCACCATCACCTTCACATCGACGCCGCGCTTCACGGCTTCGGCGAGCGCGTCGATGGCATTTCCGTCGGGGAGCAGATACGGGTTCTGGATGATGATCTCGTGCCGCGCCGCTTTGATGGCGAGGTAGTAGAGAACCTGCACCGATGACACGCTGCCGGTCGGCGACGTGTACGCGAGATGCGCGGACGTCGGTCCGGCCGCTCCAGTCTTCGGAAAGTATTTTTCGCCCGCCGGCACTTCGCCGGTCTCTTCGATCCAGTTCTCGGCGAACGCGCCTTGCATGCGGTTGACGATCGGTCCCTGCACGCGAAGTCCGGTGTCGCGCCAGTGCTCTTTGTCCTGCGCGTGGCCGGTCCACTCTTTCGAAATGCCGTAGCCGCCGACGTATCCGATGCGGCCGTCGATGATGAAGAGCTTGCGGTGATCGCGATTGTTCAGGCGTCCGATGTTGCCGAGGGAAACCGTGTGGTACTTGATGAGATGGACGCCGGCTTTCGTCATCATCTCGTGGAGCTCTTTCTTCATCTTGTGCCCGCCGGACGCATCGACGAGCAGCCGCACTTCGACGCCTTCCTTCGCTTTCTTCGCCAGAAGCGCCGCGAGCTCGTCGCAGATCGGGCCTTCCCACCAGATGTACGACTCGATGTGGATGGTCTCGCGCGCGTTCGCGATGTCGCGCATGACGAGCGGGAAGAATCCGTCGCCGTTCTCGAGGATCTCGATGCGGTTGCCGGGATCGAGGCTCGACTGCGTCAAGCCGACGATCGACGGCAGCAGTGCGTTCAGATCGCCAGGATTCTTCACGCGAAGTTGGGCGTCGTTCTCGCGCCAGACGGACCAGAGGATGATCGTCATCATCGTGATCGCGAACAGCAGCGCGAAGAACACGACGGTGGGAACGCGAATGTAGTGTGTGGTCAGTTTTCGTTTCTTCGCCACATGAGCTCCGCGACCACCGGCCAGTGATCCGACGGTCCTTTCTTCAACACGCGCGTGTTGCGCACTTCCCATCCGTAGTCGGCAAAGATGTAGTCGATGCGCCGGCCCATCGCCGGCATCGTCTCGCCGATGTCTTCGCCGCACAGCTGCGCCGCGTTCAGTTTTCGAAATGCCTTCACTTCATCGCTGTCCGGACCGGCGTTGAGATCGCCGGCGAGGAGATAGGGATATCGGCTCGTCCGCACGTGACGCGCGAGGCACTCGAGCTGTTCGCGCCGCGTCTTCGAGTTGAGCGATCCCCACGTCACGAGATGGGTCGCGTAGACGTTGAGCGTGACGTTGTCGATGCGGATGACGGTCTCGATCACGGTACGCGGTTCACCGAGTGACGGCAGCGGGTGCGCTTCCGCGAAGGCGATGTCGCCGCGCGTGAGGATGGCGTTGCCGAATCCGCCGCCCCACTGCACGTAGCTCGGCGCGAAGTAACCGTGCATGTGCGTTGCCGCTTCGAGCTCGGCGAGTTGATCGCGGAAGCGCGACTGCCATGTCTTGCGATGCACTTCCTCGAGCGCGACGATGTCCGGCCGCTCTTCGTTGATGACGGCGGCGATTTTCTGGATGTGGTCGGAGCGGTACAGCTCATCGTGGCCGGCGATGTTGTAGGTCATCACGATGAGCGGCCGTTGTTGCGGCGGGAATCCCGAGCGCTCGGGAAAGCTGACGAGTTGGCCTTGCTCCGTGCGCGTGGCGATGCGCGTCGAGGTATCGACCGGCTTCGGTTTGCACTCGCCGCTGCGCGCCGTGTAGACGGTGAAGAAGCGATAGAGGAAGAAGAGAAGCGCAATCGAAAGGAGTCCGAGGACCCATCGCCGTTTCGGCATGACGCGGTCGGCGGGAGCGAGAATGGTGCCGGTTCTCAATGGGGCGCCGGCGCCCCCGCCGGCGAGGGCGCCGGCGCCCCACTGAGCTACGAAGTCAGCACCGTCACGTCACTGTGCGCGTGCAGCGCCGAGGCCGGAAACTCCTCACTCACCTCACCGCTGCGCAGCCGCTCGATCGCATCCCGCTTCGATTCTCCGCTCGCCAGCAGCACGATGCGCTTCGACTCGAGGATCGTGGCGATGCCGATCGTGATCGCTCGCTCGGGGACGTGATCGCCTTCGAAGAGGCCGGCGTTCGCGATGCGCGTCGAATGCGTCAGCTCCACGACTCTCGTGCGCGAGTCGAACGGCGTGCCGGGCTCGTTGAAGCCGATGTGGCCGTTCTGGCCGAGGCCGAGGAAGGTGAGGCCGAGACCGCCGGCGTCGGCGATGGAGCGCTCGTAGCGAATGCATTCGGCGTCGAGATCAGGCGCCGTGCCGTCGGGGATGTGCGTGTTCGCTTTGTTGATGTCGATGTGCGAGAAGAGATGCCGCCACATGTACGCGCAGTAGCTGCCGGGGTGTTCGCCGGAGACACCGACGTACTCGTCGAGATTGAATGTCGTGATGTCGCGGCACGAGCATTCATCGACGACGCGCTCGTACATGCCGATCGGCGTGCGGCCCGTTGGCAGACCGAGAACGAGGCGCGGATTCTCACGGATCGCGTCGATGAAGAGCCGTGCCGCGTGCGACGACAGCTCGTCGTACGAAGGAAACTCGCGCCACTTCACGCAATGTCCTGTCCGCGCACGATCACTCGTTCGATGTCGAGCTTCTTGTCGAGGAGCACGAGATCGGCGTCGTAGCCGCGATCGATCGTTCCCTTTCGACCGCGGACGCCGGCGATTCGCGCGGGCGTCTCGGTCGCCATCGGAATCACGCGCTCGATCGGGAGCCCCGCCAGCTCGATCATGTTGCGGACGGCGTCGTGCATCGTCAGCGTGCTTCCTGCAAGTGCGCCGCCGTTCGCGAGACGCGCGCTTCCTTCTTTCACCTCGACGTCGTAGCCGCCGAGTTTGTACGTGCCGTCGGCGAGGCCGCAGGCGCGGATGGCGTCGGTGACGAGCGCGATGCGATGCGGCATCGTCGTCGCCGCGATGTTGAGGACCGCCGGATGGACGTGCGTGCCGTCGGCGATCAGCTCCGCAGTGGCGTTGCGCGACACGAGCGCGGCGCCTACCACGCCCGGCTCGCGATGATGCATGCCGGTCATCGCGTTGAAGAGATGCGTGAAGTGCGTCGCGCCCCAGTCGAGCGCGCCGACCGCTTCGGCGTAGTCGGCGGACGTGTGACCGATCGAGAAGATGACGCGATCGCGAAATCGCTCGATGAGTGCGTGCGCGCCTTCGATCTCCGGCGCGAACGTGATCATCCACTTGAGTCGCGGCGCGCGTTTGAGGAGCGAATCGATCTCGTGAATGTCAGCAGGTCGAATCGACGCCTGGTCCTGCGCACCGGCGCGATCGCGATTGATGTACGGACCTTCGAGATGGATGCCGATGATCTCAGCGCCGCGGTCGTCTGCGGAGCGCGCGATCGCGCCGGTTGCGGACTGCAGCGCGGCGACGGAGCCGGTGAGCGTCGTTGCCATCATCGCCGTCGTTCCGTGCTTCGCGTGAAAGGAGAGGATGCGCGCGTTGGCGCGCTCGTCGCCGTCCATGAAGTCGGCGCCGTCGCCGCCGTGAATGTGCAAATCGACGAAGCCGGGAACGATGAGCGACGCCGTCCGCTCCGCGTCGCGCGGCACGGCGCGCGTCTGTTCGACGGCAGCGATCGCGCCGCGGTCGATGGTGAGGAGAACGTCGTCTTCGATCGAGCCGCGAACGAAAGCGCGGCCGTAGATCTGCTTCATAGCAATTCTCGGAGCGATTTTCCCGCCAACAGATCGCGCGCCTCGTCCGCGGAGATCTTCTTCTTCGCCATCACGCAGGCGAGGCGGACGTCGCCGTTCGCATCGCGCAGCGCCTGCACGGCCATCGGCCGCGTGATGCCGGACGCGATCTCGACCATGCGCACGGCGCGGCTGCGCAGCTTCTCGTTCGTCGCCGGCATGTCGATCATCAGATTCGAGTGCACGCGGCCGAGGCGGATCATGACGCCGGTGGAGATGGTGTTGAGGATCATCTTCTGCGCGGTGCCGCTCTTCATGCGCGTCGAGCCCATGACGACTTCGGGACCGGTGGCGGCGACGATGGCGATGTCGGCGTCGGCGGCGAGCGGGGTGTTCGGCGTCGACGTGACGCCCACGGTGAGCGCGCCGATCATGTTCGCGCGGCGAATCGCGGCGACGGTGAACGGCGTCGTGCCCGATGCGGCGACGCCGATGACGGCGTCTTCTGGTTTCACGTCGCGATTGATCGCGTCGATGGCGGCGTCTTCGTCGTCTTCCGCGCCTTCGACCGCGTGAAGAAATGCGCGCTCGCCGCCGGCCATGATCACGCGCACGAGATCGGGGTTGATGCCGTACGTCGGCGGCAGCTCCGACGCGTCGAGCATCGCGATGCGGCCGCTCGTTCCGGCGCCGGCGTAAAAGAGCCGGCCGCCGTGGAGCATGCGATCGGTGATCTGTTCGATGGCGTGCGCGATGCGCTCGCGCTCCGCCGCGACGGCCGGCGCGATCGTCGCGTCCTCTTCCTGAATGATGCGAACGATGTCGAGCGGCGAGGCGAGATCGATGTCGAGGCTCGCGTCGAGGCGATCCTGCGTCATGGGTCAGACGATATCATCGTGAATCGTGGCCATGACTCTGATGCAGCGCCTGCGGCTTTGGTGGAAGGGCTCGCAGAGAAGGCGCGAGGATTTCGCCGCGAAGAACGCGGGGTGGGGCAAGACTCCGGTGCTCAGTGGGGCGGCGGCGCCCACGCCGCCGCGCGGCGGCGAGGCGCCGCCGCCCCACAGAGAGCCAGATCGTGATGGGTTGCTGTCGGCGTATCTCGATCAGTCGGGGCGCACGCTCTACTACCTCGATGCTTCCGGCGAGGTCATCGAATCCAACGAAGAGTTGAATCTTCCCCGCGTCCCGACGCAAGACGATGCCGCCGATCGTGAGGCGTTCCTGAAGGCGCACAACATCAGCGTGACCACCAACTTCCGCGAGACCATCGCCAAAGACCGCACGCTCGAACGCGCCTGGTACAACTTCAAGACGCAGCGCGCGAACGATGCGATCGAAGCTTGGCTAGCTAAGCATTCCGGCTGACGACGAGCATCGTCACGTCGTCGCCGAGATCTTCCGCATCACCGACATGCGTCAGCACCGCGTCATCCAGCGCCTTCGACAGCGCCTCGGCATTCGCTCCGTGCAGCGGCGCGAGGATCCGCGCGAGCTGCGTCGATCCGATCTGTAATCCCGCTGCGTCTTCCGCTTCGGTGACGCCGTCGGTGAAAAGGATCAGCGCATCGCCCTTGTCGAGCTGGATCTTGCGGTTGATGAAGTCGGCGTGCGTGACGACGCCGAGGAGGATGTCGGTCTCGGAGAGCTCGTCGACGCCGTCGCGGCGGATGAGCAGCGGCGGCGTGTGACCCGCGTTCGCGTACTCGACGATGCCGGTCGTCGTGTCGAGACGCCCGAGGAAGAGCGTGACGAACTTCGACTGCGGGAGGTTTTCTTTGAGCGCGACGTTGAGCGACGTCACGAGATCCGCGGGGTCGGGATCGTTCTTCGTGTAGATACGAAATGCCGCTTGCAGTCCCGCCATCATCAGGCCAGCGGTGACGCCTTTGCCGCTCACGTCGGCGATTGCGAAGTAGATCTTCCCGTTCGGACGGACGACGAAGTCGTAGTAGTCGCCGCTGACCGTGCGGCACGGACGATTCGCGCCGACGAACGTGTAACCCTTGATCGACTGCGGCGCAGGCGCGAGAAGCCGGCGCTGAATCGCCGATGCCGTCTTCAGCTCCTCGTCGATGATGCGTTTCTGAATCGCTTCTTCACGAAGGCGCGTCTGTTCGAGCTTGATCGCCGCGAATCGCGCGATCTGCGCGACGAGGCGAACGTCTTCTTCGGAGATCGCGCGTTGATTGAAGAGATAGTCGACGTAGAGGATGCCGGCGACGCTGTCGTTGATCGTCAGCGGCGCGCAGACGATCGAGTGGATGCCTTGCATGATGATCGACTGCGCGCGGCTCAGTTTCTCGTCGACGCTCACGTCCATGAACGCGAGCGCTTTCTTTCCTTCGACGACTTCGGTGAGCAGCGTGTGCGAGATCGTCAGTTCGCTCGTGTCGCTCTTGTCCTGCCGCTGCACTTCGACGTTGACGAACGACTTGCCGTCCGGCGCGAGCAGTCCGAGCGCGGCGCGCGACGGTTTCAGATGCTGCATCACGCGCTCGACGATGAAGCCGAAGAGCTCCGCCATCGGCTTCTCTTCGATCAGCTCTCGCGAGAGGAGGGTGAGCGTTTGGAGCCGAGCGATGTCCTGGCTGTCGCCCTGCGTGACTTTGTCGATGTCGTGCAGCGAGATCGCGATCGTCGCGCTGACCGGCGCTTCGGCCACCGCGAGCATCTTGTCGGTGTTGTGCTCCGTCGACATGAAGACGATCTCGGTGTCGCCGAGGCGGATGCGGTCGCCGGTGCGGAGGGGAGAGTGTTGCTCGACGCGCGTACCGTTGAGATACGTGCCGTTCGCGGAGCCGAGATCTTTGACGAACCACGCGCCTTCCTGCGCGATGATCTCGGCGTGACGGCGCGAGAGATAGCGGTCCTTGATCGGAATGGTGCAATCCGACGCTCGGCCGATGGAGACAGTTCCACCTTCGAGTGGTTGCCGGAATGGCGAGAAGAGGGGCGAGTAAACGGTGACTTCCGCGCGCGGCGGGGCGGTTTCCATTGACGGGCTCTCCGAAAGGGGGTTCGTCATTCTAACATCGCGCGTCGCCGTGACCGATTACTACACCGAGATCGAATCACACTTTGCGTCTCGCCGCGGCACTCCTTTTGTTCTGTCCGCCAAAGACTGGCACCTGATGAAACGCTGGTATGACGACGGGATTCCACTGCCGATCGTCATTGAAGCAATTGACGCCGTTTTCGAGAAAAACGAAACCAGCGGCCGTAAGAAAGTGATTTCAAGCCTCAGCTACTGTAGACACGCCGTGAAGGAGTTGTGGGACGAGCGGAAAGAGCTCGCCGTCGGCGATTCCGCCGCGACTCCGGAGACCGCGCCGTACGAAGCGCTCGAAGCCCTCGCCATCGATCTCGAAGCGACGGATGTCGCCCGCCTGTTCGCGCAGCGCGTGCGCGACCTCGCTACGGAGAAGAGTGTGCCGCGGATCGAGGAGCGGTTGATGGAGCTGGAGCACGAGATGATCGCGTCGATCGTCGATTCGCTGATCGACGGCGACAACCTTCGCGCGGAAGTCGTCCGCTCCCTCGGCGACACGTCGAAGCTCGACGAGAAGACGCGCGCGCGGACGGAAGAGGCGAATTTGAGGAGAGTGGTGCGGGAGAGGTTCGCGTTGCCGCGGTTGACGCTATTTCGGTGAAGGTTGTCATCCTGAGGCGCGCAGACGCCGAAGGATCTGGGCGGGAGTGATGCTCGAGATCGTGCCGCCCCGCCGCCCAGGTCCCTCGCTACGCTCGGGATGACATCAGCGCGAAAGCACTCTTTCGATCTCCTCAATCACGCTCTCCGCCGCCCTCCCGCTCACCGGCTCCTCGGGCGGCATCGTGATGCTCGGGTCGGTCACGCTGCATGCGTTCAGGATTCGCGATGGATCGCTCATCCCGCGCGCGCAGGCGGCGCCGCGCGACGTCAGAGCGCGTGCGGCGTAACGCGTGAGTGCGCCCGCGGTGACGGCGTTGTTCGGGCCGACGCGACGCGTCACTGGATCGACGGGAAGGATGCCGAGGTTGATGGCGCGGATGATCTCGTCACGGCCGGCGACGTCTTCGATGTCGACGGCGATCGGCGGCGCGCCGAGGTTTTGGGCGAAGCGGATGGAGGCGACGCGCCAGTAGAGAAGGACGGCGAGATCGGCGCGCGTGATCGCTTCGCTCTCCGCCGCGCGCAGATATTGCGGCGGCATGTTCGCGGCGTTCCACTGCTGTTTGATTTCCTCGAGGCGGTGCGCGAAACGCGGATCTTTCTCGCTGCGCGCGAGGCGTTCGTAGCGCGCGATCGCTTGCTCGAAGCGGCCGCGGCCCGCGTCGA
>Ga0207687_10000887_pt1 | contig 20305 bp, 20 predicted proteins | sample KBSM54metaG_FD_184399 | JGI IMG/M metagenome (GOLD analysis project Ga0207687, IMG submission 184399) | Miscanthus rhizosphere microbial communities from Kellogg Biological Station, Michigan, USA - KBS M5-4 metaG (SPAdes) (version 2) | ecosystem: Host-associated > Plants > Roots > Rhizosphere >...
ACGACGCTGGAGCTGGTCCGGCCCGTCTTCGTCGACCGCTACCTGCTGCCGTCGGTGCTGGGGCTGGCGGTCCTCGTGGCCCTGGGCGTCACCCGGGCGCCGGCCCGCCTGGTCCCGGCGGCCCTGGCGGTGGTGCTCGGGGCATCGCTGTGGGCCACCGTCGCCGAGACCCGGCTCGGGCCCAAGGAGGACGTCCGGGGGGCCGTGGCCGCAGTCGCGGCCGCCCATCGACCGGGCGAGCCGGTGGTGGCCGCGGCCCGGTGGGACGCCCTCGGCGTCGACCACTACGCCCGGGCCGACCACCGCCAGTTGGTGCCCGACCTGGTGTTGCCCCCGGCGGGGGTGCCGCAGGCGACGACGGTCTGGGTGGTGCGGCGGGCCAAGGGCGGGGTGAAAGGTGACCGGGCCAAGCTCGAGGCCCTCGACGCCGACCTCGCCGGCCGAGGCCTGCGGATGACGAAGGAGCAGCGGTTCGCCGGTCGCTACTCCGACACCCTCGTCCAGCGGTGGGACGCAGCGGCCGGCTGACGGCGACGGCGGGCCCGCGACCAGGCCAGGGTGCGGGCGGACTGGCGGATTCGTGCGGTTGCGGACCACGACGAGCTGCCCGACGGGCGCCGATCCCGCTCGACCGGCACCGACGCCAGGGCGACACCGGAGACGCCGATGGCGGCCACGATGCTGGGCCCGTCGGCATCGATGACGGCCCGACGGGCGGCCGCACCCATGGCCACGAAGCCACCCGCGTCCGGGGGAAGGCCGGTGAGTCGGGCCATCGCCGCCCGGTGCAGGCGCCCGGTCACCATCCGGCCCCGACCCTCGTAGGCGCCCCGCCGACCGGCGAAGACGGCCCCCGCGTCGCCTTCGGCCAGCCGGTCGAGGAGGGCCGGCACCGCCTCCGGCGGGTCCTGGAGGTCGGCGTCGAGGCACACCCAGGCCCGGGCGCCGGCCTCGTCGGCCAGGCCCCGGGCCAGGGCCCGGTGCTGGCCGACGTTGCGGACGAAGGCGGTCACGACGATGCGGGGATCGGCGGCGGCCAGGGCCCGGGCCACGGCCAGGCTGGCGTCGGGCGAGGCGTCGACCACCAGGCGTAGCCGCCATATGCGGCCGTCGAGGGCGACCGCCAGCCTCCGGGCCAGCTCGGGGAGGGTGTCCTCGTTGCCGTGGACCGGGGTCACCACGGCCACGTCGACGACCCCGTCCGTCGTCACCCGAGCTCCCCCTCCCATTCCCAGCACCGGCGCAACCCGTCGGCCAGGTCGACCTTGGCCTCCCAGCCCAGGAGGGTGCGGGCCAGGGACGGGTCGCTCACCCAGGAGGCGGCGTCCCACTCCCGTCCCCGATGGCCACCGACGACCACCGGCACCCGACGGCCCGTGACCCGCTCCACCTCCGCCACCAGCTCCTCGTTGGCCACCTGGCGCCCGGTGCCGACGTTGAGGACCTGTCCCGGCGGGAGGTGGTCGGCGAGGGCGGCCCGGACGCACGCCTCCACCACGTCGTCGACGTACACCCAGTCCCGGCGCCGGCCGGGACCGGTGAGGGGCAAGGGTGTCCCGGTGCGGGCGGCCCGGAGGGCGCTCGGCACCAGCCGCCCGGGATGGTCGAGGGGTCCGTAGACCTGGAACGCCCGCAGCACCGCCGCTCGCATCCCCCGGCCGTCGGCGGCGGCCACCGCGAGGAGCGAGCCGACCGCCTTGGTGGCGCCGAAGAAGCCCCGCGGCCGCAGGGGGGTCTCCTCGTCCATCGGCCCCTCGTGCTCGCCGTACTCGGTGGACGACCCGAGGCGAACGACCGTGCGGCACCGCTCGGGCAGGGCGTCGACCAGCCACAGGGCGCTCGGGCCGTTGGCGGCGGCGGTGGCCGCCCGCTCCTCGGGCGAGGCCGACGCCCGGGCCGCGGCCAGGACGAAGGCGACGTCGACGTCGGCGGCGCGGGCGGCGGCGCCGGTGGCGGCCGGGTCGGAGAGGTCGGCCGCGACGACGACCACCGCGTCGGAGATCCCCAATCGCCCGAGCCGCCAGGGGGCGCTCCCGGGTCGGACGATCCCGGTGACGTCCCACCCGTCGTCGACCAGGCGGGCCGCGAGGTGGGCGCCGACGAACCCGCCGATGCCCGTGACCAGCGCCTTCACACCGCCTGCTCCGTGAACCGGGCGCCGACGGCGACCTCCAGCCGGACCCGGTCGGCGGCGGCCTGCTCCGGGCGGCGGAGGCGGGCGTCCTCCAGCATCGAGAGGATGCGGGGCACCTCGACGTCGAGGTCGCGCCCGGCGGTGTCGGCGTGGAACGACCGGCGGAGGAAGGTGAACGACGCCCCCAGCCGGGCCAGCTCGCCGGCCAGCAGCCGGCACGGCACCGGATGCCCGCCTTCGGGGACGGTGAGGCCGGCCACGCCGAAGGCGACGCCGGCGGCGGCGGCCGACGCGGCCAGCCGGTCGACCGTCCCGTCGACCAGGGCGGCGAACAGGGGACCGACGCCCCGGTCGATCATGAGGTCGTTCAGGCCGACGTACACCCGGGCCAGGGGACGCTGCAGCAGCTCGTCCGCCCGGCGCACGGCGTCGGCCGTCTCCACCAGGATGCCGAGGCCGCACCGGCCGTCCACGTGGTCGAGGGCCGCGTCCACCTCCTCCGCCCGGCGCACCATGGGGAGCAGCACCTCGTCGGCGCCGATGGCGACGGCCAGGTCGATCTCGCCCGGCGTCCACGGGCCCCAGCCGTTGACCCGGCAGATCACCCGTCCGCCGGTTGCCGACCGCACCGCGGCCAGGTCGTCGGGCGTGTCGGCGTTGATCTGGGTGTCGGCCCCCGCCTGGCGCCGGCGCTTGCCCCGTCGCTCCCAGTCGACGACGATCCCGGCCCCGCCGGCGCGCACGACGCGGTGGGCGACGTCGGTGTCGGTGGTGAAGGCGAGGAGGTCGATTAGGAGAAGCTAACAAAATGTTTTCGGCGAGCCAACATCATCCGCGTTGGCGCCGGGTGACGGCGGACGGGCACGGTGGCGGCGTGCGAGCGGGGATGGCGTCGGTCGGCGTGGTCGGGGCGGGCGCGCTGGTGTCGGGGGCGGCCTCGGTGGCGGGACTGGCCGTTGCCACCCGAGCCCTCGGCCCCGAGCGGGTCGGCCCCCTGGCCGTGGCCTGGGCCCTGGCCGTGGTCGTGGGTCCCGGCCTGTGGTCGTCGGTGGAGCAGGAGGCGGCCCGGGCCACGGCCCGGGGGGAGGGGACCTCCGCCGTCGCCCGCATCGTGGGCCGCCGAGCGGCGGTGGCGGCCGCGGTCGTGGCCGTCGTCGGGGTCGTCGGGCGGAGGGCGATGTTCGGCGGGAGCGTGGCCGTCCCCCTCGCGCTGGCCGCGGTGGCCGCCGCCTACGGCCCCCTGCACCTGGCCTGGGGACGGCTGGCGGGGGAGCGACGCTCGCCGGCGTTGGCCCGGTCGGTGGCGGTGGAGGGGGGCGCCCGCCTCGTCCTGGTCGGAGGGACGGCCGCGGTGACGCGCGATGTCGGCGCCTCGGCGGTGGCGCTCGCGGTCGCCGTCGCGACGGCCGCGGCGTGGGCGATCTCGTCGGCCCGGCCACTCGTCAGCTCGGGGCCGGACACGCCCGGTGCGGGGCCGCGGGTACGGGCGCTCACGTGGGCCGGCGTGCTGTCCCAGGGACTGTTCCTCACCTCGCCCGCCCTCTTCGAACTGCTGGCGCCGGCGGGCGACCCTCGCACCGCCCGCCTGGCCATGGCCGTCGTCCTGGCCCGGGCGCCGGCGTTGGCGTGGAAGGGCGTCCTGGCCGCGGTCGTCCCGGCCGTGGCCGCCGCGCCCTCCCCGGCCACCGCCGCCGCGGGCCGGGCCGTCCTCGCCGGTGGGGCGGTCGCGGCATTGGTGGGCGGCGCCGTGGCCGTGGTCGCGGGCGATCCCGTCCTCGATCTCCTCACCGGCGCCGGCCCCGACCTGGGCCCGGCCGCGCTCGCCCTGCTGGCCGCGGCCACCGCCGCCTACCTGGGCGCCCTCACCGCCACGTCCGCCCTGGCCGGCGCGGGGCGGGCCCGGGACGCCGGCGTCGCCTGGGCCGTCGCCGGATGCGTCGTCCTCGCCGTCGCCACGGTCCCCGGCGACCCCCTCCGGCGGGTCGTCACCGCCCTCGCCGCCGGCACCACCGCCGCCCTGGCCGGCGTCGTGGCCGCCTGCCTCCGTCCCCCGACCGGTGCGGCTGGGCTCAGGACGCCTGGGGGGTGAGGACAGGGTCGAGCACGCTCGGCGGATCGTCCGGCATCGCCGCCGGTGCGACCGCCACCAAGACCCGGGCCCGGCGGCGGCGGACCGTCAGCAGACCGTAGAGCCCTGCGCCCACCGTGGCCAGGGCGCCCAGGCCCAGGCTGTAGCGGGCGCCGAAGCGATCGGCGATGCCGCCGACGATGGGTCCGCCGATCGGTGTGCTGCCGAGGAACACCATCGCCTGGAGGGCCAGGACGCGGCCCCGCATGGCCGGCCGCGCCGTCATCTGCACGATGGCCGTCGACGCGGTCATGAAGGAGATGCTGCACACCCCCATGACCAGCCCCACCGCGAACGCGACCGGCTGGTTGGGCGCCACCGTCAGGCACCCCATGGCCAGCCCGAAGGCGATCGCGGCCAGGCTCACGACCCGGATGTCGATGGTCCGCCGCCGGGCAGTGGCCAGCGCCCCCACCAGGGATCCCGCGCTCACCACCGACATGAGAAGGGTGAAGGTCACCGTGCTGCCCTGCAGGTCGCGGGTGACGAAGAGGGGCAGCACGGTCTGGAAGTTGAAGGCCAGCGTCCCGATCACCGCCATCATCACTAGCGGGATCCACAGCTCGGGGACGCTGCGGGCGTAGCGCAGGCCCTCGCGCACCTGCCCCCGTCCCCGGATGGCCAGGGGCGACGCCCGCACCTGGCCCGGGTCCATCAGCCACAGCCCGGCCAGCACGGCCAGGTACGACACCCCGTCGAGCAGGAAGCACCACCCGAAGCCGACGGTCGTGATCAGCAGCCCGGCCAGCGCCGGCCCGACCACCCGGGAGCCGGTCATGAGGGCGCTGTTCAGGCTCACCGCGTTGCCGATGTCGTCCGGCGGGACCAGGTCGACCACGAACGACCGGCGGGCGGGGTTGTCGAAGGCGATGGTGAGGCCGCCCAGGAAGGCCACCGCGTAGATGGCGGCCACGGGCGGGTTCCCGGAGAAGGCCAGCCCGGCCAGGACGAACGACTGGGCCATGGCCAGGGCCTGCACCAGCAGCAGGAGCCGGCGCTTGTCGGAGCGGTCCGCCACCAGGCCGGCGAAGGGACCGAGCACGAGGACCGGCCCGAACTGGGCCACCGCCAGCAAGCCGAGGGCGACGCCGCTGTCAGTGAGCCTCAGCACGAGCAGCGTCTGGGCCACGAGCGTCAGCCAGTTGCCGACCTGGGAGACGAGCTGGCCGCCGAAGAAGAGACGGAAGTTGCGGACCCGGAAGGAGCGGAAGGTGTCGTTGGTGGCGCGGCGGAACCTCGTCATGGGCGGTCGGCGGCGATGACGTCGAGGACGTCGAGGGCGGCCGCCAGCCGCTGCTGCTGGTTGGCGTCGAGGAGTCCGATGCGCTCGGTCAGCCACGCCGCCTTGCGCCGGCGGGACTCGGCCACCAGGGCCGCCCCCCTGGTCGAGGTGGACACCCAGCTCACCCGCCGGTCGTCGGGATCGGTGGTCCGCTCCACCAGGCCGTCCGCCTCCAGCTTGGTGACCACCTTGGTGATCGACGGGGGGGCGACCCGCTCGTGGTCGGCGAGGGATCCGAGGGTGAGCGGCCCCCGGCAGTCGACGACGGCGAGGGCCGACAGTTGGCTCGGCGTCAGCCCCGCGTCCGCCTCCTGCCGCAGCCGCCGGGCCAGCCTGGTCGCGCTCAGCCCCAGTCGGGCGGCGGTCTCGGAAGGTTCGGGCACGAAAACTAGTTTACCAGGCTAATTATGCAAGGTAACTATTCGGGACGACCCGGCCCAGCCTGCTCTGGAAACGCCATCGAGCACGGGCTCTTTCGCCCGCTTGGTCTGTCGAGTGTGCAGAAGCGTGGCTATATCCGACGTATCTGCACACTCGATCGCGGTAGCGGTGACCGGTATCGCCGCCTCGGGGGGGTCGGGCGGACCCCCCGCTCGGATCGCGGCCAGCCGGCCAGCCGGCCCTCTCAGACGGGTCGGATTCGGCAGGTAAGCGCACCGCGGGGCCGGAGGGTGGCGCCGACGTCGAGCGCGGGCGTGGCCGCGACGCCGTCGAGCCGGAACGAGCGAACGACCGTCGCCACCGCCACGAGGAGCTCGGCCATGGCCAGGTGCTGGCCGATGCACCCTCGGGGACCGCCGCCGAAGGGCAGGTGGGAATAGCGCCCGTGCTGTGCATCCTCACCGGGACGTTGGTCGAAGCGGTCGGGGTCGAAGCGGTCGGGCTCGGGCCAGACGTCGGGATTGTGGTGGATGCCCCAGACGCTGACGGCCACGATCCGGCCCCGCGGCACCTCGTGGCCGGCGATGCTCGCACCCTGGTGGGCGTGGCGGACGATCGTGTGTCCTGACGGGTACAGCCGGAGGGCCTCGTTCACGACCTGGGACGTGTAGCGGAGCTGGTCGATCTCGCCGGCGGCCACCGGTCGGTCACCCACGACCTGCCTGACCTCGTCTCGCACCCGTTCCTGCTGCGCCGGGTGCCGGGCCAGGAGGTAGAGGGCGAACGCCAGCGTCGTGCCCGTGGTCTCGTGGCCGGCGATGAGCAGCGTCAGCGCCTGGTCCCGCACGGCGGCGTCGTCGAGCGCGTCGCCGGTGTCGGGATCGCGGGCCGTGAGCAGCAGGCCCAGCAGGTCGTCGCCACCTGGGTCCCCTCGGCGGCGGCTGGCGATCAGCTCCTCGACGATGCCCCACAGCCGATGCCGGGCGCGATCGGCCCTGCGATTGGCCGGGGTCGGCCACGAATGGGGCACCCGTACCGCAGAGAGGGCTCGGCGGGCGGCGTAGTCGCTGAGCAACGGCACCGTCTGCCGGAGAACGGGGATGAGGCGCTCGACGTCGTCACCGAACACCGTCCGCCCCAGGACGTCGAGCGCGTAGTGCATTCCCGCGTCGTGCAGGTCGACCTGCCCTTCCCGCCGGGCGATCTCCTCCCATGACGACACGAGGCGGGCCGCGGCCAGCGAGATCGAGCCCACGTGCGACTCCACCCGGCGGCGGGTGAAGAGGGGAGCGACGATCCGCCGGTCGCGTCGCCACCGGTCCCCCTCGCTGGTGATCAAGCCGTTGCCCATCACCCACCGGAACTCCTCGAACGCGGGGACGGCCTTGTCGTAGGACGCGGCATCGGTAGCCAGAACCTGTCGCGCCGCGTCCGGCCGGAACACCGTGTCGAACTCGACGCCGACCCGAGGCGGCCCGATACGGAACCGCACCAGCTCGCCGCCGTGTCGGCGAAGCGCCCGTGCGTAGGTGCCGAGCTGGTCCCGTCGGAAGTCGCGAGCCGCGCCGAACAGCCATGAACCACCGACGACAGGCGGCTTCGGCGAAGCCATCGCGTCGGCAGGCTACCAAGTCACGTCGCAGGTCGAGCCTGGGTCGACGCGTCCTCAAACGTGGTAGCTCTCCTCGACCGAGAAGACGCCGTGCGTGTGCTCGGCGCCCAGTCGATCGAGCAGCGCCAAGGCCGCGGGCGGCCGGCCGGCCTTCCGCATCGCCACCAGCGCGTCCCGATCCCGCCATGTCGTCTGGATCCGCCACAGTCCTTCAGGTCCCCGCAGCAACTCCGAACGCAGGAGCCCGTCGGGCTTCGGGCCCGCGATCAGGTCCCGAAAGCCATCGAGGAGGTCGTGTTCCCGCTCCTGATCGACCGTGGCGTCGACCACCGTCATCACTTCTGCCCCCATGGTTCCCCCTTGCTCGACGCCTCGGGCTGTACCGTCTCCCCATCCTTGCCGCAGGGAGTGGGGGGGGGCGGACCGGTGACGACCTCGAAGGCGACGGCGGGAGGGCCACCGACCCTGTTCCGGACGAGGACCCTGGCTCCCGGCCTCTTGGCGCTCGGACTGGTCACGATGGTGGCCTGTGGCGACCCCGGCGGGGACGACGCCGCGCCCCGACGAACGACCTCGACACCCTCCGCGGCCAGCACCTCGGTGTCGCCTGAATCCTCCATCCCACCCACGGGCCCGCCGGCCACCAGAGGCCCGAGGACGATCACGTTCGGTCCGATCACCTTCCACGTCCCGTCGGCATGGGACATCGACGTCCGGCAGCCCGACACCGCCTACGTCGGCGTGCTCGCGGGTGGCCCGGCCGACGTCTTCCTCCGGGTGATGACCAACTACACGGGCACGGTGGACGCCCTCCAGCCGACGGATTGCCTGGGCGAGCCGACGACGCCCGCGAGCACGGAGCTGCTCGAATCGGGTTTCGCGGCGGTGGGCGGCCGCACCGCGGAGTACCGGAGGTGGCGGCTCAGCTGCCCGGAGGGCGATCTCGAGGTCGAGGACCTCCGCGTCTGGCTCCTCCCCATCTCCCACATCGCCATCGTGGAGCAACGTCCCGCACCCGAGGTCGCCGACGTCGTCACGACCGCCGAGGCGGCCTGACATCTGCCGTACGGCCGCTGGCGGACCCTCGACCGTCGAACCGTGGCCGGGCCACGGCGTCAGGGCTCCGGCGGGGCCGGGAGCTCCGGCGGGACGTGGCACGATCGTGCAGGTGACCAGCACACCCGCCGCCGCCCAGCACCTCCGCGACCTGGCGTGGCTGCGCCGCGTCCGCGACCGGATCGACCGGGAGTACGCCCAGCCGTTGGACGTCGAGGCGCTCGCCCGCGGCGCCCACATGTCGGCCGGGCACCTCAGCCGCCAGTTCCGCCTCGCCTACGGCGAGTCGCCGTACAGCTACCTGATGACGCGGCGCATCGAGCGGGCGATGGCCCTGCTTCGTCGCGGCGACCTGAGCGTCACCGAGGTCTGCTTCGCGGTCGGCTGCTCGTCGCTGGGCACCTTCAGCACCCGCTTCACCGAGCTGGTCGGCGTGCCGCCCAGCGTCTACCGGCGCCAAGGGGCGAGTCCCACCGCGGGGATGCCGTCCTGCGTCGCCAAACAGGTGACGAGACCGGTCAGGAATCGAGAAGCGCCGGCCCCGATCGGTCCGTAGCGTGACTTCCATGGACATCACCATTCACGCCAGCTTCCTCCCCCAGGACGACCCCGACACGGCCCTGGCCTTCTACCGCGACACCCTCGGCTTCGAGATCCGCAACGACGTCGGCTACGGGGGGATGCGGTGGATCACCGTCGGCCCCGCCGGCCAGCCCGGCACGTCCATCGTCCTGTATCCGCCGGCCGCCACCCCCGGCATCACCGACGACGAGCGCCGCACCATCGCCGAGATGATGGCCAAGGGCACCTACGCCAGCATCCTCATGGCCACCACCGATCTCGACGGAACCTTCGAGCGGCTGCAGGCCGGCGACGCCGAGGTCGTCCAGGAACCGACCGAGCAGCCGTACGGCGTTCGCGACTGCGCCTTTCGCGATCCCGCGGGCAATCTCATCCGCATCCAGGAGCGCGCCGCGTGAGCACGGCCACGACGCACGACGCGCCGTCGCCCGGGCCCGGGCTCCACGTGGCCGACCGCCACGGCCTGATCCGGGTGCACGGCGCCCGCGTGAACAACCTCAAGGACGTCAGCGTCGAGATCCCCAAGCGCCGGCTGACGGTGTTCACGGGCGTCTCCGGCTCGGGCAAGAGCTCCTTGGTGTTCGGCACCATCGCCGCCGAGTCGCAGCGGATGATCAACGAGACCTACAGCGCCTTCCTCCAGGGCTTTATGCCGACGCTGGCCCGGCCCGACGTCGACGTGCTCGACGGCCTGACGACCGCGATCATCGTCGACCAGGAGCGGATGGGCGCCAACGCCCGCTCCACCGTCGGCACCGCCACCGATGCCAACGCCATGCTGCGCATCCTCTTCAGCCGGATCGGGCAGCCGCACATCGGGCCACCCACCGCGTTCGCGTTCAACGTCCCCCGGCGAACGGCCAGCGGGGCCATGAACGTGGAGAAGGGGAAGGGCGAGCGGATCGTGGTCCGCAACGCCGTCTACCACGGCGGCATGTGCCCGCGCTGTGAAGGCATGGGCTCGGTCACCGACTTCGACCTGTCCGTGCTGTACGACGACAGCCTGTCGCTGAACGAGGGCGCGCTCACGATCCCCGGCTACAGCATGGAGGGCTGGTACGGCCGCATCTACCGCGGCTGCGGCTTCTTCGACCCGGACAAGCCGATCCGCAGCTTCACCAAGAAGGAGCTGGACGACCTCCTGTACAAGGAGCCGACCAAGATCAAGGTCGACGGGATCAACCTGACGTTCGCGGGCCTCATCCCGCAGATCCAGAAGTCGTTCCTGTCCAAGGACGTCGACGCCCTGCAACCGCACATCCGTGCCTTCGTCGAGCGGGCGGTGACCTTCACGACCTGTCCCGAGTGCGACGGCACCCGGCTCAGCAAGGAAGCCCGGTCGTCGAGGATCGAGGGGAAGAACATCGCCGACGTCTGTTCGATGCAGATCAGCGACCTGGGCGACTGGATCCGGGGCCTCGACGAGCCCTCGGTGGCCCCGCTGCTCACCGGGCTGCAACACCTCGTCGATTCGTTCGCCGAGATCGGGCTGGGCTACCTCTCCCTCGACCGCCCGTCGGGCACCCTGTCGGGGGGAGAGGCACAGCGCACCAAGATGATCCGCCACCTCGGCTCCTCGCTCACCGACGTCACCTACGTCTTCGACGAGCCCACCATCGGCTTGCACCCCCACGACGTCCAGCGGATGAACGACCTGCTGCTGCAGCTGCGGGACAAGGGCAACACGGTGCTCGTCGTGGAGCACGAGCCGGACACGATCGCGATCGCCGACCACGTCGTCGACCTCGGCCCGGGCGCCGGAACGGGGGGCGGCACCGTCTGCTTCGAGGGGACGGTCGAGGGGCTGCGGGCCAGCGACACCATCACCGGCCGCCACCTCGACGACCGGGCCGCCCTCAAGAAGGCGGTGCGCACGCCCACCGGCACGATGGAGATCCGGGGCGCCACCACCCACAACCTGCAGGACGTCGACGTCGACATCCCCCTCGGGGTGCTCGTCGTCGTCACCGGCGTCGCCGGCTCCGGCAAGAGCTCGCTGATCCAGGGCTCGGTGTCCGGGCGGGAGGGGGTCGTGTCCATCGACCAGGGCGCGATCCGCGGCTCGCGACGGAGCAACCCGGCGACCTACACCGGGCTGCTCGACCCGATCCGCAAGGCGTTCGCCAAGGCCAACGGTGTGAAGCCGGCGCTGTTCAGCGCCAACTCCGAGGGCGCCTGCCCCAACTGCAACGGCGCCGGCGTCATCTACACCGACCTGGGGATGATGGCCGGCGTCGTCACCACCTGTGAGGAGTGCGAGGGGAAGCGGTTCGACGCATCCGTGCTCGAGTACCACCTGGGCGGCCGCGACATCAGCGAGGTGCTGGCCATGTCGGTCACCGAGGCGGAGGAGTTCTTCGCCGCCGGCGAGGCGCGCACGCCGGCCGCCCACACCATCCTCGGGCGGCTCGTCGGCGTCGGGCTCGGCTACCTCAGCCTCGGTCAGCCGCTCACGACGCTGTCCGGCGGCGAGCGGCAGCGGCTCAAGCTGGCCACCCACATGGCCGAGAAGGGCGAGGTCTACGTCCTCGACGAGCCGACGGCCGGCCTCCACCTCGCCGACGTCGAGCAGCTGCTCGGCCTGCTCGACCGGCTCGTCGACTCCGGCAAGTCGGTGATCGTCATCGAGCACCACCAGGCGGTCATGGCCCAGGCCGACTGGATCGTCGACCTCGGCCCCGGCGCCGGCCACGACGGCGGCCGGATCGTCTTCGAGGGCACGCCCGCCGACCTCGTCGCCGCCCGCTCCACCCTCACCGGCGAGCACCTCGCGGCCTACGTCGGCGCCTGATCGACCTCGGGCGGTTCCGGCCCCGGAAGGCGCTCCAGGAAGGCGGCGGCGGCGGCGCGGCCGTTCTCGAAGAGGCGGAGCCGGGCCCGGTTGTCGACGTCGAACTGGGTGGAGGGGACGCCCGACGTGTCGACCTGGATGGTCCGCCGGCCGGCGGTGTCGGCACCCAGCGACGAGCGGTACCAATCGCCGGTGATCGTCGCCAGGCACCGGATGCCCAGGCCCACCGCGGTGCGCGCCGGCCGGTCCGGACCGTGCCGCGGCGAGGTGCTGACCTTCACTCCCCACGTCGGCCAGCGCGCCGGCTTGCCGTCGGTGCGGTCGAACACGGTGATGGGGTAGTTGGCGAGGAGGCCGCCGTCGACCCACGTGGCCGCGCCGTGGTCGGTCTCCACGTTCACCGGACGGAAGAAGAAGGGAATCGACATGGACGCCCGCACCGCGTCCGCGATCGGCTGCTCGTCGGCGTCGCGCCCGTAGAGCGAGTAGTCCCAGGGGAGGCGGACCAGCACCTGGTGGGTGAGGTCGGCCACGTGGATGACCAGCGAGTACCGCTGATGGTCGGCCAGCGACGACCCCGGGTCGTCGTCAATGCGGAGATCGGAGAAGGTCCTCACGCCGACGTCCTCCAGGGCCGGGCAGAGGAACTTGTAGAGATAGTCCCCCGAGTGCAGGCCTCCCCGGCGCAGCAGGTCGATGGCGCCCGAGACGGGCCCGGAGATGCGGCCGGGCCGCCGCCAGTCCAGGAACTGCGAGTTGTCCACCCGCAGCGACACGTCGAGCAGCCCGCCCAGGTCGCGCCCGGCCTTCTGGTAGGCGGCGACCCCGGCCGCGATGATGGCGCCGCCGCTGGTGCCGGCCACCCGGGGGAAGCTGTAGCCGGCCTCGGCCAGGACGGTCACTGCGCCGAGCAGGGCGATGTTCTTCACGCCCCCGCCCTCGAGCACCAGATCGACGTTCTTCACCGGCACCCGGGAGTGTAAGCCCTCAGAACGTCAGGACCGGGGTTCGACCCTGCCCTCCATGCGCACGGCCGGTCCTCAGTTGTGGTCGCTGAGCATCGCCGCTCGCCGCACGGCGCGGTGACGGCGGGTCAGGCGGGCGATGCGGATCCCGACCACGAGGAGGACGCCCGCCTGCGCCACGGATTCGACCGGCCGGTGGTGGCGCACCAGGCTGACGAGGATCAGGAGCAGCGCCGCGACCAGGGCGACGATGCCGACGACGAGGTGGAATGCCGGCACCTCGCTGTGGGGCCAACCCGGCTCGTGCCCAGGGTCGGAGGCGGCGCCGCCTGGCGGCCGGCTGGCGGTGAGCATCGGCGACGACCACGGGTCGGTGGCGCGACGCCCCAGCCGGCCCAGGGCGGCGGCGACGACGGTGAGGAACAGCGCATACCCCGACAGGAAGGCGGCCTCGGGGTGCACGGTCACCGGATCTCGATCAGCGCGCTGCCAGGCGGGTCGGCCGGCAGGGGAGTGACCTCGGTGAACAGCAGCAGGTCGTCGTCGTCGAGGACGTCCTGGTGGCTGCCCCGGTATCGCACTCCCTGGAACCCCATCCACAGCAGCGGCAGCACACCGCCCGCGATGAACAGGACGTCGCCGGGGAGCCGCATCCAGCCGAGGAGGGCGTTGAGGTTGTTGGTGAGGAAGTCGAGCTCGCGGGCAGCCCAGTAGCCGCGTCCCACCGAGCGGTAGAGCTGCACGATCCCGAGCGGGAGCAGGGTCACGAAGCACATCCAGGCCAGTCCGATGTTGAGCGACCAGAAGCTGATCCGGGCCGCCTTGTCCGACCACTTGTCCTCCGGGAGCAGGTACCGGAGACAGAAGAGCATGAAGCCGATGGCGAGCATCCCGTAGACGCCCATCATGGAGGCGTGGGCATGGTTGGCGGTGAGAGCGGTCCCGATCTCGTAGTACGAGACGATCGGCAGGTTGATGAGAAACCCGAACACGCCGGCGCCCAGGAAGTTCCAGAATCCCACCGCGACGAGGAACATGACCGCCCACCGGTGGGGGAACGGGGTCGACGATTTCGACTCCTGTTTGATCCCGAGCTGCAGGAAGCTCCACGCCTCCAGGGTCAGGAACGTCAGGGGGATGACCTCGAGGGCGGAGAAGAACGCCCCCAGGGCGAGGACCTCGGCCGGCTCGCCGTTGAAGTACAGGTGGTGGGCCATCCCGATCACCCCGCCCGAGCTGTAGAGGATGATGTCGAGGAAGATGACGGTCATGGCCACCCGCTGGCGGACGACGCCCAGCAACACGAAGAGGTAGGCGACCATCACGGTCGTGAACAGCTCGAGGAAGTCCTCGACCCAGAGGTGGACGACGATGAACCGCCAGAAGTCGGCGACGGCGTAGCTGGCCCGGGGGTGGGCGAGCAGCCCGACGGCGTAGAAGGCGGGCAGGGCGAGGGCGGCGTAGAAGAACAGCCACGGCATGTTGGTGCGGTGCTCGACGCGAAGGCGGCTGCGGAGTCCCCGGTAGAGGATCACGACCCAGAAGACGAGGCCCACGGTCAGCAGGATCTGCCAGAAGCGCCCGAGGTCGAGGTACTCGAAGCCCTGCATCCCGAACCAGGACCACAGGCCGCCGAACCAGCCGTGGATGCCGCCGAGCTCCCCCAGGAGGCTGCCGAGGACGACGACCACCAGCGCCCCCAACAGCAGCTGGGTGAGCACGCTCTGGCCCTTCGGCTCCTTGTGTCCGGCGATCATCGGCGTGAGGAAGATGCCGACCGCGAGGAACGACGAGACCACCCAGAAGATCGAGAGCTGGACGTGCCAGGTGCGCACGATGTTGAAGGGCAGGAACCGGTCGGTGTCGATGCCGAAGAAGCCGCCGATCTCGGCCCGGTAGTGCTGGCTGGCCACCCCCACGAGGCTCTGGAGCAGGAACAGGAGGCCCATGACCAGGAAGAACTCGGCGGTGGCCTTCTGGGAATGGGTCAGGGCCACCCGGTCGGGCGGGCGGAAGGAGAGCTCGTGCTGGTCACGGCCGTGCCAGCCGAGCCAGTTCCACCGCCCGAACACCGCCAGCAGGGCGCCGATCCCGGTCAGCAGGGCGATCAGCGACAGGACGCTCCAGACGACGACGTTGGCCGACGGGCTGTTGCCCACCAACGCTTCGGGCGGCCAGTTGTTGGTGTACGAGTAGGCCTTGCCGGGACGCTCCGCGGCCGACACCCACGCGCTCCAGGAGAAGTAGGCGGTCAGGTGGCGGGTGTCGTCGGGGCTGGCGATCGCCGACGGCCGCAGCCCGTGGTTGCCCGCGGGGTCGGCAAAGAAGTCGTGGTAATGGCGGGCCAGGGACTCGAAGGCGTCGGCCTGGGCTTCGGTGTACACCAGGGTCCGGGTGGCGCCGTCGTAGGTGTTGGTGCGGAAGTCGTCGACCGTCCGTTGACGGGCGTCGGCGGCGCCGCCGTAGCTGGTCTCGACCAGGATCGCAGCCCGGTGCAGGTAGTCGGCGGTGAAGTCGGGGCCGAGGTACCCGCCGTGGCCGAAGACCGACCCGAACTCCATCAAGCCGTTGCGCAGGAAGACGTCCTGACCGGCACGAACGTCGTTGCCGGAGAAGAGGAGGGCGCCCGAGGGGGTCACCACCCGGTCGGGGATCGGCGGCTCCGCCTGGTAGGTCCGGGCGGCCATGAATCCGAGCACCGTGAACCCCAACAGGCTGACGAGCACGACCGCCTGGATCCAGCCCTTGGCCATGACGCGCTCGTTGCGCGGCGGCTTTGCTTCCCGGACGGCCACGGCCCCTCCAAGCGGGTTGGCGCCATGCGGGGGCCGGACATCCGAGACGCCGTGTTCCGGGCGCAGGTGGTCTCGGCGGTTTCAAGCTAGTCCAGGCCGGCCAATCGTCGGACGGATGAGGTGATGGCCAGCCGAAAGGCCGGCCGGTTGTGGTCCCCCGACTCGGTCTCCGGTCACATCTGACCGTGGCCAACCGGACCGGCTGGTTCGTAGGTGCCGAGGACGATGCCGAGATCGGTGACGGTGAGGTCGACCGGGCGCATCGTCGCCGGGAGGATGCCCTCGTTGAACAAGCGGCGACCGGAGCCGAGCACCAGTGGAAACGTCATCAGGCGGAAGCGGTCGACGAGCTCGTGCTGCAACAGCGTCTGGAGCAGTCTGCCGCTTCCCCAGATCTGCAGCTCGTCGCCGGGTTCGTCCTTCAGTGCCTCCACCGCCGCGACGACGTCGCCAGTCACGAGGCGAGCAGTGTCGGGGTGCTCGCCGCGCCAGACGGCATCGGCCTCGCTCAGCGAGTTGGACACGACGTACTTGGGCCGCGAGTTGATCGCCGTGGCGATGGGATTGGCGGGGTCGGTCTGATCAGGCCAGTAGCCACGGAAGATGTCGAACGTTCTGCGACCGAAGAGGAACGCGCTGGCGTGGCTGTTGAGCTCGGTGACGAACTCGCCGACGGCCGGGTCGGCGAACGGGGCCTGCCAGCCGCCATGGGTGAACGTGCCGCTGGGATCTTCCTCAGGTCCGCCGGGGGCCTGCATCACGCCGTCGAGGGTCAGGAACGTCTGAACGGTGAGCTTCATGTCGATACAGACGGAGCGACGCACCGATTCTGAGCGGCCTCCCGTCGAATCCGCCGTGCGATCGGTCGCCACCGAGTGGGCGAACCTGGCTGTCCGGTCGTCGAGAAACTGGTGGTACCACCCTTTTGGGGAGGCTGGTGGCCGGCGATGATGACGGTCGACGGAGTCGAGCGGAACGCGTGGCGCGGAGGACTCGGCATGACGATTGCTGTGGTCGGGGTTGGGATCGCGGGCCTGCATCTCGCCCTCTTGCTGCAACGGGCGGGGCTTGACCCAGTCCTGCACGGCGATCGGGCGCCGGACGACCTGCGCTCCGGGAGGATGCTCAACACGGTGGCCCGCTTCGGTCGCATCCGCCGCCTCGAACGGGAGCTGGAGCTGCGGGACCTGCCCGCCCGGACGTCGGGGGTGCGGTTCACGCTGCGTCACAACCCGGCGGTCGGAAATCCCGAGCTGTCGTTCCGGGGCAAGGTCGACGAGCCGTGGAGTTTCGTCGACATGCGGATCGTCCAGGCCGACGCGCTGGAGGCCTACCTCGACCGCGGCGGACGCTACGAGCTCGGGCTGCTCGACGACGACGCCCTGGTCGCGCTCGGCGAGCGGTTCGACCTGGTCGTCGTGGCCGCCGGGCGGCGGGGGCTTGACACCCTGTTCGGTGTCGACCATGCGAGGTCGCCGTTCACCGCGCCGCAGCGCGAGTTGTGCGCCATGTTCGTCGAGGGCCTCGGAACGCTCGAGGGGGCGGACTTCGGCTACCACGTGATCCCCGCCGTCGGTGAGCTCTTCCAACCTGCGTTCACCACGTTCGACGGCGAGATCGCGGGCCTGCTGTTCGAAGGTGTCCCGGGCGGCCCCTACGCCCAGCTGGCGGCGATGGACTACGCCCGCGACCCGGCGGCGTACGACGCCCGGGTATTCGAGTTGCTGTCCGAGTTCACCCCCGACGTCGCCGCCCTGGCCGACCCCACGACTTTCGGTGTCCGCGGTCCGCTCGACGTGCTCCGGGGCGCGATCACGCCGCGTGTCCGTCACGCCGCCATCCGGCTTCCATCAGGCACCTACGCCCTCGCCGTCGGCGACGCCTGGGTGACGAACGACCCGGTGACCGGCCAGGGCGCCAACACCGCGTCCCACTGCGCGGCGGTGGCGGCCCAGGCGATACTCGGCGGCGGACCCTACGACGGGGCCTTCTGCGGGCGGGTGGCTGAGGCGATGTGGGCGTTCGCGGGCCCGGTGACGGCGTGGACGAACGCCACCCTGGGACCGCCGGCCGACCATGTCGTGGGCGCGTTCGTGGCCGCCGCTGGTGACGCACGGGTGGCGGATGCCCTCATCGCCAACTTCAACGATCCGCCGACGATGTGGTCGGTGCTCTCCTCGCCCGACGCCACCGCGTCGTTCCTGGCCTCGATCCTGGGCGAGGCCGGGTGACGCCCGGCTTCACTGACGCCGGCCCGGCCCGGTCCGCTGGCCGATCCGTTTCCAGGGGCCGACGGGTTGTCGGCGTCGCCCAGCGCCGGGCCAGCTCCGGGTGGTGGGGGAGGAGCACCGTCGGCGTCGGGGCCACGGCCGGTGACCGCCGCGTCGCGGCACCGCCGGGACTCGGCCTCCGGGCGGGTCGGACGAGGATGGCTACGGGAAGTCGACGGTGGCCAGCACCGATGGCAGTTGGTCGGTGCGGGGCTGGCCCGCCGCCGGCGTGGCCGGCAGGAACGTCCCCGTGAGGAAGTCGTCCGCGGCCAGGATCGAGGCCGGCGAGACCTGGCCGAGGTAGGTGAACGTGTCGATCACGTACGGCAGTCCGTTGGCCTGGAGCAGCGAGGGCCCGTCCATCAGCTGGAAGTGCATGTGTGAGGCGTTGGAGTTGCCGGTGTTGCCCAACTGGGCGATTACGTCGCCCTTCTTCACCTTGTCGCCTACCTTCACCTTCATCGAGCCCTTGAGGAGGTGGGCGTACATGGCGTACGCGCCCCCACCGATGTCCTGGACGATGTGGTTGCCGTCGACATTCTCGACCGTGAGCTTGGCCGCAAGCACCGGATCGGCGGCGGGAAGGACACCGGGCGCGTTGGCGTCCTCGGTGTCGAGCGTGGCCACCACGGTGCCGTCCGCCACCGCATAGATGGTCGATCCGTAGTCGACGTAGCTCTCGTTCTTGGTCTTGTCGCCGACGTACATCTCTCCCTTGTCGTTGACCTGCTTCCAGTCGATGGCGAAGCGCTGGCTGTTGCCGAGCTTCCCGTTGAGCGACGCAAGCGACGTGCGGTGGGGCCAACCGATGTCGCAGCAGCCGTTGAGGGCGATCCAGTTCTTCCCCTTGACCGGCGGGCCGATCACCCGAGGGGTCCCCGCCGAGATGTCGAACGGCGCCGCCAGGTAATCGAGCGGCGCCGGGGCCTTGGCCGGCGGCGTCGCGGCTCCGGTGCCGTAGAGATGGTGCAGCACGGCCTTGGGCGCCTGCGCCAGCGAGTCGAACCTCAGGTCGATGAGCAGGGCCCGAGACTCCTGAGGCGGGATCGCGGCGTCCGGCGCGTCGGCCGAGGGGAGCAGGCGCAGCCGGTTGCAGTCACCCGGAGGACAGTCCGGATCGACCAGCTGCGTGCGGGAGAACGAGGCCAGCACCTTGGACGGATCGCGGCCGTCAACGACCTCGAGCTTGTCGAGCGTGGCCGGCACCCGCGAGGCGTTGGTGAGCTGCAGGTCGTAGCTGACGTGATACTTCTGATCGGTCCCGAGGAACGGGAACGTCCCCGCGCTGACCGGCACGAGCGTGAGCGCGGTGAACGCGTCGGGCACCTTCACCCCGTCCAGTGCCCCGCTCGCCGCCGGGCCCCCAGCCAAGGTGGTGGTCGTGTCGGAGTCCTCGGACGACGACGAGCACGCACCGAGAAGGACGAGGAACGCGACGACTGCCGCGCGAACACAGGGACGGCGCACGCATGTCTCCCTTCTCCACGGTGGCCCAAGTTTAGAAGCCGCGACCCGCCCTGCTCAGGATCGGGACTGAAGCTGACACCGCACTGCGCATGAGTGCTGAAACGTCGCTGCGCAACGGCGCTGACACGTCGGCTGCGTTCCCGTTGACATGCCGGGTGCGCCTGACACTCGCTTCACATCCGTTGTGAAGTGAAGGGAAAGTGACAGCGGAAACGCAGACAAACTGACAGTCGAGTCGTTCCGTTCGGTAATACCGACCGGTATACTGATCGAATGACGCAGATCGCCGTGAAGCTGCCAGATGGGCTCGTACGCGAGCTCGACGAGCTGGTTGCCCAGGGACTCTTCGCAAGCCGCTCGTCTGCCGTTCGTCGGGCGGTGGAGATAATCGTCGCAGGGCAGCGACGGGATGCCATCGAGGAGGCGTATGCCATCGGCTATCGACGGGCCCCAGAGTCCGAGAGCGAGTTGGCGGAGGCGAAGCGCCTGGCGGCACAGGCGATCGACGAAGAACCCTGGGAGAAGTGGTGGTAGCGAGAGGCGAGATCTGGTGGGGTGAAACGCCGGAGGAGAAGGGCCGGCCCTTCCTCGTCGTGAGCCGAGACGCCGCGAACCGCGTGATGCAGCGGGTTCTCGTGGCGCCGGTAACCAGTCGAATCCGCGGTGTTCCCAGCGAGCTAACTCTTGGCGAGGCAGAGGGCCTCCCACAGAAGTCGGCCGCCTCGTTCGACAATCTCCAGCCGTTCCCCAAGGCGATGCTCGTTTACCGGATCGGAGCGTTGGGTCCTGATCGCTCGCGCGACATCTGCCGAACCGCCGGTGTGACCCTCGACTGCTGACGT
>Ga0207687_10000890_pt1 | contig 20281 bp, 18 predicted proteins | sample KBSM54metaG_FD_184399 | JGI IMG/M metagenome (GOLD analysis project Ga0207687, IMG submission 184399) | Miscanthus rhizosphere microbial communities from Kellogg Biological Station, Michigan, USA - KBS M5-4 metaG (SPAdes) (version 2) | ecosystem: Host-associated > Plants > Roots > Rhizosphere >...
TTCGCCTCCAACCTGTTTATTCAGTAAGCCGGAGACGACCAGGACCATGACCTGACGTTCGCGAAGTGTAAGTGAGTCGTAACGCTTGCGCAGCGATTGCATCTCAGCTTCACTACTAAGTGCGTCACGACTGCGTTCGAGTGCTTGCCGAATGGCACTCAAGAGCGCATCGTCATTAAAAGGCTTCGTCAGGAATTCGGTCGCGCCGGCCTTCATCGCCTGGACTGTCGAAGGTACATCGCCGTGTCCGGTGATAAAGATGATTGGCATGTCCGTTCGTTCAGCAGCAATACGCCGCTGAAGCTCGAGGCCGTTCAGGCCGGGAAGCGAGAGGTCAAGTACCAGACAGCTCGGAACGGGGCTTCGTGGACGAAGGAGGAATTCCTGTGCTGACGCAAATATCTCGGGCTGCCAGCCTGCGGTGGCGATCAACAGCTCCAGCGAGTCACGCACAGAGATGTCGTCATCAACAACGAATACGATGGGCTTTGTAGGCGGCATGGATGAGCGTCCGAATTGCTGGCCGAGCGCGCGCGTTGAACTCATAGTGTATCTCCAACGACCTGTAAGCGCCTCCGGTTGCATCAGCTAACCTCGAACAGCCTTATTGAGCGCCTCAAGCAGGGCGGTGTCGCTAAATGGTTTAAACAGGAACGATACAGCTCCCTGCTCGAAAGCCTGATCGTGGATCTCCTGGTCTTTTTGACCGGTGATAAAAATGATGGGAATCTTGCGGTCACGATCGTTCAACTGCCGCTGAAGATCGAGTCCCGTCATACCCGGCATTGCAACGTCAAGAATGAGGCATCTTGTTTGCTCAAGGCTGCCGGATGCCAGAAACTCTTCCGCCGATGCGAATGCGCTCGTACGAAAACCAAGCTCGTTCAACAAGTCGGGCAATGACTCGCGCACGGACTCGTCATCATCGACCACAGCTACAAGAGCACGTTTGAGGTCGTTGCTTTCATGACCCGATTGCATAACAAGAGATTCTGCCAACTATGGGAGGCCGTCCATTGTGCTTTGGTATTGGTCTATCACCTAACACCCCTGCAAGTCCAAAATTTTCATGCGGCATCTGGGGCAGAAGCCTTGCCGTCTTTGCTCGTGGAACTCTCTGATGCACAAGGGATGGAGAAGCAAAACATGGCGCCTGGGCCGTTGTTCTGCGCCGCCCAAAGGCGGCCATGGTGTCCCTCGATGATCGACCGGCTGATTGATAGTCCTATTCCCATTCCGTCAGCTTTGGTGGTGTAGAAGGCCTCAAAAAGCTTGTCCAAAGCTTCGGGCTTGAAGCCGACACCGGCATCTTTCACGGTAAGACACACCGAATCGGAAGCGAACTGCCGGGTGGTGACCAATAGGTCCCTGGGGCGATCGTCAACCCGGTGCATTGCCTCCGATCCGTTACGCAGCAGGTTCAGGATGACCTGTTGCAGCTGTACGCGATCACCGCTCACGCTGGGGAGGCCAGCGGCAAGTTCAGTCCGAAGAACCACGCGGTTTCTTTGAAGTTCACTGAGGCAAAGCGCAATCACCTCTCGCGCAGTCTCATTCAGATCGAGGGCCTCGAATGCAGCATCTTTCTTGCTAAAAAGTGTGCGCAGCCTGGTAATCACGTCCGATGCCCGGTTCCCATCGCGAATCGTCCGCCGGGCCGTTTCGAGCGCGCCTTCGATGTTGGGAGGATCAGAACTCAACATACGCAGGCAGGTGCTGGCATTGGTAACAATGCCTGACAGAGGCTGGTTGACTTCATGCGCAATGGATGCCGTTAAAGTAGCCAGGCTCATGACTCTGGACACTCGTGCAAGCTCCGAGCGAGCTTTCGCCAGGGCCTCCTCTGAGGAGTGGCGCTGTGTAACATCCTGCACGGCGCCAATGTATTCAAGTCGATCCTCATTGTCCCGGATGCCATGAGCGATCAGGTGCAGATATTTCACGGTCTGATCAGGCAGGAGCAGGCGGTGCTCGTATTCGAAGTTGCTCACGCCCTTTCGTGCCTGGTCGATCATGTCATTCAACATCGCCACGTCTTCCGGATGCACCCGGCTGCCAATGAGTTCGAGCGTTACGGTTGTACCTTGTTCAAACTGGAAAGTGCGGTAAAGCTGCTCTGACCACAAGATCTCATCTGTGGCAACACGCCAGGAGAAGTTGCCGATACGCGCGAGATGTTGGCCTTCCGCAAGAAAGGCCTCACTGCGGCGCAGCTGTTGCTCGGCGCGCTTTCGATCATCGATATCAGTGCTTGTACCATACCACCGGACGACTCTGCCGGCTTCATCCCGGAATGGCTCGGCGCGTATGAGGAACCACCGATAGACTCCATCCTGGCGGCGAAGACGGGCCTCGATCTCTCCTGGTTCTCCTGAGACCAACATTTCTTGCCATCTGTCCATCAAGGCTGGCAAGTCCTCGGGATGGACTGCCGCCTGCCAGCCCCAACTGTGCGACTCTTCAGGTGAGAGACCTGTATATTCATGCCAGTTTTTGTTGAGGAACTCGTTCGTGCCATCCGGGAGATTGCACCAGGCCAGTGTGGGGATGGTATCAATCACATGCCGCAACTTGGCTTCCGATTTCTGAATCTCATCGAATGCTTCCTGCAAGGCAGCTTGGGCATAATGCTGCTGCGTCACATCCTGGACCGCCGCGATGTACTCCAGTTGACCATCCCCATCGCGGGTTGGACGAGCGACTGCGTGGAGGTATTTGATCGAGCGGTCAGGCATTACCAAGCGCCAGCGCCATTCAAAGTCGTTGCTGCCGGTTCGTGCCTGGGCAACCATCTTCATTTTTTCAATCAAACTGAGGTCTTCGGGATGAACTCGACCACGGATCAATTCGAGCGTCACGGGCACACCGATCTCAAACTCATAAATGCGATAGAGTTCCTCGGACCAGGTGATTTCGTCGGTTGCCACTTTCCAGGAAAGCGATCCGGTTGAGCTGAGACGCTGCCCTTCCGCGATAAATGCCTCGCTCCGCCGCAACCTTTCTTCTGTCTGTTTGCGCTCAGTGATGTCTGTTCCTGCCGCATACCATTGAACGATTCTTCCCTGTTCATCGAGCAAAGGATTGTAGCGAACAAGGAACCAGCGATATTTACCGTCTTTGCCCACCACCCGTTGCTCATTTTCGAACGGTAGCGGACGTGCGAGGCCATGGCGGCGCTTTTCGCGCAGCCTTTCCACATCCGCGGGGTGGAAAACGCGCGAACGGTAATCCGCTTTCCGCACGTCTTCCAGGGTGAGGCCTGTGTAATCCAACACTGCCTGATTCACGTACAGGACGGTTCCATCGGGGCGCAACACGTGAATAAAAGTGGGGATGGCGTCGGTAGTGCGACGCAATTCAAGCTCATTCAACCGGAGCCTCGCGTCAGATTGCCTTGATTCCACGACCTGCTCACTCACCTCTTTATTAGCGCTCGAAAGTTGTGCGCTTGGTGGCGCGACCGGTTGATCGAGTTTCCTGCCGGCTCGTCTCTGCATGCTCTACAATTCGTCCCTCTTAGCGGCGCCCGTGGGGCGCGTCCATTGTACTTTGTATCCCTTTTGCGTGTGTTAACAACACATAAATTCCTCCTGGCACCTCGCTCCAGCCACTAATACGAAGGTATGGCCGATACCATAGTCCAATTGCGTCTGGGTCGGAGTTCTGCTGTCATCAAAGCGGGTGCTGATTCCGCTGTGTCCGAGCGAATCCACAATCATCGACGTCATTTTCTCCGGGGTGCTGCGATGACGCTTGTTGCCGCAAAGTTCGGTATCCTCGGCGGAAGAGGCCAATCTCCCGCAGTTGATCGCTTACCGATCGAAGGCAACCTACCCTCTCTTGAAGGCGGTATCGGCTGGCTCAATTCGCAGCCGTTAACAGCCAGCGGCTTGCGTGGCAAAGTCGTTCTTGTCGATTTCTGGACGTATACATGCATCAACTGGAGACGCCAGCTTCCCTACGTGCGCTCCTGGGCCAATAAATATAAAGATCACGGATTGGTCACCGTGGGGGTGCACACGCCAGAATTCTCTTTCGAAAAGAGCGTCGACAACGTTCGCCAAGCCGCAAAACAGACTCGCGTCGAATATCCGGTTGTGATCGATAGCAACTACGCGATATGGCGCGCCTTCGACAATGAATATTGGCCCGCCCTTTATTTCACCGATGTCCAGGGGCGAATCCGGCATCACGTCTTTGGCGAGGGCAAATACGAACAATCGGAACGTATCATCCAGGAATTGCTTGCCGAAACCGGAGCCACTGGCATTCCCAGTGATTTGGTATCGGTTCGTGGCGGTGGTCCTGAAGCTGCTGCTGATTGGTCCAATCTTGGCTCGGGCGAAAACTATGTGGGGTATCAGCGCACGGAGAACTTTGCGTCGCCAGGCGGTCCGGTATCGGACAAGCCTCACATTTACTCTTCTCCCGCCGGTCTAAGGACCAATCACTGGGCGCTCTCGGGCGACTGGACAATGCAGCGGGAAGCCACTGTGTTGAATCAGGCCGGCGGGCGCATCGCGTATCGATTTCACGCGCGCGATCTTCATTTAGTCATGGGACCGGGCAGCCGAGCTAAGCCGGTGCGGTTTCAAGTGCTCATGGATGGGCAGCCGACCGGCGCAGTCCATGGAAGCGATGTGGACAAGCAGGGCAAAGGCACGGTTACCGAGCCGCGCATGTATCAACTCATCCGGCAGCAGGCGCCTATTGTTGATCGGCAATTTGAGATCCAGTTTCTCGATTCGGGCGTCGAGGCTTTCTCGTTCACCTTCGGCTGATTCGGAGCAGGAGAATTCGATGAACGAGGACGAATCATTGTGCGATTCGATCTACGAGGAGCAGACGCATCTGGCCGAGCGCGAGCTATCTTCTTTCATCTCTGCGGTGACGGAATTATACGGACCAGAACAGGCCAGGCTTTCAGAAAAGGATTGGCTCGCCGAAGCAGAGTTGATGGATACGCAGTCCTTATCAACGTACCGAGATTGGCGGGCCGTCACGATCGCGGCATCGGCGCGGTTGGCGAATCGCGTATCGGTTGCGATGGAATCAGCAAACTGAGGCTGAGTCGAATAGTACGAAGGTATCGCCAATACCATCGTCTGATTGTTCTGGTTGCAACCTTCTGTTGTGATGCGTTCAGTGCGCTCAGTTCCGGCGCGCTCGGCCAGAGCTTTTTCAACCATGATCAAAATTCACAGGAGGGAGCTTATGAAACGTACCGCTTTCTTGTTCGGTGCAATTCTAACGGTGGCTGGCGTTGTCGGCTCTACGGCGCCTGCATCTGGACACGCCGACGAGGCCTCACCAATTTACGGAGTTAAGCTCCCTCCTGATTACCGCGACTGGAAGTTGATCTCCGTGGCCCACGAAGAAGGCAATCTTAATGATTTGCGCGGCGTTCTGGGCAATGATGTCGCGATCAAAGCCTATCGGGAAGGACAGCTGCCTTTTCCTGACGGCACAATCATCGCGCGGCTGGCTTGGAATTACGTCCCGTCAGAGGAAAACAACAAAGTCTTTGGTCGTGCCCAATCTTTCGTCGCTGGCTCCCCAACGAATGTTCAGTTTATGGTCAAGGATTCAAAAAAATATGCTTCGACCGGCGGCTGGGGGTTCGCACAATTTAAAGACGGCAAACCTGACGAGAAAGCGGATCTCAAAACCTGTTATCCCTGCCACGAGCCTATCAAAGCTCGTGATTTTGTCTTCACCCGTTACGCACCCTGATGGACTGACAATGAAAATAAGGAGAAAAGAATGAAATCGAAATCTGCAGAAACCAAACCGAGTATCGTGCTCTGTCACGGGATCTGGGCCGACGGCTCATGCTTCAATAAGGTGATCCCCACGCTTCAGGCGGAAGGTCATCAAGTGATAGCCGCGCAGTACGGCCTCGACACACTAGCAGGCGACGTCGCCACTGTAAAACGCACGCTCGGCCGGGTCAACAGCCCGACCATCCTTGTGGGCCACTCTTACGGGGGAAGCGTGATCACAGCCGCGGGAACGGACGACCGTGTTGCCGGGCTGGTCTATATCGCCGCGCTCGCCCCGGACGCCGACGAGACATCACAGAGCCAGCTGGACAAGTTTCCCGTCACAGACATTTTCTCGCACATCGAAGTTGCAGATGGTCGCGTCTGGCTGCTTCCTGAGGGAGTCGAGTATTTCGCCGGAGACCTTTCCGAGCAGGAGCAGAAGGTCGCATGGGCCACTCACTTTGCACCGGCCGCCGATCTGTTCACATTGAAACCCAGTGGTGTGGCCTGGAAGTCGAAGCCGAGTTCCTACGTCGTGGCGACCAACGACCGCACGGTCCAACCCGACCTGCAACGTTTTGTGGCGAAGCGTATGGGCGCTACCGTATATGAGGTCGCCAGCAGCCACGTTCCCATGCTCTCCCATCCCACATTAGTCATCGATGTAATCCGTAACGCCGCGAAGGCGGCTCAAGCACAATCCACGGCGGCATAAAGCCTTCCGCTTACTGCAACTTTCACCGCGACAAAAAATACGAAGGAGAAAATAAATATGAAACGCATGATTACTCTTGTGGCTTTGATTCTTGGCATGTTGATCTCGGCATCTGCCCAGGATAAAAGCAAAGCGTCGGAAATGACCGGTACGATCTGCGATCAAAAGTGCGTGAAGCAAGATTCAGGCACGGCTGCTTGCGACGCCTCTTGCACAGAACACAGCGGACAAGCGGTGTTCCTGGACGATTCCGGTAAGTTGTGGAAAGTCGCCAACCCCGCGAGCTGCAAAGGAAAAATGGGTAAAAAAGTCAAGATCCAGGGTGAAAAAATGGGCGATAACACAATGTTCTTGCATGATGTGATCTTTGCCAATGCTGGCTAACTGTTCATAAAACAGCAGGGGAGCTTCGATTCCGGGAAGCTCTCCTCAGTTTTCTTTCCACTGAATCGTCGCATGTTCCTCCATGGCACGTTTGCCCCTCGGGTTGCTTTTGGAAATCGATTGCAAGAAGGAAGGTTCTGTGCCACACACGCAAACAGCAACCAAGACGAAAGCAGCGGAGCAAGGAGCAAGACTGCATCAGCCAGGGCAAGCCGTTTTCAAGGCAATTCTGTCCGAGGATCTGGAGTGGAAGCCTTTCGCGGCCTTTCCACCTTCGGTGCGCCTCGCCATCATTGTAGGTCGACCGACGCAGGGAGGTCTTTACACCATCAGGGTCAGGGTACCTCACGGCGTGAAGTTAATGCCACACAAGCACCCAGAGGACCGGACGTACACGGTCATTTCCGGTGTCTTCTACATTGGGCTGGGCGATCAGTTCGATGCCGAGAAACTGGAGGCATATCCGCCCGGTTCCGTGATAGTTCTCCCCGGCGACACGTCTCACTTCCACTGGGCCAGGTCGGGACAATACATCACGCAGGTAACGGCGATTGGGCCGCTTGGCCTTGATTATGTGAATCCGAAAGACGATCCGAGAAACGCAAACTCCGGAAGCAGGGATCAGGAGGAATGACGTTGCAGACCATTCAACTCTGGCGTATGTCGATGCTCTTTTTTGTAGTAACAGCGTCTTTTCAACTGTTGGCGCAGACCCAGAGAAAGGAAGTCGCCATGGGACATCCGACCGCTTATCGAACTATCCAAGTTGACGGCCTCTCTATTCATTACAGAGAAGCCGGCAGTGCAAATGCGCCGACAATTCTTCTGTTGCATGGGCTGCCCTCATCTTCGCGGATGTTTGAACCGCTCTTCGCGCGGCTTCGCGATCGTTATCACCTCGTCGCTCCGGATTACCCGGGCTTTGGACACAGTGACTGGCCGGACCCGAAGAAATTCGCTTATACCTTCGACCATCTAGCCGAGGTCATGAACCATTTCACCGAAGCGCTCGGGCTCAAGCGCTACACACTCTACATGCAGGATTACGGCGGACCCGTAGGTTTTCGCATGGTGCTTGCGCATCCGGAGCGCGCAGAAGCGCTCATTGTTCAGGATGCAGTCTCGCACAACGAAGGTCTTGGCGAGAACTGGAAGACGCGCCGCGCCTTTTGGGCGGATCGACCGGCGTATGAAAGCGCTCTTCGTGCCAATCTGTTATCTCTAGCAACTACCCGGACACGTCATCTGGGCGACGACCCAAGTGTGGAGCGCTACGACCCTGATCTTTGGACGGATGAATTTGCCTTTCTCAATCAACCTGGCCAGGCTGACATCCAAAGCGACCTTTTTTACGATTACCGAACCAATGTGGACTCCTATCCCAAGTGGCAGGCCTGGATGCGCGAGAAGCAGCCGCGCCTGTTGGTGATCTGGGGCAAGCATGACCTCTCATTCGATCTTGGCGAGCCGGAGCGTTATCGCAAAGATGTTCCCAATGCTCAAGTCTACGTTCTCGATGCCGGTCATTTTGCCCTTGACACAGCTGCGGATGAAATCGCTGCACTGGTTGCTAATTTTGTCGGCTCTTCACACTCATGAAGCCAATGTTCCTAAAAGGATTTGAATCGCATGTGACAGTTCCTGAATCAGGTACAGAACATCGGGCTCGACGAGGGCGCTGCTCGTTGGTCAGACAAATTGTGTTTCCTGCTCAGAGGTGGCACATGTCATTCCGAAAGTCGCTGAATTGTAGAACATTCAGTCTTATCAGTTTAAGTGGTTTGGTCCTGCTTGCCGCCGGTTGCGACAGCACTAAGGCTGCGCCTTCACCACCTCCTGTCGCGGTCGAGGTCGCGACTGTTGTGCAGCAGGATACCCCCATTTACAGCGAGTGGGTTGCAACTCTTGATGGCTACATAAACGCGCAAATACAGCCACACGTAACGGGCTACATCGTAAGGCAAAATTACAAGGAAGGGACCGTGGTCAGGCAGGGAGACGTTCTGTTCGAGATCGATCCCCGGCCGTTCAAAGCCGCGCTCGACCAGGCCAAGGCGCAACTCGCGCAGTCTGAAGCGCAACTTGGCAAAGCCAGGCTCGACGTGGAACGTGACACACCGCTGGCGCAAGCACGCGCAATCGCACAAAGCCAGCTCGATACGGAGATCCAGGCAAAGCTCGGCGCACAGGCGCAGGTCGATGCGGCCAAGGCCAATGTCGAACAAGCTCAGCTGAATCTCGAGTGGACCAAAGTGACCTCATTGGTAACTGGGATAGCCGGGATCGCTCAAGTGCAGATCGGAAATCTGGTTGGTCCCAACTCGATATTGACCTCGGTCTCTCAGGTTGATCCCATCAAAGCATATTTCACCGTCAGCGAGAAGGAGTTCACGGATTTCCATCGCCGTTTTCCGACAGAAACCACTGTCGAGGAGCAAAGAAAGCGCATCCCTCTTCAGCTGCTGCTATCTGATGGCGCGGTCTATGAACAAACGGGAAGAATCTCTTTCGCTGATCGCGAAGTGAACCCCGCTACAGGGACTATCCGCATTGCGGGACTCTTTCCTAATCCAACCAATCTGCTTCGTCCTGGCGGTTATGGGCGTATTCGCGCATCTGTCAGGTCTCGTGATGGCGCTCTGCTGGTTCCGCAACGGGCTGTGACTGAACTTCAAGGAAGCTATCAGGTCGCGGTAGTTGGAGACGACAACAAGGTCAGCATTCGGCCAGTCACGGTTGGAGAGCGAGTTGGAAGATTGTGGATTGTGAATGAGGGAGTGAAGCCGGGTGAGCGCGTCATCATTGAAGGTTTACAAAAAGTGCGGGACGGCGCTGCCGTAAAGGCGGTTCCCGCCGCGCCCGCGAAGGCAGGAAGCTAGCCATGTCGAAATTCTTCATTCGGCGGCCGATCGTGGCTATCGTGATCGCGATTTTGACTGTCATCGTTGGCGCAATTTCCCTTGTGAGCCTTCCCATTTCGCAATTTCCTGCCATTGCGCCGCCGGAAGTTCAGGTGCAAACCACGTACGTGGGAGCCGATGCCCAAACAGTGGAACAGTCGGTGGCAACGCCGATAGAGCAGCAGATGAGCGGCGTGGACAACTCGAATTACATGTACTCGGTCAACTCATCGACCGGCGAGGCAAGGCTCATCGTCGATTATGACGTAAAGACGGACCCCAACACGGACCTGATCCTTACCCAGATCCGCGAAACGCAAGCCGCTTCGCAGCTCCCGGCCGAGGTGAACAACTTCGGCGTCACCGTTCAAAAAACCCTCACTGCGCCGCTGATGTTGATCAGCTTGTATTCGCCGAGCGGTGTTTACGATTCGAAATTCCTCGCCAACTTTGCCTACATCAATCTCTACGATCCACTCTCGCGTGTGCCGGGAATCGGCAGCGTGCAGGTATTCGGCGCCGGCAAATATGCCATGCGCTTATGGGTAAAGCCCGACCAACTGGCAAAGCTCTCGATCACAGTGCCTGAAATCATTAATGCAATCCAGTCTCAGAATACGGTAAACCCGGCCGGCCTGATCGGCGGCGAACCCGTACCGCAGGGCCAGGAGTTCACATACTCAGTGCTCGCTCAGGGGAGGCTGACGAATCCTGAGGAATTTGAACACATCGTTGTTCGCGCGGCGCCGGATGGAGGAATTGTCCGCGTTGGAGATGTTGCGCGAGTCGAACTGGGTTCGCAGGATTACACAGTCGTATCCCACTTAAACGGAAAGCCCAGCGCGATTGTGGCCGTGTACCAACTGCCGGGATCAAATGCCGTTCAAGCTGCTGAGGGCGTGAAAAAACTTCTCGCCGAGGAGCGCCGGAGATTGCCGCAAGGAATTGATTACGGCATTGCTCTGGACACAACGCGGGCCGTATCAGAGGGAATCAAGGAGATTGTCGAGACGCTTCTAATCGCCATCGTACTGGTGATTCTTGTAGTGTATGTTTTCCTGCAGGGATGGCGCGCCACCCTCATCCCGCTGCTCGCGGTGCCGGTTTCTCTTGTCGGAACATTTGTCCTTTTCCCGGTCTTCGGCTTTTCCATCAATACTCTCTCGCTCTTCGGCCTCGTCCTCGCGATCGGACTTGTAGTCGATGACGCCATTGTGGTAGTTGAGGCGGTCGAGCACCATATTGAGGAAGGTATGTCGCCCAAAGACGCTACCTTCAAGGCCATGGAGGAGATTTCCGGCCCGGTGGTCGGAATAGCCTTGGTGCTCTCCGCGGTGTTTATCCCCACGGCATTCATCCCTGGAATCACCGGCCGTCTTTATCAGCAGTTCGCGGTGACAATTGCGGTCTCTGTCATACTTTCCGCATTTAATGCGCTCACGCTCAGTCCGGCACTTTCAGCCCTGCTGTTAAGGCCTCGGGAAAGCAGCAAAGGGCTGCTGCGGAAATTTTTCGATTGGTTCAATCGCGTATTTACACGCGCGACGAATGGCTACGTCAAGGTTGCCGGCGGACTAATTCGCAAGAGTGCTGTTGCATTTGCGGTCCTTGCAGTATGCGGACTACTGGCTGGCTTCTTTAGCACACGGTTGCCCTCCAGCTTCCTGCCCGACGAGGACCAGGGTTACATGTTCCTGAATCTGCAACTTCCGCAGGCCGCTTCTCTGCAGAGGACTGAAGCCACCGCAACTCAAATTGAAGACATGTTGTCGAAGACTCCCGGTGTGCAATCCACGGCGAGCGTCATCGGCTTCAGTTTGTTAAGTCTGACACGCTCGAGCTACAACGCATTCTTCTTTGTTACTTTGAAGGAATGGAAAGACCGCAAAACGCGCGACGAGCAGTATCAGTTCATCCGCAATAGCATCAATAGAAAGCTTGCGGGCCTTCCTCAGGGAATTGCATTTTCCTTCTCTCCTCCGGCCATTCCCGGTGTGGGAACTTCAGGAGGTTTCACTTTCATCCTGGAAGACAGGTCGGGCAAGGATGTGCAGTTCCTTGCCGACAACTTGAACAAATTTCTCACCGCGGCACGGAAGCGCCCAGAGCTTGCGAGCGTTAATACCACCTTTCTGCCTCGGGTGCCGCAGCAGTTCATCAGCGTTGATCGCGATAAGGCGCTCAAGCAGGGCGTGGACATAAAAGATGTTTACCGGACCATCCAGGTGTTTATGGGGGGCGCGTTCGTTAATTTCTTCAATCGCTTCGGCCGGCAGTGGCAGATCTACGTCGAGGCGGAAGGAGAGTACCGCACTAGAGCGGAGAATGTTGGTCAGTTTTACGTTCGCAACAACAAGGGTGACATGGTGCCGCTTTCTGCGCTGACGCACTTCGAGCCGCGCTTCGGGCCCGAATTCACCATGCGCTTCAACCTGTACCGGTCAGCGCAGATCATCGGCGGCGCAGCGCCAGGATACAGCTCTGGCCAGGCCATGGCGGCCCTGGAGCAGGTCTTTAGCCAGACAATGCCGCCGGAAATGGGCTACGACTATTCCGGCATATCGTTCCAAGAGAAAAAAGCGCAGGAGGGAGTTCCCCCTTCAATTATCTTCGGCTTTTCTCTTCTGGTTGTGTTTCTCATTCTGGCCGCGTTGTATGAAAGCTGGTCATTGCCATTCAGTGTGCTGTTAAGCACTCCGGTCGCGGTCTTTGGCGCCTTCCTGGTGCTCTGGCTGCGTCGCGTCCTGCTCGGATTCTTTTTGCCCCCATTTATGGTCCAGATTGAAACCGATGTCTATTCACAAATCGGGTTGGTAATGCTGATAGGGTTGGCGGCAAAAAACGCGATTCTGATCGTCGAGTTTGCCAAAGATGCGTACGAAAACGGACAGCCGCTTGTGGACGCAGCGCTGGCTGGAGCGAGACTGCGTCTGCGGCCAATCCTGATGACATCATTCGCATTCGTTCTTGGCTGTGTCCCTCTCTGGATTGCGACCGGAGCCGGTTCTGTAGCCCGGCAGATCATGGGCACAACCGTAATCGGAGGCATGTTGGCAGCTACGTTGATTGCGGTATTTATTATTCCCGTGCTGTTCGTAGTCGTGGAAAAGCTTTCGCGCAAAAAATCGGAGATTCAACTCTCACCAGCGGCCCCTCCACTTCCAGCTCAGGGAGACGATTAGGCATGAACCCGGCAAGGCAGAAGTTTCTGATTGGCATGATCCTGATGCTGTCTACGGGGTGCGCGGTCGGCCCGAATTATAAGAGACCGGCTGTCCCTGCGCCTCCGGAATATAGGGGATTGGCGGCGGACCAGATGGGCAAATCTGATGTGGCATCTTTTGGCGACCAGAAGTGGTGGGATGCATTTCAGGACGAAGCTCTGCGCGACTTGATCAAGACAGCATTGAAACAGAATTACGATGTGCGCATCGCTGCCGCACGAATTCTTGAAGCTCGCGCTCAACTCGGCATTACGCGAGCTGACCAGTTGCCGTCAGTCGCGGCAAGCGCGTCTTCTGTCAACGAACGCATCTCCCAGTCGGCAAGAATTCCAAGCATTGAAACCAGCGCCCACCAGCTAAGCCTCTCTGCGGCCTGGGAGTTGGATTTTTGGGGGCGCTACCGGCGAGCAACTGAGTCGGCGCGCGCCAGCCTTCTGGCACAAGAGTGGGCGCAAAAAGCGGTCATCAGTTCGCTGGTTAGTGACCTGGCCAGCGCTTATTTTCAGTTGCGCGAGCTGGACCTCGAATTAGAAATTTCGCGCCAGACGCTAGGTTCGCGGAAGGATTCACTCGGCTTGACCCAGATTCTCGCAGACCATGGCGCTACCTCGCTGCTCGATGTCCGGCAGGCTGAGCAGTTGGTATTTGCTGCCGGGGCATCCATTCCAGATCTTGAGCAGCGGATTGAACAACAAGAAAACTTTATTAGCACTCTGCTTGGCCAGAATCCCCAGAGCATCCCTCGCGGAAGAAAACTGCTTGACCAACCGCACCCCCTGGAAGTTCCCGCGGGCCTTCCTTCCTCTCTGCTCGAGCGCCGCCCTGACATTCGCCAGGCGGAACAGCAGCTCATCGCCGCAAATGCTCAGATCGGCGTGGCCAAAGCCGCATATTTCCCACAGATATCGCTGACCGCCGACGGTGGGTATCAAAGCTCGGCGCTCACCGGGCTCTTCGCGGGGCCTGCGGGATTCTGGAGCATCGGCGGAAGTGCAGTCCAACCGGTTTTTGAGGGCGGAAGGATAAGAAATCGAGTCAGGTTCGCTGAAGCCCAAACGCAAGAGGCAACCGTGTTTTATGAGCGCACGATACAGCAGGCTTTCCGCGATGTATCGGATGCGCTAATCGCGTACCGCAAGAGCCAGGAGTTCCGGATCCAGCAAGAGCAATTGACACGCGCGGCAGACGATGCCAAGAACCTTTCGAATATGAGATACAAAGGCGGAGCCACCAGCTACCTTGAAGTCCTGGACAGCGATACCCGATATTTTTCCGCGCAACTAACTCTCGCTCAGGCACAACTCCGCGAACTTGAGTCGCTGGTGCAGATCTACCGGTCGCTCGGCGGTGGTTGGCAGGAGTAACTCACGGGCAGGCTTCTGTGATGAGCACTCCTTCTTTCGGCCTAAACACCTATTTAGGAATTCCTCATCGCTCCACGAACATACAGTTTTTCTTTATCCACCTGTGGATTCAAAGTCCTAGAAGCTCAGCAAACATGCGGCTGTTTGATGCTTTCGAATTAGGAGGGGGGCCCTAAAATCCGCAGGGCTTTTGCATTCGAGCAAGTGTTCCAAAAGGATGTTCCTTACTCCCTAAGCTAAATCGCTGATTCGTCAGATTCCTTTGCCGCGTAACTGACCGTTTCTAAACCAGATGATTTTGGAACTTTGAGCCATCGCCCAGATCTGGGGGATAGTCATTCCCGGTGTTTTCCTCTGGTTAGCTTCATGGGATTTGTAGAAGTAACCGCACTAGCTTCCCGGGATCTTCCCTGTAGTGTCGATTGATCAACTCAGTTATCACTGCTCCGCACTGAACGCACACGATCCATATCGAATCAGAGCGGCACCGCGAATCGGTCGATGACCTCGCTAAGAGCACAGGCGGTTTACAATACCGATCAATGTCTCCTACCCGGCGTGTTTCAGAGATTCTCCGGCGAGTGCCCATATTTAATGGACTCACTGAAACTGAATTCCAGTTCATGGCGGAACGGGCCGTGCCTCGCGACTATCACAAGGGCGAGATTCTCTTTACTGAAGGTGATCCCTGCACCGGCCTCTTTGTTGTCGAGAGCGGCCATGTACGCATTTTCAAGAGCTCGCCAAATGGCCGCGAGCAGATTTTGACGGTTGAAGGCCCTGGTAGCTCAGTTGCCGAACTGCCCCTGTTTGATGGCGGCACTTATCCGGCATCTAGTGCTGCCGTCGGCGACGCCAGAATCTATTTCATCAGCAAGCAGGACTTCCATTCCCTTTGCCTGGTTCATCCCCAGGTTCCTCTCAAAGTCCTTAAAGTGGTTGGGGGACGTTTGCGAAAGCTGGTTGGAATTATTGAAGAGCTCTCTTTCACCACCGTCCGCTCAAGGCTCATCTCGGTGCTAATTCGTCTTGCGAAAACAGGGAAGAAGACCGCGGCAGGAATTGAGATCCAATTGCCTCCAAGTAATCAGGAACTGGCGTCCGAGATTGGCACGGTGCGCGAACTGGTATCGCGCAATCTGAGCCGCTTGCAGGCCGAGGAACTCATCAGCATGGAGGGCAAAACCGTGATCATTCCCGATATTGAACGGTTACAGGCTGAACTCGAAACTTCAGAATAGGGGGCTCCTGTGACAAAAGTCATAGGCCCAGTCAGCACGCGCTCCTAGACTCGTAGCTGGGGACTTCAAGAATCCAACTCTTCAATAACCGGAGTCTTTCAAGGAGCTTTACGCCATGAATCTAAGTGCCAACAGAACAGTCAGAGAATTAGCAATAGAAATCCCTAATGCGACCCGGACTTTTGAGAAGCTCGGCATTGACTATTGCTGCGGCGGCGGAAAATCGCTGAGCGATGCCTGCATGCATGCGCATCTTCCCGTTGGCGATGTGCTGCGCGCTTTGGAACAGGGAGGCAGCTTCACACCGGCGACAGACGGCAGCCTGCCGGATTTTACGAACGGCGCGCTTGGTAGCCTGATCGAACACATTGTTACCACTCATCATGTCTACGTGAAACAGGAGGTCCCGCGCCTTCAGCAGCTTTTGCAAAAGGTGGTATCGGTGCATGGAAAGAACCATCCAGAACTAGTCAAGATCCAGCAGACATTCCAGCCCATGGCCGCTGAGCTGACCTCACACATGATGAAAGAAGAGCACATTCTTTTTCCCCACATCGTCGCTCTGGAAAATGCCGTCAACAGTGGCCGGCCCAAACCCGTGCCCGTGTTCGGCACCGTGAGCAACCCGGTACACATGATGGAGTTGGAGCATGATTCGGCGGGCGCAGCCCTGAAGTCGATCTCCGAACTTAGTGGGAACTACACGCCTCCTGAGGAAGCCTGCTTCAGTTACAAAACGCTGTTCACGGCCCTGAAGGAGTTCGAAAGCGATCTGCATCAGCACGTTCACCTGGAGAACAACATCCTCTTTCCGCGCGCCATTGCCATGGAGAGCGGTCTGTAATGTCGGTGACAGTCCACATAGACGAGATCAAGACGGGGAATGAGCCAGCCATCCTGCTCAAGGCGCGGGAAGAGAGCGCCCAGCGATTGATGATGGCGTATGCGATCACTGGCCTTTTTTTCATGCTGCTGCCTGGGACTTTTCTGGGAGTGTGGAACCTCATTTCGATCAGTGATGGGCGTGGCAGTGCGATCTCAACAAGCTGGATCCAGGCGCACGGTCATGCCCAGATTTTTGGATGGATTGGGACCTTCATTCTGGGCATTGGCTTCTATTCGATTCCCAAGCTGACAGGCAGAAGCGTCCAGCCGGCTGCTCGTGGGTGGATTGCGTGGCTGCTTTGGGCTACAGGCGTCCTCTTGCGTTGGGCCTCCGGCTTTTACCATCTCTATTGGCGCGTGTTGCTGCCGATTTCAGCAGCACTGGAGCTCGCCGCCTTCATCATCTTTCTTCTTTCGGTGAGAAGCCATCGTCCGGATGGTTTGCGGAAAGACAACGAGCGTATGCCGTTCTGGATTCTCTCCGTCCTGACGGGGACTGTTGGCTTCGGTGTGGCATTGCTGCTGAACCTGGTAATTGCCGTCTACGTGAGCCTGTACGATACAGGACCGGCGTTTCCATTGATCTTTGAAGCCCGATTCCTTGCCTTAGTGTCCTATGCGTTCATTGTTCCAACTATCTGGGGATTCAGCGCACGATGGTTGCCGACTTTTCTGGGCCTCAAGCCACTGAATGAGAGGATGCTTCGTTACGCTCTCTTACTTAGCGTCGTTGGAGTTCTGCTGGCAGTAGCTGGCTTTTCTCCGGCTGCACACTGGCTCATCGCCGTCGCCGCGATTATCGCCGTTGCTGCTTTTCATCTGTTCGAACAGCCCCCGCAAGCGCCCAAGACTACCGGAGTCCACGCGTCCTTTCCTGCGTTTGTCCGGGTCGCTTATCTTTGGCTCCTGATAGCATCCAGCCTCGGCATTTGCAGCGCATATTTTGACCATAACCACGGATGGATTGGTGCTTCGCGTCACGCACTCACGGTAGGATTTGTTTCTACCATGGTCTTTGCGATTGGGCAGAGAGTACTGCCTGCCTTCGCGGGAATGCGTGTGCTCTACAGCCCGCGATTGATGCTGACATGCCTGCTGCTACTGAACATAGGCTGCCTGATGCGCGTCAGTAGTGAAATCCTGGCCTATGAAAACTACTGGCCGCCGGCCTGGAAGATTTTGCCCTGGTCTGCGATTTGTGAATTGATGGCTGTTACGGTGTTCGCCGCAAACATGCTTTTGACGTTCAAGCAGCCGCCGGCTCATCTTCTAAAACCGACTACTGTTTGATCTTCCGGTCAAAGTTGATCACGTAGAGCACCAGCAGACCATTGATCGCGAAAACGGCGGCAGATCCAAGAGCGGCATACAGCGGTATCGTCTGTTGATGACGCATGAGCGCATCAACCGAGGCGGCCAGAAGCCAGAGCTGCACTACAACGCCGATGCCGATCAGTACCAGCAATGCCGTGAAAAGCGTGGTTCCCTGTGCCTGGCGGTTGTCCATCACACTTCCACTCCTACTGCGAAAATCTCATTGCCTTGTTGCTCCAGCTTGATTCGTGGCAGTGGCCGCGTTGGCGGACCGGCATACGGCCGCCCTTCATCAACCGAAAAATAACCGTGATGGCAGGGGCAGAACAGCGCATTCTCTTTCTCATCGTGAATTACGGCACATGAGAGATGTGTGCACACCTGCGAATAGGCAACCAGATCACCGTTGCCCTGGCGGACAAGAATGCAGGGATCTTCTTTTGTTGGATAGGAAAACAATTTGGATCCGCCAACAGGAATGGAAGACGCTAGAGCGACCCTGGTTCTGGGCATCTCACTCGCTTTAACAATATGAGGAATTCCTGCCAGCACGGCGTTTGCGCCGGCGATGGTGAGCGAACCCAGCGCCAGAAACTTGACCATCTCCCGGCGAGTCACATAGTTGTCACTCTCCCACTCCACGGGAAAATCCTGCCGCCACCGCGCGTCTTTCTTCTGCTTCTTCTTGCACTCGAAACATTCGTCCTGCTCTTTGTTCTTTTCTTCAGGCATTTCAGTCTCCCATGAGCAGGTTGGCCACGTCGTACTCGTCTGTGGTGGTCGTTCCAATCTGCTCAATTGTCACATTTATCTTTTGCACGCTCCGCGGAACCAGAACGTTCACCTTGGTTCGAACCGTCTCGCCGCCAAACTGCCAATCGCGAATGGCCATTCCCTGCCGTGTGCGTTCAATGTTTTCCCGCGTAGTAAATGTGAGCGCGCCGGAAGGACAAACCGTAGCGCACATGGGCCGCTTGCCCACGCTGGTGCGGTCATAGCACATATCGCACTTCATCATCTGGTTGATCTCGGCTTTGTATTTCGGTACTCCGAATGGGCATGCCAATACGCAGTTGGAGCAGCCAATGCAGCGCGGCTTCAGCGAACTTTGCACAACGCCGTCCGGCGTTTTCTTGATCGCGTCCGCCGGGCAGACCTGCGCGCAGATGGGATCTTCACAGTGCATACAGATCTGGGGCGCAGTCTGTACGCTGTCTGATCGCATGATGGTTTCAAGGTGGATCATGGAGATGCCACGGTGCGTATCGCATTCTTCGCACGCCTGCACACACGCCTTGCAGCCGATGCAGCGCGAATGATCGATGAAGAACTCCATGCTGTCCGCGCTGTTCATCGCACTCCCCCGGCCTGCACTTCCAGCTCTGCAATCGCGTCATGCGGCTCCGGCACTTTACTCACACGCACGGCACAGATCTTGTACTCGGGAATATTTGAGATCGGGTCAATGGCGCGCACAGTCATGTTGTTGGCGGCCCGATCCAGCGGCCAGTGATAAGGAACAAACACCGTGTCAGGACGAATCGTCTTCACCACACTTGCTCGCACGGTCACCGATCCGCGACGGCTTTCCACTTTCACAAAGTCCCCTTCCGCAATGGCCAACTTTGCCGCCAACTGCGGATGCATCTCACATAAAGGTTGCGGATACTGGTCCACCAGAGCGCCAATTCTGCGCGTCTGCGTACCGGAGAGATAGTGGGAGACAACGCGGCCCGTCGTAAGAATGATGGGATACTCACTGTCCACCTCTTCCGCTGCGGGCTGCCACTCCACCGGCTGAAAATGGGCTTTGCCGTCCGGATGATTGAACTTATTGCCTTCATAAAGCCGCGGTGTGCCTGGATGATCGGCAGATGGACAAGGCCAGCAAACGCCGTACTCCCGGTCGATGCGGTCCCAGGTAATGCCGTAATAATCGCAGACGCCGCCTTTGGAGGCGACGCGCAGCTCATCAAATATTTCTTTGGGCGAGTCGAACGTGAATTTCTCGGCTTGACCCAGGCGCGCAGCTATATCGCAAATAATCTTCCAATCCACGCGCGCATCGCCCGGAGGATCTACGACTTTTTTATGATGGATCACACGGCCTTCCACGTTGGTGGTGGTGCCTTCATCTTCTTCCATCAGTGATCCAGCCAGCACCACATCCGCATAGCGCGCCGTCTCAGACATGAAGAAGTCAATCTGCGAGAAGAACTCCAGTTTCTCAAAGGCCTCGCGGATATAAGAATTATTGGGCAGTGAAACCATGGGATTGGAAGAGATTGCCAGCAATCCTTTGATCCTGCCTGCATGAATGGCCTCAAAAATTGGGATGATCGAAAGGCCTTTGTGAGGAATGTTTTCTTCCGGCACGCCCCAGACTCCGGCAATGTACTTGCGATGTTCAGGATTCTCGATATCACGCCCGCCCGGCAGCTGGTCGCATTTCTGCCCCTGCTCTCGGCCTCCCTGGCCGTTACCCTGGC
>Ga0207687_10000892_pt1 | contig 20277 bp, 17 predicted proteins | sample KBSM54metaG_FD_184399 | JGI IMG/M metagenome (GOLD analysis project Ga0207687, IMG submission 184399) | Miscanthus rhizosphere microbial communities from Kellogg Biological Station, Michigan, USA - KBS M5-4 metaG (SPAdes) (version 2) | ecosystem: Host-associated > Plants > Roots > Rhizosphere >...
AAATGCTCCATGCCCGCGTCTCGGCGGCGGCGAAGGTCGCAGTCGGCGAGGATTATGAAATCCTGTTCGTGAATGACGGCTCGCGTGACGACAGCTGGCCGGTGATGCAGCGCCTTTCAGAGAGCGACCCGCGCCTGGTGGCGATCAACCTGTCGCGCAACCACGGCCACCAGCTTGCGCTCACCGCCGGGCTCGATCTGTGTGCGGGACAGCAGATCCTGATCATCGATGCAGATCTCCAGGACCCGCCCGAACTGCTGAGCGACATGCGCGCGACGATGACCGACCAGCAGGCCGATGTCGTCTATGCCGTACGCCGCAAGCGCGAGGGCGAAAGCATCTTCAAGAAGGTGACCGCGGCCGCATTCTACCGGGTGCTCGACCGGGTCACCGACACGCCGATCCCGCTCGACACCGGCGATTTCCGGCTGATGTCCAGGCGGGCGCTCGACGCCTTCCTGTCCTTGCCCGAACAGGCGCGCTTCATCCGCGGCATGGTTGCGTGGATCGGCTTCCGTCAGGTGCCCTTCCTCTACGACCGCGCCGAGCGCCTTGCCGGTGAGAGCAAATATCCGCTCGGCAAGATGATCCGCTTCGCGCTCGACGCCGTGACCGGCTTCTCGACCGCGCCCTTGCGCTTCGCCAGCCATGTCGGCCTTGCGCTGACCGGCGCCTCGCTGCTGCTGTTCGTCTATGTCGCGATCGGCTTCTTCACCGGCAGTGCAGTGCAGGGCTGGACCTCGACGATGCTCGTCGTGGTGCTGCTCGGCGCGGTGCAGATGTTCGTGCTCGGCATGATCGGCGAATATCTCGGGCGCCTCTATGTCGAATCGAAGCGGCGGCCGCTCTACCTCGTCGCCGATGTCGCGGGGCCGGTGCTTGGCCAGGCGACGCTGGGCTATCGGGCCGAGCAGCCGGCGCCTCCGCCCGTTCGTTCGGAGCCCGTTGAGGAGCTGCCTCAAGCCTCCACGGACGACGCGGATGCCTCGACGACCCAGGCCCTGATCCAGGATTCAATGGAATAAAGGCTATCCCGCCGGCGACACCAGAGTGATGATCGAGAGCCCGGGCGAAAGCGGCACGCGGCCGACCAGGTGACGCTCGAGGCGGAAGATCGTCTCGAACAGGGAATTCACGATTTTCGGCGGCGGCGAATCGTCGCTGTCGTCGCGGCCGGTGAGCCGCCCGCCGATCCGCGCCGCCGCGGCGAGCGGGAACAGCAGCGAATTGAAATAGCCGAGCTTGGCCGGCTTCAGTCCCGCCGCGCGGATCGCCGCGAGCAGCGTCTTTTTCGAGTAGCGGCGATGATGATGGTTCACGACATCATGCGCGCTCCACATCCATTGATGCGCCGGCACCGTGATGAGGATCTTGCCGCCGGGCTTCAGGCAGGTCGCCATCGCCTTCAGCGCGGCGACATCATCCTCGATATGCTCGACGACATCGAGCACCGCGACCAGATCATAGGCGCCGCGCTCGACCCCGGAAAGTTCCGGCAGCGGCGCCGCGCCGACCGGCTTTCCGAGCCGCGCGCTGGCGATCTCGCGCGCGGCGGGATCGATCTCGATTGCCTCGACATTGCCGAACGCAGCGAGCCTCGGCAGATTGTGGCCGGTGCCGCAGCCAATCTCCAGGATGCGCGCATCGCTGGGCAGATTGCCCTCGCGCGCGAGATAGTCGGCGAGGATGTCGCGGCGGGCGCGATACCACCAATGTGTGGAATCATGCGCCGCCATGCGGTCATAGACGATTCTATCCATCTCAGGCGAAGGTCCAATGGCGATTGAGCCAGAAGGTGACGAGCGGCGTGACGAACACCGCCGGTACGAGCGGCCACCAGGTCGGCCCGTGGAAAAAGGGCCCGGTCACCAGCACCCAGGTGAAGACCTGCTGCATGCAGAAGCCGAGCAGCTGAACCATGAAGAAGCGGTGCGCGGTGCGTGTGCTCCGGGCGCCATAGCCGCGAAAGCTGATCGCGCCATGCGCATAGCGACCGGTCGCTGTGGCCACGAAAAAGGCGATGACGACCGCGAGGTTCGGATTCATCACATAGGTGGCGAGCGGCCAATAGATCGCTGCATACAGCACCGTGACGAGCCCGCCGGTGACGCCGAAGCGAATGAGCTGGCCGAGCACGCCGCTCGCCCGCCAGGCTTCCAACTGTCTGATGATTGCCGTCACGTGTACCTTGCCCTTTACGCTGGCCGCACTAGAGGGCGATCGTGAGAGAGGGAAGCCCTTTGAACGATACCACAATGCCGCCAGGCTCGCTGAGCGCGTATCTTGCACGGCATTGGCTGAGGTTGACGCTCTTCGCCTGGGCGGTTCTCGTGATCTGGTATCTGTTCTCGCGCTGGACTCAGGTCCAGTGGCTGATGCTCGGCGACACCGACGACAATATGCGGCTGATGCAGGTCCGCGGCCTGTTGCAGGGCCAGGACTGGTATGATCTGCGCAACTATCGGCTCAACCCGCCACAGGGCTTCGATGTGCATTGGAGCCGCCTGGTCGATCTGCCGATCGCCGGCCTGATCCTGCTCTTCCAGCCATTCGTCGGCTGGGGCCAGGCCGAGCGACTTGCCTGCGGCATCGCGCCGCTGCTGCCGCTGAGCATCGCGATGATCGGCATGGCCGCAACCACGCGCCGCCTGGTCAGCCCCTATGCCTGGCCGCTCACCATCGTCATCCTGGTCGCCAGCTGTGTCGCGACGCTGAGCATGTTCATGCCCGAGCGGATCGACCATCATGGCTGGCAGCTTGCGATGCTGAGCATGACGGCAGCCGGTCTCGCCGACCCCAAAGGCGCGCGCGGCGGCGCTATCGTCGGCGTGGCAAGCGCGGTCTCGCTGACAATCGGCCTCGAAATGCTGCCCTATTGCGCGATGGCCGGCGCGATTATCGGCATGCGCTGGGTATGGGACCGGTCCGATGCGCCGCGCATGATGGTCTATGCCCTCACCCTTGGCGGCGGCAGCGCGCTGGGCTTCGCGCTGTTCGCCTCCTACGCCAACCGGGTGCTGCGCTGCGACGCGCTGACGCCGGTGTGGCTGAGCGTGATGGTCGTGGCCGGGGCGCTGCTCTTCCTGCTCGGCCGGATCAATCCCCAGGCGCGGTGGCTGCGGCTGACGCTCGCGATCGCTGCCGGTGCCGCGATCGGGGTCGGTTTCGCGCTGGTCTTCCCGCAATGCCTTGGGCGCCCCGAACAGGTCTCGCCCGAGCTGGCGCGCAACTGGCTGGACAATGTCCGCGAGGCACGGCCGATCTACAAGCACCCGTTCCACACCGCCTTTCCGATCGTGACGCTGCCGGTGATCGGCATTCTCGGCGCCTGCATCGCAACCTGGCGCGCTCGCGGGACGCAGCAACTGGCGATCTGGCTGCCCGTGCTGCTGTTCTGCACCTTCGCCGGCGCCATGCTGTTGTGGCAGACGCGCGCTGGCCCGGCGGCACAGATGCTGGCGCTGCCCGGCGCGACCGCGCTCGCCTGGATCGTGCTGCCCTGGTGCCTCAACAGCAAATCCATCCTGATCCGCGTTTTCGGCACGGTCGGTGCGTTCCTGGTGATCTCCGGCCTGTTCGCCGGAGTGGTCGATCTGTCGACCAACAAGCCCGAAAAGCGCACCCAGATGATCAATAATGCAAGCGGCCGCTGCCCGATGACCTGGGCGCTCGCCCCGCTCGACCGCTATCCGGCACAGACCATCTTCACCTTCATCGATCTCGGCCCTCGCCTCGTCACCGTCACGCACCACAGCGCAGTGGCGGGACCCTATCACCGCAATGGCGACGCGATCCTCGATGTGCAGCACGCCTTTGGCGGGACGCCCGATACTTTCCGCGCGATCGCGAAACGCCATGGTGCGACCCTGTTGCTGGTCTGCCCCAACATGGCCGAATCGACCGTGTACCGGGTGCGCAACAAGGGCGGCTTCTATGATCAGCTTGCGACCAAGAAGACCTTCCCGTGGCTCGAGCCCCTGCCCTTGCCGAAGAGATCGCCGCTTCGGCTGTACCGGATCCATTGAACGGATTTGATCCGCCCGGCCGGGCTGGCTCTAAAGCAGGCTGATCTTCACCCCGTCGATCACGAACTGGACGGCAAGCGCCGCGAGCAGCACGCCGAGCAGCCGGGTGATCACTGCCTCGATCTTCGCGCCGAGCACGCGCATGATCGGGCCGGCCGCGAGCAGGGCGACGAGCGTGAGCAGCAGGATCGTCCCCAGCGCGGCGAAGATGACGAGCGAGCGATATAGCCCGTCATTGCGGCTCATCAGCAGCATCACGCTCGCGATCGAGCCGGGGCCGGCGATCATCGGCATCGCCATCGGGAAGATCGAGACATCCTCGACCTCATGCGTTTCGAGGATTTTCTGGGCACGGTCCTCACGGCGCTGGGTGCGCTTCTCGAACACCATCTCGAGCGCGATCAGGAACAGCATGATCCCGCCGGCGATGCGGAAGCTCGCCAGGCTGATGCCAAGCACGCGGAGCAGATCCTCGCCGAACAGGGCGAACACGAACAGGATCGCCGAGGCGACCAGCACCGCCCGCACCGCCATCGCGCGGCGGTGCGCGGGCGGGGCACCCGCCGACAGCCCGGCATAGATCGGCGCGCAGCCGGGCGGATCGATCACCACGAAAAAGGTGATCAGCGAGGAGAAATAGAGGGCGAGCATCAGCCGGCAGCGATACGATCGGCGACGATGTTCTTCATCTGGCGGCCGTCCCAGAGCCAGGCATCGAAGCTTCGCGCCCCGTCGGGCGCGACATGCCAGCGCCAGGCAAGCGTGCGGTCTTCGGACTGGCCCTCGCCGGTATCGCCGTCGCGGTAGCGGACCGCAGCGACCGTGGAGGGGCTGCCCTTGCACGAGGCGCGGCTAATCTTCGGGCCGTCACCCGCCGGCCGCGGCGTGGCGAGCGCATCGCCGCTGTCCATCGTCCATTTCCAGCCACCATCCGGCTGACGAAGCCACACAGTGGTGAAATAGCCGACCGCCTTTGCCCAGGGCCGCATCCAGGGCCCGGTATTGACCGCCGCATTGCCGTTACAGGCGACATAGCTGTTCGCCGCCCACCACAGCACGGAATAGGGCGGATCCTTGCGGTCCTTCAGCCAGGCCTGGGCATTCGTCGCCTTTGGCACGAACATCACTGCGTCCTCAGCGGCAAAGCGGCGGAAGGCAGTCCATTGCCCGGCCTGCGCGGCGCCGGCAAAGGCGCGCTCGGCATCCGCCGCGCCTGGGGCGGCGGCAGCGAGCAGCAGGGCGAGGATCACAGCGCATCCTTGTCATAGGGGACGCGCGCGCGCCGGTGCGCCGAGACGAGCGTGTTGCGGAGCAGGACCGCGATCGTCATCGGCCCGACCCCGCCCGGCACCGGCGTGATCGCCCCGGCGACGCTGGCGGCGCCGGCGAAATCGACATCGCCGACCAGGCCGATCGCAGTGCGATTGATCCCGACATCGATCACCGTCGCGCCGGGCTTGATCCACTCGCCGCGGACCATTTCGGGGCGGCCGACCGCTGCGACGACGATATCGGCGCGGCGCACCACGCTCGACAGATCCCGGGTGCGCGAATGGGCGACCGTCACCGTGCAGCTTTCCTTGATCAGCAGTTGCGCCATCGGTTTGCCGACGATGTTGGAGCGGCCAATCACCACGGCATCGAGGCCCGACAGATCGCCGAGCCGGTCCTTGAGCAGCATCAGGCAGCCGAGCGGCGTGCAGGGCACGAAGCCGTGCAGCCCGGTCGCGAGACGCCCGGCATTGACCGGGTGGAAGCCGTCGACATCCTTGTCCGGATCGATCCGGGTGGTGACGAGCATCTCGTTGATATGCGGCGGCAGCGGCAGCTGGACGAGGATGCCGTCGACATTGACGTCCGCATTGAGCCGATCGACCAGAGCGAGCAACTCGGCCTCGGACACGGTGGCGGGAAAGCGATATTCGAACCCCTCCATCCCGGCCTCGCGCACTGCCTTGTGCTTCGAGCGGACATAGACGGCGGAGGCGGGATCATCGCCGACCAGCACCACGGCCAAGCCGGGCGGACGGCCCGCCGCCGAGACAAAGGCCTCCACCTGGCACGCGATCCGCACACGCAGTGCAGCGGCAAAGGCTTTTCCGTCGATGATGTCTGCGCTCATGGCGCGTCTCCATAAAGACTGGCGGCGATCTTCGCCAGCAGGGCGCCGTCACCCGCCACGAATAGTCGCTTCAACCGCCCGGCTCCGCCCGCGACCAGCGTCACATTCCGCCTGGGCACGTCGAACGTCCGTGCCACAAGCGCGATCAGCGCGGCGTTCGCCGCACCCTCGACCGGCGGCGCGGTCAGCCGGGCGGCAAAGTGATCCGGACTCGCTGCCGTGAACGCTTCATGCGAGGAGCGTGGCGTCACGCGGACGGCGAGACCGATCCCTTCCTTGCGGAGCGTCCAGGCAGGCACATGGTCTTCCGGCTATCCGAGCTGATAGGCAAAGTAGGGAATTACCCGGGTGCTGAGGATGAAGAGGATCAGCAACACCACCAGGGGCGAGAGATCGAGCGCCCCGAAATTGGGCATGACGCGTCGGATCGGGCGATAGATCGGATCAGTGATCTTCTCGAGCGCCTGCCAGACGGCGCGCACCGTATCATTGTAGAGGTTGATCACGTTGAAGGCGAGCAGCCACGACATGATCGCCTGGACAACGATAATCCACCACAGGACGTCGAGCAGAACCTCGAGGATTTGGAATATCAGGATCACTCGGTATCTCCGCAGGACAGATCCGTATCGATAGCGGAAAGACCCGCCCGCTAACAAGGCAGCTTAACGGCGCACCAAGGTGCCCGCGCCGCGCCGGGTGAAGATTTCGAGCAGCATCGCATGCGGCACCCGCCCGTCGAGAATGACGGCGGCGTCGACCCCGCTCTCGACCGCGGTCACGCAGGTTTCGAGCTTGGGAATCATCCCGCCGCTGATCGTGCCGTCAGCGCGCAACGCGGCGATCGCGGCCGGATCGAGATCGGTCAGCAGCTCGCCCTGCTTGTCGAGCACGCCGACCACATCCGTCAGCATGAACAGGCGGTGCGCACCGAGCGCGGCCGCGATCGCGCCGGCCATGGTGTCGGCGTTGATATTATAGGTCTGGCCGTCAGCCCCGATCGCGATCGGGGCGACCACCGGGATGATGCCCGCCGCGGACAAGGTATCGATGATCCGCCGGTCGACCCCCACGGGCTCGCCGACGAAGCCGAGGTCAACATGGCGTTCGATCCCCTGCAGCCGGTCCGGCGTCTTGCGGCCGACCTTCTCGGCGGTGACGAAGCCGCCATCCTTGCCCGAAATCCCGACAGCGCGGCCACCGGCCTGGCCGATCCACCCGACGATCTCCTTGTTGATCGATCCGGCCAGGACCATCTCGGCGATCTGCGCGGTTTCGGCATCGGTGACGCGCAGGCCATCGACGAAGCGCGATTCGACGCCGAGCCGCTTCAGCATCGCGCCGATCTGCGGACCGCCGCCATGGACGACGACCGGGTTGATGCCGACCGCCTTCATCAGCACGACATCCTCGGCGAAATCGCGCGCCGCCTCGGGATCGCCCATGGCGTGGCCGCCATATTTCACGACGAAGGTCGCGCCCGCATAACGCTGCATATAGGGCAGCGCCTCGACGAGCGTCTCGGCCTTGGCGAGCAAAGCGGGATCGGGGGAGTGATCAGTCATGGCACGCCCCTTACCCACTCGATGCAAGGAGCGAAAGCGCATTACCCCTTCCCCTGCGGGAGGGGATTCAGCTCGTCCGCGCGTCGAGCTGGCGCCCGAGCCAGACGAAGAAGGTGATCAGGAACGGCACCAGCACGATCGACAGCACGACCTTGGCGAGCATCTGGCCCGCCATCAGTTCGAAAATCGCCCGTTCGCCGTAAAAGGAGATCGAGATGAACAGTACGGTGTCGACGATCTGCGACACGACGCTGGCGATCATGCCGCGCAGCCAGAGCAGGCGCCCCGTTCCCTGCCGCAATCTCGAGAAGATGAAGACGTTCAGTGTCTGCGAGGTGCCGTAGGATATCAGGCCGGCGAACATCATCCGGGCGCCTTGCCCGACGACGATCGGGAAGGCGGCGACCGCCGGTGGATACATCCCCGCGTCAGTCGGCAAGAGAATCACCAGCCGGATCAGCAATGCCGAGACGATCAGGGGGACGAACCCAAGCCTGACCAGCGAGTCAGCGTTCTTCTGCCCATGCAATTCCGTCACCGCGCTGCCCATCACGACGAGCAACAGGAACGGGAAGATCCCCGCCTCGACCGCGAGCGGCCCAAGCCCGAAGAGCGGCCCGATCGCCGAGATCGGGCCCAGGCCGACCTGCTTCACCCCGAGCACGCCCGCGATGCAGACCATGCCGCCGTAAAAGATCGAATAGACGAAGAGCGAGCGCGGGATCGCGGGACTGGTCTGGTTCATGCGGGCAACGCTACCGCGTTTCATCCCGGCGTCAATCGCGCGCGCTTCGTCGCCGCCATCTTATCTCGGGCTTGTGCCGGTTGGTACCCGATGCGGGCCTGGATCTGACGGGGCGATTCCGCACCGGCCCCTGTGGAAATCGCGCGCTTTTCCGGACATCCGCAAATATCTGCGGAAAATGGCGCCAGAAGAGTTCTCGAAAATTAGAAGCAAGAATTTGATAATAAAATCAATGTCATCTAGGCTTCTAAAAATATACCACCAAAAAGACTTCCGAATATATCAGGCGGTGGTTCGAGTCCCTCCGGTCTCAATTCTGCTTATACGCTCGACGCCTGACCTTATACTCGATTCCGTGCTTGGCGTCCATCAAAATTCGGCACGGTTCGCCGACGTTGTCTGGCGTCTACATCAGGAGCGGTAGACTCGGACGTCTTGCGATGCGCGTGGCGTTGTCACCACGTCGTTGTCCGCACCCGCGCCAATCTGACGATGACCGCTACCTCGTTTGGGACAGCGATTTGGGGCTTTGGGCTGCGATTCGCGCCAAATGGCGGCAAAACGTTCATCGTGCGACACCACTCCGAAGGCGGTGGTCGATCAGCCCGCCATGTGCGGGAGGGCAACGGCTCGCCAGCAAGTGGCCAACACTGTTGTCCCGGTTAAAGGCGCTCGTCAGGCGCCGTCGACGGGGCCTGTGCGAGCTCGCCGGGCCGCTGTTCGCGCGGCTCGGTATGATGCTATCGACGCGACGCCGATCGCGCCGGATCTCGGACGCTGAGTGGAACGATAGTCCGCATCTTTCGCTGCGCCCGACCAGGAGGGCACTGGCGCACGATCACTGCGGCACTCTGCCGATTGCCTCGTTTTTTTGAATCCACTAGTCGATCCGGATGCTTTAGCGGCTATTGAGACGAAGTTGCCGTCAACGGTTATCGTCACCGATCCGGAGGCGGCGGGGAAAAAATCGATGAAGAACGTCGCGGAACTTCACGAATTACGCCTTCTTGGCCTGGTCCTTAATTGCCGTAAGCTCATGCTTACACTGATACTTTTTGCACTCGCAATCGTCGGTGCTGGCGCAGTCCGATTAAACCAAGCGAGATCACTCAGTAGCGAAGCTGCCTTGTACAAAGTGCTACCCACCGACTGGGAGCCGCTCGAGAGCTTCTATGACCATAGCGGTCACTTTCTAGAGACTTTTGCCGATGAGCATTCGACACCCTGGTCATCGGGCTATATTCTTATCAGCACCTATCTGGTGGCATTGCAGCATCTGAACCCCAATCCTACGATCGATGCTACCGTCAAGCGCGTCGGTGATCTTGCCCGCAATCTCGACCGCTACAATTCCGATATCCGAACCGTTGCTGCGGCGCAGCGCCGCAATCTCAGCTTTCAGCAATTGTCGAAGCGGGAGCTTGAGGCTGTGAAGCGGGTCGCGAGCCACAAGTTCACGCCGGAGCAGCAGAAGACGCTGGACCAAACCTCCGAAACCGCTCAGCTCATCTTGCGGCTCGCTGACGGCGCCAAAGAACAAGGAGAGCCCAAAAGCGACCTTGTCGCGCTCATGCAACTCAAGGGCGCCACGGGCCGCGCCATGCTCAAACGGTTGATCAGCGATGACCGCTGGTCCGAAGCCGAAACTACTCTGTTAACATCGGATCTCGATTATTCGGCGAAGGAAGGCGACGCGAAGGTCTTCGCTGCCCTTTCGAAAAATATCGAAGCGTTGCCGGCACCAACAATCGCCGCCGCCGAAGAACGGCAATCCGCGCTTCGGAGGCAACAGGCTGCGCTAAACCTCGACGCGGGCCTCTCGATTCCGTTGCTTGGCGTCCGCGTCGCGGCCGCGCATGTGACGTTGGCGGCTGGCGTCATCAACGCGTTGCTCGTGGCAACACTTTGCATACAGCTTTATTCAGCGCGCGAGGAACTCGGAGGACTGCAACGCACCGCTCCCGATCAGGGAGCAGCGACTTGGATGCTGATGGTGCGCGACACCACCTATCGGCCGCGCGAGTTCGCCCGCGCGGCGCTGCTGCTGGCAACACTTCTCCTGCCGTCTGCGGCAGCCCTCGCAATGTTCGGCATGGAGGCGATCAGGCCTGCTATCCGGACCAGCGACTCTGTCGTGCTGGCAGTGATGCTTGCCATTGCGGTAGTCGCAGTTTGGATGAGCGGTAGTCTCGGATCGGCGGCCGAGGCCGAGCCGATAGCGCGACCATCCTGACTTGCGACTTTCGTGCCGTACGATGCTATTCTCTTGCTCCTGAAGCAGGGATTTGGTCAAATAACGTTGACGGCCAATGGCACATGGCATCTGTCAGTTCTCGCGTGCTCTTCCTAGGATGATGCCATCGCTCCTGATGAAATTGTCTGGATGCATATTGTGATAGAATTATTGCATCCATATTGGTTCAAATCGACAGAGCGCTCCTTGTTATATTCTCGCTTTGTAACTCGATCGGCGTCGGCGAATGTTCAGAAAGTCTTTGCGATTAAATGTTTATTCTGTGCATCTGGCGCGTGAAGGATTTTCATTCGTCACGTTGATCGCAACACTCCGTCGGGATAGACCATTTCCAATCCCGGAGAATTTGAGGCACGTTACTGTGCCAGTTGCTGATTCGTCATTGTATCGCGTGGATGTATCGCGCCGGCCGAACACAATACCGAGGTCATATGCCACGCGCGCTTTTCACCTTCGACCCAGCTTTCCGGGCGCCGCGCGGCGGGCCGATCATCGATCTGCAACGCGGCCTCGCACAAGCTGGCGACTTCCCTTTATCGGTCGACGGCATTTTTGCGTCGCAGACGGTCGCGGCGGTCAAGCTCTGGCAAACCAAGGCGGGTATGACAGCAAGCGGTGCCGTCGATGACTTGTCCTCGCTGGGTTTGACGCACACGAACAAGCCGTCGCTCTTCCGACGCTGCCTTGCATTGACCGCTGCCTACGAGGGACAGGGCTACACACTCGCTGTGGGCAATTTCGACGGTGCCGGCGTAACTTGGGGGATTATCGGCTTCACGCTGCTGACCGGGGATCTCGCCAAGGTCATAAAGTTGATTGAAGCGCGCTCGCCTGGGTTGCTCGCAACTTCGTTCGGTGACAACGTTACTGAACTCCTCCACATTCTCGACGCTTCCAAGGCGGACAAGACGATATGGGCCAACAGTATTTCGACGGGCCCGAAAAAAGTAGGGCTCAGGACTGACTGGCGCGACGGGTTCGAGACGCTCGGCAATCAGGTAGCCGCGCGTGCCGCGCAAGACGAGCTTGCGCATGACGACTATTGGCGGATCGCCGTCCGGGACATCGGCCTATACGGGAAGTTGACCGAACTCGATGCAGCAATATTCTTCGACACGGCGGTTCAAAGCGGCGGCGTGAACGACGAAAAGGGTGCGGCGGTAAGTGCCTCGCTGCATACGCTTCCGGGCGGCGCCGGCGATCGCGAGAGGCTTCGGGCGATCGCCGAAGCGCTCACCACTGGCGTGAATCCGGCTTATGTCGGAGACGTGCGTGCGCGGCGCATGTCGATCGCGGCCGGAATGGGAAAAGTCCATGGCGCAACATACAAGATCAGCAATTGGGCTCTCGATACTATCGAGATCGACGACATTTGGGTTGAGGCTATTAGATCGGGGATGAATCATGGCAGGTTGGCTCGGCGATCTTTTGCAATCGATCATCAAAACGAAGACACGTGACTTTGTCCTGACCCCGGACCTTGTCGGCGGCGGTCCCCTCAACCCCGACAACTATGTGTCAGTTCGCATGGTCGCTATGCGCTTGCCGAATACCCGCGACCACGTCGTCGAGCGTCTATACGCCGTGGTCCATGGATTCGTGACGCTGCCAAGTTTTGGCGGAAGTTTGATCAAGCTCGCGGCCGCAACAATGCCGACCGACCTGGCCGGGATCTCGCCCGATGATCTCGGCAAAGTGATCTCGCTTAATAAGCTGATCGCCGGGCCAACACCCTATATTGGTGGCGAATTCGACCTTCAAATCGGGCTCTTCTCAGTGGTTCAGGAGAATCTCGCTGCCACCTTCCTAACCACGGTCACTGATCTGTCAGGCGTCATCGGAACCGGCTTCGCCGCAGCTGCCGCGCCCTATGTCGGGGTTCTTCAAACCGCAATGAAGATGCTGAGCGGTGCATCGGGGCACGTCCGCCTCGAGGTTGGTCTCGACGAAACCTACACGAATCTGTCGACCGGTACGTTCGCGCTGGTCGCAGCGGACTCGAAACAACATAAGCCGGCCGACTTCACGTTCGACACAGCGACCAAGCAACTGAACTATCAGGGCCGGGCGTATGTCGATGCGCCCTATGTGATTTTCGCGATCGAGGCCTCAAAAGAACGTGCGGACTGGGGCACGATTCCCGAGATTGCAACAGCCTACAAGGCGCTGCAGGACAAGATAAAGGACCCGCATGCCGATACCGCGGTGCGCAACGAAGCGCTCGCGGCATTCCGGGTTGCGACATTGCTCTCGCCGGATCTGATTTCCGACGATGCAGCGCGCCTTGTGGACCTGGTGACGACGCGGACGGCAGCGCTGATTGCCGCGATGGCGGGCGGAACTGCGGCGCTCACGGAGAGTGTCGGGTTTGCGCCGGCGCATCATGCCGGACCGCACGAACTCCCGGCACTGACGACGATCGAACTCTATGATGGACCGAAATAGCTGGCCCGATACTCGAAGGAGGTTTTGCATGGCCGAGGAGCCTGTAGCCGGGATAGAGCCTCATATAGTGCCAGCCCCGCCATTGTCGGCGACAGTGGTGCGCGACATCTACGCGCCGTCGACCAGGATCGCGCCGCCGCCCAAACGCTCGCTCAAAATCTACGCGTTCGATCCAAGCCGGGGCCGACGCGTCGGCAACAGCTTGTCGGTTGCGATCGAATTCGAGGCGGTGGCGCCCGGTCCGGTCGGTTCGCGCTTCGCGGTGGTCGACTATGACGGCGCGACGCGCAGATTCTATCTGCCGGTTCATCTCGATGATCCGATGGTTCTCGCACGCGGGGGTCTCGACCCGAGCGAAACAGACCCGCGCTTCCATCAGCAGATGGTGTATGCGGTCGCGTCGGAGACGCTTGAGCGCTTCCAGAAGGCACTTGGGCGACGGGTTCATTGGCGGCGGCCGCTCGATGCGGACGGTCACGCAATCTACCGCAAGCCGAACCGCCTCAGCCTCCACCCGCACGCGTTGCGGCAGGCCAATGCCTTTTACAGTCCGAGCGCCCACGCGATCCTCTTTGGCTATTTCGCAGCCGATACCGACGATTACGGCGAGAACCTGCCCGGCCAGACCGTTTTCACCTGCCTCTCGCACGACATCGTCGCTCACGAGACGACCCACGCGATCATTGACGGCATTCGAACATTTTTCATGGAGCCGACCAATATTGATGTCGCGGCGTTCCATGAGGCATTTGCAGATCTGACTGCGCTGTTTCAGCACTTCGCGCACAAGGAAGTCCTGCTCGACACGCTTCAGAAGACCGGTGGCAAGCTCTACGCGCTCAATCTGGAAACCGATCACGCAGCGCGCGCAGCTGGCTCGGCTTTGTCCATGGTGAACGATGACGGCTCGCCACGGCCAGAAAATCTGATCCAACGAGACATAGCGGAACAGAACCCGCTTATCGCGCTGGCTACCCAGTTCGGCCAGGCAACAGGCATGCACGGCGGCTTGCGCTCGGCGCTCGGCGTACCGCCGCGCCCGGAGGCGATCGCCAGGACAACCGAGCCGCACCAACGGGGGTCGATCCTGGTCGCCGCCGTGTTCGACGCCTATTTCACGGTTTATCTCAACAAAGCCTCTCCGTTGCTCTCGCTGGCTCCTGGTAACGGGGCGCTGCCACAGCCGCTCGCAGAACTGCTGTCGAGCAATGCTGCCAAGATGGCAGAGACGTTCTTCGCATTATGCGCGCGGGCGCTCGACTATTGTCCGCCCGTCGATCTGACCTTCGGCGATTTCCTGCGCGCTCTTATCACTGTGGATCTCGACTATTATCCCGACGATACCGACGGTATCCGCGATGCATTGATGCAGGCATTCCGTCTGCGCGGCATCGTTGCCGACGGCGCGTCCTTTTTCTCCGAGAAGTCCTTGTGCTGGCCCGAGCTCCAGCCAGACACGCTGCCGGCGCCGCGCGGCCTCAAATTTGGGGACCCCAATGGCCTGACTCGCACAGAGCAGGATGCCAACGGAAAACTGCTCCGGATCTGGGCGCTCGAAAATGCCGCGGCGCTCGGTTTCAGCGAAAAAGATCCTGGCGACTATGCCGAAGAGTCCGACAAATATGAGATCTCGGTTCCGTCATTTCATCCGATGTTCCGCGTCGCGCAGTCCGGCGAACTCAAGATCGATATGGTGGTCGAACTGGTACAGACGCGTACCACTCCACTGTACCCCGGAGCGCACGCCGGACCGCGCTCCACCTTCATGGCGCGCAGCGGGGTAACGCTCATCATCGCCAAACCATCGATGATCGAGGGCCAGCGGGCCCAGCCTTATGTGCGCTATGCGATTGCAAAGCACCTGACACCGCAACGGCTCGACCGGCAACGGGCGGCACTGGCGGCAAGCCCGGTCGCCACGCACGGTCAGGACGGGCACTTCTCCATCGATTTCGCGCTGCTTCATCAAGGGTAGATCAATGGCCAGGCCTCAGCGATCGTCGTCAAATGCCGTCCCCGTTGCGGGTACTGCGGGAATCCGGATTCGCATGTACCGGGTTGGCTTTGGCGACTTCTTTCTGATGTCGGTACCGATCGGCGCCGGCAAATTCGCGCACATCCTGATCGATTGCGGCGTACATGCCCACGACATCGGCGCGATGGCGGACGCGCTGACCCTGATGAAGTCCGATACAGGCGGCAAGCTCGCTTTGGTGATCATGACGCATCGACATGCCGATCACATCTCCGGGTTCGCAAGCGGCAAGCATGTTTTCGACTCGATGACGGTCGAACAAGTGTGGATGCCCTGGTTTGAAGAGCCGGCGGGCAAGGCGGCGGCGATTCAGGCCGGCATCACCAACACCGCCTCCCGGCTCGCCCAAGCCTTCGCCGCGCGCGCGGCGCTGAGCGAAGAGGAAATGCAATATAAGCGCATGGCCGGCAATATCCTCGGGTTAACCGCTGGCGGTAATGCGCTGGCGCTGGAGGTTCTGCACAACTTCAAGACCGAAGCAGGCACGCCGACGCCGGTCGGCTATTATGCCGCCGGCGCCAGCGCGACTCTGCCGCCAATTCTCGCAAATGCCGGCCTCGCAGCAAAGGTGCTTGGGCCTCCGACGGATCTCGCCCTCGTCGCTCAGATGGACAATGCCGCGCATCAATACCTCACTGACGTGGACGAAGATCTCGAGGATGGGAACCGTCACCCGTTTGACGATGCTTATTCGATCCCGAACTTTATTTGGCCAAGCGGGAAGCGAGCGCCCGAACCCTTGTTTACCGTCGAAGAAATTGTTCGCCGCGTCGCCGACAATCAGCCCGCCATGCTCGCTGCCGCAGCGAAAAACGCGGACAATGCCATCAACAACCAGAGCCTCGTTGTGCTCTTCACATTCGCTGGCAAGACACTCCTGTTCTGTGGCGACGCGCAATGGGGAAATTGGGCAAATTTCCTGTTTGGCGGCCCTCTGGGAACGCCCGGCCATACCGGACTGACCAAGGAGAGCGCCGACATACTCAGCTCGCTCGATTTCCTGAAAGTCGGCCATCACGGCAGCACTAACGCAACGCCGATGGATGTCGTGAAGGCGCTGAAGGTCGGTTGCACTGCCATGTGTTCCACTGACCCCTGTGCCTATGGCAATCCCGACAAAGGCACCGAGGTCCCGCGTCTTCCCTTGCTCGACGCGCTCAATGCCAAGACCGATGGACGGCTCGCACGAAGCGATCAGGTTCCTGCCGGAACGAAGATGGTGCCGGATCTTGATACGCCACCCGCGCTTCGGCCGTCCATGCCGCTCGCGACACCGTTCGTGGCCGGGCCGCAGGGTAAATATATCGATTATACGCTCTGAGTTGCGGCGGTGCGCGCCTTCTCCGGGAGCAATGCTCCGATCAGTTGAAGCGGATCACAAAGATGCAAACGAGGATCACTACTGCGTAGGGATCACTACTGCGTAGGGAAGCGCGATGAACGGTGCCCAGAGACGTGTCGCCACATATCTGAGGCGGTCGCCGGTCGGCACATTGTTCCAGTCGGTATAGATTTGGAAGGGCGTCAACTGCTCCGGCCCTTCGCCCCGATACCAGGCCTCCAGCCTCTCGATCCGGTAGGCCAAGTTCTTCTGAAAACCCTTCCAGAGGCCCTCGAGCAACCATAGCGAGCCGGCGACCAGGATCGTCGCGTAGAGGATCGCATCGCTACGCTCCTTGATGCCGAAGGCGAGGGCGGCGCCGAGAAGCGGCGTCGCGAGGCCCTTCATCGAAAGCGCCCGCTGATCGAACGCTTCATACTGGGCTTGAACAAGTAGATATTCCGCCTTGAGGTCGTCGCTCTTCCGCGGTTCTACCGGAGGCAGGGCGGAAATCTCCTGCGCGTCCGGGCCGCTCACGAGCGGGACAGATAGAGGCGGCGCGCGGTGCGCGTGTAGCGACCACCCGGCATGAGTCCATCGCGGTTGTCGGCCGTCAAGAGGCAACGCGGCAAGACGACACAGGGGCTCGCGGAGGTCAAGTCGCGGTTTAAGTCGCGCAGTCGCATCTTCCCCCGCCTTTTTCGACCAACGGCCCGAACTCAGGTTATCATCGAGAGCCGTCATTTAAAAGGCGCGTCCATTTGAAGTTTCGGGCAGGAACGGCGGGTAAGTCCCGGCTGTGCATTGTTTGACCGCGCGCACCAGGTAATTGAACGAGCGGACGGTTTCGGGATCAGCTTCAGCCCGCGAGAAGGGGACAGTTGGATGCCTAGCTGCCGGAGTGCATTACCGGTTGACGGCACTGGATAAGAGAAAGCACCGATGAGATCTCCGCAGAAAAGAACGCGATATTCTAAAGCATGATATTGATTTAAAAAAGTAATCAATGATCATTTTGGAAAATGTACCCGCAAAAACGCTCAATAAAGGCCCGTGAGGCGGTTCGAGTCCCAATCGCGCTATCTTCACAATATCGAACGACAGTCGAACGCTTGTCGATAATTGGTGACATTGTCCATAGATGTCCTGCCGCGCTTGCTGTGGTTTACTTACGCTGCGCAGATTAGGTGGTCGTCAAACAGCGAAGCGTTCGCATTTGCGAGGCTTTGAAATCAGAGCCGAGCGACCGCTCGGCGAGATCGCGCGAGTGCGTTGCAGGGGATTTCCGGGGACGCTTGGCCGGCTCTTGCTTGGTGATGCTGACAGCGAGCGGTGCACGCGGGTTGTCGCAGGCGGCTTTCAAGAGCGGAATGCCAAGCAATCGCTGGCATTCTCATAAACTAACTAGCTGAAGGTTAAATTTCCGTTAAAGTCAAAGTCTTGCGCAAAGAGATAAAATAACAGATCATGCCGTGAGGAATCGAGTTATTCACGAGTGTGTAAATGGTAAGATTCAAACCGCCTGTTTAGTCCAAGATGGATGTAATTATCCCAAGTCATACCTATCGCATCCGCAAATTTTGCGTGATAGCATTTCACCAGATTCGATGGATTCGGTTGTTGGGGGGATACAATCGTGGATTTCGTGAAACCTATTGTCATGCGCGCAATGTTTCGCTTTTCCATGGTTTTGGCGTGCCTTGCCTCGGTTCTTGCCGGTGCGTCGGCCTGTCAGGCTGAGGCCCCGGTCCGGGCTGAAGCTCAAAGTGAAGCGAACCCCACGCCGATCAGCCAGCTTTTCCCTACGTGCGGCATCACCGACGCTCAACTCCAGAAGGTCGCGTCGAACGTCGCTCCACTGCGGTTGAAATCCTTGTTCTGGGCCCGGGACTTCAAGCCGGCCACAGCACAGGTCGGCCCGCCGGACAAGGATAAGATCGGCGAGGTTCGAGGCGCGCTTGGTCGCGATATTCTGGAGCGATTCTCGAAGGATCCAAACGCCGTTGCGGTAGCGGGGTCAGGCTGTGAAGATGTCGACGCCGCCATGGTTCAGGCGGCGGCCTGGTCGCTGATCAATTCCTTGCGCCAGGAGATCGCGTCCGGGAAACACGTCAACCTCGCAGAGGATCTTTCCTACCTCGATTTCGCGCAAAGGCGCGCCTGCGCCGGCGCGACATCTTGCAACACGGTCGCCGGGCTCGTGTTGTCGGCGCAGACTGGGTTGCTGATCGAGGAGGCCGCTCGGACGGGCTCTTACCAACTCCCGCCGCCTGCGCCCGGCGCCCCCCCTGCCGCCAGTGCCCGGGACCTTGCTCATCAGGCGCTCGAGCAGGCAGCCGTGCAGGGGCCGTCGCTTGACGCGGCCGATGCGTGGATGGTGCTTGCGGAGCTCGATGCCGCGCCAGGGTCGTCGCGCCTTGATCCGCGGGACGTGAGGAGAGCCTATGCCGTCTTGCATGACAGTTTGAAAATCGCAGCGAAGCCGGCCCAGATCAAAGGCAAGGCCGTGCCACCAAACCCGTTTCGTTATCGCTTCCTCCCAATCTTCCAGGAAGCGGCTGACGAGGCCTGGGACCGCCAGGGCGTTACGGCCGGCGACGGACGCAGGGGGAATGAGCGCTCAACGATCGCGGCGTTGCTCGAGATCGGGGAAACCGCACGGCGCGCCCAGATCGTCAGCGTTGTCGCCGACGCGTGCGATCCCCTGCAGGCACCGTTCTCGACGCACGAACTGCGGACAGGGGAGGTGATGTTCTATCCGATCGTCGGCGCTCGGCAGACTTATCTCCTAGTGGGCAGGCACAACGCCGAGGCCGAGAAACGTCACCTGTTGGCGCCGGGGTGGACTCTGGCACCTGCGGCTCAACGGAGCAGCGCGGCCGAGATTTCGGAGATTGCCGATCGGCTCATGGATAGTCTGCAGAGCGCCTCGGACGAGGAATGGGACGGCTGGGACGCAGCGGACGCTCAACTGCTTTTTACAAGGCTGATCAGGCCGCTTGCACTTCCCGAACTCAAGAAGCCCGTAGAGACCGGGCAAGCGGCTCCGGTGTTGCTCGTCTTTCCCGACCCGACTCTGCGCAATGTCCCCTGGGCGCTGCTCCATGACGGACCCGGACCGTCCGACGTCCATGCGGTGGTGACAGCAGGGTCAGTCACACCGATGGATCGCAATGCGCCGCTTCTCATGCGCTCCTTTGCTATCGCGGTAGAGCCGGGACTCGCTTATGTGCGGCCGACTGCGGACCCTGACCGGCACGGCAAGCTGTTTGCAGCAGGTCTGGGCGAGGACAAGGGCCTGGACGGATATGTCAAGTCTTTCAAAGAGACTGACTATCTTAGCGGGCACCAGTTCGACACGCAGTTGCTCGGAGAACAATTTACTGCGGGCGATCTCAGGAACACGCTTCAGGCGCTAAATCCTCCAGTCGTCCTCCTGGCGACGGATGCGACGTTTGAGCAAGGCCAAAGCGGCATCACGGTGGCTGGCACGGCCGAGCGCATGCCGGTCGAGGATATCGAGAAGAGTCTTCGCGAGGCAAAGCTCAGGACCCGGCAGATCGAACTGCTGATCCTGGTAGCCTGCGAGGGGGCCAAGGGCGATGCGGGTGATCTCGGTATTGCCGGGGCGGCCCTTCACGGCGGCGCGATCAGCACGCTTGGAACCTTGGTCGAGGTCCAGGGCGCCTATGCGCCCTATTATGTCTCTGAGAGCATCGCCAAGCACGACCACGACGCTGCCTTAGATGCGGCGCAACCGCGGAT
>Ga0207687_10000895_pt1 | contig 20256 bp, 22 predicted proteins | sample KBSM54metaG_FD_184399 | JGI IMG/M metagenome (GOLD analysis project Ga0207687, IMG submission 184399) | Miscanthus rhizosphere microbial communities from Kellogg Biological Station, Michigan, USA - KBS M5-4 metaG (SPAdes) (version 2) | ecosystem: Host-associated > Plants > Roots > Rhizosphere >...
TCTTCGAAAGTGGGATACCGAGCACTTTCTGCCGCTTCGAGCCATGAGCTTCGATCGATACTCCCCCGCCACCCGACGCCGTTGCACTCTCCACACAACAGCGGCCCAGTCGCATTCCGCACATGAACCTTACCTGCGCCACCGCACGCTGAGCATGTTGCTGTCGGATCGAGGCGCGGTGGTAACAGATTCGCCAACGTAGCGAAGTACTCCGCGGCAATGGCAAGGGATACTAGCTGTGTGGACTCGTCAACATCGTAGCGAACTGTTGGAGCGTCACCTTCCTCTTCCAGAAAAAGAAACTCGCCAGAGGTGGTCAGGAACGTCGTGCCCGTCCAGCCGCGATATAGCGGAATAGCAGAGTGCTCTCGGGCAAATGTATCGTAGCCCCACATTGGCTCTCGAAGATACTCGTTCAAAGCCTTTTCGATGATATTCAACCGCGTTAGTTTAGCGCGCCGCAAGTTTCCCGGTCGGGCTAACGACTGTCGCATAGATTGCAAAACGGCTCCCCACGGCGACAGGACGAGCGGCACGCGCGGTGCGCCGACTTGAGAATGGCCTCGCAGCGCGCGTGCCGCCGTCCGGAGCCGCGACGCCAGCCGGCCGATAGGCCGGCGGGCAAACACACGCCGTTTTGTCAATCTCTTGCAGCTGTTAGCCCGCGCTCCTCGGCAAGAGTTACCGTGTTCAGATCGTGCGCTTCGTTTAGCCGTACGCCACAAGGACGAACGGCGGCGGTTGGAACCGATTGGAATAGCTGGTGTTGCGTTTCTCTCAATAGGAAATCGGTGAACGTCAGCGAGTTGGACCGTAACTCGCATATGCGGCTATCGACCGCTACGGTTTGGGTTCCTTGACAAGTAGCTAAACGCCGAAGGGATGTCGCATGGTGATGATCTTCTACCGTTGCGCGCTCTCTGCGGGAAGCCACTGATCATGGCTTCCCGGGAGAGCGTTCACGAGCGGGTGAGAAAGACGCTGACTGACGAGTTGGTGGCGCTCATTCGCCGTTGCGGGTTACTTGTGCACGTCACGCTAGCGACCTTGGTGTACAAGTACCTTCTCAAAGAATGCCTTCCGGGACAGTACGCTCTCACAACCCTATTAGGACTTTACGGGGTGGGCGTTATCAAACTGATCCCTGGTGAGACGTCGCTGCGCGGTTTCGCAAAGTGGTTCGCGATCGCGGGACGTCTTTTGGAAACCCATACGGCAGATTCGAATATGATACACACATCCTCAGTTGGCGGCCATGGTAGCCGCAGTCGCGCCATTGGGGCAGCGACAAAGCACGGATAGACATTTCCACTGGACTTTCTCAATTGGATCATCCCTGTCTAGGTGGTTCACCGAAATGACGGCAGTCGCTGAAAGGAGCGACCTATCCGATCAAGGTTGATGTTGCAGACTCTTGCCATTTGCGTAACGACGGTCGATAAAAGGGATCGGCCGGGCCGGAAAACGTTTAGCTATCCAACCCGCTACTTTAGGGGAATCCGGCCGCCTTTTGGCGGTCTTTTTTTGGCCGGGCTAACGACTGTCGCATAGATTGCAAAACGGCTCCGCACGGCGACGGGACGAGCGGCACGCGTGGTGCGCCGACTTGAGAATGGCCTCGCAGCGCGCGTGCCGCCGTCCGGAGCCGCAACGCTAGCCGGCCGCTAGGCCGGCGGGCAAACACACGCCGTTTTGTCAATCTCTTGCAGCTGTTAGGCCGCACATTATTCTATGCGAACCCAAACAAACGTTTGCTTCAGCTTTGGCGAGGTTGTTCCGCATTTTCGACAGAACGTTGGATACGCCCGATCCAAAGAGTCCGGTATCTTAGGTGCAACGACATAACCCTCGATTCGTCGATCAGATACGGATGTAAACACTACCTGCTCTTCCAGGACGCACGTATTTTCGATCCAGCGCGGGACATCACAGGATATATCGTGGCACATGAATCTGCACGACCATTGAAGTTTTGCGGAACCCGATATTGTGCCGTCCGCACCACGAGTGAGATCAAAATTCCCGATGGATTCTTTCTCGTCGCGCGTGAGTGCCTCGGCATAGACGTTGGAGCCGTCGTCGCGGAGCACGCGGACAGTGTTGGAATCGAGAGCGAGCCACTTCCCCGTAAGACCAGTGTGACTTTTTGTGCTCGCGATCTGCAATGTGTATCGTGTAAGCCACGCGTTCAGAGCGGCGAGCTCGTCGGCAGACAACTTATGCAGACCGGCGTTGCGGAACTCCTGAAACGACATCAATCGTTCTAGCGCAAGTGTCTGCGGGGAGGCGTCGCCCTGCGCGAAAGAGGCGGTGGCCAAAGAGAATGCCACCACGGCTAGCAGTACGCGTTTCATCGAAGCCTCACGATCGATTACATAATAGCAGCAAAATCTAGGTGGTCGCCTACTGGATGAACGGCGCCTCGACCTCGGCAACGCTAACAGACATAACAAATGCGCCAAGCGTCACTGGGAACAGTGATTCACAGACATATCCCGCTATGCGATAAAGAGGTATAGCGGCGGCTGCCCGGAGATGAGTCTTCGCATTTGCGCGACGTAGCCAGCGAAATCGGTCGAGAGGCGTGATCGCTCCTGGTGAGGGTAACACGTGTCGCCGTTTTTGCAGAGCTCTAGGAAGTTCTACAAGGCGGACCATACGTGGCGGCCTAACGACTGTCGCATAGATTGCAAAACGGCTCCGCACAGCGACAGGACGAGCGGCACGCGCGGTGCGCCGACTTGAGAATGGCCTCGCAGCGCGCGTGCCGCCGTCCGGAGCCGCAACGCTAGCCGGCCGATAGGCCGGCGGGCAAACAAGCGCCGTTTTGTCAATCTCTTGCAGCGGTTAGACGCCGCGTTGCGCTTCGGGCGCGCGGCATACGAAAATACCTCGAACCGTTGCGTCTGGATGCAATTTCGTGGGCGCTGACCAAGCCATGTTCAAGTGCGTACGGCCAACAGTAGATAGAATCTGCGACGTATGCGACCCCTTGCTCCAGACGAGATCCCAACGATGGAAATGGCCGACGAGGTTCTGAAACTCCGGTTTCTCCGACTGGGCCTCCACCCTGTTCACAAGGTGCCGACATACTACTTCGAGATGCTCTCCGTACTTACCCATGAGGGAGTTGGCTCGATCAACATTCGGAACGCCACGTCACGCCACATCGATTTCTATGCGGGGCATCTCGGCTACTCGGTTGATGCTGCGTCGCGCGGCAGCCGACATGCGGCGAGAGCTGTTCGCCTGCTCTTTCCATTCGTTCGTCGGCTTGGGATTCGAACGCTGTGGATTACGTGCGATCCCGATAACGTCGCGTCACGCCGAACTGCTGAGCTCGCGGGCGCGGAGTTTGTGGGTATCGTGGACGTTCCCGACAACTGCATCATTTTCAAAGCTGGGCATCCACGGAAATGCCGATATCGAATCGCTCTGGAGAACGTCTAATGGTGGGTCACGCTCCAGCCGGCTTCGGGTGGCGTCTTAAGCGTGACTTCGGCGAAAACGCAGATGCCTACGTAGTTCGTACACACTAGTGAAACGGTTTCTCTAGTCATTTCACGTCGTCACGCAGATTTCGTGCGTCTAACGTTGCCATTGAGCTGCAAGCCGGCTCCGCACAGCGACGGGACGTGCGGCACGCCGCGTGCTCCGACTAGAGAATGGACCGGCAGGCGGCGTGCCGCCGTCCGGAGTCGCCGCACTAGCGCGCCGTCAGGCGCGCGGGCAATCAAACGCCGGCTTGTCAGGTCCTATGGCAAGTTGGAATGCCCCGGCTACACCCACGGCAAATTCGCAAGTCTTCTCGGCATGTGCCGCTCCCCTACCGTCTCTGTACGCCAGTTAAGGTTGAAGAGCGTCTCTGTCACCAACATGCCGGCGACGACAGCGGCTCAAGCCCCGATGCTGAACTCGCGCGAGGCGGTGCTACACGCCGGAATGCTCGAGCCGACATCGCAAATCGAGCCAAACCTATGGAGCTCGCGCGGGTGTTGCTTGCGACAAACACACATCGATTCGGCGCGCGCACGCTGCCGCTAAGACTGACTCTGAACCTGAGGCGCGCGCCATGGTTCGGGCCATCTTGTGATCGGCTTGCGGTCTGACCGACGAAGCACAACTCTGGAGGGATACATCTGGATACGAGCGGCAAGGTGCGCCGCCTGCGCGCGCCACGAATGGCGGGGCCGCTGGCGGCGCAGTAAATCCGTTCATTGCAACGTGCACTGAGTGTGGCGGCGGCGAATGCTGCTGACGGCGCATGCAACGAGGAATGCTTTTGAATGATTACTCTCTCGTTAGCAGAACGCATGAACGCGCGAGTGAAAGCGCGTATCCGATCTGTTGCCCCGAATCACGCTGCTGTTCGTGAGTGACCGCAAATCTGCGCGCATCATTGAACATGCGATGGAACGCCGGGCGTCATTCCAACGACTGTCGCATAGATTGCAAAACGGCTTCGCACAGCGACGGGACGAGCGGCACGGGCGTTGCGCCGACTAGAGAATGGCCTCGCAGCGCCCGTGCCGCCGTCCGGAGTCGCAGCGCTAGCCGGCCGCTAGGCCGGCGGGCCAACAAACGCCGTTTTGTCAATCTCTTGCAGGTGTTAGGCGGGCCGACGAGAGTTGCACGGAAAAGCCAGCTGGCTTATGATGGCTTTGCCAGGTGGCACCGATGCGACACGCTCCCACACATTTTGTCGGTTCTCATACTCTTCTCAAGTTTCAACGTTACGTTGAGACACGCCCGCAGACGGCCCATTCTTATGCCATTCTTCTCGGCTTACCGCCGCTCGACTGGCCTCACCTTCTTCGCGCAGTGGAGAATGGCCTAGGCTACGATGCGTTCGAGAACCTGCGGGAGAGTGCCGGTCTTCCTCCTGAGGAGCTAACGCGGTGGCTTCAGCTTGCTAACCGCACTCTAGCAAGACGGAAACAGCAGGGCCGATTTGCCGCCGAAGAGTCGGATCGCCTCATTCGCGCCGCGCGACTTCTGGGACGCGCGATCGAGTTATTCGAAGGTGATGCAGACGCCGCTCGCGAGTGGCTCCTGAGCGCTCAGCCGGCGCTAGGGAATGAAGTGCCGCTCGAAGTCGCCCGCACCGAAGTTGGCGCTCGAGAAGTTGAAAACCTTATCGGTCGGATCGAGCACGGCGTCTTCTCGTGATTTCAGCATGGCGTTTGCTCAAGCGACGGTTCGCTAAGCACGCATTCGATGGCGAAGGTGCTCGACTCTATGGCGGACGTTGGAACTCGCCTGGTGTTCCGGTCATCTACTGTTCGGCAACGGCGTCGCTTGCCGTTCTCGAGGTGTTTGCGAACGTGAATCGTGGTGAATTGGCGGAAGAGTACGTTCTATTCTCTTGCTCATTCCAGGAGTCAATCGTCGAAACGCTCGACCCGGATGTTCTACCGCGCAACTGGCGACGTTCACCTGCTCCTCATGAGCTGCAGGAGCTAGGCGACGAATGGATTAGGAATGCAAAGTCAGCAGTCCTAAAGGTGCCTAGCGCAATTATTGAGCATGAATACAACTATCTTCTCAACCCGCTTCATCGTCGGTTTAAGAGCGTGGCTCGAGGTCGGCCCGAAAAGTTCAGCCTTGACCTGCGTCTTGTACGGAAACGTTAGCTCCGCCTAACGACTGTCGCATAGATTGCAAAACGGCTCCCCACAGCGACGGGACGAGCGGCACGCGCGGTGCGCCGACTTGAGAATGGCCTCGCAGCGCGCGTGCCGCCGTCCGGAAACGCGACGCCAGCGCGCCGACAGGCGCGCGGGCAAACAAACGCCGTTTTGTCAATCTCTTGCAGGTGTTAGCCGGCGGCCGGTTTACTCCGTCTGTTGCGAACCAAGCGACGATAATTCTTGAAGCGCGCATCACGCTCTGCAAAACGTTTCGGTAAGAACCCGCCGTCTTCGAGCTCCTCACTGCGTCGAAGATAGTTCTGGTCGAACAGATACAGCGCGCCTCGCACTGCGCCTACGTCGTGGTACTTGACGGAATCGTCTTTTTCGAGCGCCGCGAAACCCCTCTTTGTGCGCTCAATAATTTCGTCCAGGTGCCCGATCGTAGTTACGCCGACATGTAAAAGCTCTTCAAGGAGGTCGGAAATCGCGGTGGAGTCTGAATGAGTACGATTACGAAATTTTCCTACAAGATATGCGGCCAGGATGTCGATGTTAAGCGTCTGTTCGCGAATTTCTTGCGGAGACCCTTTTGCGAGTGTCTCGTCAGCATGGCGGCGGGCGATTTCACGTGCGCGATAGAAGATTTCGAAATGTTTGTCCGCTACATAGAAGAGTCCGCTCAAAGCGTAAAAATCACGGCGCAGCTCATCAGGTACGTCTGCGTGGCGGTGGTAACTAAGATGGTGGGACACATTTGCCCACGCGTCCATTGCGATCGTGCGCAATTGAATTTCGAATGGAATACCTACAATCGCGTCGTATCGCGGGCCTGAGTGCGTATGTTTCATGGCAACGTCTAAATGCAGCGACATGTAGCCGAAGGACGCAGCATCGGCCGCTCCTTCGATGCGATCATCCTCTCGAGTGACGAGAAAGGCGTCGCGTATGGCGTCGGCGACTCTCGGAATATCGGACAGGAACAAGCACACGACCCGAACGCCGACGATATCTCGAATCTCATCAAGTGGAGAGGAGACCTGCTTGAGTTCAGCCTTACGCTTCAGAGATTCGAGCGTCTTGACGCGCGAAGACACGGAATGGATCTTCACATCGAGAGAGCGCAAGCATTCTTCCAACGCGAACAATACCTCTGTGCGAAGTTGTTCGAATCTAGGCTTTCGAAGGTCGTACTCGGCCGAAAACTCCTTCACGGTACGATTGTACTCTTTAGACGTAATTTCGAGTGATCGAAAGCGCCGTTCGTGCAAATGAGAGTCCGGCTAACGACTGTCGCATAGATTGCAAAACGGCTACTCACAGCGACGGGACGAGCGGCGCGGGCGCTGCGCCGACTAGAGAATGGCCTCGCAGCGCCCGTGCCGCCGTCCGGAGTCGCTGCACTAGCGCGGCGCTAGCCGCGCGGGCAAACATACGCCGTTTTGACAATCTCTTGCAGCGGTTAGCCGGCACTGTACCGCGAGGACATGCGCTTCGGCCGTCGTATTATGCCGTCAGTGAGAAGCGACGACGGCTTCACTGACACGTTCAAGCGCGATTGTACACCGGACTGGTTCATACGCTCCTGCCCAGCCACCTGCGTTATCGGCACAACTGAAGGCTTAGCAGTCACGGGTAAGAAATGTGGCAACAAACGTGACGCGAGAAGCCCAATTGGCCGTTGTTAGAATTTGCCGCCCCTTTGCGTTCTGGACACTCAGACTACGTGTAACACTTGTCGTTCCTATGACTCTACAGCTAAACTTGGATGTTCCGGATTCATGGCCGTCTACTCTTCATTAGCCGATGCGTGCCTCTCCACACATCTGGCATTGTTGCACCGTTGCGGGATTGCCCTTTCCACACGAGGCGCATCGCCAGGGCCCCAAAGAAGCTTGGATGTCGCCGGAGGCTCCTCCGCTCGGTGGCCGAGCGGAGGGAAGCGTCATAATACCTGCGCGCGCAGAGTCAGACAAAAACGGCGAAGAGTTAACGGCAGTATCGAGTAACGCTTTGAGGATCTGCCCCTGCGCTGCCACCACTATGCCGAGGAAATATAGTACGATGCCAGCACCGATGGCCGCTGCGGCTATGACCAGCGCTACCAGAACGCCTCCGACGCCCTTTGTTGCAATTACCAACGCCGCGACGAGCAATAGTGCGCCGAACGCGATTCCAAGCGCTTTGATCGTATCGCCGAATCCGACAATTGTTGCTGCGATCACGTAAGCATCACGATAGCGCCGTTCGACCGCTTCGCTAAAGTCCGCGGAGTTTGATTCGCCAGACATGCTCACCCCGCAACAGGAGTGCCGCCAACGGGCAATATGTCACCTCGCTCGGCCAGAATCGCTAGTTCGAGCGGTGCTTAAAGCACGCGATATCCGAGTGATCAAGTCCGGCTAACGACTGTCGCATAGATTGCAAAACGGCTCCGCACAGCGACGGGACGAGCGGCACGCGCGTTGCGCCGACTTGAGAATGGCCTCGCGGCGCGCGTGCCGCCGTCCGGAGCCGCAACGCGAGCGGCGCGATAGCGCCGCGGGCAAACAAACGCCGTTTTGACAATCTCTTGCAGCGGTTAGGGCGCACGAGCGCTGATTGCCCGTGAAAGCCAACACGACTCGCGCTGCCGTAGCTTCAAGGCGCGTTCTCGCGCCGCCAAACACTAACGAACGTTCTACGACAATCCCCCGCCACAAGTGTAGAGCAACGTGCTTGTAACGGGAAGCTGTAGGCATTCTCACGAGGCGTGAGATGCGATTCGATCGGCTAGACACCGGCGACAATGGCGACGACGAAGCGTGATGCCAACACGCGCCACGCGGATCATTCTCGCGCTCTCAAGGTACTCGAGATATGCAAACACGGCGTCGCCGATGACTGCACTGATAAGACGATGCGTGTGTTTTGCTGTGGATTCGCAAATCTGTCGGGCACTAGGAAGATTACTCAACACAAGCAAAGCCATCTCGGACTGGATTTTTAGCAGACTCCCGACTGCAGAAAGAAGAAGAACCGGATAACCGCGCGACGTCGATATTTTGGTGCGACGAATGACTCTCTTGTTTCCACATGACGTGACGCTTACCGCCCTACTTACGCCATCAAGCGACACGCAGACGAGTCTAAAAGCGTCTGCAAACCGGACATCAAGTTAAGTTCGAGTCGTGTTTCACGCACCTTCCGAGCGAAGGACAGCGACACATTTGCGTCACACCAATAGTGAATCGATATTCACGTTGGAGCGCAAACGTGTCTCGGCTGGAGCTATCGCTGGCTACCTACCTCAAACGCCGGCGTGTCGTATGATCGCGAGAGCCAATAAACTTCTGCTCCCGTGCTCTATCGCGCCGCAAGCGCGAATGTTTGCGCCCTAACGACTGTCGCATAGATTGCAAAACGGCTCCGCACCGCGACGGGACGAGCGGCACGCGCGGTGCGCCGAGTAGAGATGGCCTCGCAGCGCGCGTGCCGCCGTCCGGAGCCGCAACGCTAGCGCGCCGACAGGCGCGCGGGCAAACAAACGCCGTTTTGTCAATCTCTTGCAGGTGTTAGCCGGCGCCGCGAGCGCGACGCGTTCGAGTATGAATTTCGGGGCGGCATATGGTTAGGGCTGTAGCCTTATCGACGGGTGTACACCGATGGCTCAACTTCTGCGCTGATGCTCGCCCCGAAACTTGTTTGCGCTTCCCTATCATGACCATTCGCTCGTTGAACGGCACGCCGCTTCGCCACACCGCGAAGATGATGGCCGCTATTCTTCGTGCCAGCGATAAGCGTGCGATCGACGGACGCTTACCACGCTTCAAGTATGCATCGTAGAGCTTTCGAAATGCGCCACCGCGAATTGATGCGTGGAGAGCGATATCTCGCAAGAGTTTCTTGAAGACGGGTTGGGCAATCTTCGATAGATGAACGCCAGTTCTCCGCCTGTCTCGGATGACGCGGCCATCTTCGACACGGTGCTCGGCAGAGGATCTCTGAACGACCGCCAAGCCTGCGTATGCCCACACCGCTCTTCTAGAATGAAATCGTTGCGGGTCGCCGATGACTGCGATGAGCATTGCCGCACGGATCTCACCGACATGCGGAACAGTCTGAAGAAGCTTATACGCCTCGAATTGCCGCGCGAAGGAAAGAAACTCGCTTTTCGCCTCCTCGACAAGCGCGGTAGCGAGCTCGATTTGCCGAATGTATGCGCGCGCGACCACCTTCGAAGCGTTACCTGATAGCTTTCTCATGGGAACGCGTCGTGGGTCGCGACGTGGCGATGGAACTCGCAGTCCCGATTCCAAAAACAGTGCGCGCAACCGCTGCACCGCACGGCGACGTTCATTTAGCATCCGAAGGTGGTGCCAGCCGAGACGACGAAGCTCGAGCTGCCGGCCCTCAGGCAAGTGCACTGGGTGAACCGAGCCAAGGCGCAGACACTCCGAGAGCCGATCAGCATCGATGCGATCTGTCTTCGATGCGCCCGACAAGACAAGTCGCGTTCGGCGGCGGTCGCAGATAACGACTTCACGCAACTCGGTTTGCAGGGTCTTCTTCACCCAACCCGCCATCTGCCCGACCTCGCACGCGATGCGAACCTTGCCGCGGATGTTTCCGAGCGCACGACGAAGATCCTTCGCCGTGGTCGGCACGATGTCGCGCCTCACCACTATTCCTCGTGCACTTCGGATGGAGAAGACTGTCGTCTCAGCGTGAACATCGAGCGCCACGTACCACATAAGGGATACTAAACACACAATCCTGGCAATGGGAATGGGTGATCTTAGGAGTCTGCCTCCGATAAGAGGCGTTCGAGTCCGGCTAACGACTGTCGCATAGATTGCAAAACGGCTCCCCACAGCGACAGGACGAGCGGCACGCGCGGTGCGCCGAGTAGAGATGGCCTCGCAGCGCGCGTGCCGCCGTCCGGAGCCGCTACCCTAGCGGCGCGATAGCGCCGCGGGCAAACAAACGCCGTTTTGTCAATCTCTTGCAGCGGTTGGGCAGCGCGACTATTTCTTGAGCCTCTTGAGCCAATAGCCGGGGCGACGCTTACTATGCGCTACTGCCACAACGTTCAACGTTTCATTCTCAACGAAATAGACAAGGGAGAATGGAAATGTGCGAAACACGTACCTCTGTGTACCCGCAAGATACCGCGGCCAGCGCCGCGGAGCCTCCAGCGCAAGTTCGACGGCGCGGTCGAGCTCTCGAAGAAATGCCGCTTCCGCCGTTTCGCTGCGTTCGCGATACCAAGCGCGGTGCTCTTCGACTTCTTCGGAGGCCTCCTCAAAGAACTCGAGGTTCATCGGCCGGAGCGATGCAGTCGGGCGCGAACCTCAGACCATGGAATCGTTTTTACCCTGCCCGCGCGGTACTCCGCCATTCTCCGCTCTATTTCCACGGCCCATGCCTCCTCGATACCCTCATCGATGGGCTCGTCGATGCTCTCGAGAAGCAAGCCAGCTAGTTCCGCCCGCTCGCTTGGATTCAGCTCCGATGCTTCCGCGTATAGCTCTCTAACGGCGCGTGCCATTGCTTCATTTTACTACGCCTGATGACTCCGTGCGATGTGTCCCGGAAGAGTGTCTGCCGTACGCGGAGCGCGCGACGAATGGACAGCATCACGGTCGCTGGCTGCTCATCGCACGAAGAACGTGCTCCGACCGAATCACGCGCGTTGGCTAAGCAAGATGTGCCAATTAAATGATTGCCGCCAAGGCGCCGTAGTTCAAACGGCCGGAGCGATGCGAACGTTGGCCGATTCCTGTCGTTAGAGCGGATCTGCCAGCAACGTGAGAATGCGTCGATCGCTGCGCCCTGTAACTCGTCTGCCCAACGACTGTCGCATAGATTGCAACGCGGCTACGCACAGCGACGGAGACGAGCGGCACGCGCGGTGCGCCGACTTGAGAATGGCCTAGCGGCGCGCGTGCCGCCGTCCGGAGTCGCAGCGCTAGCCGGCCGCTGGGCCGGCGGGCAAACATGCGCCGCGTTGTCAATCTCTTGCAGCGGTTAGGCGGCTGCTGATGCGCGTTCCGAATTCACAAAGAAGGTTGATGAAACCGCTCTGTTTTGGAGAACCGATGCAACAAGGCATACTCGCTGGGCCAGGAAAGCGTGCGCGCACGGAAATCATGTTAGTCGGATGCCTTGAACACAACGCTTGAGGTTCTAAGTTATCACGGTTGTGGAGTCCGGAGCAGCGCCGGCAAGGTTAGTTCGGCCGCATCCCGTAGCGACTGGGTGTGTGAAGGCTCCAGCCATTCACGACAATATTCTACGCACTGTAGAATTAACGTGCTTTGGAATTCGGGACGCGGCTGCTCAGTTGCTTCGACTCGTGAGTTACTCCACGCGGCGACGCTGTTGGGCAGCGTTCGCGTTAAGAAGCTTCGCACGATGCTACAGTTCTAAGGAGCGCAACAAGCGGCCAGGAACTTCTCCCGAAGGACACAAATGTCGATCAAAGGCGGAGGCATTATGACGCAGTTCAAGATTACCGATGTTCGCGTAAAATACGCTGTAACTTCAACCGGCACCACTGTTTATATCGACGGGTTGGGAGTCGGCGAGAACCTCAACACGAGCGCGAACCCAACGCGCGCGGCGCTGATGCTGGCGGTGTTTAACTCCGGCCGCGATTGTTACTGGGATTCAGACGCTCAAGCGTTGGTTACATCTCCGATTCCATATAGCGTCGTAGGCGCGGAGAGCCCCTTAGCCAATGGACGAGTGACATCTTGGGATGTGCGTATTCCGATTACGGGCGACATCGAGTATCTGGCCAGCCTTCTGGGTGCAGATGAGCATCGGCAGACTTCAGGAAACGCTGCCGCGGGCTGGATGACTGTAAAAACGAACGAACAGCACGCCTGTGTGGTGTTCACAATCTTGAGCTCGCGGTACTGCACGTATCAGAACGGGCTTCTACGAAACACGGATATTGTTCAGTAGTCGGGCCTGGTACGCGTTCGACGGCCTTCTTGAGACTTACGCGCTCGGTGTTGCTCCGTGAGGATCGGTGTGGAGCAACTCCTGGCAGCTTGCGTCGTAGTCATTTTGGAGTCCGCCTAACGACTGTCGCATAGATTGCAAAACGGCTACGCACAGCGACGGGACGCGCGGCACGGGCGTTGCGCCGACTTGAGAATGGCCCAGCAGCGCACGTGCCGCCGTCCGGAACCGCGACGCTAGCGGCGCGATAGCGCCGCGAGCAAACATACGCCGTTTTGACAATCTCTTGCAGGTGTTGGGCAGCGCTTCACGCTTCACTTGGCCAGCGCGAACCTGTGGCAGTACGGTTCGTGGCTCTCTAGTGACCAAGCAAGGTGGAGGCTTGCCTCCCCAACGCCAGCGACCATGCATGTCGTTGGTACGAATGAAAGAGCTCCAGAAGGCAATTTGTATCCGGGATTCGGATTCTCGACTCCCAACAGCTCAATCTTTTCGTTATCAACCATCGCAAGCAGGATAAGCGCATCGCGCGGCCGGAACGTTCCTACCGCATGGTTCGGATCCCATCGGAGGTGTGCTGCGTTCTTCAACTCCGTGAAAGGGTAGCTTGCGCCTTCGGAGCCGCGCCGGCCGACTGGCCATGCCCGCCCCACTTGACCGGTGAGCAGTTCCGCCGCCGCAACTCGCAGAAACGCTCCAGCAAAGGGATGGTCGGTGATGATCGCTAGAACTCTTGGCCCGACAGAACGCCTCGCCTGCGCATTGGTTCCTTTAGAGGAGACGCGCTTCCGGACAAGTGCCAGAAACTCAGAAGTGTTGAGCATGAACCCACCGGTCGGCTGCGCGTTCAGGCAACGACTATCGATTGTGTCGCTTCCGAGCGATGTAACCTCTACTGCGAACCCGACTCCTGCAAGTGAGCATTGAATATCGACTCCACCCGTGCTCGGATCGTCTGTGGCCACGGGCGATAGGCCATGCGAGACTAACAAATCGAATATGGCCGCTTCAGCGAACGCCGCTAGCGAAATGGACTCTAAGTGACGATCGAAGCGCTCGACTGCCGATAACCCGCATGCGGTTAATAGATGCACGCGAAACCGATCGATCGCAGCCTCCAGTCCATTCATAGGTCAGAGGATACAACAGTAAGGAGGCGCGTCTGCCCAACGACTGTCGCATAGATTGCAAAACGGCTCCGCACGGCGACGGGACGAGCGGCACGCACGGTGCGCCGACTTGAGAATGGCCTCGCAGCGTGCGTGCCGCCGTCCGGAGCCGCTCCGCTAGCGGCGCGATAGCGCCGCGGGCAAACATACGCCGTTTTGTCGATCTCTTGCAGTAGTTAGGCGCCCGGCAATGACGGGAGTGCACGCACGCGAGGAGCCAATATCCCGCCGGCGCCGAGATCGAACTGAAAACTCAGCAACGAGATATCGAAGATTGAGAGTTTGTTAGCGTTCGTGATCTGTATGGTGAGCACTGCGGTCGGCGATGCAATAACGACTGGAGGTCGTAACGTCAGAGCAAGCCTGTTGACTTGTAAGAACCTAGTACCATCAATTGAAATAGTTGAATCGACAACATCGGCGTCGACGTTTAGAGATTGATTCAATGTTTCCTCAGGCGCTACGACGAGAACGCGGTACACAAATGCGGGCGCTGTCTGTACGTTGGTAAAGCGAAAAACAGCGCAATAATCTGCCCCACATGGCGAAAGCGTTTCGAGTTCAACGTCAAGCGCCCGTTCAACGGCAGTACCGGGCGCAATGGCTGGCGACCGGCCCGGGCTAGGCGTCGCTGCCACAACCTGGCTAATGCGAGTTACCGCAGCGGCAGCATTCACCTGGGGTCGCGGATCTTCGCCGGTAGCTTGCGCGACCGATGGCATCTCGCGACGCGTTACAGCGTGTTGCGGATCTCCCGCTTCGCTCCGGCTGTGTGCCGATTCTACGATCCGTGGAGGAGTCTCGGGCGACTGATCGCTACCTTGTTTCGGAGCGGTCCGAACCTCCTGCTCGATAGGAGCAGACGTAACCGAAGCGGTTTCAGTGGTGCGACTCGCCGACGTTTTGCGACCATGATCCGACGGCCGCGCGCGATGTTCCGGTGAGGCTTGGGGGAACTCTACGGATCGACCAACGCTGACGGCTGGAGGAGTGCTGCAGGCCCGAAGCATTACGATGCCCGCGCCTACACTCACGCCTAAAAGCCACGACAGGCCGTTTCCGGCTACGTTACGCGCCAGATTCGCCAACTCGCGCTTAACAAATTTTCGTACTTCCACGCTACCATCTCTAGCCTTGAGGATACCACACTGCATTCACTTGCGGCATTCCGGATTCACTCCAAGCAATACGTGATTAGGTGCGCCTAACGACTGTCGCATAGATTGCAAAACGGCTCCTCACAGCGACGGGACGTGCGGCACGCCGCGTGCTCCGACTAGAGAATGGACCAGCAGGCGGCGTGCCGCCGTCCGGAACCGCGGCGCCAGCGCGCCGAAGGTGCGCGGGCAAACAAACGCCGTTTTGTCAATCTCTTGCAGCGGTTAGGCCGCTCAGGATAGATTCGCTCTTTTCGATAGACGTTCGTCTGCGCGGTTGTCATTGAAGCGTCGCCATAAGTAACGTGTACAGCGAGAACAGTACGAAGAAGGCCCCAAGTGCTGCCTCAAACATGCGTTCGCGTACCGCCGCGCGGCCCAAATACGTTGCCAGACGACCCGTCCGCCCATAGCTTATAAGTTTTTCCGGCGCGAGCTCCGCGCACAGATCGCAAAATTATGACGATTCCGGCAAGGCCGAGCAGAATCGCAAGCCACTGATCACGCAATAGGCTCACCACAACTACGTCAGGTCGGCTACTTATCGAGTCGGCGCTCGACAAAACTTCGCAACTCTGCCACCTCTACCGGCACAACCACGTCCATGGCCGCGAATCGTAATCTTGCAAATCACCATGCAGTAGATGCTACAAACCACCAGCAGTCACGCTAGAAGCGTCGCTGCGAGCGAACTACCAGCCGCCCTCGGGAGTGACGTCAAATTGTACCGTTGAGGACGAGACGATCATGTTATTCCGCATGCGGACTTTCGCGCCTGATTGAACTCGAATCCCAGTTGCGCTCGCACCGATAAGACCTCGAAAATACTTTTCGACCTCGCCTCGAAAGATTTCGTAGTTGCCGGGACCGCGATAACCGACGGCACGGCCCACCTCGAGCGGATCGGTTTCGACATCGCCACCCACTGGTTGTTTCACGTCGACGTACACATTTTGATGCGCCCTTCCCTCGTATTCAAGATCAAACAGGACGCGCGACACCATGTGATCGTCGTCGCTCCCGATCTCTTGCGAGTCCTGAATTATTCGAGTGAATGTCACCCGCGCGGTGGGCATGACGGCATCGTAACATGTTTGCGTCGAAGCACGCGACACACGGGGCGTGCAGCATATGGAAGGAAATCTCGCTGAGCGTGGCTACCGCCGCTGCGTGACACGCGACTCGGCGTATGTGACCAAAAGTAACAAGGTACCGCACCGCGCAAACTGCGGACGGCCTAACGACTGTCGCATAGATTGCAAAACGGCTCCCCACAGCGATGGGACGTGCGGCACGCCGCGTGCTCCGACTTGAGAATGGACCAGCAGGCGGCGTGCCGCCGTCCGGAGTCGCAGCGCTAGCCGGCCGACAGGCCGGCGGGCCAACAAACGCCGTTTTGTCAATCTCTTGCAGCGGTTAGGCCGTTTCGGCCGTCCAAGCGATTCGGGCATTTCACGCGCCAGGACGTTTGTGGGGCAGCGATCCTTGCGTAGGCAAGAAATTGCGATAATACTTCAACAATGGCGAATATGCACGACTTTGACTTCTTGCACGGCACTTGGCGCGTAGAACATCGGAAACTGCGCGAAAGACTGGCGGGCTGCGATGACTGGCTAACGCTTTACGGAAACGCATACGTGAAGCCGGTTCTCGGCGGGTTAGGCAACGTCGACCGCCTAGTGTTCGACGACGATACGTTCGAAGGGATCACGTTGCGGCTATTCGATCTGGAGACTCAGACTTGGACGATTCATTGGGCCGATTCACGGCGAGGGCGCCTCGATCCGCCACTGATAGGCGGATTCGACGGCGACGTTGGCTTATTTCACGGTGACGATACATTTGCTGGCCGCGCGATTCGAGTTCGTTTCATTTGGCGCGCGCTCGGACCGACTGAGGCGTCGTGGGAGCAGGCGTTCTCGCAAGACGACGGCAAGACGTGGGAAACAAACTGGTTCATGCGTTTTGCCCGCACGGAGCAGACGGGCGAATAGCAGATAAGTGAGATAGTGGAAACCGAACGACGCGAGCTACTTAGCCTCGGACCGTAGCAGATCCAGGAGACCGCCTAAGTTCCACGTGTCCCAACCTTCGACGAGTTTGCCATCGCAAACTCGAAACCACGAAGTGCCGCGCGCCTCGATTTGCCGCTGGGTCGGCTCGATATCAAACAAGCTTCCCGTATGAGTGCCGCGCACTTTCCACCGGACTGCTGCTCGCTCGCCCTCCGACAAGATGTCTTCGATCGTGATATGCATGTCAGGTAGCGCTTGGAGAAAAACAGCTCGGCCGTTCCGAAACTCTTCCGGACCGTGAACATCTCCACCCTCCATGTGACCGACAGCGTCCCGCTCCATTAACTCTTCGATCGATTCTTCGCGGCGCGCGTTCCAAACCTCTTCAAACCAACGACGAGCAATGATTGCAGCGTCTTGACTCATGGCGGTTCCTCCAGCCACGACATCTTACACGCGCGACCTCAGACCCTCACTTAGAATCCGAGTAGGTTGAATCGGCCTAACGACTGTCGCATAAATTGCAACGCGGCTCCGCATGGCGACGAAGAGACGCGGCGCGCCGGTTGCGCCGAGATGTAGCATGGCAGTGGCAACCGGCGTGCCGCCGTCCGGAGTCGCAGCGCTAGCCGGCCGCTAGGCCGGCGGGCAAACATGCGCCGCGTTGACAATTTCTTGCAGCGGTTAGGCGCCGGCGCTCGATGACCAAGCCAGAATTAGCAACACAAATACACAACAGCCTGCAGAAAGTGCAGCGCTTATAATACGGCGACCGCGAGATTCCGGCAACGACGCGGCACCTGTGATTCGCTCCGACAGCAACGGCGCCACGCCCGCCGCCATGATTCCCGTGCTTATGCCAGCGAGGTGAGATGCTTCCGTGTAGAGCGGAACCGCTACGATTGCGCCGACGAAGCCCACGGCCGCGCCAATTGCGGATGATCCTACGATTCGACGCACGATTTGAGCGGCTGGTGAGACGTAACTTTCGCTAGACGCATGCGCCGCAGCGAGCAGCGCCTGCTTGGCATCCGCCGGCAGGGCAACGGTATGGTCGAAGCGGTTAAATGATCCGACCGACACGTAGAACGCGCCAGCCTTTTCCAAGAGTGCGATATGAGCAATTTTATCGGCGCCGATTGAAAAGGCGAAGGCTGGAATGCGTGAAGCCTTTAGTATTCCAACCGGCGAAATCTGAACACTAGCAGTAACGAAGTCGATCCCTTCGACAACGCAGAAGCCGAGCAGTGCGATCGCAGCCGTGTATACCACAGCGCGATAAGCAATGGACGTGAACAACGTTATATCAAGTGCGGCTGAAGAGATTAGCGGGATGGCAATGGCAGCGCCAAACGTTCTTGCAACAACTCCCCAACGCCGTTCACTTCTCGATAAGGTGTAAACCCCCATAACGGCGTTTAGGAACGCTGCAATCGTGTCGCGGTCGGTGAGCCGCGTGATCTCACGCGGTCGAGAGGAACCAGGCATTCTGCGAATTTGACCGCTACTAAGAGAACGAGTCAAGGCCGCAGCGCATGCACGACAACTTCGGTGACCGTCATCGCGTTTGAATCCGGCAGCATACTCTCCCGTGCGCCTAACGACTGTCGCATAGATTGCAAAACGGCTACGCACAGCGACGGGACGAGCGGCACGCGCGGTGCGCCGACTTGAGAATGGCCTCGCAGCGTGCGTGCCGCCGTCCGGAACCGCAACGCTAGCCGGCCGCTAGGCCGGCGGGCAAACAAACGCCGTTTTGACAATCTCTTGCAGCTGTTAGGCCGCACTTTGCCGTCGTCGATCACTCACTCTTGTGGGCGGCGACGTACTTACGACAAACGCCGTCAAGTCGCGCTACCGCCATAAGCGTAGCGATCGGCAACAAATGTAGAAGCGCCAAACCAACGGTGACAGCTCGCGCCATCGTGGACGCGTCGGCAAGCCATGCGTAGACGAGCGCCGCAACCGACACTCCGACAATAAACGTGAGGATCGGAACCATGTAGTAGTTATCAACGTTCCAGGCCATGTCGTCAAGGAATGCGTTTGCGAAAAGGCGCTCTCGCACAGATCGCACAAAGACTTCCCATTCGGCCTTAACCAGTACCTCGCGATCGACTGCGTCCCCGGCGTTGGTTAAGATGAAATAACCACGCTTCAGAACGCCGAAGAGACACCCTCCAGCGACAGACAAGTACAATACGTTCAACAAGACAATTGCGATGGCAAGAAGCATTCCGACGGGGAACCCGAGCGTGGCTGCCACATCGGTCGTAGCCTGCAGCTTTGTAGCAGCTATGAGGGCAGCGAGTGCGCCGAAGTAGCCGAAAGATACCTGATAGCCTTTGTCCATAAAAAAGCGAATTTCATCTCTGACGGAAGCAAACGGCTGGTCACTCATTTAGACCCACTCCCTCGCAAGCTTGCGATGTAACAGCGCGTTCATCTCGCCGTCCTCAAAGGCCGCGATTTCCTTCGGATAACTAGCCCAGCGATACTGAAAAATACTCGCCGACGTACCGAGCAACCTCAAACACGCCCAAAAGATTGTCTTCGCCGCAAACACATAGCAGTTCTCGATTTTGAACCGTCTAGCAGAGGCGTAGACGACGGCAGTACGATCGTAGAGCACCGGACCAACTCTACTTAGCCGACGGATAAAATCAGCGTCCTCGCCCGCGGCAATCTCTTCACGAAAGCCACCGATCGCCTCAAACGCATTACGCCGAGCCGCGATGAAAGTGCCAACGCCCTGCGAAATTCCTAATCGCGCCAACGTTCGAACATAGGTATCCATTACGCCATAGCAGATCGTTGCAAAACGGTCAGCGCCCAGGGGCCTGAGCGGAAAATGAATTCCTACGCCCTGATCGCTGCTAAAATAGGTATTAATCTTAGCGAATGTAGCCGCAGACAAGACCGCATCAGCGTCAATGAATAGAATTACCTCACCCTTGGCGACTCTTGCCCCTGCATTCCGCCCCACCGCCGGCCTGCCGCCCGGGACGACGTGGCATCCGAACGATGACGCGAGCAACGCAGTGGCGTCGGATGATTTGTTGTCAGCGACGATGATCTCGCCGACATCAGGACACATCGTAAGGAGAGAAAGTAAGCGTGGCAACCAAGGCGCTTCGTTCCACGTAGGTATGACTACGCTGTAGCGTATCATCGTTTTCGTCACCCTTGGTCTTGTCGGCGGCAAGGGTAATCGATACCGGTGATCGTTGTCACCTTGAATCGGACTGGATCATGCCGGCCTAACGACTGTCGCATAAATTGCAACGCGGCTCCGCACGGCGACGTGACGAGCGGCACGCGCGTTGCGCCGAAT
>Ga0207687_10000905_pt1 | contig 20177 bp, 15 predicted proteins | sample KBSM54metaG_FD_184399 | JGI IMG/M metagenome (GOLD analysis project Ga0207687, IMG submission 184399) | Miscanthus rhizosphere microbial communities from Kellogg Biological Station, Michigan, USA - KBS M5-4 metaG (SPAdes) (version 2) | ecosystem: Host-associated > Plants > Roots > Rhizosphere >...
CGCGGCTTCCTGCGACTTGTACTCTTCCTTCGTCGCTTCGTAGCGCTGCTTGATCTGCTGTTCGGTCGGCGTGATCGCCATGCGGATGCGCACGGTGTCGGCGACGAGGTACTTCAGCTGCCGCTGTTCCGCGTGCGTGTATTTCGGCTGGTTCGCGTCGTAGTACGCCTTGGTCTCGGCGGGCGTGAGCTTGATCGTCGTTGCGTCGACTTTGCCCGACGAGAGCACGTAGCGAATCTTCGCGTTCTCCGACGTGCGGCGATATTCCGCGTCGGCGGCTTTCGGCGAGACGACGATCGAGTTCGCGATCGCGCTCTCCATTTTCTGGATGGTCAGATCGCGCGCGAGCGCCTCTTCGAAGTCGGCGGGCGTCGCGTAGCCTTTGAACTGCACGAAGCGGTTATAGAGATCGTCGCCGGCCCACTTGCCGCCTTCGTTGAGCTCCGGAATCTCGAGGATTCTGCGGCGCACTTCTTCCTGCGTGGCGTTCAGATGCAGACGCTCCGCTTCCTGAAGCAGCAGGCGCTGATCGACGAGCGAGTCGAGCGCCTGCCGGTTGATTCCAATCGCCTCGGCCAGCTCCGGCGTGAACTTCCCGCCGTACATCTGCTGATAGTTCTGTTCGAGGTAATACAGCGCGCGGTTGTAGTCGCCGTACGAGATCGTCTGACCGTTGACGCGTGCCGCGTAGCTTTTATCAGTCTGCTGGCGCGATGAAGCGCCGCCCATGCCCATGTCGAGAAAGACAAAGCCGAAGATAAAAGCCGCTACGACAGCCAAGAGGATCCACTTGAGATGGTGGAAGCCTTCCCGCATTGTTTTGAGCATTTTGAAGAACTACCTTTCGGAAAGATGGAAGCGGATTGGAAAAACGCGAGAGTGTACTCGGAACTTCCATGCTGCGGCAAACTGCAGGTCGGCCCGCCGGCCGCGAGCCGCCAGCCGTTTACCTATGCTATAAGCCTCGACAGTCGGAGATGGCCAAGAAAAAGAAGCGCGACACCAACGAAAGCATCGATTGGTACCTGATTTCGATCGATCGCCTCAAGCAGATCGCGCTCGTCGTTTTTCTGATACTCGTCGGCGTGGGCGGGTGGTGGTACATCCAGCGCGAGCGCGGGAATCCGCGGTCGAATGCGGAGTCGGCCATCAGCGATGCGCGGCAGGCCTTGAACACGCTCGCGGCATCGAAAGAGCTCGCGCAGCATCGCGGCGACTTCGATCGCGCGCAGAAGAAACTCGATCAAGCCGCGGCTGACTTCGCCACGAGCAAATATCCGGAAGCGCAAGCGGAAGCGGTCGAGTCGCAAACGATCAGCCGCACCGCCATCAGCGGCGGCACCGGCGAAGAAAACGGCGCGCACTTTCTCACGATCGAAGGCAACGTCGAGTTCTCGCGTGGCGAAACGAACGAATTCCGAAGAGCCGACATCAAGACGGCGCTGCTCAATGGTGATTGGGTGAAGACCGGAGACAGCGCGTCCGCCGAGCTGATCTTCCAGCAGAACGGATCGATCTTCACGATCGGACCGAATGCGTTGCTCGAGATCTATTCGGCGATGAATCCGGGAACGAGCAAGCAGACGAACGCCGTGCAGATGCAGGTCGGCTCCGTCGAAGTCGCAACGACCAACGAGGGCTCGACGGTGCGCACGCCGGGAAGCCAGGTCGTCGTCGACTCCGACTCGACGACGCAGGTCGGCGTCGACAGCAACAAGGCAACATCGGTCGTCGCAGAAAAAGGAACGGCCGCGGTCACGGCGATGGTCGGCGACAAACCGGTCGCAGGCGTGGAACCGGTGAAGCTGAATGTCGGCGAGAAAGTGAGCGCGACTCCGGCGGGCGCGCTCACTGCGGTCAAGAAACTCCTTCCCGCTCCGGCGCTCGCGAATCCTCCCGACAATCAGGTGTACACGATCGCGCCGTCGTCGCGCGTCGAGTTCTCGTGGCAAGCGCAGCCGGGCGCGGTCGCGTATCAGCTACAGGTCTCGCGCTCGCGGCTCTTCTCGACGCTCGAGATCAACGCGCGCCGCGACAAACCGAGCGCGGCGGCGAAGCTCACCGGAGAAGGAACGTATTACTGGCACGTCGCTTCGATCGGACCCGATGGAGAGATCGGCCCGTACTCGTCCTTCCGCCGCTTCCGCGTCACGGGCGGGACACCGACATCGGCGGCGGCGAGCAGCGGCGACACGAACCCTCCGCCGCTCGAGCTGAAGACACCGTTCCGCATCGGCGAACAGTTCTATATGTTCGAAGGCACGACCGAGCCGGGTGCAACGGTGTTCATCAACGGCGACGAGATCGAAGTCGAGTCCAGCGGGCACTTCAAGAAACTCGTCAGCTTCAACAAAGTCGGTCAGAACTCGGTCGTCATCAAAGCCGTCGACGCAGCTGGAAATCAAACGGTGAAATCGCAGACAGTTTTAGTGGAAGAATAGGCGGTCCTCCGCAGGGGCAAACCTTTTGCAGCCGTGGCGCTCGCCCACGGCGACTCACTCGAAGGAAATCACACAACGATGGCTGTGAAATCTCTGCTCTCGATGTTCTCGAACGATCTGGCGATCGATCTCGGGACAGCGAACACTCTCGTCTACGCCAAGAACAAAGGGATCGTCGTGCGTGAGCCGTCGATCGTGGCGGTCAACAAGATCAACAACAACGTCGAAGCGGTCGGCAAGGAAGCGAAGGAGATGCTCGGGCGCACGCCCGGCAACATCGTCGCCATCCGTCCGATGAAAGACGGCGTCATTGCCGACTTCGAAGTGACGGAGAAGATGATCAAGTACTTCATCGAGAAAGCGCACGGAAGGCGCTTCCTCGTGAAGCCGCGCATCGTCATCTCCGTTCCGTCGGAGATCACGCAGGTCGAAAAGCGCGCCGTGAAAGACTCCGCGCTTCGCGCCGGAGCGACCGAGGTCTATCTGATCGAGCAGGCGATGGCGGCGGCGATCGGAGCCGGACTTCCGATCACCGACCCGACCGGCAACATGATCGTCGACATCGGCGGCGGCACAACCGACGTCGCGGTGATCTCGCTCGCCGGCATCGTCTACTCGCGCTCGGTGCGCGTCGCCGGCAACGAGATGGACGACGCGATCATTCAGTACATCAAGCGCAAATACAACCTCCTCATCGGCGAGCGCACCGCCGAGCAGGTGAAGATGGAGATCGGCTCCGCCTTCCCGCTCGACGACGAGATGACGATGGAGATCAAAGGACGCGACCTCGTCGAAGGCGTGCCCAAGACGCTCGTCGTCTCCGACGAAGAGATTCGCGAAGCGCTGTCCGAGACCGTGGCGACGATCGTCGAAGCCGTGCGCGTCGCGCTCGAGCGCACGCCGCCCGAGCTCTCCGCCGACATCATGGACAAAGGCATCATCATCGCCGGCGGCGGCTCGATGCTGAAGAATCTCGACAAGCGCCTCCGCGAAGAAACGGGACTGCCCGTCACGCTCGCCGAAGACCCGCTCGCATGCGTCGCGCTCGGAACGGGACAGATGTTGACCGACTTCAATCTGCTCAGGAAGATTTCGATTGAGTAGTGATGAGGGATGAGTGATGAGTCCTGAGCAGAACCACTCATCACTCGTCACTCATAACTCATCACTCTGATGGCCTGAAACCTGCTGAGCCGTAACGCGAAACATGGCCGCTCCCGCTGACGTAATCCCCCGGCGCCCGACGTTGCTGTTCGTCGTCGTTCTGGCGTTGCTTTTCGTTCTCATGAGCCTGAGCACGCGCACTCGCTACATCGGCGAGACGCGCACGATGTTCGAGCGCACGGTGATGATGATCTTCTCGCCCGTGCCGAAGCTCGTGAACTGGGTCGGCGGCGCCGCTTCCGACATGTACCACGGCTATCTCGACATGCGGCGCTCCGTCGCCGAGAACAACGAGCTGCATCGCAAAGTCGCTGATCTCGCCACCGAGAACCTGAAGCTTCGCCAGTCGGAAACCGATCTCCGCCGGCTGCGCAGCCTTCTCGGGTACTCCGAGGAGTTCGCGATGCAGACGTCGATGGCGGAAGCGATCATGCTCGACACCTCGTCGCGCTTCAAATCGATCATCCTCGATCGCGGATCGAACGCCGGCGTCGACGTCAATGACGCCGTCGTCAACGCGAACGGATTGATCGGACGGGTCGTCCTAACGACGAAGGACATGTCGAAGGTGCAGCTCGTGATCGACAGCAACTCGTCCGTCGGCGCACTCGTCGAGCGCACGCGGAGACAGGGCGTCATTCGCGGCGACGGCGGAACCGGCGCGCAGCTGTACGACGTGCCGTCGCTCGCCGACGTGCAGGCCGGCGACACCGTGCTCACCGCCGGCATCGACGGCATCTATCCGAAAGGAATTCCGATCGGAACGGTGACCAAGGCCGAAAAGGGACAGGAGCTCTTCAAGTTGATTCGCATCAAGCCCGCCGTTGACTTCAGCACGGTCGAGGAAGTGATCATCATCCACACGCGCAAGATCCCGAACGCGATCGTGAGGTACGCACCGTGAGGTGGTTGCGATTCGTCATCGGATTGCTCATCGCGCTCACGCTGCATTCGCTGCTCGACAGCTTCTTTCCGAACGCGCTCGCGTTCTTCAATCCGTACGTGATCCTCGTCGTCTACTACTCGATGGGCGGCAACATCCTCGGCGCGATCATCGCCGGCGTCATCGCGGGACTCGTGCAGGACGCATTCTCCGGCGCGATCTTCGGACTGCACGCGTTCTCGCTCACCGTTTGCGCGTATGCGGTCGCGTACGTGAACTCGCGCCTCGTCCTCCGCGGCACGCTCGCCTTCGGCGCCTGCCTCGGCGGCGCCGTCGTTGTCAACGAGCTCGTGATCTACATCCTGATCAACGTGCTGCTCAAACAGAAGATCGAGATGTTCGAGCAGGGACTCATCGTGAAGACGATCTTTACGCTGCTCTTCGGCATGCTCGTCTATCAACTATTACTGTTGTTCCTCCGCGAAGAACCGATCGACGCTACACAACGTCCCACCGGCTGGTGATCCATGCGCGTGTACCGAGACGATCAGAAGTTTCTCAACTTCCGCATCAACGTGTTGTTGTGGGCGAACGTCGTCCTCTTCGTCTTTCTCGCCGGATCGTTCTGGTTCGTGCAGGGACTGCAGGCGGACAAATACCGCAGCCTCTCCGAGGCGAATGCGCTGCGTGAAGTGGTGGTGCCGGCGAAGCGCGGCCTCATCCTCGATCGCAACGGGAAGATCCTCGCTGACACGCAGCCGTCGTATTCGCTGTCGATCGATCGCGTGCTCCTGAAGACGCTCGTCAAGAACGACGCGAATCACAAAGCAAAGCTCTTCACCTTCATCGCGCCGATCCTCGGCGTGTCCGAATCCGACGTGCAGACGCAATTCGACAAAGGCGCAGCGATGGGCGGCATGCAACCCGTCGCGATTGCGGAAGACCTCTCCATCGAACAGATCGCGATGATCGAGACGGAATCGAGCGTGTTTCCGGAGATCAGCATCGATCCGGTGCAGCGCCGCAACTATCCGTACGGGACGATGGCGTCGCACGTCCTGGGCTTCATCGGTCAGGCCAGCGGCAAACGTGGCGTCGAGCTGATGTACGACAACTATCTGCGCGGCAAAGACGGCGTGCAGTACTGGGAGTACGACAGCCGCGGACGACGCCTCGGCGAATACCGTCCGTCGCGCAAAGAGCCGGTCGCGGGCGACAACCTTTACCTCACGATCGACTTCGACCTGCAGCGCCGCGCCGAGCAGTACTTCATCGAAAACGAATTCGTCGGCGCCGCCATCGCGCTCGATCCCAAAAACGGCGAAGTGCTCGCGCTCGTGTCGTCGCCGGAGTTCAACCCGAACGTCTTCTCGAAGCGATTCACGCCGGAGATCTATCGCACGATCGCGTCGAATCCATTCAAGGTCGAGTTGAATCGCGTCATCCAGGGCTTGTATTCACCCGGATCCGTCTTCAAAACAGTGATGGCGTTGGGCGGACTCGACGCCGGCGCGATCGGACCGGATACGACGTTCGACTGCGGCGGAAGCGCCGTCTTCTTCGGACGCCGTTTCCGTTGCGTGCGCAGAACCGGACACGGTCCCGTGACGGCGGAGAGCGCGCTAAAAGTCTCGTGCGACATCTTTTTCTACAACACCGCCGCGCGCCTCGGCATCGATCGCATCGCCGATTACGCGAAGGAGCTCGGCCTCGGCAGCATCACGCAGATCGATCTCGACGGCGAGAAAGCGGGCATCGTTCCGTCGACGGAATGGGCGGCCACGAAACAGCATCGCAAGTGGTATCCATCAGAAACGATCTCCGTCGGCATCGGACAAGGTCCGCTGATCGTGACGCCGCTGCAGGTCGCGGTGATGATGGGCGCAATCGCAAACGGCGGCACGCTCTACCGGCCGCACGTCGTGCGCGCAATCGAACATACCAACGACGACGGCGGCGTTTCGCGCCTGCGCGTCCCGGCGCAAACGTTGCGGCAAGTGCATTTCAAGCCGGACGTCCTCGAGCACGTGAAGAACGGCTTGTGGAAAGTGGTGAACGAACAGGGTGGCTCGGGTGGCAACGCGCGCGTGAGCGGACTCGATATCTGCGGCAAGACAGGAACCGTTCAAGTGATCGCGCAGAACGGCTGGTTCTCGACCGCGGGACTTCCGTTCCTGCAACGCGACCACGCGTGGTTCGCGTCCTACGCGAAGAAAGAGTCGCCGGAGATGATCGTCGTCGTCTTCGTCGAGCACGCCGGCGCGCACGGCGGCACAGACTCCGCACCGCTCGCGAAGATGCTTTATCAAACACACTTCCGGGATCAGGTCACGAACGCGCGACTCGATCTGCAGAACGCCGCGACACTCGAGCAGTTGAGAGAAGGAAAGATTCCGCAGCCGGGCGTGACGCCGAAAGAGCCGGCGGTGAATTCTCCGGACCTGGGCCACTGACCATGCGCGTATACCGAGACGATCAGAAGTTCCTCAACTTCCGCATCAACGTGCTGTTGTGGGCGAACGTCATCGTCTTCGTCTTTCTCGCCGGATCGTTCTGGTTCGTGCAAGGACTGCAAGCCGATAAGTACCGCAGCCTCTCCGAAGCGAATGCGCTGCGCGAGATCGTGATGCCGGCGAAGCGCGGTCTCATCCTCGACCGCAACGGAAAGATCCTCGCCGACACGCAGCCGTCGTATTCGCTGTCGATCGATCGCGTGCTTCTGAAGACGCTCGTGAAGAACGACGCGAATCACAAAGCGAAGCTCTTCACGTTCATCGGCCAGATCCTCGGGATGCCGCTGCCCGAAGTGCAGACGCGATTCGACAAAGGCGTCGTCGCCGGCGGCATGCAGCCGATCCCGATGGCGGAAGACCTCTCCATCGAACAGGTGGCGATGATTCAGGCGCAGTCGATCAGCTTTCCCGAGATCAACGTCGATCCGGTGCAGCGCCGCAACTACCCGTACGCGTCGATGGCGTCGCACATCATGGGATTCATCGGCGAGGCCGGCGAGAAGGATCTCGCCACGCGCAAGGATCTCAAGCTCGGTGATCTCATCGGCAAACGCGGCGTCGAGCTGATGTACGACAACTATCTGCGCGGCAAAGACGGCGCGCAGTACTGGGAGTACGACAGCCGCGGACGCCGCCTCGGCGAATACCGTCCGTCGCGCAAAGAGCCGGTCGCCGGTGACAACGTCTACCTCACGATCGACTTCGAGCTGCAGCGCCGTGCCGAGCAGTACTTCATCGAAAACGAATTCGTCGGCGCCGCGGTGGCGCTCGATCCGCGCAACGGCGAAGTGCTCGCGCTCGTGTCGTCGCCCGCGTTCAATCCGAATGTGTTCTCGAAGCGATTCACGCCGGAGATCTACCGCAACATCGCATCGAATCCATTCAAGATCGAGTTGAATCGCGTCATTCAGGGCCTGTATTCGCCGGGCTCCGTCTTCAAGACGGTGATGGCGGCGGCAGGACTCGACGCCGGCGCGATCGGAGCAGGAACGTCATTCGACTGCGGCGGCAGCGGCACGTTCTTCGGCCGGCGATTCCGATGCTGGCAGAAGAACGGCCACGGCGCGGTGAACGTCGAGCGCGCGCTCAAAGTGTCGTGCGACATCTTCTTCTACAACACCGGCGGACGGCTCGGCGTCGACAAGATCGCGGAGTACGCGAAGGAGCTGAGCTTCGGCAACATCACGCAGATCGATCTCGATGGCGAGAAAGCCGGCATCGTTCCGTCGACCGATTGGGCGGCGAAGAAACAGCATCGCAAGTGGTATCCGTCGGAAACGATCTCCGTCGCCATCGGACAAGGTCCCCTGATCGTGACGCCGCTGCAGGTCGCGGTGATGATGGCGGCGATCGCGAACGGCGGCACCGTCTTTCGTCCGCATGTCGTGCGCACGATCGAACACGTCGCCAACGACGGCAGCGTGTCGCGATTGAAAGTCGCATCGCAAGCGCTGCGCACGTTGAAGATGAAGCCCGAGGTTCTCGAGCACGTCCGCAACGGCTTGTGGAAGGTCGTGAATGAAGAAGGCGGCACGGGCGGCAACGCGCGCGTCTCCGGACTCGACATCTCCGGCAAGACCGGCACCGTGCAAGTCATCGCGCAGAGCGGCTGGTTCAGCACGGCGGGACTTCCGTTCATGCAGCGCGACCACGCGTGGTTCGCGTCGTATGCGAAGAAGGACAATCCGGAGATGGTGGTCGTCGTCTTCGTCGAACATGCCGGCGCGCACGGCGGCACCGACTCCGCACCGCTCGCGAAGATGCTCTACGAAGCACGCTTCCAGGATCAGGTCACGAACGCCCGGCTCAATCTCGCCGATCCGGAAACGCTCGAGCAGTTGAAGGAAGGAAGACTCCCGCAGCCCGGCGTGGCGCCGAAAGAGCCGGCGCAGAACGACTCGGGACTCGGCCACTGATGATGTCTCGCCGGCTGCTACCGACCCTCGATCTCAACTTCCTCGGCACCGCGCTCGTGATCGCGTCGATCGGCTGCATGCTGATCTACAGCGCGACGTACTTCGGCGATCCGAGCCTGAACATCTTCCGCAAACAGCTTCTGTGGATGGCGATCGGATTGGTGCTGATGGCGATCTTCATCGCCGTCGACTATCACGTCCTCTTCGACATCGCGCCGATCCTCTACGGCATCGGCATGGTGCTGCTCACCTATCTGCTCGCGTACGGAAAAGTGAAAGCGCACGTGAAGTCGTGGATCCAGCTTCCCGGCGGCTTTCAGTTTCAGCCGTCGGAGTTCATGAAGATCTTCACGGCGCTCATGCTCGCGAAATTCTTCGACTCGAACGAACGCGCGTATCTCAATTTCCGATCGTTCCTCGTGGCCATGGCCATCATCGGAGGGCCGGTGCTGCTGATCGTCATGCAACCCGACTTCGGAACGGCGGCGACGTTCGCTCCGCTGTTCGGCGTGGCGATGTTCTTCGGCGGCATTCGCTGGCGCTACTGGGTCGCGGCGCTGGTGATCGTCGCGATCGCACTTCCGATCGGCTGGCACTTGCTTCACGGCTATCAGAAAGAGCGGATCATGATCTTTCTGGACCGCGAGCGCGATCCGCTCGGCTCCGGATATCAGGTCACGCAGGCGAAGATCGCCATCGGCTCGGGCGGCATCCACGGCAAAGGCTTCAAGAACGGGACGCAGGCGAAACTCGAGTTCCTCCCCGCGCGCCACACCGACTTCATCTTCGCCGTCCTCGGCGAAGAGTGGGGCTTCATCGGCGTCGTGATCGTCCTCGGCCTCTATCTATTTTTCATCGTGCAATCGCTGACGGTCGCGAAACACGCGCGGGATCGAGGCGGTACATTCCTCGTCATCTCGCTGATCTGTTTCTTCATCTTTCACATCCTCATCAATGTGTCGATGCAGATCGGCGTCTTGCCAACGACCGGCATTCCGCTGCCGCTCATCTCGTACGGCGGATCGTCGACGATGATGTTCATGATGGCGGTCGGCCTGATCCTGAACGTCGACATGCGCCGCTTCGTGAACGCTTAGCACGTGTCATCCCGAGCGAAGCGAGGGATCCCCTGCCTACTTGCGCAACTTCTCGAGATCGCGGCGCTCGCGCTTCGTCGGACGTCCGCTTCCGCGCTCGCGAATGCCGGTACGGAGGATGTCGACTTCCTGCTTCGGCGTCTCGTCGACGTACATCGTGCGCGCGACCGCTCGGGCGATGTTCGACTCCGGCAATCCGGTGACGACGACGCGCCGATAGTGATCGTCGAGCAGAAATTCGACGACGTCGCCTTCGCGCACCGGAGCCGAAGGCTTCACGCGCTGTCCGTTGATCTTGACGTGACCGCCGCGACAGGCATCGGCCGCATCGCCGCGCTGCTTGAAGAGGCAGACCAGCTTGAGCCAGTGATCGATTCGATGTCGTTCCATTCGTTGGGTTTATAATCGCCGCCGCGGAGGACAGCGATGATCAAGGCCGACATCGTCAACAAGGTCGCCGAAGTTTCGGAAATTTCGAGAGTGAAGGCGGCGCAGGCGGTCGACACCGTGATCGAAGGTCTGCGCAACGCGCTCGCGCGCGGGCAGCGCATCGAGCTGCGCGGCTTCGGCGTCTTTCAGGTCAAGCAGCGGAAGAAAGGGATCGGACGCAATCCGAAGACGGGCGTCGAAGTGAAGATCCCGCCCGGAAACACGATCCGCTTCAAGCCGGGCAAGGAGCTGCGCAACCTCCTTTAGATGTTCACGCGAGCGGCGTTCGACTTCCTTCGCGAGCTTCGCGATCACAACGATCGCGAGTGGTTCGCGGCGAACAAAGAGCGCTACGAGAAAACCGTTCGCGATCCCGCGCTGAAGTTCATCGCTGCGTTCGGCGCGAAGCTCGCGAAGATCTCGCCGCATCTCGTCGCCGATCCGCGTCCTGTCGGCGGATCGATGTTCCGCATCTATCGCGATACGCGCTTCTCGCACGACAAGTCGCCGTACAAAACGCACATCGGCATTCACTTTTTTCACGAGCGCGCGAAGAAGGCGCCGAGCGTGCCGGGCTTCTACCTTCACGTGCAGCCTGGCGAGTCCTTCGCCGCGGCAGGAATCTGGCGACCCGACCCGCCGTCGCTCGAGAAGTTGCGTCAGGCGATCGTCGACGACTCACCGGCGTGGCGCGCGTTGAAGAAATCGAAGCTGACGATCGAGGGCGGATCGCTCAAGCGTCCGCCGCGCGGATTCGATCCCGAGCATCGCTCCGTCGAAGACCTCAAGCGCACCGACTTCGTCACGTCCGTCCGCTTCACCGACGCCGAGCTCTGCGATCCGAAGTTCGCGAACACACTGGCGCGCGTTTGCAAAACGATGGCGCCGATGACGCGCTTCGCTGCCGAGTCGCTGCGCCTTCCCTGGTGAGTTTGTTCACAACGTCAACAATCCGAAAACTGCACCGGAAATGGGGCAACCTTCGCAAACTTCATTCGAATACAAGCGTCGTAGGCAGTAAGAACCGAAAACGAAAACGACAGGAGCTTTCGAATGATCAAACGCGCTGTTCTTCCCCTCGCGCTCGTACTTCTCTCCGCCGCATGTGCAACGACGCCGACGATGAACTCCTCGTCGACGACCCCGAAACTCGAAGCGACCGACTACGTCCTTCTCACGTCGCCGACGACGATCCAGTCACTCGACCCGAGCACCAGCACGGGCGTCTGGGGTCTGCACGTCAACGGCACGATGACGAACCGCGGCTTCTATCCGGTCGGACAAGTCGAAGGCCACGGAGATCTGTGCGCCGACGGCAAGGACTGGCTGAGCCTCTCGGACCTCAAGGTCCACAAAGCATCTGAAGGCGGCTCCCCCGCCGCGCCATACCTTCTCGGATGCGCCACAGGCAGCGGCTTCAAGCCGGCATCGCGCGACATCGTGATGCCGTAGATGTAGATCACGGGAAACACCGGGCAATCCTCTTTTTTTCTCCCTCCTCATCGGCGCCGGTTCCGTTGGCAGAACCGGCGCCGCCTCCCTTATTTTTGAATTTACGAGCGATTTACACCAAGAAGCAGTGACTTACTGGACGTTTGGAACTATAACCATAGGCACTCAAACGAGTCGGTGATGTCGCAAAGGTCTAGGAGGCCCCGGACCGCTCTGCGCTTCGCGTTCAAAAAACTAAGGAGGATTTTCGATGCACCAGATCCGTTCCCGTGTTTCCCTCTCTATCCTCGTGCTCGTGGCACTTCTCCCTCTCACAGCGTTCGCGAAAAGTGAAAGCGAACCAATCGCCCGCATGGGCGGCGGTGGCGCCGCGATCGAATGGGCCGCACCGAGCGTCGAACATGACGCGGTCGTGATGACGGTCCTGCTTCCCGATGGAACGAGACTGCAGCGTGAATTCAAGGCCGGCACCACGCCGATGTTCCGTCTCGTCGACATCGGCGGCCGCGCCATCGACGGTACGTACACGTACGAACTGCGCATCGTGCCGAAGATCGCGCCGAGCGTTCGCCAGGCACTCGCCGCAGCGCGCCAGAAAGACGACGGCGAAGCGGTTGCGCGCATTCAGCGCGAAGCCGGCCTCGATCAGTCGACGGTGCAGTCGGGCGCGTTCAGCGTAAAAAACGGCGCGTTGATCACGCCGAACGCGGAAGAGCCGCGTTCCGACGCGAAGGCTTCGGCCTCGCGCACCCCGACGACCGCCGCGGCGACGGGACACAACCCGTCGATCATGGACGTCGTCACCGCCGATGACGCCATCATTCAGGGCAGCCTCTGCGTCGGCCTCGACTGCGTCAACAACGAGTCGTTCGGCTTCGACACCATCCGCCTCAAAGAGAACAACACCCGCATCAAGTTCGACGACACCAGCTCATCGGCTGGCTTCCCGAACAACGACTGGCAGCTGACCGCGAACGACTCCGCGAGCGGCGGTGCCAACAAGTTCTCGATCGAAGACATCACCGGCTCGAAGGTTCCGTTTACCGTCACCGCCGGCGCACCGACGAATTCTCTCTTCGTCGCCTCCACCGGCAAGCTCGGTCTCGGCAACAGCAGCCCCGGCCTGCACATCCACATCACCGCCACCGACACGCCGGCGATCCGCCAGGAACAGACCAACGGCGGCGGATTCACCGCACAGACGTGGGACATCGGCGCGAATGAAGCCAACTGGTTCGTGCGCGACGTCACCGGCGGATCGCGTCTTCCGCTTCGCATTCGTCCCGGCGCTCCGACGAGCTCCGTCGACATCGCCGCAAGCGGCTTCGTCGGAATCGGCACGGCCAGCCCGGGCGCGCAGATCGACGTGCGCGGTGGCAGCGACACGCAGGGCGGCAACGGCATCAAGCTCGCGCAGGTCAACGACTCCACCCGCTGGGTCGAGCGCATCGGCTTCTCCAACGGCGCGCTCAATTACGATCACTTCAACGGTTCCGCGTGGTCGACTCCGATCACGGTGCTGAGCTCCGGCAACGTCGGACTGTTCGTCACCAATCCGACGAACCCGCTCCAGCACAGCAGCGGCGCGTTCCTCAGCGCCGGCGGCACGTGGACGAACGCTTCGAGCCGCGACTTCAAGACCGACATCACCGATCTCTCCAGCGCCGAAGCAGCGTGCGCGCTGACCGAGATGAAGCCGGTGAAGTACGTCTACAAAGTCGACCCGACCGAGCATCACGTCGGCTTCATCGCCGAGGACGTTCCGGATCTCGTCGCGACGAAGGACCGCAAGGGCCTCAGCCCGATGGACGTCGTCGCCGTTCTCACACAGGTCGTGAAGGATCAGCAGCGCACGATCGACGATATGAAGAGCCGTCTCGACCAGCTCGAAAAGAAACAGTAGCTTCCGCAGGGCTCCGCAACACCGTTAGGGCGGGCTTCGGCCCGCCCTAACGTTTTAGAATCCACGGGTGCAGCCTCACCAGGTCGTCCTCGTTCTCGATTTCGGATCGCAGTACACGCAGCTGATCGCGCGCCGCATCCGCGACAACAGCGTCTACTCGGTCGTTCACCCGTTCGATTTCGCGATTGAGAAAATTCGCGAGCTCGCGCCTACCGCGATCATCCTCTCCGGCGGCCCGCAATCGGTCTACGCCGAATCCGCGCCCATCTGCACGCGCGAGATCTTCGACCTCGGCATTCCGATCCTCGGCATCTGCTACGGCATGCAATTGACGGCGTATCTGCTCGACGGCGTCGTCGAGCCGGCGGCGGAGCGCGAATACGGACGCGCGGAGATCGACGTCATCGCAGAGTCACCGCTCTTCACGAACACGCCGGCGCATCAACGTGTTTGGGCGAGTCACGGCGATCGAATCACGCAGCCACCGCCTGGATTTCATCTGACCGCGAAATCGAACAACGCGCCGATCGCCGCGTTCGACAATCCCGATCGACGCTGCTACTGCATTCAGTTTCATCCTGAGGTCACGCATACCGAAGCGGGCGCGCAGATCCTCCGCAACTTCCTCTTCGACATCGTCGGCTGCAAACCGGACTGGGATCTCGGCGACTACCGCCGCAAGAAGGTGGAAGAGATCCGCGCGCTCGTCGGCGATCGCAACGTGATCGCAGCGGTGAGCGGCGGCGTTGACTCCTCCGTCGCCGCGCTCCTCGTTGCCGAAGCGATCGGAGATCAACTCACCGCGATCTTCGTCGACAACGGCGTGCTGCGAAAGAACGAAGCGATGCAGGTCGTCTCGCGATTGAGCGAAGGCCTCGGCATGCACATCGTCGCCGTCGACGCGAAAGACCGCTTCTATCGCAAGCTCGCCGGCGTCGAAGAGCCGGAGCTGAAGCGCAAGGCGATCGGTAACGAGTTCATCGCCGTGTTCGAAGAAGAAGCGAAGCGGATTCCGAACGTCGACTTTCTCATGCAGGGCACGCTGTATCCCGACGTGATCGAGTCGGTGTCGATCAAAGGACCATCGGCGGTGATCAAGACGCATCACAACGTCGGCGGTCTGCCGGAAAAGATGGGACTCAAATTGATCGAGCCGGTGCGCGAGCTCTTCAAAGACGAAGTGCGCCGCCTCGGTCTCGAGCTCGGGCTCGAAGAAGAATTCGTGTGGCGGCATCCGTTCCCCGGACCCGGCCTCGCCGTCCGCATCCTCGGCGAAGTGAATGCGGAGCGCGTCGAGATTCTGCAGAACGCCGATGAGATCGTGATCGATGAGATCCGCCGCGCAGGCCTCTATCGTGAGATCGCGCAAGCCTTCGCGGTGCTGCTGCCGGTGAAGAGCGTCGGCGTCATGGGCGACGAGCGCACGTACGAAAACGTGCTCGCCGTGCGCGCCGTGCAAACGACCGACTTCATGACCGCCGATTGGTATCGCATGCCGCACGACGTTCTCGATCGCATGGCGCGGCGCATCGTGAATGAAGTGCGCGGCATCAATCGCGTCGTCTACGACGTCTCGTCGAAACCGCCGAGCACGATCGAGTGGGAGTGACGCGCGCTAGTGGCGCACGGCGCGCCGTCTGCCGGTTCCACCGCCAACGACGAAGTTGACGATTTCGGAGTTCGTCCCCTGTCCTTCCGGATAGCGGACGATCGCGTAGACGGTGTGCGGTCCCGCAGGCAGCGTGACTGTCGTATGTGCAATCCCCGGCTCGAACACACTCGTGACCGTTCCCGTCACCGCGAAACCATCGACGACGAACGAGAACGTCGCATCGCGTCCGCCGCCGGCAACTGCATTCGCGACGAACGTGATCGGCTGGCCGGGTTGCGGCGCGCGCGGCGACGCGATTCCAACCGTCACCGACGGCGGCGCGCAACGTGACGATGCGATGAGCGCCTTGCCCGAAGCGGAGATGATCAGATCGGGCAGGCTGTCGTTCGGCGTGACGCTCGCGGCAAGGATCGCCGACGGCGCCCTCTCCGTCTGTACCGCAGGCTGCGCTTCGAGTCCGAATCCGCGATTCATGTAGATGACGGCGAAGTGCTCGCTCGTCTTCGTGCGCGTGAGCGTCGCGGTGATGTCGTTGGTCTCATCGCCGTTGAGATCGGCGATCGAGATCGACGTGATCGCATCCGCGGGCAAACCGAAATGCGCTTGATTGACGTACGACGAGGTGAGATCGCCGAACAAGATCATGATGTCCGTGGTCCCCACGACAATGTCCGGGAAGTTGTCGTCGTCCATCGGTGCGATCGCGATGACGTGCGTGTCTTTCACATCGACCGTCGCTTTCGGAGTGAGCGCGCCACTCGGCGAACCGGTGAATGTGAAGAGCTTCTGATTCGTTGCCACCGCGACGTCGTGCTCGCTGTCGTTGTCGAGATCTCCGACGGCGAGCGCCGTGACGCCTGGCGGCAACGGATACGTCGTCGCCGCGCCGAAATTCGTAAACGTCGAAAGCCGGACAGCGAGGGTTCCCTGCTCCTCCGCGTAAACGAGATCGGCGCGATGGTCGCCGTTCATGTCGGCGAGCTCGAAGCAGCACAGCGGATTCGCGAACGACAACGTCGTCAGATCGTGAAACACGCCCGTTTGCGAGCCGAAGAGAAGACCGATCGTTCTGCCGTCGGTCGAAAGTGCTGCGACGTCGGGATTGCCGTCACCGTCGATATCGCCTGTCTTCAGCGATCGCGGCGAGAAGCTCAGTCCATATCCAGCCGGCACGCCGCCGATACCGTTCTCGTTGTTGATGAACACCGAGAGATCGCTCGAGAGTTGATTGGCGACGACGAGATCGGCAAGCGAGTCGCCGTTGAGGTCGGGAGCGACGAATGCGACCGAGCCATTGCCGGTGTCGAGCCTTCGCATCGCGTCGAGCGTGCCGCCCCCCAGGTTGCGGAGGATGGAGATGTCGGCGGAGTCGGAGTTGGCGACGACGACGTCGTTGAATCCGTCCGTGTCGAAATCGCCGATCGCGCCGCCGAGGGCGTTCGCGCCGCCGACATAGGTCACGGCGGGCAGGAAGTTCGCGCCGGCAAGGCCGCGCAAAACGGCGACATCGCCATTGCCGACGACGACAAGATCAGGAAACGCATCGCGATCGACGTCCGTGAATGCGAGCGTCGCCGCGTCCTGCGCAATTGGATGCGTCCGATTCAAATGGAACGAGCGCGCGCCCGCGTACACGAAGGTCGTAATCGCTTGCCGTCCACCGGCGATGATGTCGGGACGCCCGTCGCGATCGATGTCGTTTGCGGCGAGCGACAACGTCACGAGCGATTGCAGCGTCGCGCCGAGCGTGAATGAGCCGTTTCCCGCGCCGAACATCGGAGTGATCACCAAACGATCGGCGACGACGAGATCGGCGCGGCCGTCGCCGTCGAAGTCCGCGCTGGCGATCGCGGTCACGGGATTCGCGAGAGACGAAGTCGAGCTCACCGTGTAAGTGCCGTCCGGATTCGCGAGAAGAATCGTCAGCGTCGGCTGCGACGACTGTGACGACTGCGCGACGGCGATGTCGAGTCCATTCAGTCCGTCGAATTGTCCGATCCCGATTGCGCTGACATTGCGGAGGTCGACAGTCGCGCCGAGGCGAAACGTTCCGTCGCCGTTGCCATAGAGAATCGTGAGCGGCGTCGTACCGCCGAGGACGAGATCGAGGCGGCCGTCGTTGTTCAAATCGCGCACTTGCGCGGTGCTGAAGTCGCCCGCCGCGATCAGCGGCTTCTGCTCGAACGCCAAATGTCCGCGATTGAGCAGGATCGTTCCGCTGCGGTCTTGTGTCCCCTCATTTCCAAAGCGATGGAGAGAGACAATGTCCGGAAGGCCGTCACCGTCGAAATCGCCGGTCTGCACGGCGACGCGCAAGGCGATGCCACGGTCATAAGAGCGCGGGGACGTATATCCGATCGGGCAAGGCGGCACCAGCGCCGCTCCGGAGACCGTGAGAGCGAAGAACGACAGTGACGCGACTGCGCGCATCCAGCATGTCATGCCGCTATCGTAGCAGTGCCCGTCCTACACACTGCAACGTTTATTGTGCATTACGCAATGTTTATTGTGCTTAAAAAAAGGGGCGCGGCGAACCGCGCCCCTCGGAGCAGTGGTCCCGGGTCCCTCTCCCCCGGACCATTGGGCGCACAGTAGGGGTGCGCCGGAGCAAATTGCGTCAGTCACTCAAATTGCGAATTACCGTCGGAATATCGAGGTCATTGCCGAAATCACTCGCCGCCATCGGTCCGAATCCACCGGAGCCATCGGGGCGGGTGAACCCGCCTTTTCGAAAAAATGGTGGATCGTAAATCTCGCCCTCGGCGCCGATCTGTGGAGGCGCCGGCTCTTCGTGATGCGAGGCGATCTGTTGCGCCGACATCGCCGCGCGCGGCGCCGAGGACGTCGCCGGCACGCGTGGTGCGGGCGCCGACAACTGCTCACCGCGCGCATTGAGGAAGCCTTTCGTCGCCGAGTCGAATCCTGTGGCGATGACCGTGACCTTGATCTCATCCTTCATCGCCGGATCGATGACCGTGCCGAAGATGATGTTCGCTTCTTCGTCGGCCGCTTCCTGAATGATCGACGCTGCTTCGTGCACTTCGAAGAGCGTCATGTCGCGTCCGCCGGTGATGTTGATCAGCACGCCCTTCGCGCCCTCGATCGACGCTTCTTCGAGCAGCGGCGAAGAGATCGCGCGCTGCGCTGCTTCGACGGCGCGATGCTCGCCCTGGCTGACGCCCGTGCCCATGAGCGCCATGCCCATGCCGTGCATGATCGTCTTCACGTCGGCGAAGTCGAGATTGATCTCGCCCGGAACGGTGATGAGATCAGAGATGCCTTGCACGGCCTGGCGGAGGATGTCGTCGGCCATCTTGAACGCGTCATTGAGCGACGTGCCGCGATCGACGAAGTTGAGCAGGCGCTCGTTCGGAATCGTGATCAGCGTATCGACGGTGTCGCGCAGTCCGCGAATGCCGTGCTCCGCCTGCACGCGCCGGCGCTTTCCTTCGAACGCGAACGGCTTCGTGACGACGGCAACCGTGAGCGCGCCGAGCTCCGCGGCGAGCGACGCGATGATCGGCGCCGCGCCGGTGCCGGTGCCGCCGCCCATGCCCGTCGTGATGAAGATCATGTCGGCGCCGGAGAGCGCCTCGAGGATGCGATCGGTGTCTTCGAGCGCGGCCTGCTTGCCGATCTCGGGATTCGCGCCGGCGCCGAGCCCTTTGGTGAGCTTCGCGCCGATCTGCAGTTTCACCGGAGCGAGCGCGTTGCGCATCGCCTGGACGTCGGTGTTCGCAACCATGAACTCGACGCCCTTGATGCCCGCCTGAATCATCCGGTTGACGGCGTTCCCACCACCACCACCCACCCCGATGACTTTGATCTTGGCGGTCAGCTGATCGTCTTCCATCATCACGTTCAGCTTCGAGTCGCCAGGCTTCTCGTCAAATGTGATCATTTACCGTCTCCCAGAAGAGTAGCTATTTTTCGTACCGATTCAAGAAAAACTTTTAGCGCCATGAAAACATCGACTTCACCGACTCCGCGACTTTGCCCAGACCACGCTTCGGGCGCCGCCGCGTCTTCGCCTGATTTCTGAATCCCCACAGCAGGAGGCCCGCGGCCGCCGTCCACTCCGGCCCGTTGACCGTGTCCGACAATCCGCCGAGCGCGCGCGGCAAACCTTTGCGCGCCGACTGGTCGAACACCTGCTCGACCATCTCGACCATGCCGTCCATCTCCGCGCCGCCGCCGACGAGCACGACGCCGGAGCGGATCTCTTTCTCCAATCCGACCTTCTCGAGATCGCGATACACGAGCTTCGCGATCTCCGCGGCGCGCGGCTCGAGGATGCTCGTGAGCTCCTGCCGCGTGAGAATCTTGGGCGCGCGTCCGCCGACGGTCGGCACTTCGATCGGGTCGTCTTCCGTGACCAGCGACGCGACCGCGCAGCCGTAACGCTTCTTGATCCGCTCCGCGTCTTCCATCGGCGTGCGCAACACGACGCTGATGTCGCTCGTGAAGTGGCCCGCACCGACCGGCAGCACGTTCGTGTGCACGACGTTGCCTTCGAGGAACACGGCGTAATCCGTCGTGCCCGCGCCGACGTCCATGAGCAGCACGCCCATCTCGCGCTCGTCCTGCGTCAGCACCGCTTCCGCGGCGGCGAGCTGCTCGAGCACGAGCTCCTGCACGGCGATGCCGGCCTTGTTCACGCAGGTGAGGATGTTCTGGTTGTGCGTGCGCGCGCCGGTGACGATGTGGACGTTGGCCTCCAGGCGGGTGGCGGTCATGCCCAGCGGATCGTGGATGCCGTCCTGGCCG
>Ga0207687_10000911_pt1 | contig 20138 bp, 19 predicted proteins | sample KBSM54metaG_FD_184399 | JGI IMG/M metagenome (GOLD analysis project Ga0207687, IMG submission 184399) | Miscanthus rhizosphere microbial communities from Kellogg Biological Station, Michigan, USA - KBS M5-4 metaG (SPAdes) (version 2) | ecosystem: Host-associated > Plants > Roots > Rhizosphere >...
CGGCGGGGGCGGTCCGGCTTTCTGGTGCAGGTGAACCCGGTTCAGGCGGCGGCTCGTCTCGCAACGGCCGCGCCTGTGCCTCGGCATTCGGTATCTTCGGAAACTCGGCGTCCAGCTTGCGGCTGAGTTCGGTCGGCTCTTCGGCCAGCGCCGCCCGCGGTTCCGGTGCTGGTTCAGGCGGCGCAGCGGCGCCTTCCGGTGCCTCCGTCACTTCCGGTTTCAACTTCGCTTGGATGGCGGCGTCGATGGTCGGATCGGTGGGTGTTACTCGGGGGACTTCTGGCGTGGCCGCCGGTGCCGGGGCTTCCTCGCCCTGCAACACTTGCGGCGCGGCAGGCTCCTTGGCATAGCGATCGTCAGCCGAGGGCTGCGGCTCGCCCGTCTGTTTTGGTGCCGGCGCCTCTTTGGCAACGCCCCCAGTGTCGGATGTTGCCGCACCGTGCCAGAGCTCTGGCCGCCCGAGTGCCTGTGCGGTGCGGGCGCCGAGCGCTTCCGAGAACGCGCGCGGCCGGGTGAGATACGCTCCCGCCCCAGCGGCGCCTGCAATTTTCAGCGGGTCGATATCCTCTCCACTCAGATATTGGCTGCCGCCTTCGAACGCGGCACCGATGCCAGCTCCGATTGCGCGTGTGGCCAACCGCGCTTGGCCGCCACCGAAGGGCACTAACGCAGAAGCAAGATCGCCACTGAAGGCGGACCACGGATTGGTCTTGGCGTTGACTGCCCGTTGCTGGCTGTCATCGAAACCAATCGCCTTGAGCGCTCGCTCCTGGAGCGCTTCGGCGCCAGCGAAGGCCCCTGCACCCCCGGCGAGGCCGCCGCCGATCGTTCCGACCGGACCGAGCGGTGTGCCGATCGCTGCGCCGCCGACGAAGCCGGGGATGGAAGCGATCGCAGGCAAGACCTTATGAGCGAAGCCGCGCACTGCAGTCCCGAGCATGCCCTCGGGTTCTGGCGGCGGTCGGAAACCGGAACGTTCGGCTTGCTCCCGCTCCATCACCAGGTGAGCGGGTGGTCCATCGTCGTGGGCGGCAGGTATGGCAGGAGGCGCGCGATAGCCCGCCTGTTCGGCCTCTGCACGGTTCATGACGAGATGCGGCGGCGGCGCTGGACGATACCCAGCCTGTTCCGCTGCATCCTGGTCCATGATCAGGTCGGGGGGTGGCCCTTCGCTCTGGTCATCGAGGGCCACTTGCTACTGCCCTAACTTGACGTAACCCACCGAGCCGTCGGGCTTGAACACTGTCTGGTAGCCCGGGTACTCGCGGACGGATGGCTCTTGGGCAGTCGCCGGCGGTTGTGGCCCCGACTGCCTTATAGGGTCGAGCGACCAGCTTCTCCGCCCATCCCGTTCCGCGTCGAAGGGGGCAGGCTTTCCGACATCTGGCACCCGCAAGCCTTGCCGCGCGGCGGCGCCAATAAGTTGCTGGTAGCCTTCCAGCTCGGCGTCATTCGGCCGCTCGCCAGTTCTGAGCTTTTCCCGGAACGTCGCCATGCGCTCCTTCAGTTCAGTCGAGCCTTGTCGTTGCAGCAAATCCTGAGTGTGGCGATCATTAAGGAAGTTTTCATGCCGATCGCGCTGTGCCAGCACGTTGGCGGAGCGCTGGTTCAATTGGCCTTGCGTGTACTGCGTCCGGTCCATTGCCGCATCGCCGCGGGCCTGCGTGCGATCCGAGGCACCGGTCTGCCGCATGTCTTCGCGGGCTAGACCACCTTGCTGGCGGACGCCTTCGCGGGCGAGTTCACGCGCTTGTCGCTGCTCCGGGGTCTCCTTGACCTTTTGCCGTTCGCGTTCCAAGGCGATCTGATCGCCTAGTTTCCCGGTCAGAGACGAAGACAGCAATCTTGGGCCGGCTGGCGGTGCTGGACCGAGGCGAGCCACCCGTTCGGCCATCACGTCTGGCGTTGGGCCGCCCTGCTGTTGTTCATCCAAGGCGCGCTGGCCGATCACCTTCGCTTCTGCGGCCTGGCGTGCAGCTTTCTGCTGTCGCTCGGCCTCGAGTGCGTTTTGCTCATATGGGGCGAGTCGACCGGCAAATTGCTCACGCCGGGCGTGGAATGGAATATCGGTCGGTGAGAGCGCAGATGACCCATACCCAGTGCCGGGTCCTTGCCGCTGCTCGTCGGGCGAGCGCGGGTTCATCAGATCACGCACCTGACCGTCTACTGTCGGTGTTGGTCTCGCGACCGGTGTGCCGTCCGGTGCTCGGGCGCCGGAGCGAAGTTGTGCTTCGATTTCTGCGGGACTGTAGCCTACGCCGCCCGGCCGGTATGCCGCGCGAACCTGCGCCTCGATTTCTGGACTATACCCAGTCCTTGTCGGCGCACGTTTGTCCGCGGGCGTAATATCGTAGACACCCGTGCGTGCGCGGTTGTCTTCAATTTGCTGGGCTCGCGAACGGCCGTATTTATCCTTGGAAGACGGCAAAACGTCGTAGTCGGCTGGGCGCGGCGAGGCGGCGCCGCGAACACCGCCTTCGTTCGCTGGCGGCGGCTGCTCTCCTTGTCCGCGGGGACCACCGCGACCGGCATCGGTGGCGGCATTTGGCGCATTATCCGGTTGCCGCGGCTTGGTCAGGATGTCGAGGTTCTTGCCGGTTCCGTTGTCGGCGATGTGGTCGAACTGGCTGGCTGGCCCTGCGGCGAAGTCGTAGAGCTGCCGGCCGGTGAGGTTATAGGTCTGGGTCTGCCCTACCCCATGGGGCCGGACAACCGCAGTGAAGGTTCCGTTATTGTTGTCGATGAGGTGCAGGGTGGTGTCGGTCGGGACGATGTTGTGAGAGTGTTCAATGAACTTTAGTCCGTCAGTGACGGCTCCATGCTCAAGTGCGGCAATTCCGAGAGCCCGCGCGCGTTCGACTGGCGTCCGCAGACCTTGTACGAACTGATGGGCTGCATCGACGCCTTCTCGTTGCAGTGTCGCTTCGAAAGTCTTGCGGATATGCTCGCTGTGATCGAGTTGCGGGCTCGACTTGGCGGTGGCCTCGATGCGCTGAGTCATCTGCTCGTCGGTCATCGCCCGACCACCGTTGAGATAATCGGCCAATCGACCTTTCATCTCGTCCCACCGGTTTACAAGTCGGTTTGGTCCGTGCAGTGCACCGGCTAGTTCATCCTGCCGGGCCATGTCTTGGAATGGCTTCTTGACCGCCTGTAAGCCGAGACCCAGCAGACTGTCGTCCGGCGAGGCTGCGGGTTGCTGGTCAGAACTCAATCGAATTGGGGCGCCGGGATCCTGGGCCGGATAATCGCCCCGGTCTGGCTCCCGTGGCTTGAATAAGTTGCGCAACGCGGAGACTGTTCCGTGGAGAGGGTCATGCTCTACCGGCGGCCGGTCGTCGGCAGTGGGGCCACCGGGGACCGGCACATCAGCGGCGTGCGCCTGTGATATCCCGAATAGATTGCGTCCGTAATCCATCACGTCGCGCAGCGTCAACGACGGCCTCTGCCTCTCGGTGTAGCCGGTGTCTGCTGGTTGCGTGGCAGCTTCCAGTTCTTGCTCGCGCGCTATCCGTTCGCGCTCGAGTTGATCGGGGTCAGGGCTGCCATCTTCGACATCGCCGCCATTGGCATACCCCACCCGCGTGACCGGCCCGCCTTGCGCGTAACCCTGGCTCTGATCGTCGGCCAATCCGAGCGCTGCCGCGTACGAGTCCTTAGTCCAGGCGGGTGCGGTCGAGGAATAGACGTCGTCGTCGTCGTCGGGAGCGCGCGGCTTCACAAGGCCGCCCCCGGCATATCCAATGATGCCCTGTCCGCTGTTGGAACCAAACCCTGTGTTGTCGATAGCACTGTCGCCGCTGTAGCCGGTGCCTGTCGGTAATCGCGGGAGGTCGCCGACCGGAGCTCTGATGGTCTGGGTTGTGGTCGTCCGAGTTTGGCCGTCGGGGCCTCGATTGATCGTTTTGTCGATATGAACTTTGGGCGTTTGGTTCTTGGGAGTGTCGCTGCTTGTATCGTCGGGCTCTTCGGGTTCTGGTGAGCCGCGTCCTCTTCGGCCTCGTCTTGACGACGTTTCCCACGCCGGATCGATGCTTTCCCAGCCTTTCGAGCCCTTGCTTTCCCACGCCGGATCGATGCTTTCCCAGCCCGCCATCACGCTGCTCCATATCCGACGGCCGGGCTATCGTTGCCAGCCATTGCGCGAGCCTTACGCGCCTGTGCCATTAATTTGTAGAAATGGCCCTGGCCCAGCCACTGCGTTACGTCTTTCGGAATTACAAATTCGCCCGCAGTCAAGTTGGCTGGCACATCATCAACGGCAGCTCCGTCGGTCGGGCTGGAACTGTTGGGGACTCCGCCGCCTTCTGCCAGGGCGACGAGGTGCGTCTGGGGCTGCGGGCTGAAGGGGGTGACAGTGCCCCAGGTTGTGGTTGTCGCGCCTTTGCCAGGGGTGAAACCGGCGGCGAAAGTGTTGCTTGCGCCAGTGGACTGCCCCGCCGACGCGCCGGACGACACCGTGCCGAGCGGGGAGTAGTTGAGCGACATGCCGGTGCCGAGGAGTTGGTTCATGCCGGTGCCGGCGGCGTAGCCAAGTTGCGTGTTCTGCATGCCTTGCGAGACTGCCTGGTTCTGCATGGCATTGCCGGTGGCGGTGTCGGAGATGCGCTGCTGATTACCGGCACCGGCCGCGGCCGCACCGGACATCACCCGGCTGGCCTGGTCGAGCCCGGCATAGCGTCCCGCCGATGGGTCGATGCCGTAGCTCTGCAAATCCTGGATCGCGCTCTGCCGGCCGGCCTCGGCGCCTTGCTGCACGCCCGCTTCCGCCATTCCCATATTGGATGCGATGCGCTGCGGCGAGGCATAGCTCAGCGCGTTGCGCATCAAGGCGTCGATGTTGCCCTGGTTCTTGCCGAACTGGTCCATCCCCCACTGGTAGACCTGGGGCGCCATCTTCTGGGCGTATTGGGCAATCGACTCCAGGATCGGGGTCTGCGAATACTCCGGGATGTAGGAGGTCGACTGTTGCTGGGCTTGATTGGTGGACTGCTGGGCGGATTGCCCGGTGCTGATATTGGTGCCGCCGCCGTAGCCGATGGGCCCTGCCAGCGCCTTGGTAAGATCATTGATGCCAGTTGGACTGATGGTGGTCGTGCCGCCGGCAGACGAGACCGGATTGCTGAATTCGGGAGTAGTCAAAGCCATGGCCCAAATCCTATGGGTGCCCTGAAACGAATTTCAGTTTACAGCCAAAGCCGTTAAGGAATTGTTAAGGATTGGTTCAGGCCCATTACCACCAAGCCCCGTCTGACGGTGAGTGCGCAGAAACCTTACAAATCTGCGGCGACCAAGGGTGGTGGATCTTGAAATGGAATTCCGTGGGGGTCACTGAGCGATGAAATCGGCTGGCTCCAAGCCGCGTCGATGTTTTGCACATTATCTTCATCGGCGCCGAGTTGCTCGCCGTAAACGGAGCCGGTGCCTTTGTTATCTAATCGGTAGGCGTAGATGTAGTACCCGGTCCATGTCTCAGGAGGGAAACCGGAAATTGTGACAGTGTAAGAAGGACCAGTAGAGTAACACTGCACCATGTTATTAGGAGGCTCTAGCTCAACATCATTTCTATGTTTTCCGAAGCGTATGACCCATGTTAAAGAAACGCCGGAAGTCATGCTTCCCGACTCCACAAGCCAGAGCAATCCTGGCGGAGCAATGCTGGCTGGTATATCCGAGCCTCCAGTGTGACCGAACATATATATCGCTGGAATAACTTGTAGGGTGCCGGCGATTGCACGGTCCAGACTTCGCTGCATTGCGCCTTCGTTGGTGCCGGTCTCATTTAGCTTATCGATAGCAAACACCAAAACAGTGGTCCAAGATCCAGTATCGAACTCTTCATTGCGAGTATCCGGCGCGGATACTCTCATGAAGGGTCCGGCGCTGGTCTGCACGCGATAGGCACGAGAAGGGAACCCCGGCTGATATCCAGAAGCTTGATAAGGCGTTTTCCATTCTTGCAGAAATAGTGCCCCTTTGTTGAGTATTTGATACTCGGCATCAGGTTGCGACGACAATGCGGAGTTGGCAACAAATACAACAATGACCTCAGAGGGTATTCCTCCCGATTTTTTAGGCCAATGCACTCCCACGATGCGTTGGAAGAAATCCTCGCCATACGGCGGGTTTGGCCCACCGCCTTCTCCGACTGGCATCCTAGTAATCCCACTGGAATAGCGCGCCGGTGGAGTCTTCTTGGAATGTCAGGCTCGAAATACGTTCGACGTCGACCCATTGCTGGTCGTCGTTCGGGTTGAATATCCGCACGGGGGTGGTCACCCGGTGGACCTCGACCCACTGCGGTACCGGTATCTGATCGAAATAGTTGTTGATGTTTATCAGTTGGTTGACGGCGCGAATGACCGACGGCAAGTCGTTCGCGGGCGGGATTGCCGATTTCTTGGTTGGCGGCTGCCCCGGCACAGGCTGGCTGCGGACGATCGGACAGACCGGGGCGACACTGCCGTTCATCTGTGCCGGGCGAACCGGCGGACGGATCATGCGCAACATCTAACCAATCCTTAGACCAGCCCGAGCTCTTTGACGGATGTGGCGATCTGGGCGTTGCTGATCGACACGCGGCCTTCGATTTCAACCTGAAGCGTTTCATACTTGCTGCCAGAGTAGATCCGCAGCAACTCGCCACTCTTCCGGATCTCGCGCGTTGTGAACAGTTGGTCGTCGACAAAAACGCGCACGATCCCATATTGCTGCTCACCCAGTGTCGGCTGCGGATCGGCCGTGTTTCGTGCGACTTGCGGCGGCGTGGTGGGCGGCACGTCGAACCAGATTTTCATTGCGGAGAAGTTCTTGGCGGACTGCGACTGATATTTCTTCGACCTCCACTTAAAGGGAACGATGATGGGGTTCGTATCAGTGAAATCGTAATACCAGACCCCGCCATTCTGGATCAGCAGCCCAACGCCGGTCCAAGGATCCAAGAGCACATTGTCGATATCGAAGCCGTTCGGGCTACTGAGATCCGAAAACCCGAGCCGGTGCCCACCCGCCTGCGGCCAGATCGTGAAAGAGGTTTGATCCTGCCCCGACAATTCGACGGTGAAGCCTTGGCGAGCAACGGACGCATCGCCCGCGCTAGTGGTGCCGAAGGCGAAGTAGGACGTGGCATGCTTGATAGCGCGTACGTGCTGGTGGGGCGTCAGCGACTGCCATTTCTCGCGCGAGATCCAGCCCTCGGTGACATTGGAGCCAGCGCCGGACTGGCTGATCTGAACCAGCCCGTTCTGCGAGACGTAGAGCACCGTGGTGTCCGTCGCCACAATGCTGCCTCTATGGAGGCACGGTTCTGGCAGATTGATCTTGATGATTGACATCGCCGACGGGTTGATGCCGGTGATGACGTAGGGTGTGCCTTGAGTACAGACAACGATCGCCTGCCCGCACACCCCCAAGCCAACCACCGGATACTCGGTCGCTAGGACATAGTTCGGCGGCCAGGCGTGCGGGCGATAGGGCTCGGAGAACCAGATCTCGTTCGACTGCCAGCCGACGGTGATGCCGTTCGGGAAGGTGACGAGGCCCTGGAGACCGGACGGTGGCGGAAACCAATAGAGCGATTGCAATTGTGCGTTTAGCGCCACTACATCGTCGCCGATCGCGTCCTCATAGACCTCTTGCGTAACCGGGATCTCGGCAACGAAGAAATAAGTCCCCTGCCCCGACTGGTTGGTGATGCTGCGATAGATGCGGGTGTGCGTGATGTTGCGGACCCCGCCCATGTTCTCGGGCTCGGGCTGGAACACCGATACGGTCCATGTGGCGTTCGACCAACCGTTGACCACGGCCGGCGGGCTTGGCGGGCCTTCCTCGCCGTACTCGGTCACCCAAGTGTAGACATACGCCCGTGCGGTGAACACGGACGCGCCGAGAAGATCGCTCCAGAGTTGCCAAGTCGGCTGGCCACCGGACGCCACGATCGGATCGGGCGGGTCGTTGGAGAACGTGTTGAACGCCATCGCGCCTGGGTTGGCGCGGGTATCGGCGACGACCACTTCCATGGCGTTGTCGTGCGCGATGCCGATCCAATAGGTGACGTCGCTGATGACCGATACGCCGTTGGTGATTGTGCTGTTTGCTACCGCACCCGCCGTTACGCCGGTGACAATGTTGCCAACACCTAAGAGCTGATCGGGCGTGCCGCTGGCATCGCTGTACACCACCGCCTGGAACTGCAGCGTGCCGTCGGTCGAGGCCGGCATGAAGCTGACCGATTGCACGAGCAACGTGCCATCAGGAATGACTGGCATGAGAAAGACCGAGTTGCCTGGCCGGAAGTCGGGGGCGCCGGCGCCAGGAAACACCGTGGCATCGCCAACCTGGATAGTGTCGCCGCCGCCGGTGACCTCCACGCCGGGAGTGCAGCCCGAACCTGGCACGCCAAGCAGCCAGGCCGGCTGGCCAGCGAGAATACGATCGTAGGTGTTGTACGACGGGGGCGTTGAAGGGCTGGCCCAGTAGTACCGTTGAAAGCTGTCATCCACGACGGGCGACTTGATGACCAGCGTGTCTTGGTCGGTAAATTCCATGAAGAACGAACTAGGGGCCGTGATTGAGGTGTCGTTGGGGTCCTTGTTGAGGATGCGATAAACGTATTTGGCGGCCGAGTTCTTCAGAGTGCGAAGTAATTTTGGCTGACGCCAGCCCTGCAATGAGCCCGCGAAGAGATAGGTGTTGAGAGAATATGCGGCTTGCGTCGGCGGGAGAAGTCGCTCATCCCAAGCCGGAAGCATCCCGGAAAAGCGATCAAGCTTGATTGCTGACATAGCTACACCCGATTGAAAGTACTGGGTCGACTCATTTTTTCTTCCCCAAGGTCGCGCCGCTTGCGGGGTACTGTTCCTCTTGGCCAGGATTTGGGTGGTGCACGGGCGTCATGGTCCCCAGCCGCTTGCGCTCATCGTCTTCGATTTTCGTGGCAATCCCGCGGTTGCGCTCACGTTCGGCTTCGGCTTTGGCAACAGCGGCGCGGCCGGCTTCCTGCTCTGCATTCAACTCCTGGATCATCCGTTCGGTCCGGTGCGCGACCGCGGCCACCTCGACCGGTTTGTCCTCACGCATCTTCCGGATTTCGCCCAGCAACTGTTCGCGACTCTCGAGCTCGGAGATCGAGGCCGCCGCTCGGTTCAGGTCTGCATCCGCTTGCTTGCGCCCCTCTTCGTCTTGTCTGGCGCGGTGGGCTTTTTGATGCTCGGCGGCTTCCGCCTGTTCGCGCTCGATGCGGGCGGACTCCTCCCGGATCATGGCGGCACGGGCCTGCGCTGATAGAATTGAGTCGGAAGTCTTTGTATTCATGGCCTCGTCCTCCTTACGGCGCGACAACGGTATAGGATATCGTGTCATTCTTGATGTCCCCGAATGAGTCTTCCATCACGATCGACGCCATCAGGGTTTCGCCCACGGCACCGCCGCTCAGGAAGAACACCACCTCGCGGCCAAGCACAGTGACCGAGGCCGGATCAACCGTGCATGTGGTCGACGGCGTCGTGACCTCAGCACTTACGATGGTGGCGGCGTTGTCGAGCCAGCGGGTGTAATCCAACGTCCATCGGGTCGTGTTCCCCGCGGTGTGAACCTTACTGCCCAAAATCATCGCCTTGTACCTCCACTATTCGCACCTCGCCCGGTACCACGATCACGAAGTCCTCGTCCGCGAGTACGATCAGGCGGGGTTCCTCCGGGACGATGATTTTGTCTTCGGTCATCATGGCGCGGCCGCTGGTTGGATGCTGACGCGCCCTTCTAATTCGGCTACGCGGGCGCGTAGGGATTTCAATTCTTGCAGCAGCACCGGCACGTATTTGGAATAATCGATGCCGTACCAGTCCTGCTCATCGAGATATGTCACCGCCTCGGGGTAGACCTTCTGCGCCTGCTGCGCGCTGACGCCAAAGGAGCGCTCGCCGGTGCTCTTCCACGTGAAGGACCACACCTCGGTGTCATCGACGATGCGGCCAGCATCGAAGGTTTCGAAGGACTCCTTCAGCCGCTCATCCGAGCTTGTGTTGAAGGCCGTCCCTCCCGCACTGGTGGTGATCGAACCGACGCCACTCCCGGCGGCATTGGCGAACAGGCACGGGTTGGAATTGACGTCGGTGTCCGGTCGAAACGTGATGCCGTAAATCGACGAGCCCGGCGACGAATTGATGTTGATGCGTCCGGTCCACGGCCCGTAGGACGAGTTTCCAAGGTAGATATTGCCGGCGACCCCAACGGTGACGTTTCCCGAAAATTGCGCAGAGCCGTCGCCCCTGACGCTGAAATAGGTAGCGCTGTTTGCTGCGTTACGGACTAGAAAAGAAACGTCGCCGCTTCCGGTGCCAGCCTGGACTTGTAGACCATAGCCGGGGGCGGTGAATATCGATCCCCAGTCGCCCACGGCATTGCCGCGATGCCAAACCTTGCCGGTGAAGTCCGCGCCAAGGCTGCTCACGACAAGCCCACTGCCGATGGTCAGCGAGCCGCTCATGGTGTCGCCGGCCTTGGCGACCCTCAGCGCATCCTGGGTATCGACATAAGTCACCGCCGCGCGCGACGTATCGCTGGGATGGATGTGCCCTTCGCGCGCGAAGTTGGTCGAAGTGCCAATCGTCGCCGTGCCGTCCATCAGCGGCAGGACGTTTGACGGTGAACCTGCGCCCGCAGGACCGGTGGCTCCGGTTGATCCGATGCCGCCGGCCGTGCCCTGCGATCCCGTAGGTCCAGTCGCGCCGAGGCTTCCAGGTGTACCTGGCGTGCCTGCAGTGCCCTGTGCTCCAGTGGGACCGGTGGCCCCAACAGCCCCGCCGCTACCAACTGAACCTTGCGCGCCAGTAGGACCAGTTGCTCCTGCACCACCTGGACTGCCTGCGACGCCGGTGTCACCCTTCGTACCTTGTGGTCCAGTCGCGCCAGTAGGCCCAAGGCCTGCGGGCGGTACTGTCACCCAATTCGCATTCTGGCGACCATACAAATTGTCATCAACGGGTGCGTCTTCAAATTCATACGGCGCCATCGACATCCAATCGCCGTCGGCGCGGCCATAGCATAGACCGTCAAAGGGTGCGTCCGAGGTAATCGCCCCGTCAGTCCCGGCCGAACCCGCTGCTCCCGTCGGCCCCGCACGCCCAGTCGGTCCCGTTGGCCCGATCGGTCCAGGCGGTCCGGCACCATCGAAATTGGTGGGCCCGGTCGGACCGGTCATGCCGGCCACGACCACCGGGAATGCCTTGACGGGTGCGGCTGGAATGACGGTGGTCATGGCTACTTCCGCAGGGCTGCTTCGAGCGCTGCGACCCGCGCTGTGAGCTGCGTAAGCGCGAGCGCTGCTGCAGCAGGGCCTGTTGGGCCGGTCGCTCCGGTCGGGCCGCTCGCTGGTCCCGTTGGTCCGGACGGTCCGGGCGAGCCCACCGATCCGGGCGGTCCGGTCATCCCGGTCGGGCCGGTGAATGCGCCAGCACCAGTGACGCCAGTGGGACCGAGTGGGCCTACTGATCCGGTGGGCCCCGCATGTCCGGTCGGGCCCGTTACGGACGGGCCTGTCGGGCCGCTCGGGCCGGTGGGGCCACCGGATGGTCCCGTATGACCGCCGATCACGACGACAGGCTGAGCCATGATAGGAGCGGGTGTGTTCGATTGAGTTGACATGATCTTATCTTTTCGCCATCAAACCGTGGCCTGACAGGACGTGACATGACTGGACGGGACTCGACACGGCTAGACAAGACGTGGCGCGAATGGAGGACTGGCGAAAGTCAGTCCTTCTTTTATTTTCGGTCATGACAACACCACCATCGGATCGATGTAGTACGTCGTGCTCGCCTTAGCGGCCCGCACTCGCGCGTGCAGGTAGCCAGCCATGCCCGGCTGCGGAGATGAGAGAGTGGCCACGAGCTTGAACGGCGACCAGCCGGCGCCCGAGCCACCGCCGTTCCAAGTCGACGCATCACTCGCGACCCCCGCGTTCGCCGCCAGCAGGTTGGACTTGGTCGTGGTGACGATCGTACCGATGGGCGTCAACGCCGACCCGAGATATTCAACTTCGAGCCATAGGTCGTCGTTGTTCGGCAGCGCGCCCGCATTGATGGTGCCGCACACCGTCACCACGACATTGGCGGCAGTCCGCGGGTTCCAAATGGCGTAGGGTTCAGCTTTGAATGGCCTCAACCACTGACTGTTCGCAGTAGTAACAATCTTCCTCGACTGCGCCTGCCCGGTCGGATCGGATGCGCCGCCGACGCGGGTGATCGAGGTCTCGGTCGTCTCGGCCCCCTCAAGAGCGTAGCGCACAGACTTGTAGGCGGTGGCTCCGCCGTCGGAGCGGACATATTGCATAATCTGGCCGCTGCTGGGCACATTCGGGGCCGTCGCAGACGCGTTGAGCTTGCAGTCCTTGATGACCCAATTGCCAGTCGAGTTAACTGCTGCCATAGAAACAACAGAGGTTACCTGACTAAGATCGACAGCCTCAAGAATGACGTTACTCAAAAAACCGGAGGCGGACTGGCTGATCAAATTGGTCGGTACTGTCGATCCGCTCGCCAGTACCGGCCCGGTATTTTGCCAGGTAAAACTCGTCGCGCCGACAATGATGTACTGCGCAGCAGCGGCAAAGCTAACTAGGCAGTTGTTCCAAACGATGGTTCCGGCACTGGTCGTGTTCAGCACGATGTTAGTGCCATTCGAAGTGGTGGCAAGTTTGAAAGCGCAGTTATCGAAGTAATAGAATGCGCCTCCAGGAAACAGCGCCACATTGGCCACCCCCGACTGCCCCACACCAGTAATGAACGCCAGTCCATAAACATAAAGCGCTCCCTGGGTGGGACTGAAATTGATGGCAACCGCCGCGGTCGTCGAAATCGTTGCCGTGGTCGCTAGATTGGCCGATGTCGGCGGATAGCTGCCTGAATGGTTATGACAAACAATCCGGCCCATCGTCGTCTGCGACAATCCTGGCGCAATGGTAATCAATGTCGCCTGACTCTCGGCATGGTTATCGCCGACGTAGATCGTATTGCCAGCCGCGAACCAGTTGGCGGCGCATGCATTGGCGAGCCGCGCGTGCGGGGCCTGGCCGCCGGTGAAGTTGGAGATGGGGCCGAGGGAGGTCCACACCGCAGTCGTGTCGGTCGTGGTCACGCCCGCCGTGTCGCTGAACGCCGGCTCCGAAGCCGACATGGCGCCAGCGGTCGTGCAAATCTGATAGCTCGCGTTGTTGCTGCGTTTGATGACCTGGCCGAGCACGGCGGGCGTGGCCGCCTTCACCTGTGCCCAAGTCGCCGTATCAGTTAAATCGCCGTTGAGCGCAGCCTGCCCGGTGCACTCCTGCCACGTTACCGTGTTGTCGGTGGTCTTAGCCCCGCGGGTCAAAACCCACGTCGGCTCGGTGGTCGCGTGCGTAGTCCCGGCGACAATACAAACAAATACTCGTTCACTGCCGACAGCAGGCGCGGCGTTCTGTCGTCGCAGCGCGCCGGCCGCAATCGTTGCCCCGGTCGCCCATTTGGTGACGGCATAGTAACCGGTCGTCGAGCCATCGCCGAAGTTACAATACCAAACAGAATCAAAGAAAGCCATATAATCAGCCCCTTTCTTCTGTTATAGTGCCAGCTGACATCAATGTTGGAGTCAACAGGAGTTTTATCAGATGCCAAAAGTACTGCGTATCGCAAATCAACGATTTGGCCGCCTGGTTGCGCTTCAGCCAGTTGGCAAAAATGTTCGCAATCACATACTTTGGCAATGCAAATGCGACTGCGGTAATTCCTACATTACTAGTGCTTATAACCTTCGGCGCGGCCACACTGTTTCGTGCGGATGCAGAAAATATCTTCATGGTCATTGCACAAGAGAAGAAAGACATCCCCTCTATAGCACATGGCAAAACATACATCATCGATGTAATGCTCCGACCGGTCGCGACTATAAAAACTATGGCGGCCGCGGCATAACTGTTTGTGCTCGTTGGTGCGATTTCGTAAATTTCCTTACCGATATCACGGCCAGCATAGGAGAGCGCCCGCCACAACATGTGCTGGATCGAATAGATAATGACGGCAATTACGAACCGGGCAACATGCGCTGGGCAAACTACAGCGTGTCGAATAGAAATCAGCGCCACTTTAGGAAACACAGTGTGCGTGGTCCGTATGGTTCGTTTGTTAAACGTGTCGAAGTAGGCCACTAGAACAATCCTCCCGCGATTATCGCGGTGCAGAACGGACCGGTCGGACCTGTCGATCCTACAGAGCCAGCACTGCCCACGGCTCCAGTCGGCCCCGTCGCGCCTGCACTGCCAACTCCGCCCGCCGATCCTGCGGCACCAGTCGGCCCAGTCGCGCCAACTGAACCAGGCGTGCCTGGTGTGCCTGCTGATCCTACTGCACCAGTCGGGCCGGTAGCTCCTGTGCTGCCCGCGCCGCCTGCTGATCCTGCACTTCCGGTTGGACCAGTCGCACCATCAACTCCCGACGTCCCCGACGTCCCCGATGCCCCCGTCGGCCCCGTCGGTCCAGTGCCACCCGTTCCAGTCGCACCGCCACCGCCACTCACCAGCCACACGCCCTGCGCTGAGTACGTGTAGGTCACGCCACCATAGGTGTAGGTCTGGCCAGTTGCCGGGCTGCTCGGGAAGTCGATCGCCATCAGAACGGCCCTCCGGGATAGAGCACCGTTATCGGACCGCTCACGACGACCGCACCTCCACCTGATCCCGTACCCACCTGCACCCACTGCGAGGACGTGCCGTCATTCACCCATATGGCCAGCACGCCGGTCGAGAGGTCGTACCAAAGTGCGCCTGAAACTGGTGATGCCGGCGGCGTGGCCGACTCCGTGTAGCTGCCGGAACCCTTGGGCCCGGTCGCTCCAGTGCTGCCGGCACCCGTTGGCCCGGTCGGACCGACGCCCCAGGGACCAGTAGGACCAACGGGGCCACCCGCACCAGTGGCGCCGAAGCCGGTCGCCCCAGTCGGCCCCAGTAGCCCCTGCGGCCCCATGGGACCGGTCGCACCGAAGCCAGTCGCGCCAACAGCGCCGGTTGCTCCTGTCGAGCCTGTGGGGCCTCCAAGCGGCCCTGTGGCGCCTGTGGGTCCGGTTGGGCCGCCAGGTGGGCCAGTCGCACCCGTCGGCCCCAGTGGCGCACCAGGACCAGTTGGACCCGTCGCTCCACTCGGCCCCACGGCGATCGGCCCGGTCGGGCCGGTGGCCGCTGGACCTACGGGACCCGTCGGCCCGCTCGGTCCACTCGGTCCGGAAATGATCGCGCCCTCGCGGACCACCACCACAGGCCGAGTAGCGATTGGCGCGGGCTCACTGTCGATGATGGGCATTTAGGCGGCCCGCAGTACGGCCAACCGCGCTTGTAGCTCCGCGATCATCTCCTCCAGAGCCTCGACGCTGTCTGGCGGGTATGTCACCCCCTGCACGACCTCCACCGTGCCGTACATAAGCGCAACGCGTGTGTCGGACGCGTCCACCATGACCAAATCATAGACATATACCCCCGGCCGCAAGCTGGCCTGGATATCCTCCGGCGTGACGTTGAAGTGAATAACCCGCTGCACGGCGTCGTCGGTGATGATGCGGCCGTTGTCGGTGCTGAGCGAGAGCAGCGGCACTGCGTCGTAGCGGTTCAATTGGACGTCGAGCTCAAACTTCTGTCCGTCCAGGGTCCAGGTCTCGGTCGCGTCGGCCGGATTGCCAAACTGGTAGGCATCCATCCACGTCGAATTATTGCCGATCTTCAGATCGGCCTTCGCCGCGGTAACGCTGTGGGCGTCCTCCCATCTCATTGCAACGTCCTCGGATTGACGTTGGACGTACTGACCCCGCCACGCTGACCGTGAACGCGGAAGGCCTGCGGGAACGCCCAGGCCTGCGAGCCGATGGTGTTGCCCCGCATGGTGGCGATGCGCGCCTTGGCGATGGCATCACGGAATTTGACCAGGTGATAATTGGCCAGCGTCTGGTTGGAAAAGCTCTGCCCCGGCTGCAGCATCATGCCGCCCAGCAAACCGTGCAGGATCCCGAGTCCGTGTGCAGGCAGCACCCACTCCGGGATGTGCGGCGGGAAGCACATCAGCGGATCGGTCAGCGTCTTGACGACGATCGCGGTCATCGGCTGCGTGTTGGTGTACGGGTAAAGGAAATGTACCGTGCCGATCTGCGGCATCACCGCCGGCTGCGCCACGTTGTTCTGATCGATCACGTTGCTGAGCCGCAAGATGCGCCCGGTGATTGGAATGAGCGTGTATTCGAGCGTGTCAGGAATGACGGTGAAGTGGATGGCCTCCTGCCAGCAGTTCGAGCCGTCGAAGAACTCCTCCAGCGTGTCGTATAGCTGCACGCGCATTCCGGCGTCGGACGCGCCACTGAGGGCCACATTGGCCTGACCGAGCAGTTTGTCCCAATAATACGAGTGAGGACGGCTCATTGCCCTTGTCCTTGCTGGTCACGGCCGGGCCCGGAGCCGCCAGCCATCCCTGGCAGCGTGCGGCCGACCAATCCAATCGAGAACAAGTTCAGGTAGCTCGTCGCGAGCTGGTTCATGACGTCTTCCTGGTCGCGCTCGAGCGCGTGGCCGCAAAGGCCATGCAGGATCGCCAGCCGGAACTGCGGCTCCATCTCGACATAGGTGTCATCGACGGCGACGAACGACTGCGTCTGGCCCCGCACAGTCAAATTCCACACGAAAAGGTCGGCGCGTAGCCGGCGTGCCTCGAGCATGGTGATGTTGAGGGCCGTCAGCAGCGACGCATCGTCGTAGCGATAGGGCGGGATGATGTCTTGCAGCAGCGTGCGCGCGTCAGCGATGTAGTCCGCAACGCTATTGAGCGTCGGTTGATCTTTGTCACTGAAATTGCCCCAATACGAGGCGGAAATAGCCATTACGCGCTCCCGTGCGGGAGCGAGCTTATGGGAAAAAGATTAAGGAATGCTTAACCTTACGGATAACAAATGCCCAATGAAAACGGGGGCCGTCAAGCCCCCGTCTCCGTAGCCAAGTATTTGATTTCTAACCAGAAATCACCTGTGCCTGTACAAGCGCAGTATTATCTACAATTGAATAGCCGTATACTTGAAGTCCCCGAAGTATTTGCCCGAAGGTGAGCTCACTTCGCAGTGTTTCTATTTTTGAAATTTGCGAGGCAAACGTGACTCCATGGGCATGACCTGCGAAGATTGGCTGCTCACCGGCCGCGAAGTTCGTTGAGTCTGAGACGCTGGTAGGCAGCAGATTGCTCACGTAGAGAGTGAACCGGTCGATCATTCCGAGGCGGCCGTTGCGCAGCATCGACACCGGGTCGCCCGACAAGTACGCCTGCCGGAGCTCGGACTGTTTGACCTGGCGTCCAGCCCATGAGGGCATGACGATCCAGCGCCCGACTTCCGGGATGTTCATCTCGTCGAGACACTGGCCCATCCGCAGGATCAGATCGATCAAGTTGACCTGACCCGTTGTTGCGCCCTGCCCGACTACGGTTACCGGCGTGCCCTTAACGCCCAAGTTCAAGTTTGCCGAGAGCCTGCCGGCCGTCGCGCCTTTGTTCGCTGCGTTGGCGCCGCCGACGATGCCGCCGAGGACGTCTTGGTCGACAACGATCTTGAGCTGCTGTGCTGCATCCCTTTATCTTCGTAACAAGACGCGACTCTTGCTACCGCCTTTCGGCTGCTGCGTATTCCTACGCAGAGGAGACTATATCATCACCCAATATGGGTGCCGGGCGCTTCGGGCCGCTTGGCCCTACTCCCCTTGCGGGGATAGTCGTTGCACCTTCCGCTTTCGCGGCTTGGCTCAGGATTAGCGGTTCTCGCCGTCCCCTGAATTCACCCGGTTGTTCGATGCTGATTACTCAGCAAAGGGACTATAATTAATCCGACCACATGCTCAGCAGATTGAGATCGCTCTGCACCTCCATCACGTCGTCGAGGATCAGGCTGAAGTACTTGCCTGTTCCGATATACAGCTCGACAGAGCCGCCCGTGGGCCGGTCGAGTCCGAGAAGGCCATCGGCCTTGTAGTCGCGGATCGTGATAGTCGGCTTCAGGCGGATTTTTACGCGGTCGCCTTGGTTCTGGATCTCGCCTTCGTACAGTTTGTTATCGCAGCGGCTCTTTATCCGCTGCTTCTGCATGTTTCCATGCAGCTCAGACTATCTCATCACCCTTGCGGGGCCGGGCGCTCGTGGGCGGCTTATTGTTTCCTCACCGCCTAGTCGTTGAACCTTCCACCGCCCTGGGGCGTTAGCCTTACATCGGTGGCTTGGCTGCTGATTGTCTCCGGCCACACTCGGTCAGAGTTCCCAGCAATTCACCCGGTTTTATACGGACTAGGAAAGCCCATCCGTATTGCTGATCGCGGAAAGCACTGTACTCGCGTAGAATTTCTCCACGAGTTTTGCTGACCAGATCTCCTGCTAACGACCAGCAAGCATCCCCAAGATCACAAAGGGATGAACCCCGTCGACTGAAGGTTATTTGGCGTACTGCCGACGGGGGTGAGTACCGGTACTGATCCGGACGTTGCGCCCGGAAAACCTGCACTGGGGATAGGCATTGGACGGAGTCCCTCTTGATGGGGGCTTTCGTCCATGCAGGATCGACGCCCCCGGTCTAACGGTAGCGCCCCTCTCGCTGAGCGACGAACATATCGGCTTCTAACCGTGCCCATTCAGCCTCTCGGCCAATATAGGCACCCTTCCGATGTTGCTCGTACAACTGCTTGACTTGGGCGCGCGAATAGATGGGTTTGTCGGGCGGCAACGAGGCATCGCCTCCGGAAGCCGGCCTGGCCCGTCCAGGGGCCGCCAAGGAGCTCAGATTGACCGCCGGCTCTCTAGGAGGCGCTGCCTGCTGAGAGTGGGGCGCTGGCTCGAGGTGACCCGTGGCCTGCTCTTCTTGCAGGAAACCACGAAAGAACGAGATTACGCGTGGAGCATCTGCTGCAGCGATCGCCTCGTTCAGGAATGTTTGTCTAACACGTCCTGATAAAACGTCAACTCCCAGCAGCCAGCGATGCCAGCGCGGGTCGCGGTCGACCTCGCGAAAGTTTGGGACTGCGAGCTCCACGCGCTGGTCGAGATTGCGGCGAGCTTCCTGCGCCAGCCGTCGCTGCAGATCAGCGTTCTGTTGCTCGATTTGCTGCAGTGTCGGCGCCAGTGCGTCTGCGGCGGCGCGGCGGGTGAAGTCGACGAGATCGGTGCCGTAGTTCTGCACGTCCTGCTCGGTGAGATAGGACGGTGGCGGAGGCGGCGGTTGGCGGGTTCGTGTAACCGTGTGCTGCGTTTGCAGGAGCTCGTTGCCGAGCTGCGTCATCTGCTCCTGCATCTCGCCGATGGTTTTCTGCGAGGCGTCGTAGCGGCCCTTCATCGCCAGATAGCGATGCTCCCAGTTGGCATCTTTCTCATGCGGCTGCGGCTCGGCAGGCACATGATCCGCAGCCGCCGGTTGGGACACCGGGGGCGGTGTGGCAGAACCCTCGGCAGATACCGGCGGCTGCGGTGCGGAGGCCTCCGGGAGGACTGGAAGCTCCGCCTGGGCAGGCGACGAGGCATCGCCCGCGCCATTGCCGTTGCCATTTGCGGCGGTGTTGTAGAGCGCGTCGACCGCGGCAGCGCGCTTTCGTACGGCTTCCGGGATATTGGCGTTGGGATCCACCGGAAGTTTCGCCATGGGTTTGGCGTCGACGATCACATCAACCATGCTTTACCTTCACACTCGCGCGGCCTCGAGCGCGCGCAACACCTTCATCGCCAACTGAGCGTGACCCTGTGCGACCGGCAGGTGCTCCGTTGTCTCGATGAGGTTGTTGGTCATCTGGGCCGCATACTCGGCAAACGCCGCAAGAAATTTGTCATAGGCCTGGGGCGCGGCATTGCGCAGAAAGCGCGCCTGGTCGGTCAGGCCCTTTGTCGAGCTCATGCCGCATCGTCAGGGGGCGGCCCCATGGGAGACGGCGCGGACGGTCCCAATGCCGGGCCACCCAGCGGCGGTGCGCTCGTGGGCGGTGCGGACGGCTGCGGGGCGGCCGGGTAGCGGTTCATGGCGCGGGCCAATGGATCGCCGCCGGTGACACTCTCGCGCTCGCCAGGGTCCGGCTGCTGCATGGTCGAGCCCTTGCCCTGGTGCTTGACGATGCGGCC
>Ga0207687_10000912_pt1 | contig 20131 bp, 26 predicted proteins | sample KBSM54metaG_FD_184399 | JGI IMG/M metagenome (GOLD analysis project Ga0207687, IMG submission 184399) | Miscanthus rhizosphere microbial communities from Kellogg Biological Station, Michigan, USA - KBS M5-4 metaG (SPAdes) (version 2) | ecosystem: Host-associated > Plants > Roots > Rhizosphere >...
CAGTGTCCAGACTGCCCAAGCGGAGATGGACGTCATCGGAAAGCGGCTGGCAACTGAGTATCCGGTTACCAATCGGGAGCTGCTTCCCGAAATACAGACGTTCACGCAGTTTTTCATCGGCCCGAACGCAGCCTTAGTCTATGGGTCCATGTGGGGCGCAGTTGGTTTTGTGCTTCTGATCGCGTGCGCCAATCTGGCGAATCTGCTGCTGGCCCGCGCGATCGGCCGGTCGCGCGAGATTTCCATCCGGATCGCGCTGGGCGCGGGGCGGTGGCGAATCATCCGGCAACTGCTCATCGAGAGCGTGATGCTATCCGGCCTGGGCGGCGTTCTGGGCTGGTGGATCGCCAAGTGGGGTGTGCGCAGCTACGCGGTTGCGATGGCGAACAAATCGTCCTGGCTGGTGATCGATTATTCTATGGACCAGAGCGTTCTGGCGTATCTCATCGCGATTTCGATCGGAACGGGATTGCTGTTCGGGCTGGCGCCGGCACTCCGGCTGTCGAGACTTGACGTCAACGCGTCATTAAAGGACGGCGCGCGAGGCGCCACGGGCGGCGGGCATGGAAAGCATCTGTCGGCTCTCCTGGTAATCGGAGAAATGGCGCTGGCAGTGGTGCTGCTGGCGGGAGCGGGCGTGATGATCCGCAGCTATTTGAAGATCCACACCGCGGATATCGGCGCCAATACCGCCAATTTGCTCGGTGGATCGGTGAGTCTCCCTTCCGAAAAGTACCCGCGCGCGGAGGACAGGATTTCTTTCTTCGACCGTCTCATCACACGCCTGGAAGCGATGCCCGGCGTGGAGTCAGTGGCAACTGCAGACGCGCTCCCTGCCTCGGGCTCTTTGAAGCTTTCGTACCAGCTTGTGGGCGATCCTCCAGAAGACCGTCGCCGTAAACTTTCCGCGCTGAAAATCAGCCCGGCGTACTTCCGGACGGTGAAGACGACGATGCTCTCGGGCCGCGAGTTCAATGACGCCGACGTACTTTCGACAGCTCCGGTGGCGATCGTGAACCAACTGTTCGCGAGCAAGTATTGGCCGGGGGAAGATCCGCTGGGCAAACGTATTCGCTTCTTCGATGGGGACACACCAGAGCCGTGGCGCACGGTGGTAGGCGTCGCGTCGAACATTATCCAGAATGACCAGACCCGGCAAGCTTTCGATCCAGTGGTTTACCTGCCCTACCGGCAAAAACCGGGAGCAGGCGCGTGGATTTTCGTGCGAACAGGCGTCCCTCCGGCTGGACTCACCACTGCGTTTCGGCAGGCGGTCCAGGCCGTCGATCCGGGCCTGCCTCTATATGGCCCCATGTCGATAGAAGGACGCATGGAGCGATTTTGGGACAGCCGGTTCTATGGATCTCTATTCCTGATATTTGCCGCGATTGCGCTGCTGCTGGCTTCGATCGGCTTATATACGGTAATCGCCCATTCCGTAACCCAGCGAACGCAGGAGATCGGCGTGCGAATGGCGATAGGCGGGGCGCCGCGCGATATTCTCAAGCTCGTATTCCGGCAGGGAATGCTTCCCCTGGCGATCGGCCTGACGGTCGGATTAACAGCGTCGTTCGCCGTCAACCGGCTCCTGCAGTCCATGCTGGTACAGGTTTCGCCCGCCGACCCGGTCACACTTGCGATTGCGTCCGCCACGTTGATTCTGGCGGGTACCCTGGGTTGCCTGATTCCGGCGCGTCGCGCGATGCAGGTGGATCCGGTGGTCGCTCTGAGGCACGACTAGGGTCGTCGCTGCAAGGGTGCCCGGCCACCTTGCGCAATAGCCCCCGAACGTGTTGAAGTATGAGGAGATCCGTCGTGTGGCTGTTCGCGGCGGGCGACACTTTTTCGAGGGTGCACATCATGAATAAACGCCTCATTGGTCTGACAATTTCCCTGGGGTTGGCCGGCGGGACCTCGCTCTGGGCGCATCACTCCCTGGCCGCCGAATTCGATCAGAAGAAACCGGTATCGCTGACCGGTACGCTCACGAAACTTGACTGGCGGAATCCCCACGCCTGGATCTACATGGACGTGAAGAACGCCAGCGGCGTCGTCGAAAAGTGGGAATGTGAACTGGGTTCGCCCAATGCTATGACTCGCGCGGGCTTTACGCAGGATTCTGTGAAGGTTGGCGACGAGCTCGTGCTCGACGGCATTCTGTCGAAAAAAGGCACCAACATCTGCAGCACCCGTACCGTAAAGGGCAAGGACGGCCACACGGTGCTGAGCCAGACCGAAGGCGCAAAGTAGGAGATATATGAAATACCGCCTGATGCTCGCAGGGGCTGTGTGCCTGGCCTTCGGAAGTTGGATCGTCGCCCAACCTCAAGACGCCCCGGGCGCGGCCAAGGGTGGTCCTGGAGCCGGCAAAGGCGCTGGTAAGGGTGGACCTGGAGCGGGCAAAGGTCGTGGCGGATTTCAGCCGCCCGAAGGTCCTGCTCCGAAGACTCCCTGGGGTCCGCTCGATCTGAACGGCGTTTGGCAGAGACCGTATGTGCCGGATATCGAACGCGCCAACGGCGGTCCGCTGCCCTATACCGAATGGGGCAAGAAGCAGTTCGATACTTATAACGCGGAAGAAGGCGATTACACCGGCTCCTGCCTGCCCTTCGGTCATTCCCGCGCTATGGGTTCACCCGATCCCATCCAGATCATGCTGACGCCCACCTCCATGGCGTTCCTGTACGAGCAGAATTCGTGGTTCAAGGTGTTCCCAATCGACGGGCGCGCGCATAACCCCAAGAAAGTTCCGACCTGGTTCGGTGAGTCGATCGGCCATTGGGAGGGCGACACCATGGTGGTCGACACCACCAATTTCAACGGCTTCACGCGACTGGATACCAACGGGCATCCGCACAGCAACCAGTTGCACATGATCGAGAAATTCACGCGGACCGACCTGGGCCACATCGCCTACCAGGTGACGTATGACGATCCCAAGACGTACACCAAGCCGGTGATCCAGAACCGCACGTTCACCTTGCGCCCGGACTGGGAGATTCAGGAATATTCCTGCGAAGAAAACAATAAAGGCCTGATCGAAGGCCGCATCAAAGTTCCCGATTACCAAAACGCCGGCAAGCAATAGCGGAGCTCTTCAGATTGAGCCGGTTCGTGATTCTTGCGCTCGCGGCGGCCCTCACTCTCCTCTGGGGGCAGATTCCAGGACAACCCAGGCAGCTTTCGCTAGTCCTGGTCGATCGCGATGGCAAGAAGACACCGGTGGGGTTTCTGCCCGCCGACACCTTCGCGCCACGCATCTCACCGGACGGTAAGCGGGTCGCCTACGATAGCGAAACTGGCGGGGTCTGGATTGCCGAGCTGTCCAAGCTGTCGTCGCCACGCAGAGCCACAACCGGTCAAGATCATTACCCGATGTGGTCGGCGGCTGGGGATCAGATCGTGTTCACGCGGGACGAGCCAAACCAGCAGGCGTTGTACGTGCAACGGTCCGACGGCTCGGGCAACGCTGAGCGCTTGGTGACAGGCCGCGCACCTGAGTCCTGGTCGTCGCAAAACCAGGTGTTCAGCTTCATCGCACTAAGCAACTACTACAACATCTGGACCTATTCGCTGAAGGATAAGAAGGCGACGCTCTTGATCGATACACCCGGAGTGACCGAGCACAGCAGCAGGTTTTCGCCGGACGGGAAATGGATCGCCTATACGTCCATCGAAACCGGCCGGTTCGAAGTGTTCGTCCAGCCGTTCCCGCGGACCGGCGCGAAGTACCAGGTCACCAAGCAAGGCGGAGGGCATGCACTGTGGTCCCCCGACGGCAAGGAACTCTTTGTCGATAACGACCAGCAACTATTCGCCGTCAAAGTGCAAACGTCGGGGACATTTTCCGCCAGCGCGCCGGTAGCGCTGCCCATCCGCGGGTTCATTCAGGGCAATGCACGACGGCAATACGACCTCATGCCGGACGGCAAGCAGTTCCTCATGATGTTTCCGTAGGTGCCGCTCAGTTCCCTGCGCGATGAGCCAGGGCCAAGCCCGCGAGTGCGATCAGCGTCAGCGCCGCGCTGCGAGGCTCAGGAACCGGAGCTGGTGGATCGAAGATCGTTACCGGCGAACCGTCGGCCTCGAATAGCTGGAGCCTCAAGAAGGCTGAGCTTCCGGCGCCGTCAAACAGGTGTTGTGGTGAACCGTCTCCTATCTGACCGCTGGCCTGAACCGAGAGCCCTATCTCGAACGCGACGCCCAATGCAAATGGCACCATCGTTCCCTGTAACCCGCATCCACGAATCTGGCAAGTTCCGAGTCCTGAAATGAAACTGGATGCCTGGGACCCGGCTCCTCCGCCATGATCGCCGTCCGTGTAGATCGAGTATGTCGCAAACCCCGGGCGCTCCGGACCATCTGTCGATCCGAAGAAATCCAAGTCGATGCTGGCCAGCGCCGAAGACCCCAGGCTGAAGGCAACGAAGTCGGTTGTTCCCGCCGCGGCACTCACACCGGCACTGATAAACAGCCCGGTGTCCGTGGCGACACCGATCAATGAGAATAGTGTGGACGTGCCAACGCGCTCAGTTCCGTAAGTGGCCTGACCCGGCGATCCGCAAACTACCGGAGCCCCTGCGACTGTGCAGACGGTGCCGATCACCGGAGTTGGAATGACGATCGAGCCCGCGAAAGCCGCCGGGATCAACAAGAACAAAACAGAAATAGCTTTCAAAGGTCGCTCCAGGTCCCTTTGTATCACCTGGGGCTCCGGGATCTTTGGACGAAGGAGCGCTAATTCGCGGATTTAACGCAGACCAACCTGGGACGATCCCGAATCGGGATGATCAACTAGTGGTGATGGTTTTTCTCGGTGTTGCGCATGTCGTTCGTGTAGTCGCGATGAACTTTGGCGTGCTTGCGCTTGGCGCCACTCAAGTTGGATTCGCGGACCGATTCCGAACTGACAGCGAACGTCGAGATTTGTTGTTCAAGTTTCGCGCTCTGGCATTTCGGACAGGTGGCCGGCTCCTTGAGCACCAGCGCTTCGAAATCCTCACCGCAATCCAGGCAATGGAAGTCGTATAACGGCATCGCGTCCTCTATTCTACCGTGCTAGACTCGCCCGAGGAGGCACCGTATAGGATGCACAAGGTTTACATGCTGGGCGTGGCTTTCACCGCCTTTGCCGGTTTGTGGATGATGCAGGCGCAGGAGAAGCAGAACCCGAACTTTACCGGCGGCAACGTGACCAAGCTGGACGAAGGCCCCAAGGCGACCATCGCCCATTTCCGCTTCGATCCGGGATCGCGAACCAAGTGGCATAGCCACTCCGGCGGCCAGATCATCCTGGTGGAGGAGGGCGTCGCCCATACGCAGGTGAAAGGGGGGCCGGTGATCGAACTGAAGGCGGGCGAGAGTATTTATGCAGGTCCAGGGGTCGTGCACTGGCACGGAGCGGCGCCGGATAAAAGCGGCGTTCAGTACAACGTGACACGCGGCGAGATTACCTGGCTCGAAGAAGTCACGGACAAGGAGTTTCGGACCGCCCCGAAAAAATGATCGCGGAGCGGTCCTCAAGACCTTGCCGCACTTACTTCTTCGCAGCAGCGGGAGCAGCCGTGGCCGGTGCAGCCGGAGTAGCGGTCGCAGCGGTCGCGCCCTTTTTGTGATGTTTGCGGTGCTTCTTAACTTTGGTCTGTGCGGCAGCCGGTGCAGCCGAGTTTGCCGGTTTGGGGGCATCCTGAGCCATCGCTGTGCCAAGCGTCAAAGCTCCACCTACGATTAAAGCGCTGAGGGTTTTCATGATCGGTACCTTCCTTTTCACTTTCTCTAATTCACTAGCGAGTGACTCGCTTTCACTACATTGGACGAATGGCAGTATTAACCGGCGCTTAACGTACGATTAAAGTTCCTCATTACTAATAGGTGACTCATGACTTGTAATCCCGAAGTACTCAAGCAGGTTCCATTGTTTGCACTGCTCGACGACGACGAGACGGCCCTACTGGCGGGTAAGGTGGAGCTGAAAACCTTCGCGCCCCGCCAGCGGATCTACAAGATGGGCGAGCCGGGCGGGCGCGCCTACGTGGTGGTGTCGGGCAAAGCGCGCGTCACCACGGTGGATGAAGACCAGCAGGAAGTGGTTCTCGATGAGCCCACGGCGGGTGACTTCTTCGGCTTTGCCTCCATGCTGCAACAAACGCCGCATGAGACCGGTGCGACGGCAACCGAAGAAACGGTATGCGTGGAGGTCGACCGCGACGATATTTTCGAGCTGATTCAGAGAAAGCCGCATGCCGGCATGGACATGCTCTCCGTGCTCGGACGGCAGTATCATGCGGCGCATCAATTGGTACGGCTCCGTTCAATGCGCAACCCCAACGAAGTCATCGAAGAGGAGTCCACGTTCGGAGAACGCATCGCGGACGCGGTAGCGCGATTCGGAGGATCCTGGACCTTCATCATCACCTTTGGAGTGATATTAGTGACTTATGCATCGACCAACGTGCTGTTGCGTGGAAGGGCTTGGGATCCATATCCCTTCATCCTGCTGAACCTGTTTCTTTCGATGCTGGCCGCGGTGCAGGCGCCCGTGATCATGATGAGCCAGAATCGGCAGGATACGAAAGACCGGTTGCGCGGCGAGCTGGATTTCGACGTGAATCGCCGGGCGGAAGCGGAGATTCAAAGCGTGGCCGGGAAGCTGCACGAGCTCACCGAAAAGATCGAGGATCTGCAGGATCTGGTGCGGGAAAGGCGCGGGCCGGCCTAGAGGACGAGTGGGGACAGCCAGCCGATTTCGGCGTGATTACACGGACCGCCGACGCGCTGGTTCATCGAAATCGGAGGCTATCCCCTACTCTTCTCTGAGGACTTCCAGAGGCTTTTGGCGAAGGATACGGACGCTGGCCGCCCAGCCGGCCACATTCGCCAGCAACGCCGTCAGTGCGATGGAGGCCAGAATCGCGCGGGCGTCGAGCTCAAATTTCGCGTCCAGTAATCGCGTCAGTAAGACACGAGAAAAAGCGCTGGCCAGCAGGCCGCCCATCAGTCCGGCCACCGCTCCCAGGGTCAGGAATTCAATCGAGAAAATGCGGGCGATGTGGCGGCGCGTGCCCCCCAGGGTTTTCAGAATCACGACTTCGCGTATGCGCCGGAAACGGCTTCCCGCAACGCTCGCGGCGAGGATGATGGCTCCCGCCAGAATGGCGAACGCAGACAGGAAACGGATTACCAGCGCGATCTGATCGATGATCTGCTGGACAGTCTGAAGCACATCGGCAACGTTGACCACGGTCACGGTCGGGTACTTTTCGAAAATGACGCGCTGAAGATTTCCCGCGGCGGAGGGCGTGATGCGCACGCCGCCGTTGAACACCACCGGCAGCCCCGCCAGAGCCTGAGGATTAAACACGAATTCCACCGGCGCTGCCGCGCGCATGGCCTCGATCTCATGCACGGCCGCCACTTTGACATTCATCAGACGGCCTGCGATTTCCCATTCCAGCACCGAACCCGGGTGTATATCCAGTGCCTGAGCAGCGTCTTCGGCGACCGACACTACGGGCTCCGTAGCGTCAGGCTTCCACCACGCGCCCCGGCGAACGGTCAGGTTGTCCGGAATCTGGCTTTCCCAAGTGACCGAACGCGTGTTGGAATAGCGCCTGCCGAAGCCTTGCACTGGCCGGCTCGAAATATCCTGCCCGTCGATCTGGACCAACCGGGCAGAAACCGACGGGAAGAGCTGCGGGGCGGTGAGAATGCCGTCCTGCTTGGCGATCAGCTGGGTCAATGGCGCAGACTGCTCAAGCGTTACGCCGACCAAATACATATTCGGCACGCCCGGGGGCGCCGTCTGAATGATTTCGTCGATCAGCGAGTTCTGGATCAAGTAGACACTCAGGGTGAACATCACACCCAGTCCCATGGCGACCAAAATCGATTGGGCCTGATTGCCCTGGCGATATATATTTCCGAAGCCCTGGCGCACCATCGACGGCAGGCGAACGGGGGAGTTACGCAGAAAGAGACGCAGTGCCCGGAGGAGGAGCGCGGCGACTGCGGCCAGCGCGATCAGGCTGAAGAACAGTCCGCCAGCGAAGTATCCGCCGACACGCGCCGATCCTCCCAGCCATCCCGCGATTCCTCCCAGACCCAGCAGGATAATACCGCCCAACACCACGGCCTCGCGTGCCGCCGCGATCCGACCGCGCAACGGAAGTTTCTGGTCCGCCATGCCACGGCGCAAGATCATCGCGGGACGGATTTTCCGGATCGCGACTAGAGGCGGCAGCGTGAACAGAAGCGTCGTGAGGAGGCCAACCGAAATTCCCTGGATCGCGGCGTCGAAGTGCCAGCCCGTGGTGGCCTTGATTTCGAAAATCTTATTGATGAGCGACGGGAACACTTCCTCGACGGCGCGGCCCAACAGGACTCCGGCGATCCCGCCCAGCAAGCCCAGCATCAAGGTTTGGATGGTAAAAATGCGGATGATCTCAGCCGATGTCGCCCCCAGCGACTTCATGACGGCGATATTGTCCATCTTCTGCTGGAGGTGGGCGTACATGGCCATGCCGACGCCAATGGCGCCGACAATTAGAGCGATCAGGCTGATAAGGCTGAGAAACGTTGTAGCCTGGTCGAGACCGCGCGTGATCAGTGGATTGGACTCGCGCGAGTCGATGACTCGGGCTTCAGGCAATGTATCGAGAATCGCCAAACGGGCTTCTTCCATCGACGGGCCGTTCGGTTCGATCTTGAATAGATAGCGCTCGGCCGCGCGGCTGCCCAGTTGCATAAGTCCGGTGCGCGCGAACCCTTCACGCGAAATCATCATGCGCAAGCCGACATTAAGGCTGCCCGACATGCGATCGGGCTCGGAAAGAACGATGGCGGCCATACGGAAATTGGCTGATCCCAAGCGCACCTCATCACCGACTTTCACGCCGAGCCGGATCAGAACGTCTTCGCCGGCGACCACCGTGTCGGGAGTGAGCGCCTCGGAAAGCTGTATTTCGGGAGAAAGCTTGACGGCGCCATAGTACGGATACTTGCCGGGATCGACTGCCTTGATCGACACCAGCGCGGGCGTGGCATCGGGAGTCGCGGCGCTGGCCATGGAAACGGTTTCGGTGATGAGCGTGCGGTCTATGCCGCGCGAAACGAGTTTGTCTAACTCAACAAGCTGGTCAGGCTTAGGAGGGGAGAACTGGCGCGCGCTCAGATCGGCCGCCATGATGGTACGGGATTCGCTGTTGAGCATCGCCCGAACGGATTCGCTGAATCCACGAACACCGGCCAGCGCGCCGACACCGATGGCCACAGCGAACACAACAAATAAGAACTTGGTGAGCGAAGAACGAGTCTCGCGCCAGGCTATGCGTCCGGCCGTTCGCAGGGATAATCTCATGCAGCCGCAGTACGCATCTCATCGGCCACAATCAAGCCGTCGCGCATGGTCACGACGCGGTCGGCACGGCCCGCCAAGGCGATATCGTGCGTGACCAGCACCAGCGTGGTGCCTTCGCGCTGGTTGAGCGTGATGAGTAGATCAAGAACATGCGCGCCGTTGACGCTGTCAAGATTGCCGGTAGGCTCATCGGCCATCAGAATGGGCGGCTTCACCATGAATGCACGGGCCAGGGCCACCCGCTGCTGCTCGCCGCCGGAGAGCTGGACCGGATAGTGGTCGAGGCGATCGCCCAGTCCGACGCTTTCGAGCAGAGACCGTGCACGGGCGACGCCAGCGGACACATCGCCGCCGGAAAGCTCGTAGGGCAGCAGGACGTTCTCTTCCGCGGTCAGGGTCGGCAGCAACTGATAGCTTTGAAAAACGAAGCCGATTTTGCGGCCGCGGACCAGCGCGAGCTTATCTTCACTGAGCCCCGTGATGTCGACATCATCGATGATCACGGTTCCCGAAGTAGCCGTGTCGAGACCGGCGAGCAAGCCGAGCAGCGTGCTCTTGCCGCTGCCGGATGCCCCCATAATGGCTACAAATTGTCCAGCCGGGATTTCGAGGTCGATGCCACGCAGGATGTCGACGCGATGGCTGCCGCTATCAAGGCTTTTGGTGAGGTTTTGGGCGGCCAGAATAGACACTTCTTCTATTATGGTGGGTAGACTTCCATGAATCTCAAGTTCTTACTCATCGGACTGCTGACGTTCGCTCCGATACAGGCTCAAGCGCGCAAGGTCCTGGTAGTCTTCGGCGATAGCTTGAGCGCCGGGTACGGCCTCCCGGCCGGACAAAGTTTTCCGGATGACATGCAGCGGACGCTCGATAAAGAAGGCTACGCCTGGCAAGTGAAGAACTTGGGAATCAGCGGGGACACGACCGAAGGCGGCGTGTCGCGTATCAATTCTGCTGTGCGATTGAAGCCGGCGGTGGTCATCCTGGAATTGGGCGGGAATGACGGGTTACGCGGGTTGCCCCTGAAGGTGACGCGCCAGAACCTGGAGACCATGATCATGGCCTTCCAGGAGGCCGGCGCGAAGGTTGTGCTGGCTGGCATGACGCTGCCGCCGAACTATGGACCGGATTACATCAAGAACTTCGAGGCGATTTACAGAGATCTGGCAGTTAAGTACAAGCTGAAGCTGATTCCGTTTTTGTTGGCGGATATCGTGACGCCGGACCTGCGGTATCTGCAAAGGGATGGAATCCATCCGACGGCTGAGGGGGCGGAAATCGTGTCAGGAACAGTGTTGAAGGTGGTCAAGCCGCTTTTAAAATAGCCGCGGGCGAGGCATGCCTCGCCCCTAGGTGTCGATGTGATTTTGTAGGGGCCGGACACGTCCGGCCCTCACCCTTCCAGGATGCAGACGTCCGGGAGACTGCGATAGTCCTCCTCATAGTCCAGCCCGTAGCCGACCAGGAACTGATCCGGAACCTCAAAGCCCACATAATCGACATGGACTGGCCGCCGCCGGCGCGACGGCTTATCGAGAAGCGCGGCGATGCGCAACGACTTGGGCTTGCGCTGCTGGAGCAGCTGCAGGAAATACGTCAGCGTGATTCCCGTGTCCACGATGTCCTCGACCACGATCACGTCGAAGCCCTGGATGGGATGATCCAGATCTTTGGTGAGCCGCGCTTCGCCCGACGTCGTCTTACCGCTATAACTGGCGATGCCGACAAACTCCATGCGCGCTGGAGTCTTCATGGCGCGGGCCAGATCGGCCATGAACACGCTCGCACCCTTGAGTACTCCGACGAGGTAAACCGGACCGGTGGGATAATCGCGGTCGATTTGCGCACCCAGCTCCTGGATGCGCGCGTGAATCTTTTCGGCGGAGAGGAATACCCGTAACGAGGACATAAGTAGTACGATACCAACAGGAGGGCTTCACTCACTGGCCAGCGCAAGAAAGAAACCAGCAGCCCCCGCGCCGATGTGGCTAGAAGCGGTGCGAGCGGCGGAAGAGAAACAAGCCCACAATGTCCGCGTGTTGGACTTGCGGGATGTAACGACCTTCGCAGATTACTTCGTGATTCTGAGCGGCGGCAACACTCGCCAGATTCAAGCCATCTCCGACGAAATCCATCTGCACCTCAAAAAGCTCGGCGAAACGCCCAATAGCATGGAAGGCTACGACAACGCCGATTGGATCCTGATGGATTACGGCGACTACCTGGTGCACATCTTCTCGGACAAGGCGCGGTTGTATTACGACCTGGAACGCCTGTGGCGGGATGCAAAGACCGTCGAAGTGCCGGCCGCGACTACTTGAAATCCATGGCGAGGCGGCCCGCCGGACCTTTGTAGATGAGCCCCAGGTCCTTGACCTTGTTCTTCCCGTCGAGCAGGAAGTAGAGGAGGCCTTCCACCGGCTCCTTGGTTTCCACGTCCTGCAACATCTTCGATTCCAGAATCTTCTGCAAAGGGCTAGCCGAGGTTGCCTTGGCATCGACTGGGGTTACGTTCACAGTGGTTGAACTGACGCCTGCGCTACTGTGGGTGGTCTTGGATTTCAAGATCAAGTTCGCCTGCCCCCCGATCTGGCCGGGCGCCAGGGCGTCGCTACGCTCGCCATCTTTTCGCGAGACGAGGGTGAAGTCGTCCGCGCTGATGCGGAGAGCTCCTAACGTGCGAGGGCTTACTTTAATCTTCACCACGATGTAGCCCGGATCCATCGGAGCGCCTATAACCTGCTCAATTTCTTTGGCATCGAGGATCGCGGTCCCGGCCAAATCGATATCTCCGTTACCGGCCTGGTTGGGAAGAGACTTAATGTCGGCCCCAGCGACCATACACGAGACTATCAACAGTGGAATTAACAGCTTCACAGCATTTTCTTAATACTTTGGACGAACTCCGGATTCATCCAGTTTTGGGCCGCGATCACCTTCTGGACCACCTTCCCGGAGCTATCGATGATGTAGGTTTCGGGCAGTTGGAAGGTCCCGTAATTCGCAGCGATGTCCCAGGAGGGGTCGCGGGCGACTTGGAAGGTAACTGGAAACTGCTGCAGGAACCGGTGGTACAGGTTCTCGTTCTTATCCACGCTTACACCCAGGACCACGACTCCTTCGGGAGCGAACTGGCGATTGAAGACCTCGAGCGAAGGGACCTCCTGGAGGCAAGGCTGGCACCAGGATGCCCAGAAATTCAGCACCAGCAGTTTGCCGCCGAAGTTCTGGGGCGTAATGGTGCGGCCGGTCTCGGTGACCACCTTGAATTCGGGCGCGGTATCGCCCACCCGGATGATGCGGTCGTCCAGAGTCCCAGAGACGACCCAGGCCAGGGTTACGCCCAGGGCCAGGACCAGTCCGAGCAGAATACGGTCGGTAGCGGTCTTCACGCTATTATTTTAGTGGATCTGGTTGGTCCCCGAGGGAACCGCCCGCATCCAAACTAGAGGGCCAATGTTTTTAACCCGAAAAGCTGAGTTTTCCGCGTCGCACGTGTGCGCGAATCCGGCCTGGAGCGCGGAGCGGAATCAGGCCGTTTATGGCAACAACGCCAATCCTAACGGCCATGGGCACAACTACGTGCTGGAGGTGACGCTCACGGGCGATCCCGACCCAGTGACCGGCATGGTGTTCGATCTGCGCGAGCTGAAGGAGATCCTGAATCGGGAAGTGGTGGATCCGATGGATCACCGGTTCCTGAACAAAGAAGTGCCGCCGTTCGATCGCGTGATTCCGACTACCGAGAACCTGGCGGTCGAGATATGGAAGCGGATCGAGCCGCAGATTACTCGTGAAGGAGTAAGTCTGCACAATGTACGCCTGTATGAGACGGGGGATCTGTACGTCGACTATGGGGGTAAGCGGTGAGGCTGACATCACGCTATCGTTTCTCCGCGTCGCACCGGCTGGATACTCCGGCGTTGAGTCCGCAGGAAAACCAGAAACTTTACGGGAAGTGCAATAATCCGCACGGGCACGGGCACGATTACGTTCTGGAGATCACGGTGGACGGTCCGGTGGACGCTGACGGGCAAGTGGTGAATCGCGAGGCTCTGGATGCAGTGGTTCGCGAACGCGTGCTGGCGCGCCTGGACCACAAGAACCTGAACGCGGATATTCCCGAGCTGGCGGGGTCGGTTACGACTACCGAAAATCTAGCGACGCTGGTACGGAAGTCGCTGCTTGACGGTTGGACGCTGCCGGCTGGCCTCTCGGGCGTGCGAATATCGGAAACCGCGCGGAATACGTTTGAGCTGGAGGTCGCCTAGGAATCGTGATGAAGAGCAAAGCCGTAGTAAAAGTAATGCCGCCGCAAGAGACCAAGGTCGCGGCGCACATGCGGGAGATTTTGGAAATGGTGGGGGAGGATCCTTCACGCGAAGGCTTGCTGCGCACACCCGAACGTTACGAGAAGGCGCTGCGATTCCTCACCAGCGGGTACAGCACCAGCCTGGAAGAGATCGTCAACGAAGCTGTGTTCAGCGTGAAGGTGGACGAGATGGTGATGGTGAAGGACATCGAGTTCTTCAGCATGTGCGAGCATCATATGCTGCCGTTTTACGGGAAGGTTCACGTGGCGTACCTGCCCAAGGACAAAGTGATCGGGCTGAGCAAGATCCCGCGCATCGTGAACATGTTCGCGCGCCGGCTTCAGTTGCAGGAACGGATGACGCAGCAGATCGCCGAAGCAGTCGAAAGCGCGATTTCGCCGCGCGGAGTCGGCGTGCTGGTGGAAGCGCAGCATTTCTGCATGATGATGCGCGGCGTGGAAAAGCAGCATTCGGGCACGGTTACCAGTAACATGCTGGGGAATTTCCGCAAGAGCAAAGCCACGCGCGATGAGTTCCTCGCCCTGGTGCGGCGGTCGGTGTAGCCGCGGGGACCTTGTTACCATAGAGTTGATGCGTACGCTGCGGCGGCTCATTTTCTGGGATTTTCCACGAACATCGTGGCAGTGGGACATCATAGTCACGCTGATCCTGGCGTTCATCTTTTTGACGCCGCGGGACTTGTTTCGCGATCAACCCCGCGCTGCCAGCATCCAGATGCTCCCAGCGCAGCAGGGATTCCTGATCGAACCGAAGTTGCTCGCCAATGTGGCGCAAGCGGACTTGCCCCGTAAGGCCGCGGAACTCGTGGATCAGCGTTTCAAGACCCATACGACCATCACGCACGTCGAACCGGTCTTTGACGAGTCGGAACACGAAATCACCGGTTACATGGCGTATACCAAGCCATAAGACGTCCATGACAAGACTTGTTCGTTTCGCGTTCCTGGCCGCAGTCGTGGGGAGCGCCTTAAACGCGGAAGCTCTGAACGACATCCTGGCACGGATGGATCAGTCGGCCCGAACGTTCCAAACCTTCACAGCCAACATCAAGCGTACAGAATATACCAAGGTACTGAACGACAAGGAAGACATAGAAGGCGTCGAGCGCGTGAAGCGGACCAATGGCCAGACGGTGACGCTGGTCGAGTTTCATGGTCCCAACGCCCAAACGATTCGCCTTTCCGCGAAAACCGCGGAGGTCTACTATCCAAGCGCCAAAATGGTGGAGGTCTGGGACGCTGGCAAATATGCCAAGGCTGCAAACCAGTTTCTGCTGCTGGGGTTCGGTACCTCGGGTTCGGAACTGCGCAAGGATTACGACGTGAAATTGGGCGGCAGCGACACGCTTGGCTCCATCCGGACCTCCAGGCTGGAACTGACTCCCAAGGACTCGGAAACCAAGAAGAAATTCGCGCTGATCGAGTTGTGGATTCCCGAGGGCGACACTGTCCCGATCCAAGTCAAGGTCACCGACCCTTCCGGGAACTACAATTTAGCGGTCTATTCCAACATCAAGGTCAACGGACCGCTCGCGGATTCAGACCTCGAATTGAAGGTCCCGGCAGACGTAAAGAAAGTCGCGCGCAAGTTGTAGCGCTGCTTAACTCGTCACCTTTTCGAGGAACCGCTGGTGGACGCGAGAATCGGACGTCAATTCCGGATGGAACGTGGTCACCATGTGCCTGCCCTGCTCCACCCACACCGGATCGCCGTTGTACGTAGCTAGAATCTTTCCGCCGGAGCCGACACGATGGATCTTCGGCGCACGGATGAAGACGGCTTCCATGTCCTTGCCACCGGTTTCCACGCGGGCCACGCGGCTATCGATCTGGCGGCCGTAGGCATTGCGCTCGACGTCGATATCGATCAGGTCGAGGCTGGGCTGCGCGGGCCTGGTCACCGAATGCGCCAGCAGGATCGCGCCAGCGCACGTTCCGAAGACGGGCTTGCGAGCCGCGAATTGGCGCAGGGGCTCGGTCAGGTTTTCGATCTCCAGGAGCTTCAGCATGGTGGTGCTTTCGCCGCCGGGCACAATGAGACCGTCGCAGGCGTTGAGGTCGTGCGCCGTGCGGACTTCGACGGGGCTACCCCCGGCGCGCTCTACAGCCTTGCAATGAGCCTCGAAATCGCCTTGAAGGGCGAGCACACCGACGACGGCCATTACCAACCGCGAGTTTGCAGGAGCTCGCTTTCGGGGAGCTTGGAAACGTCCAGGCCGCGCATGGCTTCGCCCAGCTCTTCGCTGGCTTCGAGGAGCTTCACCGGATCGTTGTAATACGTCGCGGCCTTGACGATGGCGCGGGCGCGTGAATCTGGATCCTCGGACTTGAAGATGCCGCTGCCGACGAACACCGCTTCGGCGCCAAGCTGCATCACCAGTGCCGCGTCAGCGGGCGTCGCAATGCCACCGGCCGAGAAATTCGGCACGGGCAGCTTTCCGTTAGCCGCGACCCATTCGACCAATTCGAGCGGCGCACCCAAGTTCTTGGCCTCGTGCACCAGCTCTTCTTTGCCAAGAATACTGAGGTGCTTCATCTCTTTGACGATGGTGCGGATGTGGCGAACCGCCTCGACGATATTGCCGGAGCCGGCCTCGCCCTTGGTACGGATCATCGCGGCGCCTTCGGCGATGCGGCGCAGTGCTTCGCCCAGATTGCGCGCTCCGCACACAAACGGAACTTTGTACGTTTTCTTGTCTATGTGATGCTCTTCGTCGGCGGGCGTAAGAACTTCGCTCTCGTCGATATAGTCGACACCCAGCGCTTCGAGTATCCGAGCCTCCGTGAAGTGCCCGATGCGCGCTTTCGCCATCACCGGGATGGAAACGGTGTCCATGATCTCACGAATGATGCGGATGGAGGCCATGCGCGAGACGCCGCCCTCCTTGCGAATGTCGGACGGAACGCGCTCCAGGGCCATGACGGCGGAGGCGCCGGCTTTTTCGGCAATCTTGGCCTGCTCGACGTTGGTCACGTCCATGATGACCCCGCCTTTGAGCATCTCGGCTAGGCCGACTTTTAAGCGGAAGTCTTCGGAAAGATACATAATCCCTTCTCCAGGTGTACTTCTATCTTCGCATCCCTGGCCTTAATAGCCAACGGTGAAGCGCTGGCGGCTATGTTTCGGGTTCTCGATCTCGTCCGCCAGGGCGATGGCGTAGTCTTCCATGGAGATTTTGCTCTGGCCGTCGGCGCCGGTCAGGACCTGGTCTTTACCCAGCCGAAACTTTCCCGTGCGCTCGCCAGGGTTGAAGAATACCGACGGTGAGAGATAGGTCCAGTCGAGATCGCGCTCGGCTTTGAGGGTGTTGAGGAAGTCGCGGCCGCCGGATGCCTCGGGTTTGTAGGCGGGCGGGAAGTTGGGCGTGTCGACGAGAGCCGATCCCGGTGCAACTTCCAGACTGCCCGCGCCACCCACGACCAGGAATCGCTTGACTCCGGATTTCTTGGCGGCGCCGATGGCGGACTGCGCATCGGTATCGAGGAACCTCACGCTATGAACGGCCGCCTCCTGACCAGTTAGGAGCTTGGCCAAGCCGGCGCCATCTTTCACATCGCCTTGCGTCAGGGTAAGGCCCGGGCGAGGCTGCATTTTGTCGGGATGACGAGCGATGCCCAAGACTTGATGTCCACGACTCAACAGCTCGGTGACGATGCGCGAGCCGGCGTTACCGGTCGCGCCGATGACGGCGATTTTCATAGCAATCCTCCTAGTCGGTGTTCATTCAGTCTACTGATCCAGGATGCCAGTCCGCTAGAGCAGTTCTAGAAATTCTTCGTGCGTTAGGCCGGCCTGATCGAGAATGGATTCGAGGGTCCGCCGTTTCAGATCACGATTGTGGTACGGAAGCGTTAGACGCGATCCTGGCTTACCGGGATGTTTCAAAATTTGATGACTGCCTGAGGTATGGTGAATGACGAATCCAGCCCGCTGCAGGGCGCGAAGCACGAGACGGGGCTTCGCGGGCGGAAGACGGTTCATGCCGAATCGAGGGTAACTGTGATCTCTTCTTTAACTGGATCCGCGGAAAGCTTCTTGTCAGCTGGCATCGGCTGGCCGTCCTTGCGAAGACTGTCAAGATAGGCTCGAATCGCATCGGCAGCCATAACCCGGGCTTCAGCCAACGTGTCGCCTTCCGTAACCAGGCCCGGTAGCGCCGGACAAGTGACTATATAGCCGCCTTCTTCGGCGGGCTCAAACAGAACGGTGTACTGAACCTGCTCACGAACCGGCATCTGGTTTAAGTTTAGACGACTATCATCACGCGTAGATGCCGCGAAGCTTGATCGCGAACGCGACGCGATCCAGAGCCAGCATATACGCGGCCGTGCGATTGTTTACGGCGTGCTTCTCGGCGTAGGCGACGACGTCGTTGAAGCTATTTACCATGATCTCTTCCAGGCGATCGTTGACCATCTGCTCATTCCAGAAATAGCCCTGGCGGTCCTGTACCCACTCGAAGTACGACACGGTGACGCCGCCGGCGTTGGCCAAAATATCCGGGATCACAAAGATGCCCTTCTCCGCCAGGATGGGATCGGCGAAATGCGTGGTCGGACCGTTAGCGCCTTCGCACAGGATCTTGGTCCGCAGCTTCGAAGCGTTTCGGGAGGTTATCACGTTCTCATGCGCAGCCGGCAGCAGGACATCGGTCTCCAGGAACATCGCTTCCTCGCGGTCCATGTTCTGGCCGCCGGGGAAATCGGTGATGGATCCCGTGTCTTTGCGATGATTCATCAGCGCAGGAATGTCCAGGCCTTGCGGATTGTAGACGGCTCCGTCGAATTCGATGATGCAAATAATTTTGAACCCGGCTCGGGCCATCAGTTTGGCCGACATGCCGCCGACGTTGCCGAATCCCTGAATCACGACACGCGTCGCGGAACGTTCCAGACCCAAACGGCGCAAAGCCTGATCGATGACGATCATGCATCCCCGGCCGGTGGCTTCAGTGCGGCCGCGCGAGCCTCCCAGGTCGACCGGCTTGCCGGTGACCACGCCGGTGGCGGTATGGCCGGCGTGCATGGAGTAAGTGTCCATGATCCACGCCATGGTCTGGTCATTGGTATTGACGTCTGGAGCGGGCACGTCGATTTCCGGGCCGATGAATTCGAACAACTGGGCGGTGTAGCGCCGGGTGATACGCTCCAGTTCGACTCGGGAAAGGATGGACGGATCGCAGATGACCCCGCCTTTTGAGCCGCCGAACGGGATATTGGTTACGGCACACTTCCAGGTCATCCAGGCAGCCAGAGCGCGGACTTCATCCAGCGTAACGTCGGGCGCGTAACGAATGCCGCCTTTGGCCGGACCGCGCGCGATGGAATGCTGCACGCGATAGCCGGTGAAAACCTCCAGGCGGCCGTCGTCGAGCTGAACCGGAATGTGAACGATGATTTCACGCGATGGAGACCGCAGCACTTTACGCATTCCGTCATCCAGACCCAGACGCTCGGCCGCCTCATCGAAGCGAGCTTCGGCGGAGAGGCGCGGGTTAAACTCGTCCGACATTCCATCCGAGGCTTTGAGTGTCGGAGTAGGTGGCAGCGTTGAAGGCGGCGCGGTTTCCGTGATCATATGGGCTCCGCCCCCATTATCGAACACCTCTTGAAAACAGCAACGGTATCATGAAGACGTGGGACGAACTATCATCATCCTCGGGCTGATCCTGGTGGCCGCCGGGATTCTGATGACGCTGGGCGACCGGCTGCCGATCAAGCTGGGACGCTTGCCCGGCGACATCGTGGTGCGTGGAAAGAATGGCGCGTTCTATTTTCCCATCGTCACGTGCCTGGTGGTGAGCGCGGTGCTTAGCCTGGCGATGTGGCTGTTCGGGAAACGTTAAACCTACCGGAGCAGGCCCAGGCGATTTAGCGGCCAATACACGAATACAGCCTTGCCGTAGATGGCCTCGCGCGCGACGGTGCCCCAACTGCGGCTGTCATTCGAAGAGTTCCGGTGATCGCCCAGAACGAAATATTTGCCGGGCTCGACCGTCCGCCGGGTCATTGACGCCCGATCGCGGTTGATATCGATGAGGTAAGGCTCTTCCAGGCGCTTTCCATTGAGGATCACCGTGCCATCGACGATTTCGACCACGTCGCCGGGAACGCCGATCACACGCTTGATATAGGATCTGGAAGGATCCTCGGGCGCCCAGAACACGATGGTGTCGCCGCGGACGATGTCGGACAAACCGAAGCGGTAGACGAACTTATTGATGAAGATACGTTCCTCGTTGATCAGGGAGGGCGTCATGCTGGTGCCTTCAACCTTGACCGGCTGGTAGAGGAACAGAATCACGATGATGGCGATAACGACGCTGACCGAAAGATCGCGCAGCCAGGAAATGGCGTTGCGGGCGGATGACGGCGATAGCGCCCCGGGCGGATTGGTGGAGGGCACGGTTGTGGGAGGCACACTTCCGGCAGGTGTGCCC
>Ga0207687_10000913_pt1 | contig 20112 bp, 18 predicted proteins | sample KBSM54metaG_FD_184399 | JGI IMG/M metagenome (GOLD analysis project Ga0207687, IMG submission 184399) | Miscanthus rhizosphere microbial communities from Kellogg Biological Station, Michigan, USA - KBS M5-4 metaG (SPAdes) (version 2) | ecosystem: Host-associated > Plants > Roots > Rhizosphere >...
CGCGGCTCTCTCGACCGACAATCTGGCGAAGGAGTATTTCGGCGAGGCCGGCATGCTCGGCTATGTGAAGGGCGTTCAGCGTCAGGAGATCCGCCAGGGCATCGCCTGCGTGAAGCACCAGAACATGTCGGGCTCGGACATCGGCGACGATCACAAGGAATATTTCGCCGGCGAGGCCGCGCTCAAGGCAGGCGGCGCGCACAACACGATGAACCAGTTCGCGGCCTGACCGGTTGGCGCCTCTCTCGGCCAGTTCGTGGCCGGGGGAGGCAGCCGCCCCACGAAGACTGACAAAGGCACCCCTCAGCGTTAACGCGGTCAGCCGATATCGTCAGGAAAACCGCAATGTTGCCTTCCCGCACTTACAGCGTCTCGATTAAGCGCGAGTGGCGCGTGCTGTACGAGCAGATCTGGCACCCCGAATTTTTTCCGCGTTGGGCATCGGGGCTCGCGGATTCCGAATTCCGGCAGGAGGGCGACATCTGGCTTGCAACCGGCCCCGAAGGCCCGATCCGCATCCGCTTCACCCCGCACAATGGCTATGGCGTGATGGACCATGTCGTCGATCCGGGCGACGGCACGGAAATCCATGTGCCGCTGCGCGTCATCGCCAATGGCGAGGGCGCAGAGGTGATGCTGACGCTCTTCCGTCAGCCGGATATGGATGATGAGAGGTTCGCGGCTGACGCGCGCTGGATCAACAAGGATCTTGGCCAGCTCAGGGCATTGATCGAGCGCGGGGCGGAGTAGACTCAGGCCCTCGCGCCAGCCTCCAGCCATTGCTCGAACAAGGCGATCCTGTCGCTCTCCCAGGCCCCGTCACACGGCATGGTTCCCGCCTTCAGCCTGGCGAGGATCGCCTCGCCATGCTGCGCCACATCGCCCGCCGACCAGAGATCGAAGGCGAATTTCATCGAGTTGCGGTCCATGGGCCGGAACAGCGCCTTGATGTGCCTTGAAAAGCTCGGCGCCTCACCGGCAGCGAGGGTTTCCGGCGCGGCGATTTTCTCGGGCGCCGGCGCGAGCGCGGAAACCCGCGCACCCGGCGTCGCCTCGCACACCCACCACCAGCGGGGGATCGGCATGCCCGGCGGCGGATGCGCGTCGGCCTGCGAATTCTCCAGCGCGATCCGCGATCCCCATTCGAGATAGGCGGTAAAGGCCGCACGGAACTCGGCATCCTGGGGCATGCCCGCCTCGTCCGCCGATTGCGCCATCAGCGCGACCCAGCGCGCGCGCTGCTCGGGCCTGATCCGTTTGCCGACGTGCTGCGAGATCATCCGCTCGTACCCGCCATAGCGTTCGCCATAGAATTTCGGACCTCCGAACACTTCGCTCAGCCATGCCGCGACGCGCTCTGGATGGTCGGGCGACATGCTCGCGAACAGCGGGCCGATCAACGGATCATGCGGCACATGTCGCCCGTAAAACAGCTGGGTCATCGCGAGGATCGCCGGGTAGCCGCCGGCCCATTCGAACAGGGTCGGCTCGCGCTCGGGGTCTGGAATCGGGTCGGCGAACGACACGGACCAGTGCATGCCCGAACAAAATGGCTTGTTGAGCGAAGAGCCGCAGCGGCACAGGCTGTAATGCTCATGGCTGGCGCCCGCTGGCCGTTCGACGGGATTGCCGGCATCATCGACCAACGGCACCGATCCCGTGACCCGATCGGGCCCGTTCAGGGAAACCTCGACCTGCGCGGGCCTCATCGGATCGCCCCAGGCACGATCCTCGCCATTGCCGATCCCGATGCGGATCGCGCCTGAGGGGCAGGCCCGCGCGGCGCGCAATATGTCGTCGGCGCGAGCGCCGCTCGGGGTGACGAAGGGCTCCTCGCCGACATGGAACACGCCCGGCACGCGATCAGTGCAGAAGCCGGAATGGGCGCATAATCCGCGATTGTCATAGGTCGTCACGGTTTCGCCGGGATAGATGTCGAGGCGATCGGGAACACGGCGCGGGCCCTTGGCGCCGGTAAAGCCGTTGGTCTTGCAGGCATCGTCGCAGAACGGCTTGGTCGCGGCCTGGCCGCAGCGGCACAGCCGGGCGACAACATCGTGCGCGATCGCGACGCCGAGATGATCGACCAGCGCCACGTCTCCGCTCAATTCGTACGGGCCATCTGCCGTCACGCGGAGCAGGGCGCCGGCGGAATTCTCTCCTGTCATTTCGTCCCCGCCATTTGCCGCGCCAGTGTGGTTGAGCCAAGCTAGATGCGGGGTTGGATCGGCGCAACGAACCAACCGGTAAGTCCCCGGGGAGCGCGCGTTGAGCAAGGTCTATGGATGCCCGGTCGAGTTCGCCCTCGACATGATCGGCGGTAAATGGAAGACCGTGATCGTGGCCAGGCTGAAGCAAGGGCCGATGCGTTACGGCGAATTGCGCCGCGCCACCCCGAATTTAAGCGACAAGGTTCTGACGCAGCGCCTGCGCGACCTCGAAGCGCGTGGTCTGGTGAGCCACCGGGAAGACGGCCGCTACGAGCTGACCGAGCGTGCTCTTTTGCTCGCGCCCGCACTTCAGGCTTTGTTCGATTGGGGAACCGTCATCGCTCCGGAGGTTGGAGCGAAGATCACATTGGTGGAATCCTGACCGAGCGCAAAAGGCGCATACTCCGGCCGCCGGGCTGAATTCGGCCGGACCTCGCCAACATCACCGGGATGGAACAGCCCTCAGGCCGTGTCAGCCATCCCTATTCTCGATCGAGCCGCGTGGCAGCGGCTCGCCTATGCCGCAGCGCTCTTGGCCATGGCATCATGGCGCGGGCTGACGATCCGGAAACCGTCGTCGAAGCCCTGCCGGTCATTCTTGCGGCGCAGCTTTTCGGCGATGACGCGTCCGACAAGCTCATGATCGGCCCTGAAATAAATGGTCCCGTTCATTTCAACCTCCACTGGCCGGGCGGTTTGCAGATTCCGTACAAAGGGAGCCCAGCGCAGGAACAACTCACGGCTCGTCGTGCGTGTTCCTCGACTCGTCGCAAACCCGCGCTGTTTTCAAGCTGCGTGCGCGTCACCCGGCTGCGCCATCGCGGCGCATGGATCGGCTCGGCTCAACCATACTGACACAATGCTGTCAGCAGGGTGGCAGTATATCGAGGTCAGCGACGCAAGGGAGACCAACATGCTCAGGACCTATCACGGCAGCTGTCATTGCGGCGCGATCGCCTTCGAAGTCGATCTCGACCTCGAGGCGGGGACCGGCAAGTGCAATTGCTCGATCTGCACCAAGCGCCGCAAATGGGGCGTCAACGTCAAGCCAGACGCCTTTCGCCTGTTGTCAGGCAAGGAGATGCTGTCCGACTATCAGTTCGGCACGCTGTCCGGCCATCACCGCTTCTGCCGCAATTGCGGTTGCTCTCCGTTCGAAGACGGTCATGTCGCGGAGATCGGCGGCGACTATGTCAGCATTTCGATCAACTGCCTGGACGATGCGACCCCGGAGGAAATGGCGAGCGCGCCCGTCAAATACGCCAACGGCCGTGACAATCTCTGGTGGGAGATTCCGGCGGTGACGGCCTATCTGTGAACTGTGGGTGGCGGCCGGTCACCCGGCCGCCATCGCCGTCATCGTCACATAATCGAGCTTGTCGGTGCTCGACACGCGGCGTCACGAGCGAGCGCTCCAGTCACTGCGCCGGGCAGCCGGCCGGCGGCTTGCCACCCCAGCGCACGATCCGAACATTCTTGCCCTCGATCAGATAGGCCCGACCATTTTTCCAGTCAGCATCGGCGACTGCGGTGATCGCCGCGTTGCCGTCGATTTCGCAGTCATAGGAACTCCGCGCGCCCCTTTCGACATAGACCATCTGCGAGATATGTACCCTGGCGTCTTTCTCGTCTTTTGTCAGTGGATCGGCGATGACGAACAGGTCGCGACCCTCGCCTTCATATTCGGCATAGCAGCATGTGCGTCGCCCCGGCCCGTAGGACATGCCGCCGCCATAGATCCAGCCGCCCTTGAACCCCCTGTCGTCAAGCGCGAGGACGTCGCCGACATGGGGCACGGAAAGGCGCAGCACCGGTTGGATCAGCGGCTCGCCCGATGTCTTTACGCCATCGTCTTTGGTTATGCAGTGGTCGCGCGCCAGAGCCGGCTCATGCTCCTCCAGCTGGTTTAGCATCAGGTTCGCATAGCGATATTGTTCCTTGAACAGCGTCGCCTTCGTCGCGAAGTGTCGGCCAGTGGCCGCTTCGAACGTCGCCTGATCAATCGAGCAGTGATAAAGTTTCGCCGCACCGCTCTCAATCGTGACGAGATCATAGCTGTGCGCACGATCCTCGGGCTGGTAATAGAGAAAGATCGAGGTGCGTGCGGTGGTCTTGCGCAGGCCAAGATTGTCGGCTGAACGGGGGATATGGGCGAGCAGCCGCCCCTCTTCGTTGCGGACATCGCTCACATCGCCGCGCTCGATGTAATAATGAGGCGAGAAGCTATCGCCGCGGAGCCGATAGATTGGCGGGGTCTCGCTCATCTCGTCGTCCTGGTCGTCGCCCCCGTCCGGAAGGGAGATAGCGACCCATTGCCGCCACGCGTCTCCAGGATAGGAAAAGGTCAGAACCTTTTCCGGTGGCGCGACCGTCATGGTCGGGGGCTGCGCCGGGCGCGCGGCTTTGTTTTCGCCCGCACCCTTGCCCCCGCTACAGCCGGCGACCAGCAAAAGCGCCAGCACCGCACTGATCGCCTTTTGCCCCATTCCGTCACCCCGCTGCCAGCGCCGTCATCGTCACATAGTCGAGCTTGCCGGTGCCCAGCACCGGCAGCGCCTCGACGATCCTGATCTCGCGCGGCATCGCGATCTCGGCCACACCGTTTGCCTTGCCCCAGGCCTGGAGCGCCGCTGCCTTCGCATCGGCGCGGGTGGTGAACAGCACGAGCTGCTCGCCTTTCTTCGCATCGGGCCGGGTGACGACCGCATGCTCGGCCCCGGGCCAGAGTGCCGCGGCATAGCCTTCGACGGCCGGCAGCGAGATCATCTCGCCGCCGATCTTGGCGAAGCGCTTGGCCCGGCCGCGGATCGTCACGAAACCGCCCTCATCGATCGTGACGATATCGCCCGTGTCGTGCCAGCCCTCAGCCGGCGGCTTGAGAACGCCCGGCACATCGGTGGTCATGTAGCCGGCCATGATATTGGGTCCGCGGATCGACAGCCGGCCGCCCTCATCGATGCCGGGCACAGCCTCGAGTTTGGCCTCGACGCCCGGCAACAGCCGCCCGACACTGCCGGCGCGGAAGTACATCGGTGTGTTGACCGCGATCACCGGGCCGGCCTCGGTCGCGCCATAGCCTTCGAGGATTCGCAGCCCGAACTTCTCGGTATAGACCCGCCGCGTCTCGTCGCGCACCCGCTCGGCGCCGGCAAAGATGTAGCGGACCGAATAGAAGTCGTAACTGTGCGCCATGCGGGCATAGCCGGCGAGGAAGGTGTCGGTGCCGAACAGGATCGTCGCATTGGAGTCATAAGCGAGTGCCGGCACGATCCGATAGTGCAGCGGGCTCGGATAGAGCAGGGTGCGGATGCCAGAGAGGACCGGCAGCAGGGTGCCGCCTGTGAGGCCAAAGCTGTGGAACACCGGCAGCGCGTTCAGCACGAGATCGCTCTCGTTGAAATCGATCCGCGCCGCGAGCTGCAGGCAATTGGCGAGCAGGTTGCGGTGGGTGAGCACCACGCCCTTGGGCAGTCCTTCCGATCCGCTGGTAAACAGGATAACAGCCGCGCTGTCGGGCGTGATGCCCCGGGCGCGATGCAGCCGGCCGGCAAAGCGCGCAGTGACGAGCGCACGCAGCTTTGCGCCCAGGGTGATCGAGGCCCCGACATCCTCGAGCCAGACGATGTTGCGCCCCGCCGCCTCGAGCGCGTCGATCACCGGCTGCAGCTTGGCCTGGGCGATGAAGGCGCGCGCAGTGATGATCGTGTGGATCTCGGCCGCGACACAGGCCGCCTTCAGGTTTGCCGGCCCCGCGGTATAGTTGAGCATCGCCGGCACCCGGCCGATCGACTGGAGCGCGAAGAAGCTCGCGACCACGCTCGACACATTGGGCAGCATCACGCCGACCGCCTCGCCGGGCCTGGTCACCCCTTCGAACACCCGGCCGAGTGCCATGCTGCCGGTGACGAGCTTCTTGTAGGTCAGCGGCTCGCGCTTCACATCCTCGACCACGCCGACGCGGCCGCCATGCACGTCCTTCGCGTCGAGCAGGGCCTGGAACAGCGTCCGGTCGATGTCGGACGTCGCGAAGATCATGTCGCTCATCACGTCATAAAGCTGGCGCCCGGCGATCGCGCGGCGTGCCCGCCCGCTCATCTCGCCCTCGATCGCGAAGCGGCGCGGCGGCAAGATGGTCAGGCTGATCTTCGGGAACCAGCGCAGCCGCACCTTGCCCTTGAGATAGGAGAAGGGCGTGAACTGAGCCCCGTCGATCCTGACCGGTACGATCGGCGCATCCGCCTTGTCGGCGACCATGCCGGGCCCGTCGAACACCTTCATCAGCGCGCCGGTGACGGTAATCCGCCCCTCGGGGAAGATGACGAGCGTGTTGCCGGCCTTGACTGCCTTGACCATCGCCTTGGCGGCCATCGGGTTGGTCGGGTCGACCGGAAAGGCGCGGAACAGCTTGAGCGCAGGCTGGATCCACCACAGCTTCACCACCTTGCTGTGCACCGCGAACACCGGCTTGCCGGGCAGGAACACCGCGAGCAGCAGCCCGTCGAGCCAGGAGACATGGTTCACCACCACCACCGCGCGCTCGCCGGGTTGCGGCATATTCTCGGCACCGTTGAGCTCGATTCGGTAGAGGAAGGTGAGTGTGCCGCGGATCACCGACTTGATCACCGTTTCCGGCAACAGCCAGCAGGAGATGAGTGCAATTGCCAGCGTCGAGAAGCCGAGTGCGCCCGTTACCCCGGCGATCGTCGTCCCATTTGCCTGGAGTGCCAGCGCGGCCAGCAATACGCCGACCATCATCGCCGCGTTGACGATGTTGTTTGCGGCGATGATCCGCGAACGCTCTTCGGCCGCCGTTGCGGTTTGCAGGATCGCGTAGAGCGGCACGACGAACATGCCGCCGGTCACGGCGACGCCGATCAGCTCGAGGATGATCAGCCAGTTGCGCGGGTTCCCGACAAAGGCCAGCACATCGACCTGCGCCGAGGCGGTATGAGCCGGATAATCACGCGTCGACAGCCACAGGCCGATCATGAAAGCGGCCATCAGCAGCGCCGAAATCGGCACGTACCGGGCCGAGATCTCGCCCTTGAGCAGGCGATTGACCATCAGCGCGCCCAGCCCCACCGAGACGGAGAAGATGACGAGGAACAGGGTCACCACGCCCTGGCCCCCCCAGAGGACGCCCGAGACCAGCGGCAGAAAATTGTTCACCAGCACCGCGCCGACCGCAAAGAACCAGCTGATGCCGAGGATGCAGAGCCACACGCCCTCGCCGTCATGCGCCGATTTGAGAATATTCCAGGTGCTGCGAAACGGGTTGCGGTCGATCATCAGGCCCGGCGCCGCCGGCGGCGCGGCCGGGATCGCCCAGCTCGCCGCGAACCCCACTACCGCCAGGCCGGTCGCCACCAGCCCGCATTCCCAGACGGGAAGCACGCCGCTCACCGCAAGCAGCTGCCCACCCAGGATCGCCAGGAAGGTACCTGCTTCGATCAGTCCGGTACCGCCGACGATCTCGTTCACATGCAGATGTTGCGGCAGGATCGAATATTTGACCGGCCCGAAAATGGTCGAATGCATGCCCAGCATGAAAAGCGCGGTCATCAGCACCGGCAGGGACTCGAACCAGAAGCCGATCAGCCCAAGGCCCATGATGACGATCTCGGCCGCCTTGATGAGCCGCATGAGAAATGCCTTGTCGAGCGCGTCGGCGAGTTGCCCCGCCATCGCGGAGAACAGGAAATAGGGAAGGATGAAGAGGGCGCTCGCAATATAGCCCAGCTTCGCGACATGGTCCGGCTGGCCCCTGAACAGCGTATAGGTCGCGAGCGCCAGCATCGCATATTTCAGGACGTTGTCGTTGAACGCGCCGAAGAACTGGACGACGAACATCGGCGCGAAGCGCCGTTTCGCGAGCAGCGAGAAATCGGGTGCCGACATTCAAATTGCTCCCAGACAGGATTCAGGCTGCAACGGACTGGCGCGATTTCATCTCGCGCAGGAAACCATGCAGTACTTCAGTCGAAAGGCCATGCAGCATCAAGCGGAACCCGGCTTTCAACGTCGAAAAAGGTACCAGCGGGTGCCGGTTGTTGATCATCGCAAGATGACGGTCTTCGCCGGTCAGCCGCGCCGCGTAAAGCCCGATCGTCTCGTCGAGCTGCAAGGAGTTGGAGGCCCGCCAGAAATCGCGGTCGGTCAGCAACAGGGCATAGGCCGGCGTATAGATCTCGATTGCGGTCTGCAGGTCGATTACATTGAACCGGCCCGCCGGCAGCGGATCGAGCGCAACCTCGTCCTGGATGGCCGAGAAGTCGATCCGCTCGACCGGGCCCAGAGTGGCGCCGCGCCGCTCCATCTCCTGGTTCAGCAGGATCAGGAAATTATAGATGTTGAGGTCGTGCTTCAGGAACAGATTATCGGCCACATCCTCGATCCGCATCGGCCGCATCGGCTCGAGCTCGGGGTGGAAGCCGGGCGTCACATTGTCCGAAATGAACCGGAGTACCTGCGCGCCGAGATGAAAATGCCGCAGGATCAGCCGGTTCGCATCGGGGGTCAGGAAATGCTTCATCCCGAAAGCGATCGACCGGTGGAGGAAGCGCGGCGCATGCGGCCAGCGCGGGCTGACGATATGCACCAGCTGCGCCACCACGATCATCCCCCGGGCGAGCGGCCGCACCAGCGGCAGCAGGAACTGGCGGCTGCGGCAGGCCTGGTCGCGGATCAGCGCCGCTTTCGCGGCCGGATCGATCGGTAGCGTCCGGTCGAGCATCATCGCCAGGCCGGGATCGGGGTCACGGCGATCATGGCTCCTGAGATCAAACATTATCGATCTCCTCGAGCTGGAGCCGATAGAGCCGCGCCACGATCCGCGCATGACGGACGATCTCGTCACCGGTGCGCGCGTCGGTGACGGCCAGCGCAAGCGCATGGTCGAACATGTCCAGATGGTCCCCGTCATTGGCGCCGTGATAGGCAAGGAAGCTTACCGCTTCGTCGCCAAGCCCCAGTTGCTCGCTGATCGCCGCCGACCAGGGCCCGGCCAGCCGCTCGCCCAGCCCCTCGATGATGAACATCGCGCCGAGGAGTGCAACCGGATCCTCGTGCGATGCCGCCTGGTACATGAAGGCGGAAAGCGCTTCCGATCCGATATTCTTGGGCGCCGCTCGGATTTCCTCGATCGCACCGCCTGTCGCGACGTAATTCTCCTCGAGCAGGCGATAGTCGCGATGCTCGGCCACGGCATGGCGCACGAACAGCGAGCGCAACTCCTCCCGCTCGGGACCGAGATTGGAAGCGGCGCGGCTGATCCAGCGGCTGCCCTCGACCACCTGCTGGCGCAGATTGACCAGCAGCCGCTGATAATCCTCGAGCCGCAGCCGGTGGCCAAGCATCCGCGAGATCAGCGGCACCTGGACGAGCGCGCTTTCGAATTCGATCCAGGCACGGGCAAGGCCCCGCTGCGTCGCCTCGGTCAGCACATTTCGTTCCATCACGATGGCGGTCATTGCGTGTCTCCCACAACGGTAAGGCCGGCATAGGCCATGATGCACTGCCCGCTCTCGGGCACTGCGCAGAGGATGCGCTGGCCCGGCTCAAGCCGGCCCGACCGCATCAGGTCATCGATCATCAGGAACAGCGCCGCGGCGCCGACATTCCCCTTGTCGTAGAGATTGGTGAACCAGCGCTCCTCGGGGATCATGCAGCCGGCGCGGGTGGCGAGCTTCACCATCTCCTCGCGCAAGGAATGCGCCGAGAAATGGCAGAGGAACCAGTCGACCGCCTGCGGGTCGATCCGCCCGTCATCGACGAGGCGCATGAACTCGCCCATCCATACCGGCAGCATCCGATACAGCGCGTCGACATCCTGGCGGAGCTGGAACGCGCCAGCCTGCGCCGCCGCTGCCGCGCCGCCTGGATAGAGGCTCCAGGGCGTCACCGATCCATCCGCGCCGCGCACCGCGCCACCGGTCATGCAGGGTTCGAAGCGGTCAGCGAAGGAGCGTAGTGAAATCCAGTCGATCCGGAGCGACAGGCCATGCGCGGCCGGGCGATCCTCGATCATCAACGCGGCGGCGCCGTCACTGAGCGTCCAGCGCAGGAACTCGGCATCGCCGGGCAAAGTGCCATCGGCCTGCACCGTGCTGGTGCCGCGATAATGTTCGGGCCGGAAATAGCGGCTGGAGAATTCAGCGCCGGCCACGATCGCGGCGCGGTGCTCGCCCGCCGCGACCTGAAGCGCTGCCGCCTTCAACGCCATCATCGAACTGGCGCAAACACTCTGCAGGCTGGCCAGCTCGATCGGCGGCAACCCGCTTTCGGCATGCACGCCCGAGGCAAGGCCAGGCACCATCAGATCATTCTGCGTCGTCGCTGTAGCAAGAAAGCCGATCCGCTCGCGGTCCACCTCGGCACCCGCGATCAACCCGCGCACCGCTTCCCCGGCCAGCTTCGCGACGGTCCAGTCGCTACGGCCGTCGGGGCGGATCGCATAGTGCCGGGTGCGAATACGGTTCTGCCGCAAGGTCAGCCGCCCGAAGCGCTCGGCCTCGGGGGAAAGCCGGCCGATATGATCAGCCATCGCGTCATTGCCGACAGGCGGTCCCGGCAGGAACTGCGCGGCGGCGGTCACGTACACGGGTTGCATCGAAACAACTCCATCCAGGCCGGCGAGTCGCCGGCTGAGGGTCGGATGACATAGAATTGAGCAGTGTTCAATAAAAATATTAGACAGTGTTCAATTTTAACCCTATTTGGAATGAATGGGTCGGAGATCGGATCATTCGCGTGAGCAACTCGAGGAACTGATCCTCGCTGAAGGGCATCATTTGATGGCGGAAAGTGGCTATGCCCGGTTCTCGGCACGCGAGGTGGCGAAGCGGATCGGCTATTCGATCGGGACGATCTACAATGTCTTCGGCAGCCTCGACGCGCTGCTGCTCGCGATCAACAGCCGCACCTTCACGCTCTGGGCGGCATGGTTGCGCGACAAGCTCGCGGTCGCGGGCGAGGACAGGATCGCGGCGCTAGTCGCCGGCTATTTCGATTTCGCCGCACGTAACCCGCATCTCTGGATGGCGATCTACGATCACCGCCTTCCCGCCGGCGTCGAGATGCCCGACGATTACCGCCGCAAACGCGCTGGCCTGACCGGTATCGTCGAGGAAGAAATCGCCAGGGTCCTGCCGCCCGAGACGCGCGATCGGGCGCCCGCGCTTGCCAGGTCGCTGGTCGCCGTGGTGCACGGGCACTGCGAGTTCGCGCTCAACGGCACTTTCGCGCTACTCGGCGAGGAGCAGCCTGAACAAGCCGCGCTTGCCCGGGTGCGCGAGGCGCTGGAAGCGGCAAGGGCGGAACCGAGGGGATGACGATGGATTTCAGCAGACGAGATGCGTTCGGCGTAGCGCTCGCCGGCGGTGCGGCCACCATGCTTGGCCCGGTCGCGGCGGAGGCGGCAACCGCTCCTCACACGCCCTTCCCGGAAGACTGGCGCCGCGGCTTCGACAATCAGCGTATCGCCGATCTCGGCGACGGGCGCTTCCTCAATCCGCTTATCTCCGGCGACCATCCTGATCCCGCGATCCTGAAGGATGGCGCCGATTATTACATGACCTTCTCCAGCTTCGATTCCTATCCGGGGCTTACGATCTGGCATTCGCGCGATCTGGTGAACTGGCAGCCGCGCACGGCCGCGCTCACCCGCAATATCGGCTCGGTCTGGGCGGTATCGCTTGCGAAGCACAACGGCCGCTATTTCCTCTATATTCCCGCCAAGGCGAAACCGAACTCGATCTGGGTGATCACGGCCGACCATATTGACGGCCCGTGGAGCGATCCGGTCGATCTCGGCCTGCACAACCATATCGATCCCTGCCACGCCGTCGGCGAGGACGGCTCGCGCTGGCTGTTCCTGTCGGGCGGAGACCGCATCCGCCTCGCGGACGACGGCCTCTCGACGGCCGGGCCGGTCGAGCATGTCTATGATCCATGGCATTATCCGGAAGAGTGGGATGTTGAGGGCTTCTCGCCCGAAGGCCCAAAGATCCACCGCCGCGGCGACTGGTTCTACATGATCACCGCGGTCGGCGGCACCGCGGGTCCGCCCACTGGTCATATGGTGATCGTCGCCCGCTCGCGCTCGATCCATGGTCCGTGGGTGAACGATCCCGCCAACCCGGTCGTCCGCACCGTCAGCAATGACGAAAAATGGTGGTCGCGCGGCCATGCCTCGCTGGTCGAGGCGCCCGATGGCGGCTGGTGGTCGCTCTATCACGGTTACGAGAATGGTTTCTGGACGCTCGGCCGCCAGGCCCTGCTCGATCCGGTCAGCTGGACGGCGGACGGCTGGTTCCGGATGACGGGCGGCGATCTGTCGCGCCCGATCGCCAAGCCCAAAGGCGGGCAGGCGCTGCCGCACGGTCAGCCACTGTCCGATCGGTTCGAAAGGCTGGCGCTCGGCAGCAAATGGAATTTCTTCAAGCCCGGCCCGGGCGAAGCCGCGCGCGCGAGCATATCGGGCGGCAGCCTCGTCCTGAAGGCCAGCGGCACGGCCCCTTCCGATTCCTCCCCGCTGCTGCTGACGGCCGGTGATCTCGGTTACGAGTTCGAATGCGATATCGAGGTCGCGCCGGGCGGCACGGCCGGCCTGCTGCTCTTCTATGACGAGCGGCTCTATTGCGGCCTTGGCTTCGATCAAGAGCACTTCGTCACCCACCAATATGGCATGGAGCGCGGCCGGCCCAAGAACCCGCATGGCCGCCGCATGCACATCCGCATCGCCAACAAGCGCCACATCGTCGCGATCCACACCAGCGGCGACGAGGGTAAAAGCTGGAGCCGCTTCGATCGCGGCATGGAAGTCTCGGGCTATCACCACAATGTCCGCAACGGCTTCCTGATGCTGCGCCCCGGCCTTTACGCGGCCGGTGCGGGCGAGGCCCGCTTCCGCGACTTCAGGTTTCGGGCGCTGTGAGCGGTTAGATCGCGCTGTGCGGCTCCTTTTTTCTTCCCCAGCGAAGGCTGGGGCCCAGATGGGGGACGCAAGTGGTTTGCGTTGCGCGTAGTTTTCCACCGCCATCCCGACTGGGCCCCAGCCTTCGCTGGGGAAGGGAGGAGGAAGGCGGCGCGCGTTCGGCCCATGGGTCAGATTTGACGCACGCGATTCTAGGGCCCCGTTCAGCCTGCTATGCGAAACCGAAGGACTGGCCCGTCCCATAGCGCGCTCTCGACATCGACCAGCTCCACCTCTTCAGCAAGCGGCTCGATCGCGGCGCGCCAGAAGGCGAGCGCTGCCTGGTTCGCGCGCGCAATGGCGGTTTCCCAGCGGCCTGGGTAACGGTTGAAGATCGCCCGCGCTGCAGCGGTGCCCACGCCGCTCCGGCGGTGTTTCCGGACGATGAAGAACTCGGCCATGTTGCGGTCGAGCGGCTGGCCAGTGTGCGACATTCTATCCAGCAACGCGAAGCCCGCGAGGAACCCGCCAACCTTCACCACCAGCGGAATATGGCCTGGCTCGCGCCACCAGGCGTCGAGCGGATAGGCCGTGAAAAGGCCATCCGGCCCGAGCTCTCCGCGTGGGCCTCCCGCCCAGAGCTCGGAGAAATCATGACTGTAGAGCTGCATCATATTGGCCAGCGCCGCCCTGTCCTCGGGCAACGCGGCGACGATCTCGACGGCCGCCGTCATTTCTCGGGCAGCACGCGCAGCTCATAGCTGCCGCCCGGCCGCAGATATTTGACGACCGCGGCCTGGACCTGGGCCGGGGTGATGGCGGCGTATCCCGTTTCGATGCTCAGGAACGAACTGATCACGCGCGGATCATCGAGATTGCCCGAGAGATAACCGAGCCAGAAATCATTGCTGCTGCCCTTGGCGCGCACGAAGCCGCTGATCATCGGCGTCTTGGCGCGGTTGAGCGCATCCTCATCCACCCCGCGCGTCGAAAGATCGGATATCGCGCTGTCGAGTGCCGCCTCGAAATCCGGAATTCGTGCGACATCGAGCTGCACGCCCGCACTGAACGTTCCATATTGTGCGAGGTCTTCGGATTGGCTGCTGGAAACGAACGGCGAATAGGTGCCGCCGGTCTTCTCGCGAAAGCCCTCAACCAGGCGGGTCTCGATGATCGAGGCGGCCAGTCGAAGCGCCCGGCTCTCGGTGATGTCGCCATAGACGCCGGTCGTCGGCCAGACCCGGAATATGATCGCCTGGCCCGCGCCGCCACGATGCTTCAGCACGATCGGCGCGGGCTCGGGCGCGGAGGGGCGGATATCGAGTTGCGCGGCGGTGGGCGGGTGGTCGGGCCGTGGCGGCAACGCCCCGAAGCTGGCGCCGACCGCCGCAACCAGGGCATCACGATTGAAATCGCCGACAGCGACGATCCGGATCGGGCCGGCCGCCAGCCTCGCCGACCAATAGGCCTTGAAAGCATCGAGCGTCAGGGCGTTCACTTGCTTCGGATCGGGAATCCCCTGAAACCTCTTGTCGCCGCGATAGCCATAGCGCTCGGCAAAGGCGCCGAGCACTGAGCCGGGCTGGCCGAAAATCGTCTGGTAGCTCGCTTCGAACGAGCTTTTGAGGCGCTGCAGCGATGTCGCCGCGAAATGCGGCTGGGTCAGCAGCCCGGTCATCAGGCGCAGCGTGTCGGGCAGGTCATGCGGATCGGTCCGCGTTGTTAGGACAAGATTCCTGTAATTGGGCCGGACAGCAAAACCGGTCTGGCGGCCGGCCGATAATTTGGTCAGCTCATCGGCGGTGAACGGGCCAAGCCCGCTCTCCAGCAGTGCGCCGCTGCTCCAGGAAAGCACGGGCTCGTCCTGGTCCTGGTTGAGCACGCCGTGCCCGATCATCACCTGGAGCCTGATCGCCTCCTTCTCGATCGCCGTTTTCTTCAGCACCAGCTCGACCCCATTCGCGAAGCGGACGCGCTCGGCACCAAAGGCGGGCAGGGGAAGGGTCGAAACCGGTTTGCCGGCGGGGCCGGGCAGCGCCAGCTCGCTCATGGACACGTTCCTGACTTCGGTCCGCGCCGACGCTGCGACCTTGCGAGCACTGGCGAGCGCGGTCGCGACTGCCGCATTGCCGCCCGCAACGCCATCCGCACTCGCAAGGATGAGGCGCGGGTCGGATGCGAACAGCCGGTGCAGCGTGGCGGCAATCAACGCCGGCTTGATCGTCGGGCGCATCGCCATGAACGCGTTGCGATAGAAGACGCGGCTCGCGCTGACATCGCCGGTATCGACATCGTAGATGAAGGTATCGGCAAGCGATGCCGATCCTTCGGTCTCGCGGCCGGTCGCTGATCCGACATAGCTTTCCCGCATCCGCGAAAGCTGCTGGTCGACTTCGCCCTGCGATGGCGGCTCGGCGAGCGCACCGTTGAGCACCGCGAACACCCGGTCGAGCGCCCCATACCAGTCGCCGGCCTTCGGCATCGCGTAGAGCATGGTCTGGTCGACTGAGTGCTGGCCGCTTCCCCGGCGCGCGCCTGCGGACAGGATGGCGCCGCCGCTCTGCGCCTCGGTTGCGAGGCGCCGCTCGAGAACGCCGATCGCCGCCTCCTCGACAAAGCTGTTCTGCACGCGGGCAAGCGTCCAGGGATGCTCGTCATGCGGGCGGACCCAGATGAGCTGGAGTGCACTCGGCGCCTGCGGATCGTTCACGATCGCAACCGGCGATGCCGGGATATGCGGCGTACCGAAATCGGGTTCGGAAGGGCGGGGCGTGCCGTTCTGCCAGCCGCCAAACGCCTTCTTCACCGCCGCTTCGAGCGCGGCCGGCTCGGCATCGCCGACAATCACCACCACCGCGCGCTCGGGCCGATACCAGCGATGATAGAAGGCCCGCAGCCCGTCGGCGTTCGCGGCCGCCAGAGTCTCCGGGTTGCCGGCGATGTTGCGGCGCCCCGCGAGCAACCCGGGAAAGATGACCGCGTCGCTCGCCGCACGGAACTTCTCGCTGAGCGGGGTCAGCCTGAGCGATCGCTCCGCCAGCACCACCTTGCGCTCGATTTCCACCGATTTGGGATCGATCGTCGCATTCTGCATCATGTCGGCGAGGATGCCGGTCGCGCTGTCGACCGCGACGTCGTCCGCCTTGGGCAGGTCGAGCTCATAGGTCGTCGCGGTCTGCGATGTATGGGCATTGGAATCCGTGCCGAAGCTCGCCCCCATCCTCTGCCAGATCCGCACCCCCTCGCCATCGGCCAGGGTCCTGGTGCCGCGGAACACCATATGCTCGAGGAAATGAGCCCAGCCCTGCTGCGCATCGCTTTCCATCAGCGCGCCGACATCCATGCGGACGCGGATCGAAGCCGCACCGGCAGGCTTGGGGTTGCGCCGCACGGCATAGCGCACGCCATTGGCGAGCGTACCCGTACGCCATGCCGGGTCAGCGGGAATGTCGCTGCCGGCATGCTGCCAGGAGGTGACAACCGGCGCGCTACCCTGCGTCGGTATCGAGGCGACAGGCGGTGGCCCCTGCGCGAACAGCGCCCCGCCGGCAGCAAGCACTATCCCCGCCAGCGCCGCTTTCAACGATGCGAGGCCGCGAGACGGTGCGCGCGAGCCCCCGTCATGAATCATTGATCAGGCCCCTGCCGCGTCCAGTGTCGAAAGCTGGTCCGGCGTAAGGGTCAGGTCAATCGATCCCAGCAGTTCCTCTACCTGCGCAATGCTGGTCGCGCTGGCGATCGGCGCTGTGACGCCGGGCTGCGCGGCAAGCCATGCCAGCGAGATCTGCGCCGGCGACGCCCCGGTTTCGGCAGCGATCTTGTCCAGCGCCGCCAGCACGAGCGGGCCCTTGCCCTCCATATAGGCTGCCATTCTCGTCCCGCGGACGGCGCTTTTGCCGTAATCGGCCGGGCTGCGATATTTGCCGGTGAGAAAGCCATTGGCGAGCCCATAAAAGGGCACGACCCCGATATTATGCTCGACGCAATAATCCTGGAGCTCGCCCTCGAACTTGTGGCGGCTGACGAGATTATATTCGGGCTGGAGCGCGTGATAATGCGGCAGCCCATGCACCCTCGCCGCATCGTTTGCGGATTTGAGCCGCGCGGCACGGAAGTTCGAGGCGCCGAGCGCGCGGATCTTGCCGGCGTCGATCAGCTTGCCGAACGCGGCGAGCACATCCTCCTGCGGCACGCCCTCATCGTCCTGATGCGCGAAATACAGGTCGATGCGATCGATGCCGAGCCGCTTGAGCGAGGCCTCGGCAGAGGCGGCGATATGGGCAGGGGCAAGCTTTTCGCCATTCGCACCTGGGAGCATGCCGACCTTGGTCGCGATCAGGACCTGGTCGCGCTTGCCCGAGGCCTTGAGCCACTCGCCGATCAGCGTCTCGGATTCGCCGCCCTTGTGGCCGGGCGCCCAGGCCGAATAGACATCGGCTGTGTCGATCATCGTGCCGCCGCCGGCGACGAAAGCATCGAGCACGGCAAAGCTTCCTGCCTTGTCGAGGTTCCAGCCAAACACATTGCCGCCCAGGACGAGCGGGGCGATGTGAAGATCGGTCGCGCCAAGGCGACGTAGCGTGGTCATTGCGGCTGGTCCTGGTCGGTCGTGTTGGCGGTGACGGCATTGATATCGACGCTGTTGGCGTCGAGCATCGCTGCCGCGTCGTTCAGCTGTTCCGCCTCGGCCGGAGTCGTTGCGCCAGCAACGGAATCTTCGCTGTGACAGGCGACGAGGAGCAGCAGCGGCAGGAGCGCCGCCAGATGATTCATTGGGCGTTTCATTGGGAGCCCCTTGGCTGCGCGGATCAATCCTCGATCTCGTTGCCGGCATCCTTCAACGCCTCGCCGGCCTTGCCGCGCGCGGAGTCGGCTGCGGCGGCAGCGCTGTTGACGGCCGCCTCGCCAGCGCCGAGCGCCTTGTCGGCGGCCGCATCGGTATCGTTGACCGCCTCGCTCATCGTCGCATTCGCGTCCGCCGAAATCGTGTCGGCCGCCTCGCTCGCTTCGTTCTGCGCCTTGTGACTGCACGCGGCGAGGCCGAGAATCAGGGCGAGGGCGACGAATGTCTTCATGAGGCTTCTCCTGGGAGATATGGCTTTCCGGCTCTGAACGCGACGCTAGCCGATGCGTTGCGCGACGTGCAAGGTGAAGGACGGTGCGAAGGACCTGTCAGAGTTGCGTTGACCTGATATAAAGATATCTTTATATCTATATGCGCAATGACGATCGCCCTCGACATCTTCCGTGCCCTTGCCGACGCGACCCGGCTGCGAATCCTCGCGCTGCTGCGCTCGATGGAGCTGTCGGTCGGCGAGCTGGCCCAGGTCCTCGGCCAGAGCCAGCCGCGCGTCAGCCGCCATGTGAAGATCCTCTGCGACGCCGGCCTCGCCGAGCGCCGCAAGGAGGGCAGCTGGGTCTTTGTCGCGCTGGGCAAACCGGCAAAGGTCGAGCCTGTGCTCGCCTCGCTCGACAGCTGGGGCAAGCTCGAATCCGATCATTGGGCGGTCGCTGATGCCGCCCGCCTCGCGGCGGTTCGCGCTGACCGCGCCGCCTCGGCGGCCGGCTGGTTCGAGGCCAATGCCGGGCAATGGGACGCGATCCGCTCGCTCCATATCGCGGAGAGCGAAGTCGAGGCCGCGATCGCGCAGATTCTCGGCGAGGCGCCGATCGGCCAGCTGATCGATATCGGCACCGGCACCGGCCGCATGCTCGAACTGTTCGCCGCCCGCGCACACCATGCGCTCGGCATCGATCGCAGCTCCGAGATGTTGCGGCTGGCCCGGGCGAAACTCTCCGAGCGGGGACTCGCCAACGCCGAGCTGCGCCAGGCCGATCTCTATGCGCTGCCGCTCGGCGACGGCGCGGCTGACGTCGCCATCCTCCACCATGTCCTGCATTTTGCGCAGCAGCCTGGCGCCGCCATCGCCGAAGCGGCACGGGTGCTGTCGGACGGCGGGCGACTGCTGATCGCGGATTTCGCCCCGCACGACCGCGAGGAATTGCGCACCCGCGACGCGCATACCAGGCTCGGTTTCTCGGACGAGCAGATCGCTGCCTGGTTCGATGCGGCCGGCCTGATGCCGGCACGGACCGAGACGCTCAAGGGCGGCGAATTGACGGTAAAGCTCTGGCTTGCGCGGAAGGCCGGGGAAAAGTTGCAGAAGGTGAAGGCGGCATGACGATCTCGATCTCCCAACTCGAAGAGGCGCGCCGCGCGCTCGATGCGCCCCTGTTCGCCGATGTCGCGGGCGATGCCGCGATCTCCTTCGAATTCTTCCCGCCCAAGTCGGAGAAGATGGAAGAGACCTTGTGGGAAGCGGTGAAGACGCTCGAGCCGCTCGCGCCCCGCTTCGTCTCGGTCACTTACGGCGCCGGCGGCTCGACCCGTGAGCGCACGCACGCAACGGTCGAGCGGATCGAGCGCGAGACGAGCATGGCCGCCGCCGCGCATCTCACCTGTGTCGAGGCGAGCCAGGCCGAGATCAACGAAGTCGCCGAGGAATATTGGGCGGCAGGCATCCGCCATATCGTCGCCTTGCGCGGCGATCCGCCCGTCGCCGGCGCAAAGTTCGTCTCGCATCCCGATGGCTATGCGAATGCGGCGGCGCTGGTGGCCGGCCTGAAGAAGCTCCATCCGTTCGAGATCTCAGTCGCCGCCTATCCCGAATGCCACCCGGATTCGGCAAGCGTCCAGGCCGATATCGACAATCTCAAGCGCAAGATGGATGCCGGCGCCAACCGCGCGATCACGCAGTTCTTCTTCTCGCCCGAAGCCTATTTCCGCTTCCGCGACCGCGTCGCCGCGGCCGGGATAAGCGCCGAGATCGTGCCCGGCATCCTGCCCGTCTCGAATGTCGCGCAGACCCGCAAATTCGCCGGCATGTGCGGCGCCGAGATCCCCGACTGGATGGACCGGCTGTTCGACGGCCTCGACGATCATCCCGCAGCGCGCCAGCTCGTCGCGGCGACGGTCGCGGCCGAAATGTG
>Ga0207687_10000923_pt1 | contig 19989 bp, 18 predicted proteins | sample KBSM54metaG_FD_184399 | JGI IMG/M metagenome (GOLD analysis project Ga0207687, IMG submission 184399) | Miscanthus rhizosphere microbial communities from Kellogg Biological Station, Michigan, USA - KBS M5-4 metaG (SPAdes) (version 2) | ecosystem: Host-associated > Plants > Roots > Rhizosphere >...
TCGGAGGAGCACAGCGAAGGAGAGGAATCGGGGACGCACAAGCTGGCCCTCGAGGGCTACGGCTATCGCTGGTATCGCGTCGGCGGACTCGATTACATCCTCAAGCGCAAACGGGCGTGAGATAGGATGAAACGCCTGCCCGCGCGGCACGTCACACGATCATGAAGACTCGCACGTATCTCATTCAGGGGGCGACCCTGGTCGCCGCCGCGATTGTCCTGGCGCTCGTCTCGAACGCCTTCGCCTCGCGCGACAGGCAGATGAAACTGGTCGGCTTTTATCCGAACGCGCAGAAAGTGCCTGCTCGCGAAGAACCGGTTGCGGCGCCGGCGGCGGTCGCGCCCGTGGCGACGACCGCGTCGCAGCCACCGGTTACCGGTTCCCAGTTGCCGGTTGCCACGACGACGCAAGCTCCGCCAACCACAACGGCAACCGTCAACCGGCAACCGGCAACCCCACCAGCACCCAGCACCCAGCACCCAGCACCCGCCCCGCCCGCCGAAGATCCACTGAAGAAATTCACCCCCCACGACAAACAGCCCTACATCGAGATCGCCTACAACGACGTCAAGCTGCTTCACGATCGCGGCGCTCTCTTTCTCGACGCGCGGCGGACGTCGGTGTACGAGCAGGGTCACATCGCCGGGTCGCGGCCGGTGTCGGTGTGGGAGTCGGACGTCGACGACAAGGTGGCGAAGATCTTCAACGAGCGATCCGATCCCGCGCAGCAGGCGCTCCCGATCGTCGTCTACTGCAGCGGCGGCGATTGCGAAGATTCGCACATGCTCGCCCAGAAGCTCTATGGCGCGTTGTTCAACAATGTCTACGTCTACAAGGACGGCTTTCCGGACTGGCAGAAGCACGGCGGCGCGGTGCATACGGGAGTCGAGCCATGACCGCGCGTGAAGCGCTCACCCATCCGTGGCTGACCGTCCGCGTGCAGATCGCGCTCGGCGCCATCTTCGTCGTCGCCGCGCTCCCGAAGCTCGGCGATCCGCCGTCGTTCGCGCACATGATCTACAACTACCGCCTGGTGCCGGGAGGCCTGGTCAACATCTCCGCGCTGATCATGCCGTGGCTCGAGGTGCTCTGCGGCATCGCCCTGATCCTCGGCCTCTGGACGCGGCCGGCGCGCGACCTGATCGCCTTCATGCTGATCGTCTTCATCATCGCCATCAGCGTGAATCTCTTCCGCGGCAACGCCATCGACTGCGGCTGCTTCAACGTCGCCGACGCCGGCAAGACGTACGAGCAGCGGATCAACGACATGAAGCTGGACATCCTCCGCGACCTCGGGATGCTGCTGCTGGTCGCGCAGCTGTGGTGGGCGGAGCGGTTCACGTCGAAGGCGTGATGATCGATGGTCAATACCAGCGAATCCTTGAGGAGATCGCGGCCGAAGTCCGCCCGCTGATCGGACAGGGGCGGGTGGCGGAGTACATACCGCCGCTGGCCGCCGTCCCGCGCGATCGCTTCGGCATGTCGGTCCGCAGCGTCGACGGCGAATCGTTCTCCGTCGGCGACGCGCACGAGCGCTTCTCCATCCAGAGCATCGCCAAGCTCTTCGCCCTCACGCTGGCGATGCGGCTGGAGGGCGACCGGATCTGGGAGCGCGTCGGCCGCGAGCCGTCGGGCGGCGCGTTCAACTCGCTGGTGCAGCTCGAGCTGGAGCGCGGCATCCCGCGCAATCCGTTCCTCAACGCCGGCGCGCTCGTCGTGCTCGACGCCATCCTCAGTCACGGCGACGACCTGCTGCTGCCGTTCGTGCGCGAGGCGGCGGGCGACGACTCGATCGGCTACGACCTCGAGGTCGCCGAGGGGGAGCGGGAGACCGGACATCGCAACCGCGCCGTCGCGCATTTTTTGAAAGCGTTCGGCAACCTCCACAACGACGCCGACCGCGTCCTCGACGCCTACTTCCGCCTCTGCTCCATCGCCATGAGCTGCGCCGAGCTGGCGAAGGCCGTGTCGTTTCTCGCCACCGGCGGCGGCTCGATCGCCACCCCGCGCCAGGCCAAACGCGTCAACGCCGTCATGCTCACCTGCGGCGTCTACGACGAGGCCGGCGACTACGCCTACCGCGTCGGCCTGCCGGCCAAGAGCGGGGTGGGCGGCGGGGTGGTAGCCGTGATGCCGGGAAAATTCACGGCCGCCGTCTGGTCGCCCGGCCTGAGCGAGAAGGGGAACTCGCTGGCCGGGACGATGGCGTTGGAGCTGCTGACGACGAAGACGGCGATGTCGATCTTTTAGCTGTTGAGCGGTTAAGCGGTTGAGCTATTGAGCGGTTGAGCTGAATCGCTCAAAAGCTCAACAGCTCAATAGCTCAACAGCTCGGTTAAAGCCTACTTCGCAGGGCAATCCCCCAACCGCTTCCCCGTCCATTTCATCGTCATGTCCTGCCCCTGCATGTGCATCTTCGACCAGCCCGTGTAGCTGTCGCCGTCGAAGGTGATCTCGCCGTTTCCGGTGACCGGGTCCTTCCCTTCGCACTTCACGGTCCAGCTGATCGTCTTCCCCTCGCTCTTGAAGTCCGAGACCTTGCAGTTGCTGTTCTGCCTGCCTTTCGGCACGGCGCGATCGGGGTTGTCGACGTCTTCCTGCGTGACGCAATGCGTGAACGTCATCGGAGGCATTTTCATCGGCATGTCGGGGGCATCCATCTCCATCGAGACCTGCCAGTTGCCCGGTTTCTGGGGGCTCGCGGCGAACGTCGGGAGGGCCCAGAGCGTCAAAGCAGCGGCAGCCAACGAGAGTTTGCGAAGGGACATGTTTGATTCTCCTTTGGAATGTGGGAAGTCTTCGCAGTATAGCGTGTTACGATCGCTGGTTGCGTCCGAATAACTTCTCAGGAGTCATGATGCCGTCCCTCCTTTTCCGGCGATTCCTCCTCGCCGCCGCGTCCCTTTTCCTCACTGTCACCTTCTCCGCGTTCGGAGAGACCGAGCCCTGGGACGCCGAGCCGATGACGGCCGATCCGAAGGCCATCCTGGCGGCCGCGGAAAAGATCCCGGCCGGTGACGCCGACGCCATCGTTCTTCTCGAAGAGATGCACTACGTCTTCGACGCCCAGGGCCGCTCCACCGGCACCGAGCGCCTCGTCTACCGCGTCGCCGGCGAGTCGGCGATCGACGACTGGTCGACGGTCATGGCCGGCTGGGCTCCGTGGTACCAGGAACGCCCCGAGATCGTCGCGCGCGTGATCGCCAAAGACGGCACCGTGCACATGCTCGACCCGAAGGCGATGACCGAATCGCCCGCGGGCGACGAATCGATGGAGATCTTCAGCGACAACCGTCTCCTCCGCGCGCCGCTCCCCGGCATCGCGGTCGGCTCGGTGGTCGAGGAAGTGATCACCTACAAAGACCGCAATCCGATGTTCGACGCCGGCACGACCGACCGCTTCTATTTCGGCCGCGGCGTCCCGGTCCATCAGGCCCGCCTGATCCTCGACGCGCCGCCGTCGCTGGCGATGCATCTCGTGAACAAGAGCGGTTTCGAATCGAAAAAAGAGGGCGACCGCGTCACGTTCGAAAGCGGTCCGCTCGCGGCGATCGAAGACTGGGAGTGGAACCTCCCGTTCGACGAATCGCCGCGCCCCTTCGTCGCGTTCGCCACCGGCAAGTCGTGGCAGGACATCGCGCGCCGTTACGCCGAGGTCGTGGACAAGCAGATCGCCGGATCGAAACTGCCGGTCGTGTCGAAGAGCTCCAAGCGGCGCGAGGTCATCGACAACATCCTCGCCGAGATCCAGAAGAACGTCCGCTACGCCGGCGTGGAAGTGGGCGACGGCTCGATCATCCCCCGCCCGCCGGCCGAAGTCCTCGGGCACAAGTACGGCGACTGCAAAGACAAGGCGACGCTCCTCGTGGCCATGCTGCGCGACGCCGGCATTCCGGCCAGCGTGGTGCTGATCCGCGCCGGCGGCGATCTCGACGTCAGCCAGGAACTGCCCGGCTTCGGCCAGTTCAATCACGCCATCGTGCACGTCGACGGCGATCAGCCGCTGTGGATCGATCCGACCGACGAGTTCGCGCGCGCCGGCGAGCTGCCGATCCCCGATCAGGGGCGCCTGGTGCTGATCGCCAATCCGAAGACCACCGCCCTCGTGCAGACGCCGGTCTCCGACTCAGCGACGAACAAGATCAGCGAGACGCGCGTCTTCGAGCTGTCGGAAGAAGGGAAGGCGAACGTCACCGAGTCGTCCGAGTTCTTCGGCGCGAACGATTCTTCGCAGCGCCGTTTCTACGTGACCTCGGACAAGAAGTCGTATCGCGAGTCGATGGAGCAGTACGCCACGCAGTACTACGCGGCGAAAGAGCTGAAGAACATCGACGCCGGCGATCCGCGCGATCTCTCCAAACCGTTCCGCCTGAAGATCGACATCAGCGAAGCGGCGCGCGGCACGACCGCGGGCGGCGAGGCGGCGGTCGGCATCTTCACCACCGGACTCTTCGGCGAGATGCCGCAGGCCATCCGTTTCGTCGATGACGACGAGGACGATCCGAACGCGCCGAAGTCCTCGAAGAAGAAACACAAGCGGACACGCGACTTCGTCTTCGTGCCGTACGTGAAGGAGTGGCATTACCGCATCGTGCCGCCGCCCGGCTACACACCGCGCACGCTGCCGCAGAGCGAGACGACGAAGCTCGGCACCGCCTCGCTGACGAAGGAGTTCACCACCGACAAGGATGGAACGACGGTCCTGGCCAACTTCCGCTTCGACAGCGGCAAGCGCCGCCTGACGCCGCCGGAGTACGAGGCGACGCGCAAGGCGCTGAAGGAAGTGGCGGATCAGAAGGCGATCCTCATCGGCTTCGACGAGACGGGCCAGGCGAAGCTGAACGCCGGCGACGTCGGCGCCGCGCTGGCGGAGTTCCGCAAGCTGGTCAATCTCCATCCGAAGGAAGCGCGGCATCACGTGGAGATCGCCCGCGCGTTGCTCGCCGGCGGCATGGCCGAGACGGCGCGCGACGAGGTGGCGAAGGCGATCGAGATCGAGCCGGCCTACGCCGGCGCGTACGCGGCGAAGGGCTGGATCCTGCAGCACGATCTCTTCGGCCGCCGTTTCCGCAAAGGCTTCGACCTGGAAGGCTCGATCGCCGCGTATCGCAAGGCGAAGGAGCTCGATTCGAAGAACGTGCAGTACCGCGCCGCGCTCGCCGAGATCCTGGAGTGGGGCGACGACGGCGTCCGCTTCGGACACAAGGCGCATCTCGACGAGGCAATCGACGAGCTGCGCGCGTTGATGAAGGACCTGAAGGAGAACCGCGTCGAGGGCGACCTGATGCTGGCCCTCGCCTACTCCGGCAAGTACAAGGAGCTGCGCACGGCCGCCGACGCGGCGAAGGATCCGGAAGAGCGCGAGCTCGGCCGGGTGATCTCGCTGGCGGCGACGGAAGGCTCGGCCGCGGCGTTGCGCGAGGCGAGCTCGCTCGACCCGGCGTCACGCCGCAAGCTCCTCGGTAACGCCGCGCAGGTGATGATGGGTGTCCGCCTCTATCCGCAGGCCGCCGATCTGTTCGAGCAGGCCTCGCAGGGCGCGCCGAACGCGACGCAGGCCGCGCCGCTCATCGACGTGCTTCGCCGCACGAAGCGGGCCGAGGAGCTGACACTGTCGGAGAGCGACCCGCGCGACGTGCTGAAGCGGATGATGGTGGCGCTGCTGGCCGAGGGCGCCGATGAGAAAGCGCTGGAGAAGTTCCTCACCGCCGACCAGGTGAAGCTCGAGCACGACGCGCCGAAGGATGACGACGACGATGAAAGCGGAGCGACCGCCAATCGCGGCCTCTCCGCGGTCCGCAACCAGATGCTCGACGACAGCCTGCCGGCGCGCGTGATCGCCGACATCGCGCTGGCGTCGCTGCAGTATCAGCAGGACGGCGACGACAAGAGCGGCTACCGCGTGCGCATGCGCCCGCAGGCCGGCCTGGCCGACGCCACCAAGTCGTTCCCCAGCGAGGCGTTCTTTTTCGTCCGCGAGAACGGCAGGTACGTCGTCAGCGCCGTGCTGCATCAGCCGGAGATGATCGGCTGGAGCGCCCTCCGCTTCGTCGACGCCGGCGACACGGAGAGCGCGCGGAAGTGGCTGAACTGGGCGCGCGAGGAGATCACCGCCGGCAACGTCGGCGACGATCCGCTCGACACCTCCCCGTTCGCGACGTTGTGGGCGAAGGGGAAGCAGAACGCCACCGCCGACGAGATCCGCGTGGCCGCCGCGTCGCTGATGCTGCGCCGTCCCTACGCCGCGACGGCGCTGCCGATCCTCACCGCCGCGCGCGAGAAGGCGACGTCGGACGACGTGAAGCTGCACATCGACCTGGCGCTCTCCGCGATCGCCTCGATCGATCACAAGTGGGACGACCTCCTGCCGGTCTCGGAGCGCCTGCTCCAGGCGGCCCCCGACTCGGCCTCGGCGTTCAATCTCCACGCGGCGGCGCTCACGGAGAGCGATCGCTTCGACGACGCGGAGAAGTTCGCCAGGGCGCGCCTCGACAAGCTCGCGCGCGACGAGGACGCAATCCGCGCCCTCGGACGCGTGGCCATGGCCCGCGGCCGTTACGACGAATGCGACAAGTACTACCGCCAGGTCATCGACGAGCTGCAGCCGAGCTCCAACGATTACAACAACGCGGCGTGGAACATCCTCTTCATCGGCAAGGACCTCGAGCGCGCCATCGGCTACGCCCGCCAGGCCTCGTCGCGCGGCGGCTCCTCGTCGCTGCACACGCTGGCCGCGCTCTACGCCGAGACCGGCAAGAGCCTCGAGGCGCGCGAAGCGCTGCTCCGTTCCATGGACGACGCCGGCCGCGAAGATCCCGCCAGCCACGACTGGTACGTCCTCGCCCGCATCGCCGAAAACTATGGCGCCACCGACGCCGCCCTCGCCGCCTACAAGCGGGTGAAGAAGCCGGCGCACGCGAGCAGCGACGATACGTACGTGCTCGCCCAGCGGCGCCTCGCGGCGATCGCCGGAAAGTAAACTGAACGAGGAGTGCGGACGTCCTCGTCCGCACTCTTCGGCTTCACTTTGCTTTGACCTTGCCGCTCTTCCGCGTCTTCCGGGACAGCGACAAAAGCAGATCCAGGATCTGGCAGATCAGTTCCCACATGGACCGCTCATCCGGAACGTCCTTACCGTAGTATATTAATTGTAAGGACTCGATATGCCTACCTCCACCATCACCAGCAAAGGCCAGACGACCGTTCCGAAAGAAGTCCGCGATGCGCTCGACGTCGGCCCCGGCGATCGGCTGACCTGGGAGGTCCGCGGCGGCAAAGTCGCGATCACCACGGAACGGCCGGGCCTGTTCCGGTGGGAAGGAATCTTCAAGGACGGTCCCGCCGACGCCGTAGAGGCGGTTGCGGAAGCGAGGAAGCGCAGAGGACGTATCTGACGTGCGAAGCGTCGTGATCGATGCGAACGTCCTCGTCTCCTTCTTTGTCGAACGCGACGAGACACAACGCGCAGCCGCGAAAGCACTCCTGCTGAAAGCCGTGGATGGCGAGATCACGGCGATCATTCCGCAGTTCGTCGTATTCGAAATCAGCTACGTCTTCCAGACCATGTACGGGGCAACGGGCGAGCGCCTGGCAACGCTGATCCGCGACGTAATCACCCTGCCTGGCGCGCGGGTGACCGACGATTGCCCGTGGAAACGAATCCTCGAAGTCTGGCCGGATCGGCTGCCGTCACTCGCCGATGCCGCCATCCTCGCCCTCGCGGTGACCAACCGTTACGACGCCGTCGCGACCTTTGACAGGAAGCTCGCCAGACGGGTCAAAGACGCCGGCATTCGTACGTACTGGTGAGGCGACGTCCTGCCCCCATCGATTCCGCGACCGAACTCTTTCCCCGGTCGACGTCCCAGGAAACCGAAACACCGCTGCGCAAGGCATTGGACGCAATCGACAGGATGCGCATGCGCGTCCTTCCGGGCGGCTGGCTGGCGGTGATCGTCACCCTCGCGTGGACCACGTTCGCCGTCATCCTCATCGTCGTGCGGATGGCGAAGAAGATCCTGCTCGCGGTGGAGCTGTCAGGTATGGGCGGTCATCTGGAACCGAAGCCGATGACGCTCAGGGCGTAAAACCCCACGGCTACAACGCCGCCTATGAACCCGATCCAGCACAATGTGCGTGCGGTTTCGGACGCACTCTTCGCGCCCACCACGTCGCCTGCGGCCAGTTTGCCGTTCACCCGTGCGGCGAAAATGATCGCGACGATCCCGATCGGCAGACAACAGCAGAGGGTGACCAGGACCGCGGGCGTGAGGTAATTCGGAATCGTAAGCGCAACCGCATTGGCATAAGGTGACTGGGGAACGGGTCCGGGAGCAGCCTGTGGCGCCGGTTGCGCCATAGGAGGAGGCGGCGTCACCGCCGATACGGGGGCGGCGGGTGACGTGCTGAAGGCATTTTGCGCCGGAGGCGGAATTCGAATGAATTGAGTCGCCGCCTCCGCCAGGAGCTCGATCGACTGGATGCATGCGTCGAACGCCGGGCTGTCAAAACCCTGCCGCCAATCGAGAAAATCAGCGGTCTGAAGACGTCGAAATTCCAGCGGCGGGCGAACGTCCTCGATTCTGACCGGGACAAGGGCTTTCCTGTGCGCTGCTTCAGCCGCTTCGTTCTGAACCCACTGGGACTGCAGCGAATGACGGGACCAGAGCACGATGACGCAACGTGCACGGTCGAGCTCACGTTCAATGACCTCCGAGAACGAATGCCCGACGTTGATATGGCGGTCCCACCAGACGCTCCAGCCTCGCGCAGTCAATGCGCGGGCCAGTAATTCAGCGCAGTCGCGGTCATCCCGCGCGTAGCTTATAAATACATCTGCCATGCCGCTACCCCGGACTTCCGCATGATATATCGGAGAGAAGGGCGCCGCTACGACGGCGTGCGGCGGCCGCGTTACTGTCGCATTCGTTCTACTATGACTTCAATGGCACGGCGAGGGGACTACGGTGAGTTTTGAGCCGAAGGGGATCGACACGTCATCCGTCACTCTGTCCGATGAGATTCTCCAGCTGACCGAGGCGCTCGCGCGGAACACCCACGCGGTTTGGGCCGAGCAGCGTCTGAAGACCGGTTGGACCTACGGACCGAAACGCGACGATGAGCTGAAGAAGCATCCCTGCCTGGTGCCGTACGACGAGCTGCCCGAGACGGAAAAGGAGTACGACCGCGCGACCGCCCTGGGAACGCTGAAGACGATCGTGGCGCTCGGCTTTCGGATCGTGAGAGTGAAATGACGGCAGCCCCGCCGGATGACCCGTTTGCGCGCCTCGAGGAACATCTCGAGTTTCACGCACAGCTGCAACGTCGCGAGACCGACTTCGACATGAATGAGGATCCCGACACGGAGGCGCTCGCACCGTTCGCCGACCTCCTGTCGTCGCTGCAGTGGCTCGCCGAAAACGTCGGACACCGCTGGCGCGTCGCCGACGCCGCGGCTCAGCACAGTCAGAAGCAGCATCGCGCTGTGGCCCGGATCGCCGTCGTGGCCGGCACCGGCGCAATCGTGATGGCCGTCGTTCAACTCGGCATGAAGCAGACCGCGCCGCAGCTGACCGGCAGCGCGTCCATGCTCGAAGCGATCGCGGTCGGCAGCGCGCTCCTTGCCGTGGTCATCGGTTTGTTTGCGAAGTTCGACCGCAACTGGCTTGGAAAACGCCACATGGCCGAACGTCTGCGAATGCTGAAATTCCGCGCGCTCGAACAGCTCCCCTGCCTGAGCGCGAGCACGTGGAAACAGTGGGTGGAACAGCAGCTGACGTTGTTGAAAGGGGCGGACGACTTTCATGCGGTGGAGGCGTGGTCGCAGGAAGACGTCATGGAGCCGGCGCTCGCCGGCGCCCCGAACGGAGGGCTCGACGACGCCGGCCTCCGGGCGTTGACCATTCTTTACCGCGTCAAACGCATTCGGTATCAGGCGCAATACTTCGAACGGCGACGCAAGCTTTATGAAGAACAGACCGGCGGCTGGCGTCGACTGACGCTCCCACTGTTTCTCGCCAGCGTCGGCTGCGTTCTGGTGCATTTCTTTCTGGAATACAAAGCCTCGATCGTCGCCGATGAGCATCGGAAATGTCTGCTTGAATCGTCTGCCATCTGGTTCGTTGCGCTCGCCGCGGTCATTCCCATCGTCGGCTCGGGCGTCCGGGCCTGGTTCGGCGCATTCGAGCTGCCGCGCAGTGCGAGCCTCTATGCGGCGAAGCACCGTGCGCTTGACGGCGCCGACAAGCAGCTCAAGAAAGACTCCGGCGACATCGCGAAGACCCAACACCACATCGCCCAGATCGAGCACTTCCTCGAACAGGAGCATCGCGAGTGGCTTCGCCTGTTGCGCGACACCGAATGGTTCCTTTAGCTGACGGACATGTACAGCGCGGCGGCCCCTCGCCACCGCGCTGTGAGGGATTGATGGCTACGTCGTTCACGGTACCGGCACCGTCCGTCCTTCGATCTGCTCGACGTCGATGCTGATCGCGTTCGAGGCGGCGTCGGTCGCGGTGTAGACCGCGGTGATGCTCAGCTCGACCGGACTGACGATCTCCAGGAAGCCGATGGTGAGCGGCAACGGGCCCGCAGGCGCGGCGCCGAACAAGAGCTCGGCCAGACGGCAGCAGTCATCCATCGTCGCGCTGTGCGGCGGCAACACGATGCGGTCGGACGCCTTGCGGCCGGCGCACTTCGGCTCGCGTCCGGCGGCCGCGCCGGCCAGGACGACCGGGATGACGAACTTCTGCAGCGACGCTTCGGCGTCGTGGTAGTTGTGGATGTTGATCTCCGTCGCATACACGCCGGGTCGCACCGGACCGCATTCGCAGTCGCACTTCGCCGCCGTGCCGCAGACGAACTTCACGCTGTAGCTGAAGACCTCCTTCGGCTTGCATGGCGGGATGGTGATCGACACCGGCTTCCTGGCCACGACGGAGCCGTCGGCGACCACGTCGAGCGTGCCGTTGAGGATCTGCGTGACGTGGTCTTTGCACGGCGCCTTGAATACGACGTCGAAGCGGAGCTGATGCTCCACGTCGAGACTCAACGGGCCGTAGCCGCCCGCCGGCGTGATGGAAACGACCGCCGGCGCGATCGCACCGGTGGCCACCAGCCTGACGTTGTTGATATGCGAGACGGCGGCGGTGATCAGGTTGACGATCGTCGCGACGATGTTCGCCGGATTGAGCGTCGTGGTGAACGCGCCGCCCGTGGCGGCGGCGATGCGGGTGGCCTGTCCGGCCGATCCGGCCGGCGTACAGGAGCCGTAATCCGCCGACGTGGCATTCGGATCGTCATCGAGGCCCGGTGACGCCGTGCTGATGGCCAGGACCGCGATGTTCTCCGCGACCAGCTTTGCCGTGACCGAGGCCTCGGTGATGTTCGCGGCGTCGCCGGTGAAAATCGTGCAGATCGGATCGTGACCCGGCGCGTCGCCGAACTGGACGATGATCCGCTTGGCGCCGGTCCTCCAGTTGATCGGCGCCGTGGCCGGCGGAACGGCGAGGCGGTCGAGCGCGTAAAAGTTGCCTTCCGGGATGTCGACGCCGGAGCCCGCCGTCCAGTTGTTGATGGCGGAGATGACCGCCGCGTTGCCTGCCGGCACCGCGACCGGACTGAGTTGATGCTGGAAGGCGTAGGGACTGGCCGGCACAGGGAAGTCCTGGTAGTTGCCGACGCCGACCGCGAAATCGACGCCCGCCGGGAGCGAGCTCAGGATCGTCGACGCGCCGTTCTTCACGGCACTGATGACCGGTCCCATGCTGCCGGTGTTGTCGGCGAGAAAGTAGATGTCGGCCTTCTTCACGCCGGAGTTTGCCGGAATGGTGACGAAGATCGACTCGGTGACCGTCTCGCCATCTTTCAACGTGAAGGCGTTCGCGGTCGGATTGATGGTGACGGCGGCGGGCGCCGGTGTCGCGGTGCCCGGTGTCGCGGTGCCCGGCGTGGTCGTGCCGCCGTCGATTACCGCGCGGCGGATCGCCTCGAGCCGTGTGTCATCGATCTCCGCCCCCGCGGCGTCGAATGCGGCCGAGAACTGGGCTCCGTTCGGATCGTCCGCGCTTGCCGCGCGGAAGAACGTCACCTGTTCGCCCGATCCGGGAAGGGTGAGCGTGCGTGTGTCGAGGATGTGCAGGTTTTTCGCGCGCGAGCGCTTGGCCAGTACTTCCATTACATGAACTGTGTCTGAGACGGCAGTCGGTTTTGCCATAAGTACCTCCACAAAGGTAGTGATGGGACCGGCTGCCGCGTTACAGTCCGAGCGTAGGAAATGGCCTTAGCCCGGGCTTACCGCACTACCCGTCCGCGCGGCGCGAGCGTCGGGCAAACGAACAGATACCACGAGCCCGCGTACGGCGGCTCGGGCGCCATGCGCAGATACGCCACGTTCTTCAGCGGCGCAGCTCCAAACAGGATGACCGGCCGCCACTGGAAGGCGATGGCGCCGGCACGGATGAATGGCTTCGTCTCGATCACCAGTCCCGACGGCGTGTCGTCGAGACGGGTGGCGTTGATCATCCCGTCCGCCAGGTCGTAACCGAAACAACCGGCGTCGTCGCAGGTGATCTGCCTCCACGACCTGGCCGCGAACGACTGCGGCGTGAGATCGATCCGCCGGCCGTCCGGCGTAACGCGCTCATAGCGGCCGCCCGCCAGCACGACGTAGTGCGTACCGCTCCAGAAAAGCGCGCTCAGGCCCACCATGTCGAGCGCGATGCCGCTGATGTCGCGCGGAATCCCTTCGCTCGTCACACGCATCACGAACACGCCGAAGCGCTCCGTCCACGCGATCATGAAGTCGTGACCGTCCGAGGCGGTGCGGAAGCTGTCGACCGTCCCGCCGAGAGCGCGCGTCGCCAGCGTGATCGGCGCGAGGTCGAGCAGCGTGCCGTCGCTCGCGATCCGCTTCGCCCTCAGCACCATCCGGTCTGCGGGCGCCTGCAGCGTACCCCACGTGACGAGGTAGCTCGAGCCGTTCCAGACGATCTCCGGCGGCAGACCGGAACACTCCTTCGCCTCGTCGGCGGACACCGTGATCGCGGCCGGATCGAGCAGCCGGCCGTCATGTCCGACGCGCCTCGCGCGGATCGACTTTCCCTCCTGCCACACGACGAGGAAATCGCTTCCGTCGCCGGCCACGGCCGGAAAGAGGGCGTCGCAGGTCAGATCGGTGACCAGCAGCTGCGGCTGGTCGACGATCCTGCCGTAGCGATCGACGCGCGCGGCATAAAGCGCCAGCAGACCTCGGGCCGACTCCCGCTCGCGCCAGACCAGCAGCGAGATGTCGCCCTCGGTCGCCACCGCCGGAGTCTCCTGCGAGAGTGAGCCCTGCCCCAGAACGAAGCGCTCGGAGTTGGTGGCGGCAAAGGTGGCGGCATCCGCATACGGCTGCCCGTTCACCCGATGCCATTCGCGAATCGACGACACCGCCGTGTCGGTCGACCAGAAGAGCATGCGCGGTCCGGCGCCGGCCGACACGACGAGCGCATGGGGATACGCGCTGATCATCTGCGTGCCGTCGCCGTTCGGACTGCCGTTGCGATCGAGCGCGATGGCGGCGATGCCGGCGCTGGTGTCGAAGACCAGCGCGTACTTGTCGCCCTGCCATTTCAGATCGGCCGCCGTCGAGTCGTCCAACGGCTTTCCGAACGCCGCGCCGCCGCCGATGACCACGCCTTCGCCGTTGAGGGTGAACCCGATGAAGTGATACTCGCGCCAGTAATTCATGACGATCGTGGCGGCCCGCACCAGGACGAGGTAGCGCTCGCCGTCCGACGCGATCATCGGGCTCTGCACGTACTGCCGGGCCAGGAGCGTGTCTTTCCGCACGATGGCGCCGTTGCGGTCGAGCACCACGGTGTTCACGCCATGAATCGAATCGACGAACGCCACCATGAAGCCGCTGCCGTTCGACGCCGCGACCGGCCCCTGCCAGATGGCGTTGTCCATGACGACGAACTCGTCGCGCACGACCTGGAACGACGCGTCGTAGACCATGGCGCGATTCCCGGAGAGGATGAACAGGCGGTCGCCGCTCCAGGCGATGGCGGTGGCCCAGCCGACCGCCTTGAACGTCTGCGCCTGATGATCGAGCAGCTCACCCGCCGCCGAGATGCGCACGTACTGGCCGCTGGTCACGACGACGTATTCGTGCCCGTTCCAGAACGGAAAGGCCGTTCCGTAGGCCTGCAGCGGCAGGACGAGGTTCGGGACGTCGAGCACATTTCCGCGCCCGTCGACCCGCGCCGCGACGACGGCGAGGTTGGAGTCGTTGTCGAACGAATGCGCCGGGTTGACGTTCCGCTCATCGAGCCAGACCACGAGCTGGTTCGTGCCGTCGGTCGCCGTCCCCATCACCTTCTGCGAGGGGCTGGAAATGCCGGGACGCACCGGCGCGGCGCGCTCCGGACCGAGGAGGAACGGTTGCGCCGAAGCGGCCGCGGCGAGCAACAGCGGGAGGAGGAGCGAGCCGGCCGCCTTGATCGCATCGGTCAGGATGTAGAGCGCGTCATGGACGAGGGCGGAGCTCGCGTCGGGATTCTTCCCGGTCCGCATGTTGATCTCACCGACGAATCTCTGCACCGCGGGACGCTCCTCGCCGACGAAGTAGTGATCGGAGAATAGCAGCCGTCGACTGCCTTGCCGCCGATGGTAATTACGGTCGGCGAGTCCCAACCGTCGCCGCCGACGAGCGTTATCTCCTCCGGAACAGCTCTGCGCCGATTACCGCGGTCCGTTTACCTCACCGCCCGCCCGCGAGCCGGCAGCATCGATCTCGTGAACAGGTGCCACGAGCCCGCGTACGGTGCTTCGTACCGGAGCCGCAGATATCCGAGCTGCGTCTTTTCGGGACCGAACAACACCAGCGACTGCCAATCGTCATTGATGCGCACGAGCGGAGTGCTGCCCGCCGCCTTCATGCCGGATGGCGTCTCCTCCATCCGCGTCGCCACGAGCACACCGTCCCTGACGCCGTAGACGAAGCAGCCGCGCGCGTCGCAATTGCTCTGCGGCAGTGTTGGATCGACCGGCACTTTCATCACCGGCGCCTGCTGTGGGGGCATGAGGTCAAGACGTTGACCATCGTTCGTGGCCCGCACGGCGCGAAGGCCGGCGAGATCGGCGGAGAGGATGACGTAGTTCGTTCCGCTCCAGTACAGGATGCTCGGCCGCGGCACGTACAGGGCGAACCCCTGACCATCGGGCAGCGTCCCGGCGGCGCTGACGCGCGCGCCCTGCGCGATGTTCGCCGGCGTTCCCCAGGCCACGAACCAGTCCTTGCCGTCCGACGCGACATTGACGTCCGTGAACTTGTCGCCGCGCGTCAGATCGATCGCCACCGTGTCGAGCAACGTCCCGCCCGGCGTGATGCGCACGGCATTCACGCCCGCGGGGACAGTGACCGACGGCGCCCCCCGCCACACCACGAGATAGTTGCTGCCGTTCCAGGCAATGGCGGGCCGCGTGCCGGCGCAATCCTGCAGGAGCGTCGACGAGAGCCGCAGCGGCGCCGCGTCGAGCGGGCGTCCGTCACGTCCGACGCGCATGGCGTTCACTCCCAACCGGTCCTGCCAGACGACGAGGAAATCGTGGCCGTTCGCCGCGACGGCGGGCGCCCGGCCATCGCAGGTGGTCGATGCGAGACGAAGCGGCGCGGCATCGAGCGTGCGTCCGAACGAATCGACGCGCGCGGCGTAGAGCACGAACGGATCGCTCCCCCGATCCGCTTCACGCCATGTCATCAGCGACACATCGCCGGCCGTCGCGACGGCGGGAGTCTCCTCCTGCAACGCGCCTTGTCCGAGCTCGAGCACGGGTGAGGCCGGCCACGCCGTCGCGTCGCTGTACGCGCGTCCGGTCCACCCCTCCGGTGCGCCGGACGCGGGACGAACGTTCATGAGCGCAAACCGCGCGCCCGGCCGGCCCAGGATGCTGACCTCGCTCGGGATCGGCTTGAAGTTGAGCGACTCGAGGATCGTGCCGCGGCCATCGGCGGAGTTGCCCTGGGCATCGATGGACACCGACCGCAGCGTCGTTTCATACACCCCGTCGTACGTGACGTGGAGATAGATCAGCTGATAGCTGTCCCCTTCCCACGCCAGCGTCATGAGGCGGGTGGTCGTCTGGTTGCCCGGGCCGAATGGCCCCACATTGCCGCGCAAGACCATCTCCGGGCTGAGCAGCAACGCGGCGAGCTCCCACTTGCCGTTCAGCGGCTGGGTGTCGTAGAGGAAGAAGTACCCGTCGCCGTCCGATGCGACGCGCACGTAGCCCCAGGAACCGAGGGCCGGTGCGATGGCCCCCTGGCGAATGATCGAGCCGTCGCGATCGAGCGCCGAGACGTTGAAGGTGCAGGGTCCGTTGCACGAGCTCGAACCGATCAGGAAGCTGCGGCCGTTCGTCGCGATCTTCGGCGCGTAGGCGACGTAGTTCGCGCTCGACTCCAGCAGGAACTCGCCGGCGACGACGTTGAAGTCCGCGTCGTACATCGTGACGTAGAGGTTGTAGGTCGGCGTGGTGTACCGGTACGTCCGTCCGGCAATGAGCAGCCGGTCGCCGCTCCACGCGACGTCGAGCACTTCGCCTCGCGGCATGAGAGGGAATGATCGCGGCGTCCGATCGAGCAGCTCTCCGGCGGCGGAGATCCGCACGTACTCACCGCCACCGACCACGACGAATTCGCGTCCGTTCCAGATCGGCCACGCGATGCCGATCGACGGCAGCGCGATGTTCGGGATGTCGAGCACCTTTCCATGTGCGTCGACGCGCGCGGCGAACAGGCCGCTGCCGCTGTAGGTTCCGACGCGCGCCGGCATCGAGCTGCGGTCGTCGCGCCAGACGACGAGCTGGTTCGTGCCGTCGCTCGCCATCTTCATCGATTGCATCGACGTCGCGGCCGTGCCGACGCGCGGCGGCGCGACGGCAGTCTCGGGAGAAAAGACGAATGGTTGGGCCGAGGCCGCCGCGGCGAACAACAGCGAGAGGACGAATGGTCTCAAGGTCTTACCCAGCCCGCGAAGTGCGTGCTCCCTCCGTCGATCTTGATCATGGCCACCGGCTTGATCGGATCGCGATCGGGTCCCATGGTAATGACGCCCGAAACGCCGCCATATTCCTTCGTGGTGGCGATCCGGTCGCGGATCGCCTTGCGGTCGAGCGAGCCGGCCGCCTTGATGGCGTTGGTCAGGATGTAGAGCGCGTCATAGCCGAGGGCGGAGTTCGCGTCGGGATTCTTGCCGGTCCGCTTGTTGATCTCACCGACGAATCTCTGCACCGCGGGACGCTCCTCGCCGACGAAGTAGTGATCGGAGAAATAGCAGCCGTCGACTGCCTTGCCGCCGATGGTGATGACGGTCGGCGAGTCCCAACCGTCGCCGCCGACGAGCGGAACGCTGATGCCGAGGTCGCGCGCCTGCAGCGCGATCTGACCGGCGTCGGTGTAGAAACCGGGGACGAAGAGGACCTGGGGATTGGACGATTTGATCGCCGTCAGCTGCGGACGGAAATCGTTGTCGCCGCCGGAGTAGCTCTGTTCCGCGACGATTTTTCCGCCCAGAAGCGTGAACTCGGCGCGAATGACCTCGGCCAGTCCGACGGAGTAGTCGTTCTTGTTGTCGCGCAGGATGGCGGCCGAGGTCGCGGCGAGGTTCTGGCGCACAAACGTGGCCAGCGCTTTCCCCTGGTACGGATCGGTGAAGCAGACGCGGAAGATGTAATCGCCCTTCTTCGTGACGTTCGGGTTGGTCGACGACGGCGAGATCATCGGGATCCCGTTCGACTGGCAGATGGGAGCGGCAGCGAGCGACTGGTTGGAGGAGTTCTCACCGATGATGGCGATGACGTTGTCGCGCGTGATGAGCTTCGTGACCGCGGACGCCGCCTCCTCCGCTTTTCCCTGGTCGTCTTCGATGACCAGGCGGATCTTTTTCCCCAGCACTCCGCCGGAAGCGTTGATCTCCTCGGCGGCGAGCTTCACCCCCTGCATCGTGGCCTGGCCGAAGGAAGCCTCGGAGCCCGACATCGCGCCGTAAAGCCCGACTGGAATATCAGTTGCGACGGCAGCCGTTTGCGACTCGCGGCCGGGTCGGCAGGCGAGCGCGAGCAGCGCCGCCGCAGCAAAAAGCAGTTTCGAGTCAGTACGCACGTTCCGGTTTCCTCCGTTCGCGGCTAGAATTCCGCCGCTTCACGTTTTCACGAAAGGATTCAAAATTCAATGCAGGCCAACGATCTCCGCAAAGGTCAGGTCATTCTCTTCGACGGCGACCTCTGCAAAGTGATGGAGTTCCGCCACCACACGCCGGGCAACCTCCGCGCGATGGTGCAGGCGAAGTTGCGCAACATGCGCACCGGCAACCAGTTCGAGCATCGCTTCCGTTCGCAGGATGAAGTGATCCCCGCGTACATCAATCAGCACGAGATGGAGTACCTCTACTCCGACGGCCACGCTCATCACTTCATGAACACGGAGAACTACGAGCAGGTCGAGATCAGCTCCGACGATCTCGGCGACGCCGCGGCGTGGCTCTCCGCCGGAGTGAAACTGCAGGTGCAGTTCTACGAGTCGAAGCCGATCGGCATCGAGCTGCCGAAGACGATCCGGGCGAAGATCGCCACCACCGAGCCGATGGTCAAGGGCTCGACGGCCTCGGCGTCGTACAAGCCGGCCACGCTGGAGAACGGCGTCGTCGTGCAGGTGCCGCCGTTCGTCACCGACGGAGAAGAGATCATCGTCGACCCGTCGGAGAACCGATATCTCGAACGGGCGAAGTGAGCTCCGTTCACTTCCTCTGCACAAAATGCGAAGCGCGACTGGGGCGCGATGCCGGCGAGGCGTCGCGCCCTTGTGATTTCTGCGGCCATCCGAGCGATGTGACCGCGCCGCCGGCCGACGCGGTGATCGACGCCTGCGCGGCGTGCGGCCACAAAGAGCTCTACTTCCAGAAGGACTTCAACCGCACCACCGGCATCGCCCTCGTGGTCCTCGGATCGATCTTCGTTCCGTGGACCTACGGCCTCTCCCTCCTCGGCGTCACCATCCTCGACTACATCGTCTGGCGCCTGGTGAAGAACGTCGTCGTCTGCTACCAGTGCCAGGCCGTGCACCGCGCCTACGCGTACGCGGACTCGGTCAAGCCGTTCGATCTGGTGATCCACGACCGGCACGTGTACGGACAGGCTCCGCCGGGGGCGGAAGAGGGGCACTGAGGGGTGCGGACGTCTCGTCCGCACGGCCGGTGCGGTTGGCCGGCTTTTCCGTTGCGCCACCATGAGCGGACGAGACGTCCGCTCCCCTCTTTTGAGACGGCCGGCGCGAGCGATACCGGGCTCTTGCGAAAATATGTCTCTATCCTTCCTTTTCCCCTGTGATGCAGAGTGCCGTCCGGCGATCTTTCCTGCTCAAAGGAGAAAATCATGAAAGTCAGACTCACCCTGCTCTGTACGCTGTTGCTGCTGGCCGCCTCCCCGTCGTTTGCCCTGCCCCTCTGCCAGGAGTGCAACCTGGACAACTTCTGCGAAGTCGTCCCGGGCGCGATCGAGAGATGCTACGACGGCCCGGGCTACTGCTACACCACGCCTGAGCGCTGCAGCATCCCCTCCGAGTCGACGGTGCTCGCGGACTGGAAGGTCTCCTCGATCGAGATCAACCGTCCCGCGCCGGAGCCGGTCACCACTCCGGCAACGCCGTCGCCGCGAACCATCGAACTGAAATAACTCAAATCGCTCGCAACCGCGGGAAAGATCGCCTCACCGGAGATCACCACCATGCGTACGTTCTTCGTCTTTGCGTTCGTTCTGCTGTTCGAGCGGAGCGCTTGCGCCGCCACTCTCAACGTGGAGGTGAACCGCCAGGGCTTCACCGGTCCGATTCAGGTGGCCGTGGCCGCGCGCGTCGACGGCAGACCCCCTCAGTGGTCGACGACAAAAACGCTCGCCGCCGGCAAGTCGGTTGTCCGTTTCGAAGGCCTGACGGAAGGGCTGTATGTC